>Ga0207797_1003133_pt1 | contig 11144 bp, 13 predicted proteins | sample PRCRCaboRojoPR_6_FD_187275 | JGI IMG/M metagenome (GOLD analysis project Ga0207797, IMG submission 187275) | Marine sediment microbial community from Cabo Rojo, Puerto Rico - PR CR 10% Liquid 1 (SPAdes) | ecosystem: Environmental > Aquatic > Marine > Coastal > Sediment | place: Cabo Rojo, Puerto... | reverse complement strand
GGCAAGAACAGGAAAAAGAAGGATCCTCGCAGTAAGCTGGCAGAGCCGGAACAGCAATTTGTCCTGTCACCGTCACCCCATCAGTACACTTCAGACAGTGTTCCCAGGATTATGTGGTCGGTTATCGGTGCACTGGTCCCGGCTTCAGCTATGGCAATTTACTACTTCGGATGGCGGGCATTCTGGATGATAACTGCATGTGTGGCCGCAGCGTTACTATCGGAAATTGCCATTAACAGACTGACCGGAAAGCGGCCCTCCATTCGCGATGGCAGTGCAGCCATCACCGGAGTGCTTCTGGCGCTGACACTACCGCCGTCTTTCCCTGTAGCACTGGGTGCCCTGGGAAGTGTCTTTGCCATTGTGGTTGGAAAGCAGGTCTTCGGAGGATTGGGCTCCAACATTTTCAATCCGGCACTTCTGGGACGGGCATTCCTGCAGGCCAGTTTTCCGGTGGCCATGACCACCTGGACTTATCCTGATACTCCGAAATTCAGCGGGATGGATGCGGTGTCCGCCGCCACCCCGCTCGGACAGTTCAAATTCGAGCAGGTCATGACGGATTATGCAGATCTCCTGGTGGGGAATATCGGGGGATGCCTTGGTGAAACTTCCGTCATTGCTATTGTGCTTGGCGGACTTTTTCTGATTGTTCGGAAGTATGCAGATTGGCGCATTCCACTCAGTTTCCTGGGCACAGTTTTTCTCCTTGGAGGAGTGTTCTGGCTGGTGGATCCCGCGCAAAACCCTGATCCGCTGTTTCACCTGCTGTCCGGCGGACTCATGCTGGGAGCATTTTTCATGGCCACGGACATGGTCACCTCGCCGATTACCCCCAAAGGGGCCTGGATCTTTGGAATCGGTGCGGGAATTATCCTGATTGTGATCCGAATCTACGGAGGGCTACCCGAAGGAGTGATGTATTCGATTCTGTTGATGAACGGACTCACACCGTTGATTAACCGGTATACCCGGCCAAAGATCTTCGGGGAGGTGAGGGCATGAGCACTTCGGCACGGATGATCGTCGTATTAACTGTAATTACTACACTGGTTGGCGGTCTGCTGGCCGGCTGGGACAGTTTTACCAGCCCGAAGATCGAACAGCACAGGCTGGAGCGAATCCGGGCAGCCGTGGAAGAAGTGCTCCCCCCGCACGACCAATATGAGAAGGTGGAAATCGGGGGAATGTCCTTCTATGTTGGTAAATCATCTGCAGATGAGACGGTGGGGATAGCATTCCAGGCAGTCGGTACCGGCTTTCAGGGGGAAATCTCCATGATGGTGGGGGTGGATGCCAGCTTCGCGCAAATCACCGGTGTGGAAATTCTCTCCCAGGTGGAAACTCCGGGACTGGGAACGAAAATCGTAACTGATCCCACCAATAAACAGAATCCGGATTGGTTTACCGACCAATTCAAGGATCTGAAGGCAGTTGCCGAAATTACTGCGATCAAAAACCAGGAGCCGTCCGGTTCAACCGAAGTCCAGGCAATTACCGGAGCAACCATCTCGTCGAAAGCAGTGGTGGATATTTTGAATACCACACTGGAAAAGGCAAAAGACGTTTATCAGTCACAGAAGGAGCAGGTCTTATAATGGCGAACCATAAAGTGACTCGTACCCGTGAATTTGTCAAAGGCCTCTGGGATGAGAACGCCGTTTTGGTCTCGCTGCTGGGACTGTGTCCTGTGCTTGCCGTTACGAATTCGGCGATTAACGGTTTGGCTATGGGATTGGCCACCACATTCGTGCTGTTCAGCTCAAGTACTATTATCTCTATCCTGCGGAAGCTGATCCCCCACCAGGTGCGGATTGCAGGTTTTATTGTAATTATTGCTACCTTTGTTACTATTGCAGACCGTTTTCTGGCGGCGTTTTACCCGGATATCAGCGATGCACTGGGACCCTATGTTCCGCTGATTGTCGTGAACTGCCTGATCCTGGGAAGGCAGGAGGCATTTTCATCAAAGAATCCACTTGGGCGGTCTATGCTCGATGCTCTGGGGGTCGGCACAGGATTCATTGGAGTTTTAGTCGTCCTTGGGAGCATCCGGGAACTACTGGGCTCAGGGTCCGTTCTGAATTTCACGCTGCTTGGTGACTGGTTTGCCCCCTGGATGGTGATGATCCTCCCGCCGGGAGCGTTTCTGACGTTAGGTTTTCTTATTGCACTTTCCAATTGGATTAATGAGCGGAGGGCCGAAGCGTGAACCTGATACTGATTTTTATCTCTGCGGCCATTGTCAATAACTTCGTTCTCTCCTATTTCCTGGGTATCTGTCCGTTTGTGGGTGTATCGAAACAGCTATCGTCTGCAGTGAGCATGGGTATGGCTGTGACGTTTGTCATGACCATTGCCGCAGCGGTGACCTGGTTAATTTACCATCTGATATTAGTGCCGTTTCAGGTTGTCATCCTTGAATACGTTGCTTTCATCCTGGTGATCGCGTCTCTGGTGCAGCTGGTGGAGATGTTTATCCGGAAGGTCAGCAAACCGCTCTACGACACACTGGGAATTTACTTGCCGCTGATCACCACAAACTGTGCAATTCTCGGGCTGGCATTGTTTGCCACCCTCCGGGAGTACGGGTTTATTGAGAGTGTGGTATATGGGGTGGGAGCCGGAGCAGGATTCACTCTGGCACTGGTGATGATGGCCGGAATCCGGGAACAGCTGGAACTGGCGGATGTCCCGAAGCACTTTCAGGGGGCGGGCATCACCATGATTGTTGCAGGTAGTCTGGCCCTGGCGTTTATGGGATTCGCCGGATTACTGTCGGTCTGAGCCGGAGAAACATTTGCTATGAAGAAAAGTACAAATCCAAAGAAATACCGATGAAGAGAAGTGAAAGGGATATCATAATATGGAATTGACTTCACTGTTAATCTCGATGGGAAGTATGGGGGGACTCGGTGTGTTGTTTTCCACGGGACTCTCCATTGCGAACAAAAAGCTTCATGTTGAAGAGGATCCGCGCATAGCCAAAGTTGAGGACGCGTTACCAGGCGCGAATTGTGGCGGATGTGGTTATCCGGGCTGCAAGAGTTTTGCCGAAAACGTGGTGAAGGGGAACGTGGAGATTACCGATTGTACGGTGGCCTCGCAGGACGCCATTCAGGAGATTGCTGATATCATGGGTGTGGAAGCCGGCACCAGTGAACCGAAAGTGGCCAGAGTGATGTGTCGGGGTGGCGCGTATGAAACTGCGAAGAAGGCGGAATACGCCGGCGCGGAATCCTGTCTCGCAGTGAATCTGGCAGGAGGGGGAGAAAAGTTATGCGAATATGGCTGTCTCGGTTACGGTGATTGTGTGGATGCCTGCCCCTTTGATGCTATGTATATGGATGAGAACGGATTACCCGTGATCATCGAAGATCTGTGCAACGGATGCGGAAATTGCGCGGAAGCATGTCCCAGAGATGTTATTGAGATCCATCCGGTGAGTCATAAACTCTTTGTACTGTGTAAAAATCATGATGATCCGAAAACCTCCAGGCAACTCTGTACCCGGGCATGTATTGGATGCCAGATTTGTGTTCGCGCCGTGGAAGAAGGCCAGATGGAGATGGATGATAATTTGGCGGTTATCAATTACGAGACGTACGGGGACCAGGCGGAACTCCCCACCGATCGCTGTCCGACCGATTGCCTGGTAGTGTTCAATGGTGAGGAAGAGGAAGCTGAAGAACACACTGTGGCGGAGCAGGCGGCCTAGTTATGGAAGATGCAATCGTTGATGAAGGTGTGGTGAAACGCGTGGAAAAAGGTATGGCATTTGTTTCCCTGCTGGAAAATGAGACATGCGAGCATTGCAATGCCAAAATTCTCTGCGCTCCGGATTCCAGTGGAGAGCGCGGGGTCCTTGCCCGGAATTCCGCAGGAGCCAGTGTCGGACAACGGGTTATGGTCACCGAATCCAAAGATCTGTTGCTGCGTTTATCACTGATGCAGTACGGTCTTCCACTTCTGGGTTTTCTTCTGGGAATAATTTCTCTATATTTTCTCAACATTTCAGTGCCCGGAATTGCCGTGGAAGTGTTGTACTTTTTCGGAGGGTTAGCCGGTTTGGGGATTGGCGGACTCATTTCCCGGGTTTGGGCGACCCGGATATCACAGGATAGCAGCATGTACTTTGAAATTGCCAAAATTTATAACGGGGATTGATTATGAGTGAGCTGAATAGACGTGAATTTCTCAAACGATCGGTTGTTGCGGGCGTTGGTCTCGCAGCGGGTGGTGTTGCGTTTAAAACTCTTTACTCCCATGCACGAACCTTCTATGTTGTCAGCGACCGTCCTCAATCGGATATCAAACGGTTAATTGCACTCAGCGGAAGCGCTTCCGGAGCCAGTCCCCGTGTTCGGACAAGACCCGCGACCAATACCCGCCAGGATCTCTCCATTATTGAATCCGGGCAGGTAATTGACCCCGCCACAAGTGATAAAATCTCCCGAAAATTCAGAGAATTCGCCCTGGAGCTGCGTTCCCGGAGTACCGCCGGAACACACTTCATTACAGTGGAGCCTGCAGGAAAAGCTCGCGAAAACATGGTCACCTTCCGGGTGAACGGCCGGATCCGGGAGCGACTGACACTCGACAGGAATTATAAGGATATTGTGATTCCCGGCAGACAGGGTGACACATCTTTCAGGCTGCAGGACGGCCGTCTAACCGTGAATTATTCCTCCTGCCGCCACTCAGTATGTGAACGAATGGGGGGAATCCGGGCGGGTCGTATTATCTGCGCACCGAATAAGCTGATTGCCACCATTGATGCTCCAACCGAAGTAGATGGAATCACCGGATAGTTTTCCGCGAATCATCCGCAGAATTCACGCTCAATTTTGATGAAAACTCTGCGATATCTTTTCCCCAGGGGGAAAGCTCTTACCTGGTTGCTGCTGGGGTTGCTTTCCCTGGCCGGCTGTGGTGATCAGCAGCAGCTCTTTACATTCACCCGGTTTGCGATGGATACGGTGATAGATTACACCATCGTTGCACCGGAGAGGTCCACTGCACGATCAGCCATGCTTGCGGCCCAGGAGGAAATTCAACGAATCGAACATCTCTTCTGGCAGGAAGATACCACCAGTGAAATATATCGGTTGAATCAATCCGCGTCCGGAGTCTGTGTCAGTAAAGAGGTGTACGGAATGTTCACCCGGGCGTTCAAATATCACCACACCACCGGCGGTGTGTTTGATCTGACAATCGAGCCGGTTCTTGATCTCTATGAATTCCGAGGCACATCGCCTCAGCCTCCCACCACCGAATCTATCCTAACCAATTTACAGTTCGTGGAGATGTCCTACCTCAGTCTTGAAGGGCGATCGGAACGGGATAGCACCTATTGTATACGAAAGCAATATCCAGGGGTTGAAGTGGCTTCGGGAGGGTTATCGAAAGGATATGCCGTCGACCGTGCGATTGATATCCTGTGGCAGCAGGGGATCACTCAGGCCCTGGTAAATGCCGGTGGCGATCTCTACTGTCTCGGGAGTAAGGCGGGCTCTCCCTGGAAAGTGGGGATTCAGGATCCCAGAGAAGAAAATACGCTGGCTGCTGTGCTGGAATGCCGGGATATCGCAGTAGCCACGTCAGGAGATTACCGGCGGTACTATGTACATGAGGGGATCCGATATCATCACATACTTGATCCGGAGACGGGGAAGCCGGCGAGAGGGGCGCGCAGTAGCACTGTGATTGCCGGATCTGCCGAACGGGCCGACGCTCTGGCTACGGCCCTGTTTATACTGGGACCTGAAAAGGGAATACCAATGATTGATACCCTCCCATCGGTCTACGGTGCAGTGATTGACAGTACGGGCAGGATGCATTATTCCAGGGGCATGGAGGTCTTCCTTGACTCCGGTCAGGAACAGTCGGATTAAGTCGTGTATCGGCACGGGTAAATCTGTGAAATAACTCTGATGACTTACCAGGGTGTTTGTACGGTGAATGAACAGTTGAATATAGATATTATCAGGAAACAGCTCCGGCGACATACGGTAACGTTGCTGGACAGGGAAGATCTGACCAGAGCTGCTGTTCTTATCCCACTGGTGAACACGGGTGATGGATTGGATCTGTTGTTTACAGTCCGCACAGATGAGGTTGAACATCATAAAGGGCAGATTTCATTTCCCGGTGGTGCCATGGAGCCCGGAGATAAATCTGTGGAAGATACCGCAATTCGGGAGTCAAGAGAGGAACTCTCTATTATCCCGGAGGATGTGGATATCTTTGGCAGGCTGGATGATGTATGGACTCCCACCGGATTTGTGGTGGCTCCCATTACCGGATACCTGGCCCAATTACCGGATTTGCGTCCTGAGCCCAGGGAGGTTTCTGACTTCTTTCTGGCACCGCTATCTTTCTTTCTGGATGATTCCAATGTCCGCACAGAGGTGTATCAGTACGAAGGTGAACCACGCAAGGTCTGGTTTTACGAGTATGGAGAGTATACCATCTGGGGGATCACTGCATCCATCATCCGGCTCTTCCTGAACATTCTCAGATAGTAGTGTGAACGATTGCCGTGTACCGTGAATCTGCCACAGGACCTTATTGATATTTCACCCCGTCGAACCTAATTTCGTTTCCGGTGAAGAAAGGGAGGATTTATGCGATCGATAATCAGAATCCATACGATTCCGCTATGGCCGTTTATCAAAAATGTCTTTTTGGTGAGTTTTGTCATCCTTGTGTTACTCAGCCTGATTTTCGGGTTTTTCTGGGTAGGGATTGTCCGGGAGCTGGCGACACAGTTTGGGGATTCGGCTTTTCCGATGGATCCGGAGGCACTCAGAAGTTTCGGAGTGGCATCGGTGATTGTCATGTCGGTGTTGAACGGTATTTTCGGGAGTGTTGTGCTTTCACTGGTTGTGGGTATAGCCGGAATGATATACAACCTGGTTAATGGGGGTGGGGGAGGAATTGAATTGGAAGTTTCTTTCCCGCGGAACGATCATATACAGTTTGAGGAGTCTGGATCAGCTGATCGACTTGAGGAACCGGAAGAGGGCGAAAATAATTCATGAGTCCGGAAACTGACGTTCGTGTGAGGTTTGCTCCAAGTCCGACCGGGGCATTACATGTTGGCGGTGCGAGGACCGCCATCTTCAACTGGTTGTTTGCCAGAAAACACGGGGGAGAATTTCTGCTGCGAATCGAGGACACCGATGTGGAACGCTCTGAGGATTCGATGGTGGACGAGATTCTCGATGGATTGGACTGGCTGGGATTACATCCGGATGAAGATCCCATATACCAGTCGGAGAATTTTGAATACTATGAACAGACTGTGGACCGGCTACTGGAAAATGACCTGGCTTACCGGTGTTTTTGTACTCCTGAAGAGCTGGAAGTCAGGCGGAAGCAGGCCGGAGAATCCCGGGATGCCTACCAGTATGACGGCCGATGTCGTCAGCTTACCGCTGCTGAAGTTCGTAACCGACTGGAAGACGGTGATCAGTTTGCCGTCCGGTTCAAAACCCCTGAGCGCTGGATCAATTTCAAGGATCGGGTCTATAAAAAGATCTCGGTTCACTCGGGTGAGATTGATGATTTTGTTCTTCAACGGCGAGACGGGACGCCGACGTATCAGCTGGCAGTAGTAGTCGATGATCACTCCATGGGAATCACCCATGTGATTCGTGGCAAGGATCATCTTTCAAATACACCGAAGCAGATATTGCTCTATCAGGCCCTTGGATATGATGTCCCCCGGTTTGCTCACCTGCCGCTGATTGTAGGCGCCGACGGGAAACAGCTGAGCAAGCGGCATGGGGCTACAGCTGTCACGGAGTTTCGGGAAGAGGGGTATCTTCCGACGGCCATGGTGAATTATCTCTCATTGCTTGGCTGGTCACCAAAGGGCAATGAGGAAATCTTTCTCCCGGATGATCTCATCCGGCGGTTTGATCTGTTACAGGTGTCCAAAGACGATGCAACGTTTGATGAAGCGAAACTCCGGTGGGTGAACGGACACCATTTCTCCCTCTGGTCGACTGAGGATCTGATCCCGCTGGTGAAGCCGGTACTGGAACAGGCGGGGTTATTGGATGCCAGGAAAAACGGGGATTATATCTTTCAAGTGGTCGGGCTGTTGAAGACCCGGGTCAAATCGCTGGAGGATTTTGCTGTTCAGGGAAGGTATTTCTGGGAGGATCCGCAGGAGTATGATTCCGGCGCTGTGGAACGGTTTTGGCCGGAGAAGCAGGTGAATCATCGAATGGATGCATGGGTGAATTATCTGGAAGGTGTGGAGGATTTTTCATCGGACAACCTGGAAAACGCGCTACGGGGGTTTGCTGAGGAATTGGGGGTGGAGGCAGCCGATCTGATTCATCCGACCAGGGTCGCGATGACGGGAACTGGTGAAAGTCCGGGGGTGTTTGCAGTGATGTCTTTATTAGGTAAGGAAACGTTAATACGCAGACTGCGCGCGGCGATAGAACAGTTGCCGGGGTGATAGATCAATCGTCCACAGATAGGTGATGCTTGGGCTTCCGCAGGAGAAAAAGCGGCTTACGTGAAGCCGCTTTTATTCCATCCTGCGTAAAGTTGAATCTGTAAAAATTCTTTTTGGGGGTTAAATCCTGATGTTTTATCGTCTCTTGGACCGGCGTGCGCGCCGTCGTTGCCGCCGTATGGCTTTGGCACGCTTCATCCGCCGTTCATCACTGGGCTTCATATAATAGGAGTTCTGCTTTATCTCCTTGAAGATTCCCGCTTTCTGAAATTTTTTCTGAAAGCGTCTCATCGCCCGTTCAAGTGACTCATCTTTTCTGACGGTCACCTCAATCATTATGCATCGCCTCCTTAAGGCTGTGTTAGTGGTCTTCGGTTAACCGAGATATTGTCGAAGATTTTTACTGCGGGATTTGTGACGCAACCGCCGCAGTGCTTTCTCTTTGATCTGCCGGATTCGCTCTCTGGTGAGACCGAACTCATCGCCGATTTCATTGAGGGTAAGTGCGTAGTCACGACCGATACCAAAATACATTTCCAGCACAGTCCGTTCCCGGTCGCTGAGGGTGCTCAGGGCATCCATAACCTCCTGTTTCAGTGATTCGCTCATCAGGTCTTCATCCGGCTCTTCGCCCTGACTGTCCTCAATCACGTCCATGAGGGAGTTGGACTCCCCTTCCCGGAACGGTTTATCCAGGGAGTAGTGTCGACGTGAAATCTGAATGGCATCGGAAACCTCTTCAGGTTTCATGTCCAGTTCGTCAGCAATTTCGCCGGGCCGGGGTTTCCGCTTCAGATCGTGCTGCAGTTTTTCCGATGCTTTGGATATCTTGGTGATATTCCCCACCCGGTTCAGCGGAAGCCGGATAATTCTGGAGTGCTCCGCCAGCGCCTGTAAAATAGATTGGCGGATCCACCAGACTGCGTACGAAATAAATTTAAATCCCCGCGTTTCATCAAATCGGTATGCGGCTTTAATTAAGCCCAGGTTCCCTTCATTAATCAGATCGGACAGCGGCAGGCCCTGTCCCTGATAATCTTTCGCCACACTGACAACGAACCGGAGGTTGGCAGTGGTGAGTTTCTCCAGTGCTTCCTGACTGCCTTCCTTCACTTTTTTTGCAACTGCAATCTCCTCTTCGGGAGAGAGAGGCTCATACTGACCGATTTCTTCGAGGTACTTACTGAGCGACCGGTTTGTTCTGTCCCGTACTCCGGAATCCTTTTTGGCCATACGGTATCACACCCCTTATTTTATATTTTTATACATTTTTCAATTTTACTGGCATTTGTCCTGTTTGTCAAGGACACTCTGCCCGTTACAACTCATTATAATGGAAAATACTGCAGATGTTTCGCATTTTCACGGATTCTGCAGGGAACCTGACCAGGCCGGTCTCAGATACTCCATGCCACCGGTTGAGATAAAACACAAGGATCTGGTATGGTGAACGTTTCAATTGAATTAATTGGTAGAAATATGAATTACCGAGATGTATATATGAATATAGAAACCGTACATGCCCAATTATAGTGGTATTTCACCCGTGATCGCAACCTTTAATTCCATTGATCCCCAATTCTCCCGTTTCAGTTTTTCCGGTTTTTCCCGATAATACATCACGATTCTGAATGCAGAGATGAGTTTTGCGGGAGTTGTCAGACAGAATGAGCGGGAATTGTCGCATTTACCCAAATTTCGGCTTGACATGGTTAAAACAATTAGATAACATACGTTTCAATCGAAAAGAGAGCACAAAAGCGAATAGGAACATGGCGCGTAGTTTTACAAATCAGCTGACAAACTCCGATACGGCGGGTGCGAATGTTACTCAGCCTTATTCTGGCGCCATAGTGCTTTCTTCCGAATCCATTCCTGCAATTATTCCGAGTCTTCGGATTGATGACCTGCAGATTCTCGGCGTCCGGATTAGCAGCCGGATTCTAGTAGGTCTACTTCTTATTGTAGGGATGATCCTGGACCTACGAATTAGCAACTAAATACACGGTCCAGAGGTCAATTCCTGCAGTAAGAGGGTGTGTCCTCACATTCTCCCTTCCACATGGCTGAATTGAATTGACCTCTGGGAGCGGTGTATAATTACACGGCCTGGAGAGGTGCATGAAGAAAATGAAAACGCAGCAAATTCCGGAGGGAATTGATCCCCTTATGCGATTGACGAGTTGTATGGTTGCATGCCGGCGAGTGGGGAGGAATATATTGACCACGACATTTCATCGACTATATCGCGCTCTACATATCGGGGAGGCAATACCGCTAAAAGGCAATGGCATGAATTATTTACGTAATATCAATACAAGGACGGCATATAGAGGAGGTCAGATATGAATCAAAACGTGGACACAATGGCACAAACGGGCGAGAAATCCCGGACTGATACGATACAGGAAGAATGGAATGACAAACCGGTTCCCAGAGAGATGACAGGGGCAGAGATATTTGTTGAGACCCTTGCGGACGAGGGTGTAGATACAGTGTTCGGCTATCCCGGTGGGGCAGTGTTGAACATTTACGATATCATGCATCAGAAAGCAAGATTCGAACATATTCTCATCCGGCACGAACAGGGTGGTACTCATGCCGCGGATGGATATGCCCGGGCGACGGGAAAGCCGGGAGTGGTGCTGGTGACCTCAGGACCCGGAGG
>Ga0207797_1003132_pt1 | contig 11144 bp, 10 predicted proteins | sample PRCRCaboRojoPR_6_FD_187275 | JGI IMG/M metagenome (GOLD analysis project Ga0207797, IMG submission 187275) | Marine sediment microbial community from Cabo Rojo, Puerto Rico - PR CR 10% Liquid 1 (SPAdes) | ecosystem: Environmental > Aquatic > Marine > Coastal > Sediment | place: Cabo Rojo, Puerto... | reverse complement strand
CTGCATGACCGCCATCCGCAACACCAACTACTACGAGCACGCCCTGCTCCACCCGCAGGGCATCGACTGGATGGTCGACCAGGGGTTCGTCGACTCGCCGGAGCAGGTGAACTCGGACGGGCACGTCGAGATCCCCGACGGGCCCGGCCTGGGCGTCGAGATCGACTGGGACTTCGTCGAGCGGCGGGGGACCGGTCACGAACTGTTCGACCGCGAGGCGTCGAGCGGGCTGCCGTAGATCCCTCGAAGCGACCACGTCGAAACCCTCGTGGAGTGGGCCGTCTCGGCAGTCTCGCCGGATAGGGGTGCGTATCCGGTATCGCCGTCCCGTTGGACGGATCGGACCGCAAACGGGGGTCACCGGTAGGGCACGGGAGGGGAAGCGGCGACGAGGAGTTCTGCCAGCAGCGCGTTGTCGGGACGCGAGAGCGCGAACGTGACGGTGTCAGCGACGTCCGCCGGGGAGAGCACCTCGCGCTCGAACGTTTCGGTCCCTTGCATTTCGGTGTCGACGACACCGGGCATCACGACGGTCACTCGGACGCCGTCGTCCGCGACCTCTTCCCGCAGGGCCTCGCAGAAGCCGTTGACACCGGTTTTCGTCGCCGTATAGGGCCCCGAGCCCTTGGCGGGGTACCTGGCGTTCGCCGAGGAGATGGCGACGATGTCACCACCCCCCGAAGCGAGCATGAGTGGCAGGACGGCCCGCGTCACGTTCATCAGCCCGAGCAGGTTGACCTCGACCTGGTGACGGACGTCGCTCCCGTCCGCGCTGGCGACCGGGCCGCGCCTGAGGACACCGGCGTTGTTCACGAGGACGTCGATGCGGTCGAACGCGTCCAGCGTCCGGTCGACCAGCGCCGTGATATCGTCTCCGTCGGTCACGTCGGTCGGGACGGCGAGCGCCTTCTCGTTGCCTATCTCGTCGGCGAGCGCCTCGAGACGGTCCTCGCGCCGAGCCGCCAGCACGACGGCGTACCCCTCTCCGGCCAGCGCTCGGGCGGTCGCCTCGCCGATCCCCGAGGACGCACCGGTCACCAGCGCGACCTGTTCGCTCGAACCCATCCATGATGGTGGAGGATGTCGCCGTATAAGTCTTATTCACTGATAGATGCACGCCTCCGGATGCAGCGAACCCACTCTATCGATCTCGTTCGCCGTCTCGTGGAACGCACTATGCTCCGCTAGAACTCGACCCGGTACTCCTCCAGCGTCTCCCGGTCCAGCGTGATCCCCAGTCCCGGCCGGTCGGGTATCTCGACGTACCCATCAGTGGCCGTCAGGTCCTCCTCGACGAGGTCCCAGCGGAGCGGCGAGTCCTCGACGCAGTACTCGAGCAGGGGGGCGTTCCGGTTTGCGGCGATGAGGTGGAGGTTGGCGGCGACGATGACGTCCGTGCTGTAGCCGTGGGGGACGAACGGAATGCCGCGCTCGGCTGCGAGCGTGGCGATCTTCTGGAGGTGGGTGATACCCCCGGACCGGGCGACGTCGGGCTGGAGGACGTCCGGCTTCCCGCGGTCGACGAACTCGCGGAACCCGTAGATCGTGTACTCCTCCTCCCCGCCGGCGACGCGGGTCTCCGTTGCCTCGCTCAGTCGGCGGTAGCCGTCGAGGTGGTCGGCGTAGAACGGCTCCTCCATCCAGTAGACGTCGTGGGCGCGGTCGAGTTCGTTCGTCCGCTTGATCGCCCCCTTCACGTCCTCCTGCCAGACCATCCCGGCGTCGACCATGACGTCGAACTCCTCGCCGAGCACCTCGCGTGCGGTGCCGACGAGTTCGAGGTCGTGTCGTCGATCCTGTCCGAAGCCGCCCCACCCGAACTTGATGGCGGTGAACCCCTCGTCGAGTGCCGTCTCGGCCTCGCGGCGCATGTGGTCGGTGTTCGTCGGGTCGTCGGGGAAGAGCGTGCTCGCGTAGGCCCGGACCGAGTCGCGGTGTTTCCCGCCGAGGAGCTGGTAGAGCGGCCGGTCGGTCGCCTTCCCGACGATGTCCCACAGGGCCATGTCGACGGCGCTGATCGCCGTGATCGCCGCACCCTTCCGGCCGTAGAAGTACGTCCGGTCGTACATCTCGTTCCAGAGGACCTCGACGTCGAACGGATCCCGCCCGACGACGACCTCCTTCAGCCCGGCGCTCTTGTCGTGGCTCACGGGCGCCTCGATTATCGCCTCGACGACCCGCGGCGAGGAGTCGGCCTCCCCGATCCCGGTGATCCCCTCGTCGGTCTCGACCTCGATCACGCAGGCGTCCTGCGAGCTGTCGGCCTTGGCCGACTCGACCGCCGGGAGTGCAAGCGTGTGGACGACGACGTCAGTTATCTCCATGTCCCACGGTCGCCGGAGTCGGATATAAATCCGCACGGGTATCGGTGTCGTCTCCCGCGGGGCCGGGATCACCCGCGAGCCCACACCACGAGCCGCCCCGTGGTGACCGGCCCGCACGTCCGCCACGTCGTTTATACCGTCCGTGTACTCGGGGGACCATGGGCCGTGGTGTCACCCGACGGGACGCGTTCTCGGGACTGGGGGTCGGGGTCGTCGGGTCGCTTGCCGGGTGCCACGAGGCGGCGGTCCCGGACGACGAGTCGGTAGCCGGTGACTGGCCGACGTTCGGCTACGACGCGGCCAACACCGGTGTCTCCCCCGATTCGCCCGGACCCTCCGATCCGGCCGAACGCTGGCGGTTCACGCTCGACCGTGAGGCCACCGCGTCCCCCGCCGTGGTCGGGGACACCGTGTACGTCGACACCCTCGGGGGACACACCTACGCGCTCGGGGCGGCGACCGGCGAGCGACGGTGGCTGGCCAGGGCCTCGTTCCCGCTGTTCGGGACCCCGGCCGTCGACGACGGGACGGTGTACGTGACCGACGGCGGGGGATACCTGCACGCGCTGGCCGAGGGCGGCTGGGCGGGGGATCCGGAGGGGACGGCCCGGCCCGCCGGCGAGTTCCTCTGGCAGGTCAGGGGCCACGCGGGGTTCACCGCGTCGCCGACGGTCGCCGGCGGCAGCGTCTATCTCGGCACCTACGAGGCCGACCTCCACGCGTTCGACGCGTCCGACGGGACGGAGCGCTGGCGCACCGACGTCGGCCACGGCATCACCGGCGCCCCCGCCGTCGCGGCTGGGACCGTCTACCTCGGCACGCTCGGCCACGAACTCCGGGCCGTCGCCGTCGCCGACGGCACCACGCGGTGGACGGTGCCGACGGGCGGGAGCGTCCCCGCGTCGCCGGCGGTGGCCGGCGAGTCGGTCTACGTCGCCACCGAGGGGGGCGAGGTGCTCGCGTTCGGGGCGTGACTGTGCGGCGTCCGATCGATCGACGTTCGCCCCGCACGGCCCTGGCGCCGTAGCTTTACCACACCCTCCGCCGTGGGGTGAGACGGGATGTACACCGTCCACCCGATACGCTGTGGCACGCTCGACCTCCCGAAGACCGTCCTCACCTACCTGATCGACGAGGGTGTAACGGTCCCCTCGCCGGTCACCGTCTTCCTCCTGCGGCCCGAGGACCCGGAGGACCCGGTCGTCGTCGTCGACGCGGGGGCCGAACGGGGGGCGGTCGCCGGCCGGAACCTCCCGGACGGCGGTCCCGAACCGATCCGCGAGGGTCTGGCAGAGCGGGGCGTCTCGCCGTCCGACGTCGACTACCTCGTGCTGACCCACCTCCACCACGACCACGCGGCCAACGTGGACCTCTTCGACAACGGCGAACTGCTCCTCCAGCGGTCGGAGCTCGCGGCGGCACGGGACCACCTCCCCCACATGGACCGGGCCTATCTCGAGGACCACGTGACGGCGCTCGACGACGCCGACCTCACCCTGATCGACGGCGGCTACCGCCTCCATCCCGGCGTCGAACTCCTGCACACGCCGGGACACACGGAGGGGATGCAGTCGGTAGTGGTCGAGACGACCGCCGGGCCCCACGCGCTCGTCTGTGACCTGATCTACTGCCGGCAGAACCTCCAGCCCGACGCGACGACGATCCGCGACGTCCACGGGGAGGTCGTCGAGGTGACACCCGTCGACTACGACCCGCAGTACGTCCCCCCCGGGCTCCACGTCGACGTCGCGGAGTGTTACGAGAGCATCGCCAGGCTTCGCGAGCGGGTCGGTTCCGACGGTGTGCTGCTGGGCGCTCACGACCCGGAGGTGCTCGGTGGACCCTACCCCCGGACGTAGCCGTCGCTATCGGGTGCCTGTGAGGGAAGTGGGGATGCTGTGCCCGGCGACTACGGACCCGCGACGCGACCGCGCTCAGAACGCCGTGGCGCGGTCGTGGGCCTCGTGGGCGCCGTAGGCGAGGGCGATCAGGGCGGCCAGGGCGAAGATCTCCGCGTAGAAGATCTCGGCCGCCGTCGTCCAGATCCCCTCCGTCAGGTGGAAGTAGACGGCGACCGTGCCGGCGCCGACCGCGAGCAGCCACGCCGGCCAGACGCCAACCGCCGCCTCCAGCCAGCCGTCGGCGGCGGCGTTGGAGCTACCCGGTTCGACCTCGCCGTCGCTCCGCGCTCGGAGTGCGCTGTCGTCCATGACGAGTCGCCTCCGGGCGGCAGGTGGGCCCGGAACGGGGAACGCCCTCGCCTTGCATTCTCAACCGGCGGGCTCGAGCGGCTCCTGGCCGGGGGCGAGGTGCTCGGACACGACGTCGTAGTCGAGGTCGATACCGAGTCCCGGCTCCTCGGGGACGGCGATCACGCCGTCCTCGATCAGCGGGTCGCCCCCCGTGTGGAGGTCGTCCCACCAGTCCACCTCGCGGGCGTGCCACTCCAGCGCGAACGCGCCGGGCACCGTCGCACAGACGTGGACGCTCGCCATCGTTCCGACCGGGCTGGAGATGTTGTGCGGCGCGACCGGGACGTCGAACGCGTCGGCGAGGGCGGCGATCTTCCGGAGTTCGAGCAGGCCGCCGCACTTCTGGATGTCCGGCGCGACGAGGTCGATCGCCTGCTGGGTGAGGAAGGGGACGAACCCCTCCACGCGGGTGACGTTCTCGCCCGCGAGGATCGGCGTGCTCGTGCTCTCGGTCACCTTCAGGTGGGCGTCGACGTTCTCCGGCGGGACGGGGTCCTCGATCCAGTCGATCTCGTACTGTTCGACCTTGCGGGCGATCTTCGTCGCCGTCTCGACCGAGAAGTTCCAGTGGAGGTCGAACCCCAGCGTCGGCTCGTCGCCGATGGCCTCCCGGACCGCCTCGACGATGTCGACCTTGTGCTGGACGGCGTCGGCCGAGAGCCGCCGGGTCGCGGTGTCGGCCGGCTCGACCTTCACGTCGAGGTCGAACTTCAGCGCGTCGAACCCCTCGTCGATCACGTCCTCGGCGGCCCGCGCGTACGACTCCGGCGTGTAGATCTCCCGGGGCTCGGCGTCCGCGGCCGCCGCGAGGTCCTCGCCGGCGTGACAGTCGGCGTAGATGGTCACGTCGTCGCGGTACTTGCCGCCGAGGAGCTGGTAGACGGGCAGGTCGAGGAGCTTCCCCGCGATGTCCCAGCAGGCGGTCTCGATGCCGCTGACGGCGGCCTGGGAGTAGCCGAGCGACCCGCCGAGTCCCGAGAGCAGCTGTGTCATGTGCTCGACCAGCCGGTCGACGTCGAGCGGGTTCTGGCCCACGAGGCCCGGTTCGAGGAACTCGACGTACTCGCCCGCCGGCCCGGGGAACGCCTCGCCGAGCCCGACGACGTCCGCGTCGGTGTGGACGCGGACGAGGTTCCACGGGAAGTTCCCCTCGACGACCACACACTCCACGCCGGTTATCTCGACGTCGCGCTCGGGGACACGGCGCTCGGGACCCTCGCTCAGGTCGCGCCACCCGACACCGCCCATCATGTCCGCCACTAGCTGTCGGTACTTCGACTCGGGCATACGGCCGGGCGTGCAGCGGCACGTGTGATAGGTGTTGGTGTCCGCCTATCCCGGGGACGATCGAACCCGGACGGTCGTTTTCAGGGGTGACACGGCCCGAGCAGTCGCCAGGGCGGGTCAGAAGACGGATCCGCAGTCCGGACACCGCTCGGAGTCGAGACCGACCCTCGACCTGCAGTTGCCGCAGTACGCCCTCGAACCGCTCCGGATGAGGCGAGCGGACGGCGGTTCGTCCCCCGGTCCGAACCGTTCGCCACACGCGCTACAGCGATCCGGAGTCCCGGCGTGTTCGGCACCACACTCCGGGCAGACCCGATAGCGGGATCTGCCGTCCTCCTCGGTCCGCGAGGACGCCGACCCCGCCATCGCTCCCAGTACCGCGAGGACGTAGAGGGCGACCCCGATCGGACCGAGGAGGAACGTCGTGATCCCCCAGACGCCCCCCTGTCGGCCACGTCGTGTAGCGTCGATGGCGACGGCAAGGGCTACCGACAGCCAGAACAGTCCTGCGACCAACAGCAGGAACTCGTGACCGGACACGTCCTACCGGTCCACGGCGACGGCGAAAAGGAACGCGCACGGTACGAGCCGCGTTTTATCGATACCCCCTCGAGAGGAGCCTACCACCCCGGGCTCGGTGTCGTTCGGATCACGTTCCGCCGACCACGGTCGGTCGGGGTCGGCAGATAGGCCGGACGCTCCGGCGTCAAACGGGTGGCGCGTCTCACCCGATCCGTTCGACCCCGTCACCCACCCGGATCGCGCCGCCCGTCTCGATGTCGGCGCGGAGCCCGCCGCGGTGGGTGAGCGCGGCGACGACCCCGTCGGCCGTCAGCGACTCGAGGTGGTCGCACGGCTCGCAGAGCCTGACCCCGCGGCAGACCACCTCGCCCACCCGGAAGCGCTCGCCGACGAGGTGGTTCAGCGCGACGCCCCGGGTCGTGAGGTTGCGCCGGTGCTCGCCGGGATCGAGGGCGATCCCGGACTCGCGCTCGATGGCCGCGACCGCCTCCCGCTCGACCAGCGTGAGCTCGTTCCCGCCCTCGGCCGCGTCCGAGAACGTCCCGTCGGCGTCGAAGTAGCGGTCACCGCGCAGTCCCTTGCCCGCGACGGCCTCGACCGACTCGCGGGACTCCACCGAGGCCGTCGCCTCGGGTGCGACGTGTATCGACTCGACCGTGCCGTCCATACCCGGCGGTCGAGGGGTGTCGAGGTAAGAGTACCGGCGTCGCGGGGTCGTCCCCGGTCGATCGTCCTACTCGTAGCTGCGGCCGCCGCGGGCGTTCGCCTCGATGTAGTCCCAGTCGTACTCGACCCCGAGACCCGGGCCGTCCGGGACCGGGAACGTCCCGTCGTCGCGGACGGACTCCAGTCGGTCGGTGTAGGCCCCGTAGATCGGCGGTTCGGCGTGCGGCGGGCCGGACGACGGGCCGACGAGCCCGACCTCGTAGAAGTTCGCGTTCCGGGTCGCGGCGAGGCAGTGTCGCTGTGCGGGGCCGGCGAGGTGGTACTCGACGTCGAGGCCGAACCCCTCCGCGACGCGGGCGATCTTCGTCGCGCCCGTGATGCCGCCGTCCCACTCGGGATCCGCACGGAGGAAGTCCGTCGCCTCCGCGGCGGCGAAGTCGGCGTGGGGCTCCAGTCCGCGGACGAGTTCGGTCTGGAGGATGGGCGTGTCGAGCTTCCCCCGGAGTCTCCGGTGGGCGTGCTGGGAGCTCCCGCCGTCGCGGAACGGGTCCTCGTACCAGAAGTAGCCGTACTCGTCGCAGGCCCGCCCGACGGCGAGCGCGTCGGCGAACGTCTCGTATTCGCAGACCGGGTCGAGCATCAGGTCCATCTCCTCCCCCACTCGTTCGCCCACGGCGCGGACCGTCTCTACCTCCGTCCGGACGTCACGGTCGCCGAGCCCGCCGACGGGGTGGATCTTGAACGCCGGGTACCCGAGGTCGAGACACCGCTCGGCGAAGTCCGCGTACGCCTCCGGGGAGTCGAGCCCCGTCTCGCTCCCGAAGTACGTCGACGCGTAGGCGGGCAACCGGGTCCGGTAGGTCCCGAGGAGTTCGTGGATGGGGGCGTCGTGGTACTTCCCGGCGAGGTCCCACAGCGCGACGTCGATGGGGCCGATCCCCATCCGGTCGTACTTCCGTAGCGCGCGTTTCATCTCGCTCCAGTGGCGCTCGCGGGCCAGGGGGTTCCTCCCCACGAGGTAGTCCGCCACCGCGTTCACCTGCGCGAACGCGGGCGGGTTACCGCCGACGTACTCGCCGGTCACGCCGACGTCCGTCTCGATGCGGATCGCGTAGGTGGTCCGCTCGTGGGTGTTCCCCGGCCGGTAGACCATGTCGAACCCCTTCGGGCTGGTGCCGGCGTCCTCGACCGGGTAGGTGAACTCGACGGTCCCGATGCGCGTGATCCTCGGCGCCATGGACGTGGGTCAGTTCGGGGTGTTATGGGGGTTCGGGTGGAGCCGCCCGCGTTCCGATCACCGGCCGTTGAGCGCCCGCCAGTACCGAGCGACCGTTGCAGCGTCGCCCTCGTCCTCGCCGGCCACGCGGTGTCCGTGCTTGTAGGTCTCGTGGACCAGCGAGGTGAGGGGCATCGCGATGTCGTCCTTCCGAGCCACGTCCAGCGCGTAGCCGAGGTCCTTGTTCCAGATACCGAGGGTGCCGAGACCCTCGACGTCCTGGCCGTAGTCGTCCTCGAAGAGCGCCTCGGCGATGTCCATGCCGAGGAACTCGTTCAACGGCCGGGGGTCGACGCCGCTCTCCCTTGCGAACGCCAGGATCTCGGCGTCGACTGCGTTGTGCGCGGCGTAGCGTATCTGGAGCATGTACTTGAAGCGCATCGCCCGCTCGACGCTCTCGAACCGGATGTGGCGGGCGCTGACCGCCTCGACGACCGCCGCGGCGGCCTCGTAGCTCGCCACCGATCCGCCGACCATCATGTGGATCCCCTCGACCGGCGCGGCACGCGTCAGCGGTGCGGTGAGCCAGTGGACGTCGAGCTCCTCGCAGGCCGACTCGCACGCGACGGCGGTCCCGACCTTCGTCGTCGACGTATCGACGACGACGTCCCCCGGCTCGAGTGCCGATAGCAGACCACCCTCGCCCTCCATCGTCGCTTCGACCTCGGGCGTCCCGGGCAGCGCGAGGAGCACCGCGTCCGACGCCTCGGCGACGCCGGCAGGGCTGTCCGCCACGTCGGCCCCGCGGTCTCTCGCGTACGCTACCTGCGCCGGGTCGACGTCGAAGACCGTGAGTGGGTAGCCCGCCTCGCGAAGCGACTCGACCAGGCGCTTGCCGATGTATCCCACACCGACGAGGCCGATATCTCGCATGGTTCGACGGAGACGCAGACGGAGGTGGAATAAGTCTATGCCCGCCGCTCCTGGCGGTGGTCACGTCTCCGCCCGAAGCCACGTACCGTTCAGTCGAACGAGACACCGAACTCCTCGCGAGCCGACTCGCGGATCCGATACCCGTGCCCGGCCCCGTCCGGGAGAACCACCGCCCCGTCCCGAACGTCGGGTGCGTCGTCCAGCACCGCCGAGGCGTCGTACTCGGGGATGTACTCGACGAACGCGCCGGTCGGCGCCGCGTTGACGAGGTGTGCGCTGACCGCGTAGTGGACGTGGGGGACGAACGGGACCCGGTGGGCCGCGGCGAGGTCGGCGACCTCCCGGAGCCCGGAGACGCCGCCACAGCGGAGCAGGTCCGGCTGGGCGACCTCGACCCCGCCGCGGGAGAGCAGCCACTCGAACCGCTCGACCCGGTAGAAGCTCTCTCCAGTGGCCAGCGGCGGGTCGATGGCCCCCGCGACCCGGGCGTGTCCGTCGAGGTCCCACTCGGAGACCGGCTCCTCGACCCACCCGACGTCGTGTTCGGCCAGCGACCGAGCGCCACGGACGGCCTCGTTCGCGGTCCAGGACTGGTTCGCGTCGACGAACAGGTCGGCGTCGGGGCCGACTGCCTCGCGGACCACGCCGACCCGGCGGACGTCCTCGGCGAGCGACCGGCCGCCGACCTTCGTCTTGAACGCCCCGAACCCCGCCCCGGCGTGGGGCGCGTGGTGGGCGCCGAGCTCGTCGGTCGGGACGGCGGCATCGAGCCGCGAGCAGTAGGCGGGGACCGGCGAGCCGTCGCCGCCGAGCAGCGCGTAGAGCGGTCGTCCGGCGACCTTGGCCTTCAGGTCCCAAAGCGCGACGTCGATGGCGCTCCGCGGGAGCGCGGAGAACCCCACCTCGCCGGGGTAGTAGAGCGCCCGCTCGCGGAGCTCGCGGCGTCGCGCCTCGACGGCGAGCGGGTCGGCGCCCACGAGGGGGTCGGCGAACTCGCGGGCGTACCGCTCGTAGAGGTCGGGGACCCGCCAGGTGCCGAGCCAGCCGGTCCCCGTGAGGCCCGCGTCGGTGTCGAGTTCCACCACGACCCAGTAGCGAGTGGCGATCGACGCCCTGGCGTCGCCGAGGTCGCCGTCGAGCGGGGGTTCGAGCGTGTAGGCCCGGAGTTCGGTTATCTCCATACCCCGGCTCCGACGCGGGGGAGCTTAGAGGTTCGAGGCGCCGCTCCCGCCGTCGACGACGACCGACTGGCCGTTGATGAAGCCAGACCGCGGCGAGGAGAGGAACGCGACGGTGTCGCCCAGCTCCATCGGGTCGCCGATCCGTTCGAGAGGAACGCCCTCGGCCCGCTCGGCGAGGGCGTCCTCGAGCGAGTCGAACTCGCCGCGCTCGACCGCCGCCTCGGCGCCGTCGGTGATCCGCGGCGTCCGGTGTGCGCCCGGCAGGACCGCGTTGCACCTGACCGCCGGTGCGAGCTCGGTCGAGAGCGTCTTCTCCAGGCCGACGACGGCCATCCGCACCGAGCTCGAGAGGACGTTCGACGGCGACGCCTCCTTGACGACCCGGGAGGTGATGTTCACGACCGTGCCGCCCCCGTCCGCCCGGAGGTGCGGCGCGGCCTCGCGGACCGACCGGACGACGCTCATGACCAGCAGGTCGTACGCGTCGTACCAGTCCTCGTCGGTCGTCCCCTCGAACCGGAGCCGCGTCGGGCCCCCCGAACTGACGACGAGGTGGTCGAGGCCGCCGAACGCCGAGACCGTCTCCTCGACGAGAGCGACGACCTCCGACGCCTCGGTCAGGTCGCCGGGGAGGGCGAGGACCTCGCCGGTCGCCGTCTCGCGTACCTCCTCGGCGGCGGCCGCCAGGCGCTCCTCGTCCCGGCCGTTGATCGCCACGTCGACGCCCTCGCGGGCGAGCGCCGTCGCCGACGCCTTGCCCAGG
>Ga0207797_1003131_pt1 | contig 11145 bp, 6 predicted proteins | sample PRCRCaboRojoPR_6_FD_187275 | JGI IMG/M metagenome (GOLD analysis project Ga0207797, IMG submission 187275) | Marine sediment microbial community from Cabo Rojo, Puerto Rico - PR CR 10% Liquid 1 (SPAdes) | ecosystem: Environmental > Aquatic > Marine > Coastal > Sediment | place: Cabo Rojo, Puerto... | reverse complement strand
ATCTCCTCGCTGAGGTCCGCCCGCGTGGAGGTTTGGCGTGCCGCCGCCTCAAGTTCCTGATAGGTGATCAGGCCGTCGAGGGCGTCGTGCTGACCCATGCTGGACACGAGGGGGTTGGAAAGGTCGATGCTCATCTTCCACACCATGCGCTTCTGGGCGCCGGGGGACGGCCTGTGGGTGAAGGCCTCATACGCTGTCTGCGCCAGCTCCATCGCCCAGCGGTTATACCTTCCATCTCCCGTGATGCGGCCGACGCGGTTGAGAGCGTGCATCCACTTCGTCAGGTAGTGGTAGTACTGTCCGTCCCGCTCCCATTCCAGGCGCTGGTCGAGGGGCTCACCGCGCTTCCGTTCCGGCAGGTTCTTCCCGATCCGCAGTCCTCCCTTGGTCGGGTGGTTCTCACCCCGCTCCTCATCGAGACCGCTGATCCAGCCGGTGCGCGGATCGTCCTCGCGATGCCGGCCGAGGGTGTGATGCACCTGGTCTACCAGCCGTAGGGCCAGACGCAGGTACCGCTCATCCTCCGTCCGGCGGTGAAGCTCCAGGAAGTTGCAGACGGCGAAGGCGTCCGTCCATAGATAGCGGCTGGGGGCTCCCCCGTCGACGAGACCGGTGCGGCGGGCGAACGCGTCCATAAGGTTGCAAGCTGCCGACAAAGGTCGGTCCGATGTCATATCTTACCTCCTACAGACGGGACCTCGGGCCCGCCGCTTGGGAACAGAGGTAGGCAAGCTTCTACGCAGAGTCAAGGACTTCCCTCAGCGGCGCCGATTGTCCAACGTCAAACCACGCGTCGATCAATCGACGAGAGATGGAGATGTCGGAGGGGAGTTGCAGCGCGCCTTCCCTCACCCGGGTCACGATCTCCTCTCGCGAGAGCCACTGAGCCTCCTCCAGTTCGCCGTCCTGGAGTCGGATGGTGGTGGTCTCTGCCGCAGCGGTGAACCCGATCATCAGCGAGCGAGGGAAGGGCCACGGTTGGGAGGACTGGTAGCGCACTCGAGAGATTCGGACCCCGGTCTCCTCCCGCACCTCCCGGGCTGCAGCCGCCTCCAGGCTCTCGCCGGGCTCCACGAATCCAGCAATGATGGAGTACAGATGCTCGGGCCACGTCGGTTGTCGGCCCAGTAGACACCGATCATCCGAGCTGACCAGGACGATGACGGCCGGATCCGTTCGAGGGAAGTCCTGCCGACCGCATCCGGGGTCGGTGCATACGCGCAAGTGACCCCCTTCCTCGGCCCTGGTCGGGGAACCACAGGCTGGACAGAATCGATGCTCGTGATGGTAATGGATCATCCCCTTGGCGTAGGCCAACAGCGAGGCCGTCTCGCCGTCGAGAAGCGCTGCGACGGCCCGCAGGCGGCGGAAAGCGCCCATCTCTTTCAGGCCGGGGGGAGGAGACCCATCGGCAGCGTCCAGACCGATGACGAAGATAGTGTGCTCTCCAGTCTCCCCCAGCAGAATCACCGTTTCTGCTCGCCGAAGGTGACTCTCCGCGTCCTCGGGACTGAGCCATGCCGGGCTGGGAGCGGGATCGGGTGTCATCAGGACCTTCGATCCCCAGAATAGAAGGAAACGCGCGCCGGGAGCTTCCAGCCTCCCCGCGATCCACGATGGATACCGGCGGCGGAGCGCAGCCCGGTCGATCTGGAGAGAAGCAAAGGTGTTTTCCTGGGAACGATTCCGCGGGCGGCTGCTGCTCTCAACCCGGTCGGTCATATCCGCGAGCGGACCTTGTCCCAGGACTTGGTGATCAGGAAGCTTTCTTCCATCTGGGCTACCATGTCCCTGAACTTGGGCCAAGGGACGGCGAAGCTGAGCACATCAGAGGGCACGCACGGACGGGCAGAGACGTCAAACATGCCGAGCACTGCTCGAGGGTGCTCCGACAAGAGCTCCTGGTAGGGATGATAGACGATGGAAGAACAGCCGGAGCCGAAGGGGGCGATCACCGCCTGCGGGTCCACCTCGTCGAAGTTCGCCAGCGTGAAAAGCCCGGACAATGTGTCGGGCGTGGCGAAGAAGATCACAATCTCGGGCGCATCGTCCCCATCGAGGTGATCCCAGCGTTTGAAGAGAACGGCCCGGGCCGGGGCCTCGAAAGAAGGCTGACTCTCCAGGTAGTGTTCCACCAGCTCAGGCGATCGCTTATACCGCTCTCCTTCCATCTCGCCCGGTATGCCGCAGGAGAGGAAGTACGGGAAGTTGGGCCGCATCTCTGGCTCGAACCCCAGGTACCGTCGGGCGCCGCCACACGGAAGCGTGTCCACGTCGAAGTGCCGTGACGCGCCGTGGCGCACCGATGCCAGATCGCAGATGAGGCAGTGGAATTCCTCCTTCGACGGCGCCGTATCTGACGATGGCGCCTCATCCGTGTAGCTGAGGACGATGGGCAACTCGGCGCCGGGGAAGTAGGTCTGCCAGTGCTTGAGAAACTGCTGTTTGATGGCGATATCCATCGTGGCCTCCTCTACTCCTGGGTCACACGACGTTGTACTCCACGATCTCCTTCCCTTCGCGGAACCGATCGATGTACAGAGAAGAGATGTCCAGGGTGTGAGCCCCTCCGTCCAGAATCTCCTCCGCCAAGAGTAGGCCGCAGACGGGGCCGTGCATAAAGCCGTGGCCGCTGAACCCGTTGATACAGAAGAACCCTTCCAGCTCTGGAACCCGGCCTAGGATCGGATGGGCGTCCGGTGAGACTTCGTACAACCCGGCCCAACGATTGGCCAGGCCGGCTCGCTGGAGGAGGGGAAGCCGCTCCACCGCTGCCTCCAGATGCGTGAGCTCCCAGTCCTTGTCGACGGACTGGTCGAAGCCCGGCGTTTCGTGGGGATTCGACATGCCGGTCAGAATACCCTCTCCCTCACGGTGAAAGTAGAGGGACCGTTCAAACTCGATGACAAAGGGGAAATCGTCGGGTACTTCCGACAGAGGACCGGTGACGACGATCTGCCGACGGAGGGGAACGACGGGGATATCCAGGCCGGCCATCTCTCCGATGACCCCGGCCCAGGGTCCTGCCGCATTGACCACGATGGGCGTCGAGATCGTTCCTTGATTCGTGGCAACGCCTTCGATATGCCCATCCTCCACCAGAATGTCAGTCACCTCCACCTCGGTTCTCAGTGATGCGCCCAGCCGTCCTGCTGCCGAGATGTATCCCTGCACCACGCTGCTGGGATCTGCCAGGCCGTCGTTAGGATTGAACGTGCCGGCCAGCACCCCCGTCCTATCGATCTGCGGCACAAGGTCGGCGATCTCTGAAGGTTCTAGCCACGCCGTTTCGACATCCAGTCCGTGCTGCATCTCCACGTTCTGGCGAAAGACCTCGACGTCCTCCTGTTGTGTGAGGAGGAAAAGATAGCCACAAATGTTCAAGTCAATCGGCTGTCCGATCTCCTCCTCGAAGCGGTGCAGCATAGGGAGGCTGAGCTTAGAGAGCTGCACGTTGATCTCGGTGCCAAATTGGTAACGAATGCCGCCTGCACACTTGCCGGTCGCTTGTGTGCCGAAGAAGCGCTCTCTTTCTAGAAGAAGCACGTCTTGGCAACCCTTCTTCGCCAGGTGGTAGGCCGTACTGGCCCCCATCACCCCGCCGCCGATAACTACGACATCGGCCGTTTCTGCTAGATTCATCATCTCATCTCCAACGTATGTCGCTCATAACTGTGATTTCCGATAAGGATTCGAGTGCTTGTTTCCGGCGTACAGGTCGTTCATCCCTCACTCGGCGGGCGACGTGCAGAGAGAGCTACAGTAGAAAGGGTCGAGGCGGCAAGCGAGAATCGCGACCCTTCTCACCCCCTGAACTCTCCCGGGTCCATCACCTCACCGGGCAAGCCGTACATCCTGGCCCAGCGTACCAGTCCGTCGCCGTTGACCAGGCTGATCCGGTAAGGTGCCTTCTCGGCCTCCTGCTTGGCGCCCTCCGTGAAGTCACTCGTTGTGACCAGAAACCCCTCGCTCATTCCGGCATTGGTCATCGTACCGATCAGCTCCCGGATGGTGCTCGGTCCGATCGCCTCCTCGTACCGCTTGCACTGGACGATGCCGATCCTTCGGCCTCGCTTCACCTGGAGATCGACGCCGCGGTCCCCGCTGCCTCCGGTTCTTCTGACCCGATAGCCGGCTCGCTCAAAGAGCACGGCCACGTACTGCTCAAACTCCGAGGGCGTCAAGGCGCAGATGTCTCGCGTCGTGCTCAACTTTCTCTTCCGACGCTGCTCTATCCTCCGTTCGATCAGAACACGGACGACACCTACCGCTATCAGGAATAGAACAGCCAGAACGGCGAGTTGAGCGACGGTCGCCAGGTAATCGTTCAACTGACCGGCCCCTGGCTGGGCCAGGGAACTGGTCAGCCACGGCTTCTGGACCAACGCTACCAAACGGGCTCCCCTTGACCTTGACAGCCTGGAAGTGCCTACAGGGCCGCTTCCGTGCCGAGGCCAGCCTCGCGGGCTGCCTCCAGCACCGCTCCAGCTGCCGCTACGTCTTGCACGGCCACGCCTACCGACTTGAAGAGGGTGACCTCATCCTCCCCTTGGCGCCCGACCTTCCCTCCAGCGATGATCTCTCCCAGCTCAGCGTGAATATGGTCCACGGACATCATCCCCGCTTCCATAGGAATCAGCAGGTCGCCAGCCTCCGCTAGGGCTGCCTCATGGTGGTCAATCACCACTCTCGCCCGCAGCACGGTCTCCGCAGGTATCTCCTGCATCTCTGGCGTATAGGCTCCGATGGCGTTGATGTGTGTCCCGGGCTGAACGTCAGCGTCATCGAACACAGGGTTCGATGAGGTCGTCGCCGTGCAGATCACGTCGGCTCGCCGGACCGCTTGAGCCGGTGTCTCGGCCACCTCGATGGATGCGGCGATTCGCTCCCTCATCTCGGCGGCCATCGTCTCCGCTCGCTTCCTGTCGACGTCGTACACCCAAGCCTCCTCGATCGTCCGGACAGCGCAGACGGCCTCCAGCTGGGTCCGTCCTTGGGCCCCCGCGCCGATGATGGCCGCCGCGCGGGCGTCCTGGCGGGCCAGCACGTCGGTGGCGGCCCCGGAGGCAGCGCCGGTCCGCAGTGCGGTCAGGTACGTCCCGTCCATCACGGCTTCTGGTGCTCCAGTTTCGGCATCGACCACCACGACCAGAGCGTGGATCAGAGGCAACCCCTTCCCCGGGTTATCGTTGAAGACAGAGACGATCTTCATCGCCATGGCATCATCGCCAGCGAGATAGGCCGGCATGAACAGGGTGACGCCGTTGTGACGCGGCACGTCGAGGGAGGCGCGCAGCGGTACGTCAGCTTGCCCCGCAGACAGTTGGGCGAAGGCGTCTTTCACCGCTTCAATCGCCCGGCTCATCGGAAGCGCTTGCCGCACCTCCTCCTGTGTGAGTATGCGTATCATCACCATCTCCTCATACTAGCGACTCTCACGTCGGCCGAAATCCGCAAAGGACAGGCCTTCGTGTCTCTTTCATTCAGACGACCGCGCTCTATCGCGTCTGACGTGCGTCTAGGCGCAACCGGGTGTCGGACCAGCCTGAGACGTCAGTCCGATACAGCGTCGTTTATGAGGGCATCAGCCTCTGTGCGCGCTACGTAGCTGCGATAAGCCCTCGTCTCCTCTAGGAGAGCCCGAAGCCGCTCGCCGATCCGGGACAGGTCGTCGGTCGTTGATCCATCGCCGGGAGCAAGGCGTACCGCATCATCTCTCTGCTCGAGAACCCTCACGAGCCCCTTGGCCTCCAGCCAGGCGATACCGGTTTCGACGGTCTCCTGGCGGTGTGCCGTCCGGGCTGCCACGCCTGAGAGATCGACGCGGCCTCCCCCCTGGGTAATCGCTCCTTTTGCCAAGCGTGCCAGATGGGTCACGAAACCCTCGGGACCACCAAGCCCGGCATCGACGGCGAAGAGATAGACGACGCGCGGGGACACTCGGGCCAGCGCGGCTCGCAGCTCCGGGCCGCCCGGCGGCGCCGTCCAGATTGCCAGCCCTGGGGAAGGGCTCAGCTCGTCTCGATGGAGACCGGGCAGAGCGTGCTTACCTTCGCTCCAGACAAGGACGTCGGTTCTATCCCGCAGCTGGTCCAACTCAGCCTGGGGATCCGAGACATCTCGATAGTCCACGACGTCGACGAGGGACGACTCAGGCCGAGGCTCTGCATCCAGTGCCTCGATCGGCCGCGCATCGATCCACTCCACCTGTACGTCACGCTGCCCCCGGTAGTCACTGGCGCGGACCGTGTAAGCGAGGTCAAACGGCCCTTGAGGGAGATCCGCTGCCTCGGCTCGCCACCACAGCACCTGCTGTGTCGCGCCCTCCTCGTCCTCCACCAGCAGCTTCAGGTGCTCGTCGGTGCGTCCCACTGTCGTGTGACTCCTCAAGGAGAGCCCCCGGGTTGCTAAGGTCAGAGGAGGATGACCGGGCCCGAAAGGCGCTAGCCGCTCTATCTCCTCTACGAAGTCGAGAGAAAGGTCCGACAGGGGAACGTACCCATCGATCTCCAGCACGGGTTGCGACGTCAGGGCGTCTGCACATGACGCTCGAACGGTGCGAGAGACGGCGCGTCGGAACGCAGGGATGCGCTCGGGCTGGATGCTCAGACCTGCCGCCATGGGATGCCCTCCGAAGCCCTCGAGCAGATCGCCGTGAGCGGCGATGGCGGCACTGATGTCGCATCCCGGGATCGAGCGGGCTGATCCGCGAGCCAAATCGCCCGGCGGTGCGGCGATGAGAATCGTCGGCCGATGGTACCGCTCCGCCAGCCGCCCGGCCACAATGCCGATGACGCCTCCGGGCCAGGAGGGGTGGCTGAGAACCAACGCACCCTGTTCCAGGAGCGAAGGATCGCGCTCGATCTGGGTCTCGGCTGCCTGCGCAACCTGATCGCACATCATCTTCCGACGGGCGTTCAGGCCGTCCAGTTCGTGAGCCAGAATCCTCGCTCGCTCCACGTCATCGGTCGTGAGGAAGTCAACGGCCGGCGTGGCGTCCGCCAGCCGCCCCAGGGCGTTGAGGCGGGGGGCCAACTCAAAGCCGATGTGTTCTTCTGTCAGTAGCTCCGGGTTGAGCTCGCTAACCTCCATAAGCACCCGCAGCCCGCGTCGCTCGGTGTGGCGCAAGGCTTCTAACCCAAGTTGGAGTAGGTAGCGGACGTCCCCCGTCTGCGTCGCGACGTCGGCAACGATGCCTAGGGCCACCAGATCCAGGTGGCGCCGCGCTTCATCGGACCTGCCGGCCCGGCTGTAGAGGAGTTCCGCTAGCTTGTAGGCCACACCAACGCCGGGCAGCTCTCGGAGCGCGTGCGTCCTCGGCAGCAGCTTTGGATCGACTACAGCATGGGCTTCGGGCAACTCCGGCGGCAAGTCGTGATGGTCGGTGATGATCACGTCGACGCCCTCTTCCTGGGCATAGGCCGCTGGCCCGTGCGCGGTAATGCCGGTGTCGCAGGTCAGGAGAACATCCACACCTTGTGCGATCATCTCCTTCAGAACGGGTAGATTGACGCCGTGTCCCTCCTGTTCCCGGTTTGGGATGTGAAAACAGACCGAAGCTCCCAGGTCCTGGAGCGTGGAGACGAGGATGGTGGTCGCGGTCTGTCCGTCTACGTCAAAGTCGCCCCAGACACAGATTCTCGCGTCGCCCTCAATGGCCTCCTCCAGTCGTTCCGCGGCGCGCCCGATACCCGGGAGCTCAGTTGGCGGAGCAGGCCGATAGTAGCGCGGGTCGAGGAACGCTCTCGCCACACTGCTGTCGGTAATGCCACGACGGGCTAGTATCTTGGCGACCAGCGGATGTCCACCTACGGCTGTTCGCAGGGCTGGAGGCGCTTGAACGTCTGGGGGTTCACTCCAACGTGTCATAGTTTATGGAAATCGGGGTCTGCTCTCTCGGCGAAGCGACCACGGGAGTCAGTGCCGGACATCTATCCCTGGCCTGTCCTCTCAAGGGAGAAGAGTGTATCACGGCCACATACCTTTGTCAAAAACCATCAGATGAAGACCCGGCAAGGGAGAGCCCCACGAGAGCTTCCCTTGCCGGCCCCAGGTGACCTCACCATTCGCAGTCGAGCTGGCAGAAGAGGTCGGTGAGCGCGGAGCCCGCTACTCCACCGGCAGCATTCGTATCTGCGGGAAGTCGTCGGGTCCGAGTTGATCTACGTCCGTCTGCGACTCTGGATAGTCGCTCAGCATCTCATCCTGAGTCGGCGTTGCGTCGTGCGGCCAGGCCAGATCGATGACACGGGTGTGGTTGGTGGTGTCCGGGGGAGCGCCGCCGAACCGCCACTGCGCTGCCTCTTGGGTCACGTCCCGCACGCGCCAGACCCCCGGGGATGGGAACCCCTCCTGCCCTAACACCACCGCGGCATAGGCCCAGGTCTCCGGGTTGTCGCCCAGCACCGACTTCGGAACTTTGATCGTAATCTTGCTCTGGCCCGGGTCGGCGATGACCATCATCTCAGCGTCCACCTCCGTGGGCGCCTCCTCACCGGGAACGTAGACGCCGGGCGTCCAACCCTCCACCCAGACGGCGTAGTCCCAGGCGTGGTTGGACGTCAGGGCAGCATTGCGTCCTGGCAGCAGCAGGCGCGCCCCGCTCTCCGGACCATCCTTGTCGATGTAGATGTCAATGGTCTGAACGGAGACGCCGTTCGGCGAATCCCAGACGTTCTCCAGCGGACCAGCCAGTGCCAGCCGGAAGACGATATTGGCATCGTCGTAGCCCACACTGAAGGAGGTCATATCGAAGACGCCCGGCTGGAAGACGGCGTCGGTGGGATAAACGTAGTCCCCAGGCCCATGGTCGTCGCCTTCCGGGTCGGCGATCTCCAGTACCTTCGTCGTCAGCCCCAGGTCAGGCACCACTATGAGCGCAGGGCCGCTGGTCGGCATGATCACCAGGTCGCTGGCGTCCTCCGGTGCGTCGGGACCGCCTGTGCCCTGGCTGTAGACCGCTCTCATCTGAATCCGATCGCCGCTGGCTATAGCCGTGCCCTCGTCGGCCGCCGGAGCAAGGATCTCCAGGGGCAGTTTCAGCTCCAGCGTGGGTCCGCTCACGGCCACGGGGATGAGCGTCTCAGCGTCCGGAAGCTCCTCGGCCACCCATTGTTCGCCGTCAAAGCTGGAGAAGCTCACCTCCGCGATCTCAGCGCCTGGGGCGAACACCACCTCGAGCAGGCGTGTGGCACCGAAGCCCAAATACGTCTCCGGCTTCCCAAACCGGGAGAAAGCGCTGGCATCGCCGCCGCCCGGCGGTGTGAGGTAGAATCCGAGGTAGGCTCTAGCATTGGGATTGCCCCCGGCGGTGGTCAACGCAGACCAATCAGCCCCTGCATCCACGCGGAGGAAGAGATTCCGGGCGTTGAGACCGTAGACGAGCCGATCCATGGGCACTCTTCCCGGGGCCATTGCGCCGCCGCCAATAAGGTAGGTGCCGGCGTTCTGCCATTCATCCTCGTCAAGGCGCCCATCGATCGTGGGCGAGATCAAGCCGGTGGCGGCTTGCTCTGGCGGTGCGGGCGACTCGGCGATGATGGGCACATTCATCCAGTCCGGCGGTTCCTCGCCCAGCGTCAAGAGGACCTGCTTGAGCGTATCGCGGTACTGGCGGTCGAAGTCCTCGTCGGATCCGGAGTTCTGGTCGGCGCCGTACCACCAGAACCAATCCGATCCCTCTGCGATGTACATCTGCGTCACCGCTTCCTCCAGCGCCTCCTCGCTGGGCGGCGTGCGGATGCCCGACTGGTGTTTCTGCAGCGTCTCGCGCACGCGGCGCAGGTACTCCCACGCCCGGTTCTCTTCGTCCTCCCCGATCCAGGTGGAGAAGTCGTGGTTGATCCAGGATCCGGGCCAGAGATCGTCGATCTCCCGGCTGGGCTGATCCGGGAATTTCTCCAGGTACTCGGTCGGTGTCACGGTGATGATGCGCTCGTCCTCAGAGAGCAACTCGTACATGGTGTGTAAGAACGACTTCCCGTCATTGGGGTAGTGCTCCCAGGCATTCTCGCCGTCGAGGATGACAGTGACTAGATGGGGGCCCTCGGCTCCCTCTTCCTCCAGGCGATCGCGGATGGCGTGGATGCTGTTGACGAAGTCTTGAGCGGCCACTTCCCCGGCCAGGCCGGAGTAGGTGAAGCCGACTTTGTCAGAGATGACCGTGTCTCGGAAGACGATGGCGACCGGAATCTCCTGGCCGCCCATCACGGTGTACGGGCGGTAGAGGGCATCGGCGTCTTGAACCACGTCATCCGTGTCCCGAGCGAAGGAGTCCTTGGCGAGCGACTTCGCCAGCACCCCTTCATCCGAGGCCATCCAGCGAATCCCGGCGTCGCCCACCATGTTGACGATGATCTGGGCGACGGATCCCTCGGCAGGCCACATTCCGCGCGGGTCGGTGTCGAAGTGCTCTCGATACATAGCCACGCCGCGTTCCACCTGGGCTGCCGCGTCCTCACCATAGCGGAACGGGGGCACGGGCAGCTCGGCCGAGGGCATGGCAACCTGGGCCAGGTTCGTGTCCACCAGGAGCGGTAGGATCGGATGAGCAAACGGCGTCATCGTCACTTCGATCTGGCCGGCGGCCTGCATCTCTCGATGGAGAGGGATGACGTCCCTGAGGATACGCAGATGCTCGTCCAGGACCGTGGTCTTGTCCTCCTCGCTGTAGTCCCGGCCCTTCTCGACCAGAGCGTTCAGCGGCTCCTCTTCCAGGAAGCTGGGGTCGGTCCAGGCTAGGTTGAAGAGAACCTGCAGGTCGCGGAAGTCCTGGGTGCTCCAGCTCTCCAGGGCCGCCTCCATTGCCTCCTCGTTGTCGGCAGGCCTCATACCCTGGAGTTCCACGTAGCGGGGGAAGCGTTCGATGATCGTCTCGTTGATGTCGAAGAAGCGGCGGAGAAGGAAGCGCTTCTGCTCCTCGGTCAGCTCGTCGGCCGGGATCATGGTCACCACCCAATACCTATCTTGAGCGCCGGCGGCGTAGTCATCCAGCTGGCGGATGAGACTGGGCGTGAGGTTGAAGGTCGCATGAATGTCCGGGTACTCCTTGATGATGGCGGCCATGTCGTAGTAGTCCTTGGCGGCATGGACGCGCACCCAGGGCTTAGCATAGACGCCCGTCTCCGGGTCTTTGAAGTAGACAGG
>Ga0207797_1003130_pt1 | contig 11145 bp, 9 predicted proteins | sample PRCRCaboRojoPR_6_FD_187275 | JGI IMG/M metagenome (GOLD analysis project Ga0207797, IMG submission 187275) | Marine sediment microbial community from Cabo Rojo, Puerto Rico - PR CR 10% Liquid 1 (SPAdes) | ecosystem: Environmental > Aquatic > Marine > Coastal > Sediment | place: Cabo Rojo, Puerto... | reverse complement strand
TCGTGTTCGGGGACCGTCTCGCCCGGCTCGACGAAGAAGTGCTGGACGCTCATTCGGTCGCCGGCCGCGAGCTGGGAGAGGTGGACGCCCGGGACGGCCTCGGTCGCTTCGACCTCTGCACGCGTGACGCGTTTCATGTTCGAGTCCGCGACGTGGACCGGCATAAATCCACGGGCGGAGGATTCAAACGCCGGAGGACGCAACGCCAGTGTATGTACGCGGTGGTGGGGTGCACGGAGTGTGGCACCCTCTGGCTGCTGTCGGACCCCGACGAGAGCGAGACGGCGACGTGTCCGGGCTGTGGGCGTCGCCACCAGACGCGGAAACTCAGGCGATTCGCGGAGACCGACAACCGCGAGGAGGCCCGACAGGTACGGTCTGCGATCCTCGCGCGAAAGCGCGGCGAGGGCGACGCGCTAGACGATCTCGACACCGTCGCCGAGATGGAGCGACAGGTCGAGGACGCCGGCGTCGACGACCGCGAGTACCTCGAAGCGTCGGGTCTCGACGCCGCCGAGGTCGAAGCGGCCGGTGACGTGAGCGACCGGTCCGGGTCGTCACGGAGTCGCGTCGAGATCGTTCGCGGGGCTCTCGAGGAGCTCGAACGGCCGACCGAGGAGGAAGTGGTCGCCTACGCGGCGAGACACGGCGTGTCGGGCGACAGCGCCCGCGACCTCCTGACGAAGCTGAGGCGCCGCGGCGACGTGAGCGAGAGCGGCGGCGAGTACCGACTGCTCTGAGTCGTCGGGCGGTCCAGAAACGGCGACCCGGGACCTGCCACGGACAGCCAGCCACTCACGCGCTGCTGCACGTGATACTGACCGAGCGCGACATCCTGACCGACAGGCTCCCGTCGTCGCTGGCGGCGCGCAACTCGACTGTCACCGTGTAGGTCTGATCCGGTGTGTCACACGTCACCTGCGCGGAGAGGTCGGCCGACTCGCCGACCGACAGCGTGTTCCGGTCCAGCCCCTGCGTCTTTATGACGTCCGTGTCGCCCGTGACGTCGGTGACGTCGACGTCGACCTCTCTCCCGAGCTGGTTCTCGACCCTGAGGATCGTCGCCGTCTCGCCGTTCGTCACGTCGGTGGTCGGCAGCGAGACGGCGAGGTACGCGTCGGCGTCGCTGGCGGTCCCCACGTCGACGGACCGGTCAGTCTGGACGACGTCGTAGCCCGCGGTGGCGACGATGAGCCCGGCGACGACGAACAGGCCGAGGACGACGCGCCGATGATTCACTCTTCGGCCTCCGGAGGGCGGACCGTCTTCCCGACGTATCGCTCACGACTGGTGTAGGCGTGTGCGGTCGTGGAAACGAGGAGGGCGACGACGACGAAAGAGGCCCACGCGAGGTCCGAGAGAGCGGTGAACGGCGCGGCGTCGGTCCAGAGTGCGACCAGCAGGGCGAGGCTGACGGCACCGAGACCGACGTAGTACTCGTGCCACGGCACCTCGTTACCGCGGACGATCTCTACGTAGACGTCCAGTTCGTCCGCCGCGGGCGTCGTGTCTATCGTCCCGCTTCGCTTGTCGAACCGGACGACGTCGGCGTCGTCCATCATCGGGAGATGCGTCTGCTGGAGGGAGGTGTAGACGGATTTTCGCTCCGCGGCCGAGATCTCGTCTCGTCCGACCCCTTTCTCCCACGCGGCGACGCGTTCAGCAAGCGCTCCGAGTTCCATCTTCGACCCCTGCTCTCGGAGCGCGTGCAGCGCAAACCGGCGCCGACGGTTCGAGAGGATGGAGAACGCTTCATCCGTCGATAGGGCGGTGTCGGAGGTAGCCCCCCACTTGTTGAGTACTGACATGTCCCCCGATCGGATGTGCTCGGTCTAATTAATAAATGTTTACGATAGTGAGTGTATAGCCGGTTCGTCGTGCGAATTCAATTTCGAATGCTCCGTTAAATTGGGCATTAATCGAGTCGATAGGGCCGATTGAACCGGTTCAACGGCGCGTGGACCAAATTCTATCAGATGAATACAATGTGGGTGGCTCTGCTGCATCTAGGCGTATGCGACGACGGAAGCTACTCATCAGCATCGGAGCGCTCGCCGGTGGCGGTACGGCGGCCTTCGGTACGGAAGCGTTCACGAGCATCCAGGCGGAGCGCAGCGTCGACGTCTCGGTCGCGGGCGACCAGAGCGCATATCTCGCGCTCACGCCCGCCGACGGACAGAACGCGGCGGAGTACGTCAGCACCAGCGGTGGGACGCTCTCGGTCACGCTCGACAGCGTCAACCAGAACGCGGTGACGACAGTCGACGACCTGTTCACGCTGGTAAACCAGGGGAGCCAGCCCGTCTACGTCTACTTCGAGGACGCCTCGGACGTGGTTTCGTTCCGCAAGTCCGGGACGGCCCAGTCGCTCGAAGGCACGGCGAACGCGGTCGAACTCACGGTCGGGGGAACGCTCACGGTCGGTCTCGAAGTCGACACGACCAGCGGGTCGTTCGACGACGGCGACAGCCTGCTCGACCGCGTCCAGCTCTACGCGACGAGCACCGACCCGGTGGTCGAGGCGCCCACGCAGGCGCTCCCCGACCTCATCGTCGACGGCGTCGGGGACAGCCCGAGTACGTTCGCGACGGTCTCGGCGGCGCTCTCGTCGGCCAGCGCGGGAGACAAGATCGGCGTCGATCCGGCCGGTGGCCCCTACGACGTGACCAGCGCCATCTCGGTCGACACCCCGGTGACGCTCACCGGCTACAAGGGGCGGCCGACGATCGACGGCAGCGGCGTCACGCCGTCCGGGGGGCTAATCCAGGTCGCGACCACCGGCGTGACGCTGCAGAACTTCGAACTCAAGTACAGCGGCGCCAACGGTGTTAACGCCATCGAGGCGAACCAGCCGTCGGTCAGGGACCTGACCGTCGACGACCTCCGGGTCGTGAACGAGGGGACGATCTCGGGCTCGCCGGCGATCAACCTCGAGAAGATCGACGAGTTCGCGGTCACGAACAACGACATCGAGGGCGGCGCCATCGGCGTCTACTACACCAGCACGGACGAGACCGCCGGGGTCATCACTGGCAACTACATCAACGCCAATCCCACAAGCGGGAGCGTCACCGAAGGCATCTTCGTCTTCGACGGGAGCGACCAACTCCAGTACAAGGACCTCACGATCCGGGACAACACGGTCGAGAACTCCGGCAGTGATTCCCGCGACATTAAAGTCGGACCGAGCAATACGCTCCCGAACAGCCTCAACGGGGTCGGTTCGGGCGCTGGTGCGGAGGACCAGCTCGACGCTCTGTTGAACGACAACGACGTCTACTCCGCGAAGCTCCTCGACAACTTCGCCTCGAAGGTCTCTGCGGACTCCACCTACGCCACCACGATCCAGGGCGCCATCGACGCGGCCGAGATCGGCGAGTACGTCTTCGTGGAGCCGGGTACGTACGAGGAGAGTCTGGACATCAGCAAGAGCGACTTCACGTTGCGCGGTGCCGGGGAAACCGAAGTCGTCGTCGACGCGAGCGACGCGGGCGAGTACGGACTGGACGTCAGCGCCGACGGCGTCACGCTGGAAGAGTTCACTCTCAAAGGTCCGATCAATCCGAGCGGCGGCTACGCGTCGGGTTACTTCGGCGTGAAGATCAGCGACGTCACTGGGATTCACCTGGCGAACGTCACCGTCGAAGGCTCGGCGACGTCGGAGATCGACCTCAACGGCGTCACCGACGCCGTGCTCGAGAACGTCACGGCCGATGGGCAGAACCCGAACGAGCCCACGACCTCCGGGACTGGCCTGTTCCTCACCAACTGTCGAAACGTTCGTCTCGAGAACGTCACGACCCTCAACAACGAGTGGGCTGGCATCGCTGTCTCCGCGTGGGACAAGAGTTCCTACCCGACCCAGCCGAGAGCGAGAGAGATCGAACTCGTGGGCGATGCGAACACCATCCGCGAAGACCTGCCCCTCTACACCGAGGAACAACCCGGCGGTACCGAGTTCCATCTGTCGACAGGAGCGCGCGACAGCACAGTCGACACTGGAGGGACGAGCGACTGGGACGTTCGCTTCCCGCTGGACGGGAGCGAATCCGGTCACGACGTGACCGAGGGGACGGTCGACCGTGGCAGTGGAGTCAGCGGTAATCTCACTCACACCGCCGTGATCAGACGGTACCCGGTCGTTTCCGACGGTGCTGGTGGATACGAACTTGGTTCACCTGGCCAGCTCACAGAGCAGTACTTCGCCTCCTCGAGCGATCGGAGCAACGTCATCAGTTCGCCGCGGTTCGTCCAGTCGGCGGCGGTGGGTGACTCTCCCCCGGACGGTATCACCGGTGGGTTCGTCTACGAGGTCGTCAACACCTACGACGGTATCTAGAGAGCGATAGATGGCATGCGTGCAAAAGTCGGACTCGGCTGTCGATCTGCGTCGGCGTATCGGGATAGCCGACGGACCAACGAAGTACGACAGGTGACTCTCGCGAGCTAACACGTCATAAATAATGTCTACGCACCACCGCCCACTCGTCGTCGTGATAGCCGTCCTAGCCGTCGTCGCCGCCCTCGGCGGCCCACTCGGCACCAGCGCCGAGCCCATCGGCGACGGTATCGTCGTCGAGCAGTCGAACAGCCCCAACGGCGAGTACGTCACGACGTCGGGTGGCGAGATAGCCGTCGACCTGACCGACGGGACCGGTGTGGTCGGCGGCGGCGTGCCGGCGCGAGCCACGACGCGGTTCGACGACGTCTTCCGGGTGCTGAACACCAACGACCAGCTCGCGTACGTCTGGATCACCGACGACAGCGACGTCGTCGGCTTCTACGCGTCCCGGTCGGGGCGACCGTCCATCGAGGGGCAGGCGAACGAGATCCGTCTCGGAGACGACGGGCGCGTCGCCGTCGGCCTCCTCGTGGACACGACGGCCGCGACGCCCGGGACCGGACTGACGGCCGACCCCACGATCCACGTGCGCCTGCTCGACGGCGTCGAGGCGCTGCTCGAGCACACCTCGCCGATTCGCATCGAAGACGACGTCCCCGTCTCGTTCGACGCCGCCGGGAGCCGGGGGTACTCGCCGCTCTCGTACCAGTGGACGTTCGGAGACGGCGCGACGAGCAGCGCCGGCGGGGCGCTCACGCACGTCTACGACGAACCGGGCGTCTACGACGTGACGGTCACGGTGACAGACGACACCGGCGACACCGGGAGCGTGACTCGACCGGTCGTCGTGGGCTACGACAGCGTCAGCCGGGCAGTCGACGGCGACGACCCGACGACCGTGACGTTCGGCGACGCGGCGTCGCCGGTTCGCCAGATCGTCGTCGACTCGAGCGTCGCCGGGTCGGGCGAGGTCCGGGCCGGGTCGCTCCCGGTCAGCGGCCTGTCGGTGCTGGCAGAGGGGCACTCCGTTCCGGCGGACGAGACCCTGACCGGCGTCAACGTCACCGTGCCGTCGGCACAGGAGGACGCACCTGCGACGGTCTCGCTCACCGTCGACAGCGACGTCGTCGGTGGGGCGTCGCCGTCCTCGCTCACCGTCTACCGATACGACGAGGCCACCGAGCAGTGGTCGTCGCTGCCCACCTCGGTCGGCAGCGTCTCGGAGGAGACGGTGACGCTGAACGCGGAGACGCCCGGCTTCTCCCTGTTCGCCGTCGGTGCAGGCGAAACCGACGACACGGGCGACGGCGATACCGGCGACGGCGACACGGGCGACGGCGATACCGGCGACGGCGACACGGGCGGTGGCGGTGCCCCGCCGGGCGGTGGATCCGGCGGTGCTCCCCCGGGTGGGGGAACCGTCGACGACGTGGAGAGTCCGACCACGACGACGTCGACTCCGACCACGCCGACCACGACGACCCCGACGACCACGACGACGCCGACGACCACGACGACGCCGACCCCGACGACACCGACGACGCCGACCACGACGACCACGACGACTACGCAGTCCGAGACCACCGCACCGTCCGAAGTCACGACCGGGCGGCCCACTGCGGCGACGTCTACGACGCCGCCGGGTGAGCCCGGAGGCGTCGGACTGACGCCGGTGCTGGGACTCGTGTCCATCGTCGCACTGCTCGGCGGAATCGCGCTCTACCGCCTGTACCGCGACGAGGACCGGGGCCGGTAACGACTCGCCGCCATCGGTCCACTTTTGTCACCCTAACGTACAGTCACTGACGTAGAATGGTCTCATCGATCGAGAGGGACGCAGAGATAATCCTCGTCCTGGTCGTCGTCTCTATGGTCGGGGGGCACGCTCTCGGTCAGCCCGTCTTCCTGAGTTACGTTCGAACCGGGAGCATGTCGCCGACGCTCGCCCCGGGCGACGGGTTCGTCGCGATCCCCGCACCGGTGGCTGGGACCCCGGAACCGGGAGACGTCGTGGTCTACCGCGCGGAGCGAGTGAACGGCGGCGGTCTCACGACCCACCGCGTCGTCGACGTGACCGAGCGAGGCTACGTCACGCAGGGGGACGCCAACCCGTTCACCGACCAGGCCGGCGGAGAACCCCCCGTCCGCAGACAGCGGATAGTCGCGGTCGGCCTCCAGGTCGGAGGGGAACTCGTCGTCCTCCCGGAACTGGGGACGGGGGTGATGACGGTGCGCGATGCGGCCGGCGGCGCAGTCCGGTTTGTAGACGGTCGGTTCGGCTTCGGTCCTGTGCAGTTCGGACTCGGCTTCGCGTTCGCCGCGCTCGTGGCGCTCCTCCTCGGCGAAAGTGCGCGCGAGGGGCGACGGCCGGTCGGCGACAGAGGGCGGAACCGCGACCGGAGCGGTGGACGCGCTGCTCGCTGGTTCGTCCTCGTCGCCGGTCTCCTGGTGGTCGGAGCGGCCACGGCGAGTATGGTGCTCCCTCTCGGCCCGACCACCTACGAGGTAGTGAGCGCGCAAGCGGACGTGCCGGGGCCACACGTGATCCCGGCCGGCGAGACCGAGTCGACGACGTACGCGCTTCCGGGCGGCGAACTCGTGCCCACGCGGTACTACCTGCAACCCGCGAGCGAGGGCGTCGAGGTCACGCCCGAAACCGTCGTCGTCCCGCCCGGTGAGACGGCGAACGCGACCGTCGAACTCTCCGCGCCGCCTCGAATCGGCCACTACCGACGGTTCGTCACGGAGCGTCGCTACCCGCTCGTCTTGCCGCGACCGCTCCTCGACGCGCTCTATCGTCTCCACTGGCTCGCACCGGTGGCCGTCCTCGACGGGTTGCTCGCGGTCCCGGTCTGGATCGCTGTGCGGGCGGTCGACCGGACCAGATCGTCTCGCACTCGCGCTCCGGGCGGCGTCGCGTCCGGACTCGACCGACTCTTCGGCGATGGCGGTCGTCGGTGATATCCATGTCTGGCGACGACCTTCCGAGAGACGGTAGTTCGGTCGAACTGCTTCGACTTCGCCGGGCGCTCTCCGAGTGGTTCGTCCTCGCACTCGTCGCCCTGCTACTCGTCGGTACCGTCGGGGCGTGGGGTGCCTACACGGCCCACGTCGATCCGGGAACGCGCGTCGAGGAGCGAACCGTCGCGACGTGGAGTCGCTCTGCCGAGTTCGCTCACTCGGCCGAAGTGAAACACCGAAACGACATCTACGAGACGGGGCGAGTCCTCCGGGACCAGCGGGCGTACTTCCCCCGGATCAGCCCGTTCCTGACGGGCGAGTACCGGGTCCGCTACGCGACGACCGAAGGCGGAAGCCTCGACGTGAACGTCGACCTCGAACTCGTCGTCAGACGCCAGAGCGACGGCGTCGTGTACTGGCGCTCGGCGCGACCGCTCGCCGAGGCGTCGGTGTCCGGGGCGAGTCCGGGCCGGACGATTCCCGTCGCGTACCGGTTCAACATGAGCCGCGCACTGCAGTCCATCGAACGGGCCGAGACGCAACTCGGGGACTCCCCCGGGAGCGAGGAAGTGGTGCTCCGGACCGAGACGGAGTTCTCCGGGACGGTCGGAGGGAGCGCCGTCGACAGAACGTTCGTCGACACGCTCCGTCTCGAGCCCGATGGCGACGCGTTCCTCGTCGACGACCCCGGTGAGATCACGAACCGGACGACCCGGACCGAGGACGTCCGAGTCGACCGGACGCACTCGCCGCTCCGCTCTCTCGGCGGACCGCTCGCGGTGATAGCCGGATTCGGCGGGGCCGCCGTGCTCGCGTTCGCGCGCCGGCAGGGCGAACTCGCCCTCTCCTCACCCGAGCGAGACCGGCTCACCCACGACCGCTACGACGAGTGGATTTCGACCGGAACGGTCCCGGCCGACGTCACGGAGAGGGACGAACACGTCGTCGAAGTGCGGGAACTGGTCGACCTCGTCGACGTCGCCGTCGACACCGAGCGACGGGTCCTGTTCGACCCAGAACGCGACCTCTATCTCGTCCCCGGAGACCGGCTCGTCTACTTCTGTCGACCGCCGCTGGGGGACGGTCGCGCGACCCCCGGGTCCTCGCGACCGGCCGACGCCGCGCCCCGGACCCCCGGCGACGAAGACGACGACCCGTCGTTCGACGCCGCCGACCCCGACGACCGAGTCGACCGCGCGGACGACTCGGAGTAGCGCCGTCCGTCAGGGCTCGGAGGCGGCGATCCGGTCGGGCACGAGGAGACGCGTCCCGATGCCGGGCGTCAGGTACGCGGGGACGAACGCGAGGCCGTAGCCGAGCAGGTGCACGAGGAGGTTGAGGACGCCCCCGGAGACGACGGGGTCCGACGGAAACGCGACGGCGGGGTACCCGACGGCGACGACCGTCGCGGCGACGAGCAGTTCCCCGCGTCCCGGCGGGAGCCCCCGGAGCGCGTCGAGGCCGAGCGACATCTCTCGGAGATAGAAGAGGGCTCCGAGGGCGGCGATGACGGCTACGGCGTCGCCGCTCGTTCCGAGCGGCGGGGCGGCACCGGCGACGGCGACCGAGAGAAAGTAGAAGACCGCTGCGTCCCGAACCGACGTCTCCCCGTCGGTGACCGCCCCGAGATAGAGACAGAGCAGAATCGGGACGAGAGCGGCGACGCCCATCACCGTCCCCGAACCGCCGTAGCCGATCCGCGGCCGCGGCCAGGCGAGATTCAGCACCGATAGCACCAGCGGGTCGAGCACGAGGAGAACCAGCATGGCGGCCCGAAACCGGGTTCGTTCGCCCGCGACCAGCGCGAGCAGGTACGCCGTCGTCGACGCGAGCAGATAGCCCAGCACGTTCGCCAGCAGGTGGGGAAGACGGAAGTGGACGAAGTGCGACGCGTACAGCGAGAGCCGCGTCGGGTGCATGTAATCGAGCGCGAGATCCAATTTCACGGACGTCGGGAGGAGATACGCCGACAGGAACGCGACGGGTGGACCGAACAGCAGCAATCCGTCGAGAAGCGTCGCGGAGACCCGCGACGGCCTCACGGGTGGCCGAGCCGTGCTCATACGCGGCGATAGCCGCGGTCGGTGTTACTACTGTCGGCCCAGTTATTGATTTTGATACTGAAAACGAAGAAAACGATCGACGCTAATACTCGCAGACGGCGAGGTCACAGTGGCAGGATACCCACGGCTTTCCCAAGAGTCAGTACCGATACTGCGATGGCGAGGAGCACCTTCACGATCCGAAGGAGTCGATAGAGGCGGTCCAGCGTCTCCGAGTCGCGGCCCGCGTCAGACTCGTCCGGCGTCTCGCGGTCGGTCCTCGGCCGCGGGTCGGCGTCGCGGTTCCGACGATCGGCGCGGGGTTCGTGCGTCGGTATCATGGGTGGACGCGCCCGCCGGTGCTCGCCGACGGGCGCGTTCGTCTCTTGGGGACGCCGGCAGATGAGGGCGAGCCATGGGTGTGGAGTGAAAGTGAAACCGGTGTCCCAGGAGCGAGATCGTCCGGTCTGAGACGGTCACGCGGACGCGGAACGACGTATCGGGGCCGATCGCGACCGGGAGAACGGAGTGAAAGTGCCGCGTCGCGCCTACCGCCCCAGGCTCTCGTGGGCCGACGAGAGGTGGCGCGACCCGAGCGCCGAGAGAAGCGAGAGTTCGCCCGCGAGCGCGCCGACGGCGACGTACTCGGCGAGCGCGTCGGCGTTCGAGCCGGCGGGGTCGCCGCCGCCCGCGACCCCGAGCACGTCCAGACCGGCCGACTGCGTCGGGAGTTTCGTCCCGCCGCCGACGGTCCCGACTTCGAGGCTCGCGAGCGAGACCGAGACGTAGAGGTCGCCGTCGACGACTTCGGCGGTGGTGATCGCGTTCGAGCCTTCGACGACCTGCGCGGCGTCCTGCCCGGTCGCGAGGAACATCGCGGCGACGACGTTGGCGGCGTGGGCGTTGAAGCCCAGACTCCCCGCCTTCGCGCTCCCGACGAGGTTCTTGCGCGTGTTCACCTCGGCGATGGCCTCGGGGGTGGTGTGGAGTCGCTCCTCGACGACCTCGCGGGGGATAGTCACGTCGGCGGTCACCGAGCGCCCGCGCCCCTCGACGGCGTTGATCGCCGCGGGCTTCTTGTCGGTGCAGAGGTTCCCCGAGAGCGCGACCAGCGAGGCGGTCGTCTCGGCCTCGACGACCTCGGCGGCCTCCCGGGTCGCGATGGTCGCCATGTTCATCCCCATCGCGTCTTTGGTGTCGTAGCGGAACCGCAGGAAGACCGAGCGCCCGACGACGTACGGCGTCACGTCGAGCAGTTCGCCGTGACTCGTCGTCGACTCGGCGGCCTCGCGGAGCGTCGCCTCGTTGTCCCGAACCCACGCGACCAGCGCCTCGGCCTCGGCCACGTCGCCGACGCGGAAGACGGGCGCGCGTGTCATCCCGGACTTCGTCACCCGGGCCGTCGCCCCGCCGGCCGATTCGATCACCGAACAGCCGCGGTTCACGCTCGCGAGCAGCGCCCCTTCGGTGGTCGCCATCGGCAGGTAGACCGCGTCCTCGGCCGCGCCGCCCGCGACCGACACCGGCCCGGCGACGCCCATCGGAATCTGCGCCGCGCCGATCATGTTCTCGATGTTCGGTTCCGCCCGCTCGGCGGGGAAGCCGTAGTCGCCGACCGCCTCGAGGTCGGCACCGGACTGCTCGGCTACGAGGCGGCGTCTGGCCGCCGCCGCGTCGTCGGCGTCGGCGTGGTCTTCGAGTTCGTGGAGACGGAGGTCGCCGTCGCGGACGCGCTCCGCCAGCGCTTCCGGATTCATGATGCTCCCTTCCGGCCCCCCGGTCAAACAGGTACCGGTTCGG
>Ga0207797_1003129_pt1 | contig 11148 bp, 11 predicted proteins | sample PRCRCaboRojoPR_6_FD_187275 | JGI IMG/M metagenome (GOLD analysis project Ga0207797, IMG submission 187275) | Marine sediment microbial community from Cabo Rojo, Puerto Rico - PR CR 10% Liquid 1 (SPAdes) | ecosystem: Environmental > Aquatic > Marine > Coastal > Sediment | place: Cabo Rojo, Puerto... | reverse complement strand
CCGGCAAGGCGGGGAAGTGCGCTCCCCCCAGGATCATCTCGTCCATCGAGCCGGTCTGCGGGCTGTTGTCGTCCCAGTGGTCGGGGTAGGCGATGCGAAATCCCATAGCGCTGTCGGCGTACCACTCGTAGTCATCGGGGAACACGAGGTTCGGGGCGGCGCTCTCGCCGCAGGCAAGGGCGCATATACAGGCCATGGCGGCCATCAGGGGCATGAGAGCTGTCTTCATGGTATCCTCCAGCGGGTTGGAACGGTGCTTTCGCGGGGCCGACAGAGGTGGAACCGGGCGGCCCTCGCGGGGCGGTCTCCCTGTTGATTTATTTGCACTTTCGTGACGTGTCAACGTGGAGATTCCGGCCCGTCCCGGTCGGACCGGCACCGTATGGCCCAGCTGAGCCCCCATAGCGTCGGGTGCCTCAGGTCCGGAACCAGGAGACCAGGGCGGCTCCTCCCACGCACATCACTATGCCCAGCAGCTGCAGCGGCGCCAGCCGCTCCCGCAGAACCAGGAAGCCCAGCACCGCGCTGACCACCGGGGCCAGGCAGAAGGCTATGGTCATCACCGAGGAGAGGCTGCCATTCTTGAGGCCGGTGTAGAGGAAGACAATTCCCAGGCCACCTGCCATCAGGCCTCCTCCCACCGCTATAAGCGACATCGACCGAAGCCCCGCCGTTCTGGCCTGGCCCCACAGGGGATAGGATACCGCGGCCAGCAGCATCAGCGAGAACGCCGTCCTCAGGGTCGTACCCATCACCGGGGCCAGCCCGCCCAGGCTGACACCCTTCTTCTCCAGCATGGAGCCCGCCCCCCAGCAGACTGCTGTGAGCATGGCCCAGAACTCGGCTCGCATTCGTCCTGCCCTTCCCGGTTGCCGGCCAGAGTACCATGCCGCCCAGACCCTCGCATGAGCCGGCGTACAGAAGGCCGGTCCTTTCGTTGCAGTAGGGTAAGCCATATATCAGAGTAGCATCCTAATGGATTGCGCATATCTTGTGAAACCCATGTCTATGGGAACAGAGGTGGGCCATGGAGCACAGGAAAACGGCCGAAGCCATCGACCGCAACATGCGGTCTCTGGTGAGAACGGCTGTGGCCCGGCAGTACTCCCGGGACCGGGAACTATGGGAGCCATACGGTGAACCCGGGTACGAGAAGAGCCTGAGGGACTCGGAATACCATTTCGCATACCTTGGCGAAGCCCTCCGGGCGGGGCGGGTGGAGCTGTTTGAAGACTACGTCTCCTGGGTACGACTGCTGTTCGACGGGCTGGACTTCCCGCCGGAGGTGCCGGAGAAGACACTGCGATGCATGAAGAGGGCGCTCGAAGAGGTGCTGGCGAAGGGGGCCGGCGCCGCCCTGGAGTACATCGACCTGGGTCTTGCGCACCTGACGAGAACCGCGCCCGATTGCGTCTCCTTCATCTCCGAAGACTCGAGGATGGGCGCGATATCCTCCAGGTATCTGGCCGAGCTGCTCAAATCGGACAGCCGCGGGGCCGAGGCCGTCATTACGGAGGCGATCGAGGAGGGAGTCGACATCAGGGAAATCTACCTGCACGTTCTCCAGCCCTGCCAGTGGGAGATCGGCAGGCTGTGGCAGACCGGCTCGCTCTCCGTGGCCAGGGAGCACTACTGCACCGCGGTGACTCAACAGATAATCTCCAGGCTCTATCCGAAGCTCTTCTCGCTTTCTCCCGAAAGGAAGGGCAGGGTCTGTGTGGCGACGGCGGTGGGGGACGAGCTTCACGAGCTGGGGATAAGAATGGTATCCGACTTCCTGGAGATGGCCGGCTGGGACACGATCTACCTGGGGGCGAGCACGCCGGCCGAATCCGTGGTCCAGACCTGTATCGACCATGGCGCAGACCTCCTCGGCCTATCCACGACCCTGTCAATACACCTCGGGGAACTGAGGAACCTCATTGACCGCGTCCAGGAAGCGGAGGAGTGTCGCAGCACCAGGATCATCGTGGGAGGGTATCCCTTCAACCTCGTAGACGACCTCTGGCGGTCGGTGGGAGCCGACGGGTACGCGAAGGACGCGGCGGAAGCCGTGAGCCTGGCGGAGGAGCTCACGGCTTCCGGCCCCGCATGATGCCCGATGATGGAGCCGCATTTGTCTGCAGCTCCGCCGGTGAGATGGAGAGGGAGCTGGTTGGGCGGCCGGAGGAGTGGGTCAACCTCCTCAGGGAGACGGGCGCCCTCCCTCCCTGTCGAGGTCTCAAGCGCTGCGAGCATCTGATCGAGCCGAACGGGGAGCGCGGCGCCGTTCACTCTATCCTCTTTGCCCTGGGAAGCTCCTATCTGGTGGTAGCCTCGCATGAGCCCGGCGAGACGACGTGCCTGCTCTCCCGGGCGGCGGAGTTGCTGCCTGAGGGGCTTGCGGCGGAAATCGGGCAGTTGCAGACGGCCATCGCCGAAGACGGCGACCAGAGCGAAGCCGCCTTGATGCTGAATGAGATGAGCAGGCTGAACAACAGACTGGTGGGCCTTCAGCGCGAGCTGGAGAGGAAGAACGCCGAGCTGACAAGGCTGAACCGCAGGATTCGGGAGATGTCGGTCACCGACAGCCTGACAGGAGTGCTGAACAGAAGGGGGTTCTTCGAAGCTGCCCGCAGAGAGATCGCCAGGTACAGAAGGTATCGGAGGACCCTCTCCGCGATAATGCTGGACATAGACCACTTCAGTAGGATCAATGATACCCGGGGCCATGGCTTCGGAGATCGGGTGCTGATGGAGGTGGCCTCCCGATGCCGAGAGCAGATGAGGGAGACGGACGTACTTGGCAGGTACGGCGGCGAGGAGTTCGCAGCCATTCTCCCCGAGACCGGTCTGGAGGGTGCAGCTGCAGCGGCCGAGCGCATACGTCGAGGAGTCTCCGAGACCATGGAGATAGAGGGTGAGAGCGTAACGGTCACGGTTAGCCTGGGGGTTTCCGCCATCCATGACCCGGAGATGGCTTTGGAGGAGCTCCTGGACGTTGCCGATGCAGCCCTCTACAGGGCGAAGGACGCCGGCAGGAACAGGGCCTGCATCGGAGAGGACGGCTGATGCCCTGAAAGCACCCTAGGCGCCTCGAATGCGGGCTTGGGCAGGTGATACCGAGTTCCCCTTCCCCCAATCCGAGCGGACGCTCTCAGATCATCGCCGCTGGCTCGTTGACGCCGTCGCAGGGCCTTGGATATGATGAACCCGCAGGGAGCGGTTGCCGCATGCTACATCGCCGGAAGAGGGCTCCAGACTGCCGGGGCCTCTTCGATATGCCGCTCCCTGAATGTATGTGGCCTTCCTGCAGCCCTGCATGCCTCTTGGGAAGGAGCGACCTGATGAAGCTGATGGAGTTCCAGGCGAAATCCCTATTCTCCAGATACGGAATTCCGGTGCCCGGGGGCACCATGGTGGAATCCGTGGAGGGCGCCCTGGAGGCGGCCGAGAAGATCGGACTTCCGGTGGTGGTGAAGGCCCAGGTGATGACCGGCGGCCGGGGCAAGGCCGGCGGCGTCAAGCTGGCCTCCACCGAAGACGAGGTGCGCTCCCATGCCTCCGCCATACTGGGCATGGACATCAGGGGCTACGAGGTGAAGCGCCTGCTGGTTGACCCCGCCGTGAAGATAGCCCGGGAGCTGTACGTGGGCATTACCATGGACCGGGGCCGCGGGTGCCCGGTGCTGATGGTGTCCGGAGAGGGCGGCGTGGACATCGAGGAGGTGGCCCGGAAGACGCCGGAGAGGATCTCCATCGTACCCGTCGATCCGGTGATGGGCCTTCAGATGTACCAGGCCCGGCGGGCGGCCTTCGAGGTCTTCGCCGAGAAGAAGAAGGCCATGTCGGCGGCGAAGGTGATGCTGCAGCTCTGGAGCTGCTTCGCCGGCTGCGACTGCTCCCTGGCGGAGATCAACCCCCTCGCCGAGCTGGCCGACGGCCGCATAGAGGCCCTGGACGCCAAGATCGTCCTGGACGACAACGCCCTCTTCCGACACCCCGACCTGGCCGAGATGAGGATCCCCCAGCCCGATGAGCTCAAGGAGCTGCGGGCCAGGGAGAAGGGTCTCAGCTACGTGGGCCTGGACGGGAACATCGGCTGCATGGTCAACGGCGCCGGCCTGGCCATGGCCACCATGGACCTGGTGAAGCACTTGGGCGGGAAGCCGGCGAACTTCCTGGACATAGGAGGCAGCTCCAACCCACAGAAGGTGATCGACGCCATGGAGCTGCTTCTGTCCGACCCCGGCGTGGAGGTGATCTTCATCAACGTCTTCGGCGGCATCACCCGCTGCGACGACGTGGCCTCGGGCCTGGTGGAGGCGGTACAGAAGACCCGCCTGGACCTTCCCCTGGTGGTGCGGCTCACCGGCACCAACGAGGAAGAGGGCCGCAGTCTACTGGCAGAGGCGGGAATAGAGGCCACCACCTCCATGAGGCGGGGGGCCGAGCTTGCCCTGCAGCGGGCGTCCGAAGGGGGGTCGGCATGAGCATACTCCTGGACGAGACGACCAGGGTGATGGTGCAGGGCCTGGGCCGCGACGGCGCTTTCCACGCCCTGCAGATGAGTGACTACGGAACAAACGTCGTGGCCGGCGTCCACCCCGGAAGGGGCGGCGACACCGAGTCCGGGATACCCGTCTTCAACGACTGCAGGACCGCGGTGGAGAAGACCGGGGCCGACTGCAGCGTGATCTTCGTGCCGGCCCGGTTCGCCACGGACGCCGTGCTGGAGGCCATCGACTCCGGAGTGGGCCTGGTGGTGGCGGTCACCGAAGGGATACCCGTGATGGACATGTCCGCCATTCGCACCCGGCTGGAGGCCACCGGCTGCAGCCTGGTGGGCCCCAACTGCCCCGGGCTCATATCGCCGGGGAAAGCCAAGGTGGGCATCATGCCTGGCTCGATATTCGCCCCCGGAAAGGTGGGGCTGGTATCGCGCAGCGGCACCCTCACCTACCAGGTGGTGAAGCACCTCACCGATGCCGGCCTGGGCCAGTCCACGGCCGTGGGCATGGGGGGCGACCCCATCACCGGCCTGGGCCTGGTGGACTACCTGGAGCTCTTCGAGGCCGATGAGGAGACCGAGGCGGTGGTGCTGGTTGGCGAGATCGGCGGCAGCGCCGAGGAGCGAGCGGCGGAGTACGTGAGCGAGAAGATGTCCAAGCCGGTGGTGGGCTTCATAGTGGGCCGCACCGCCCCGCCGGGCAAGCGCATGGGGCACGCCGGGGCCATCATCTCCGGCGGCTCCGGCACGGCCGAGTCGAAGGTGGCCGCCCTGCGCGACAACGGCGTTCCGGTTGCGGACACCACAGATGGAATAGTCGACCTTCTGCGGGAACAGCTGGGAGGTAACCTGTGAGGGAGCTGGACGTAGCAGAGATCACCCAGGCGGTGAAGGAGATGAGCATCCAGTCCAACATCGTCCTGGGAGAAGACGTGAAGCGCGCCATCCGGGACGCGGCGGAGGCGGAGGAGTCCCCGCTGGGCCGGGAGATCCTGGAGGTGATTCTGGAGAACCACGACATCGCCGAGGAGAACCGGATGCCCATCTGCCAGGACACCGGCTTCGCCGTGGTCTTCCTGGAGGTGGGCCAGGAGGTGCACTTCACAGGCGGAGACCTGGAGGAGGCGGTGAACGAGGGGGTGCGCCAGGGCTACGGCGAGGCCTACCTCCGCAAGTCCATAGTGGACGACCCGGCCATAGACCGCAAGAACACCACCGACAACACCCCGGCGGTGATCCACACCAGGATCGTTCCCGGCGACAGGGTGAAGATCCAGTTCGCCCCCAAGGGCGGCGGCGCGGAGAACATGAGCGAGGTCCGGATGATGACCGCAGCCGACGGCATAGAGGGCATCAAGGACTTCGTGGTGGACCGGGTGAAGCGGTCCGGCGGCAACCCCTGCCCACCGGTTGTGGTGGGCGTGGGCGTGGGCGGCACCTTCGAGCTGTGCGCCCTGCTGGCCAAGAAGGCCCTGCTCCGCCCCATAGGCGAGCACAACCCCGACCCCCGCTACGCCGATGCGGAGAAGGAGCTGATGCGCAGGGTCAACGACCTGGGCATAGGGCCCCAGGGCTTCGGGGGCAGGACCACGGCCCTGGCGGTGAACATAGAGACCTTCCCGTGCCACATCGCCACCATGCCGGTTGCGGTGAACATGCAGTGCCACGCCAGCAGGCACACCGAGAAAGTGATATAGGGGGGAGAACAGTGAAGACGGTAAAGCTAGCAACACCGCTTACGACAGAGGATCTCACCCCGCTGGAGGCCGGTGACAAGGTGCTCCTCTCCGGCGAGGTGCACACCGCCCGGGACGCCGCGCACAAGAGGCTGGTGGCCCTTCTGGAGGAGGGAAAGGACCTTCCCTTCGACCCGGAGGGCGCCGTGATCTACTACGTGGGGCCGGCGCCGTCCCGTCCGGGGCAGGTGCTGAACTCCGCCGGGCCCACCACCAGCTACAGGATGGACGTGTTCACCCCCCTCCTGCTGAGGCACGGAGTGAAGGCCACCATCGGCAAGGGCCCCCGGGGCCAGGAGGTCCGCGACGCAATGGTGGAGAACAGAGCCGTCTACCTGGGTGCGGTGGGCGGGGCCGCCGCCGGCATAGCCGCAGCGGTCAAGGAGGTGGAGGTCATCGCCTACGAGGACCTGGGCACCGAGGCCATCCGCAGGCTGGTGGTGGAGGACATGCCGCTGTTCGTGGTGAACGACGTCCACGGCCGCGACCTCTTCGAGATGGGGGTAGCCGAGTACCGCCGCGGCGGATGAGCGGGAAGGCACTGATACCGAGAGCCGGCCTTTGGAAAACAACACGTGAACGGAGCAGCAGATGACTGAGTTCGACCTGACGCTCAAGGACCTCACGGGCATCTTCCCCGACGACTTCACCGAGGAGCAGGTGTCCCGGGCCAAGACCGTCTTCCTCAAGGAGCTGGCCCTGCGGATGCACGCCTTCTACCGCGGCAAGATGATCACCGTGCCCAAGGCGGGCGTGTACGGGTTCAACTGGTTCAACGTCTGGTACACCCCGGGAGTCTCCAAGATCTCCACCACCATCCGCGAGAACAACGCCGCCTCCTTCGACCTCTCCAACCGCGGCAACTACATCGGCGTGGTAAGTGATTCAACGCGCGTCCTGGGCGACGGCGACTGCACTCCACCCGGAGGTCTGGGCGTTATGGAGGGCAAGGCCTTCCTGATGAAGTACCTGGGCGGGGTGGATGCCACGGCTCTGTGCATCGACAACCGCGACGCCGACGGCAACCCCGACCCCGACAAGATCATCGACTTCGTGAAGATGGCCCAGCCCAGCTTCGGCGGGATCAACCTCGAGGACATCTCCCAGCCAAACTGCTTCAAGGTGCTGGACACCCTCCGCGAGGAGTGCGACATCCCCGTCTGGCACGACGACGCCCAGGGAACCGGCTGCGTCACCGTGGCCGGCCTGCTGGGAGCGCTGGAGGTGGTGGGCAAGAAGATCGAGGACATCCGGATGATGTTCATCGGCGCCGGGGCCTCCAACACCACCATCGCCCGGCTGATCATACAGGCCGGCGGCGACCCGAAGAAGATGGTGATGTTCGACTCCACGGGAGCCCTCTCCACCGACCGGGACGACATCCGCGCCGACAAGCGCTACTACCGCAAGTGGGAGCTCTGCGAGGCCACGAATCCCGACAGGATCCAGGATCACGCCGAGGCCGCCAAGGGGGCAGACGCCCTCATAGCGGTGTCCAGACCGGGACCGGGGCTGATACCGCAGGAGTGGATACGCTCCATGGCCCGCGACCCCATCGTTTTCGCCTGCGCCAACCCGGTGCCGGAGATCTACCCCTACAAGGCCAAGGAGGCGGGGGCCGCCATCGTGGCCACCGGACGGGGCGACTTCCCCAACCAGGTGAACAACTCCCTGGGCTTCCCGGGAATACTCAAGGGCGCCCTGCTGGTGAAGTCCAGGGCCATCACCGACAACATGGCCGTGGCCGCGGCGAGGTCGCTGGCCAACTTCGCCAAGAAGAAGGGCCTCTCCCCCGACTACATCATCCCCACCATGGACGAGGCCGACGTCTTCCCCGAGGAGGCGGCGGACGTGGCCATGCAGGCCATCGAGGACGGGGTGGCCCGGGAGAAGAAGACCCGCGAGGAGCTCCTGGAGGAGGCCCGCAAGGACATCATGGACTCCCGGAACCTGGTGCAGATGCTGATGGAGGAGGGAGTCATCAGGAGACCTCCGTCCAGTATAATGGAGGAAGCGCTCGAGGTGGCCGTGGACCAGGTCCGCGGCTGACATGCAATGCAGCAGCCGGGGCCCCGGCCCCGGCTGCCACGCTCACCGGCCAGGTGCCCGGGATGCGATCATAGAAGGGGGTTGACCCGTGAAGGAAATCTATATGACCAGCAGCAAGGCGGTGCGGTTCACCTGCCGGGGCATCCCGGACGAGCCGGGCATGCTGGGGGCGTTCATGCAGGGCCTGGGAGCGGCCGGGGTCAGCATCATACACGTGTACAACACCGAGCACGTGGACGCCCCGGGCGAGATCATGCTCACCGTCAAGGAGACCGACTACGAGAAGGCCCTGGAGGCCCTCAAGAGGGTGGCCGCCGAGAAGGGCACCGGGGAGATAACAGAGGAGCCCGGCCTGGCGGTGCTCAACGCCGACCTCTCCAGAAGCGACGAGGACCACGTGCCCAGCGTGGCCATAAGGCTGGGCCAGGCCCTCTGCCGCTACGGCATAGACGTCCTGCACATGGCGGTTCGCAAGCGGAGCGTGTTCCTGGCCCTGCCCTTCGAGAAGGCGGGCGTGGCCTACAATTTGATCAACCGCGAGCTGCGGGAGGGGACCAGCTTCTTCCACATCTGACCTGGGCATGGTCGTTCCTGGCCGGCTTGCCCTCCGGGTACTGGCTGCCCGGCGGCTTCTCTTCGGAGACCCGGGCACTCCCTTCGACGACATGCCGTAAATGCTTCCGGGGCAAGACTGTCACCCGGAATCCGGCAGGTCTGTGATTCTCCGTTTTCGGAGCAAAGCCTGAGACGGGTCGCGGCAACTCGGACCGCATGTCTCCTGACTCCCTTTACACATAGAGTGATCTTCCGTAATAGTCTTCAGCGCGAATGCGTTCCTGTCTGCCGGGAGTTCAGGGACCTGCCAGTTCAGAAGACAGCAGAGGTGGCACTATGAGAAGTGGCGCGATTCCTACTCTTCTCCTGATCACAGTTTTGACACGGCCGGCGTACTCGATGTCACCCGCCAGCCAGCCTCTGGAAGACACGCACCTGCAGACCGATTTCACAAGCGATACATGGACCTTCATGGATGTGGAGTTCGAAGAGGACTACGATGCCCGGTACCCCTGTCTGGTCTTCAATGAAGGAAAGCCCTGCTTCTCCTTCACCAATTTCGATCAAGGGCTTGCCGCAGGGCCCGTTGTATATGCAGAGTTCGAAGGATCGAGCTGGGCCACGGATACCGTGTTCAACGGGGAGCATCTGTCTGACCTGCAGATTCAGGCTGATGGCACGATATCCCTGGCCACGGCTCCCGTAGCCTGCCTTGCCGACTCCACATGCATGACCTACATTGAGAGCACTCCCGACGGCTGGGAGCACACCAACCTCTACGATTACACGGACCAGCACGAGTGCTGGGATATCAGGCTCCAGTTCGACAGCATGGGAAATCCGCACATCTTCGGCGACCTCTACAACGGCAGCGGAGCCTGGGTCATCTACGCCACGCGCAACGGCTCAGATTGGTCGGTGAAAGATGACTTCATGGGGCACGGGATGCCCAGTGATCCCATCCCTACTGCTCTGGTGGTCGATAACGAGGACATTCCGCATCTATTTTATTCCTATTTTCACATGTATTACCAATCCGGATCGTGGTGGGAGGAGTTGGTCAACGTCTCCCTACCGCAGTGCGCGTTCCTCGATCAGGGAGGATACATCCATCTGTTCCACAGCAACCTCAAGCATATGTACGATGCGGGACCGGGCTGGGTGCACGAGACTGTTGCCGGCCTGGGCCAGAGCGCATCTGCATGCATCGGAAGCGACGGCCGGATTCATGCGGCCTTCTGGGACTACTACTACGATGATCTCGTCTACGCGGTCAGGGACAGCACTGGCTGGACCAACCACCATATAGACTGGAGAGGGCAAGTGGGTCACAATCCTTCGATTGCCCTCGATGCTGCCGGCAACCCCTGCATCATCTACAGAGACAAGGACGATGATTGTCTGCGGATGGCATGGTTCGGATACGAAACCGGTATCGCCCCGGACCAGGCGCCTTCCGTACCGGACATAGCCATGCTGCAGACCAGGCCTAATCCTTCCGTTGGATCGGCACACGTGGTCTTCGATCTTACGGCCGGTGCGGACCTAAGCCTGAGGGTGTTCGATATCTCCGGCCGTCTTGTCCGCTCGGAAAGCCTCGGCCCCCTGCCAGCTGGCCAGCACAACACCGACGTATGCGACCTCGAACCGGGGACCTATCTCATCACCCTGTCCTCGCAGGAAGCCATAGAGGTATGCAGGGCTGTGGTGCTGTAGAGCAGAGCCTACTCAGAGTGCAAGGCCAGGATCGCCTTAAGTGCTCGGTCTCAGGCATCCTCTGAGTTTCGGCACCCGGATTTGGCAAGGGAGAAGAGGCCGGCCGCCGATAGAGCGGCCGGCACTTTCCGTCAGTCCCTTACTACCCTGTCCAATACTTCGCCCTCGGGACTGCGCACCGTGATCTCCATGGGCATGTCGCCGGGGAGGGAGTGGGTGGCGCAGGCCAGGCAGGGGTCGTACGGCCCATGATTGATTTGCCGGAAATGCCCACTCCAGGCTAGGGCCTCCCTGCCCTGCTCAATCCGCAGATTGCTCTGCCTTGACTTTCCCAAGACTGCCCTCTATCCTGGTTTTAGTGATAGTATTGGCTTATACGCCCCTGTCGCCCATACCGCCCAAGAGGGGCGTGCGTAACGGAAGAACGCACTATGTCCATATCCTTCATGCTGGTTTTGGCTCTGCTCTCCGGGCCGGCCGGCGTCACCACTACCGTCTCCGACGGCTCCATGGTCGCCTTCACCGTAAGGCCGGCCCTGGCCTTCGACACCGTCACCCACGAATCGGTGGACTACATCAGGTTCCGGGACGTATCCACCACCG
>Ga0207797_1003127_pt1 | contig 11154 bp, 10 predicted proteins | sample PRCRCaboRojoPR_6_FD_187275 | JGI IMG/M metagenome (GOLD analysis project Ga0207797, IMG submission 187275) | Marine sediment microbial community from Cabo Rojo, Puerto Rico - PR CR 10% Liquid 1 (SPAdes) | ecosystem: Environmental > Aquatic > Marine > Coastal > Sediment | place: Cabo Rojo, Puerto... | reverse complement strand
GTGACCGTCGCGACGACCAGGAGGCCGACGACGAACGTGATGAAGTGTTCCTGCTGGGTGACCTTCCACCACCCCTTCCAGCGGCGCATGTTCTTGGGCGTCGGTTCGAACGTGTACCCGTCGCGGTGGACCTCTTCGGCCTCGGCCCCCCGAAGCGGGTTCTTGATCCGACCCTGGTAGCTGCCCATGCCATACCCCTTCTCGCGGGCCCAGACCCCCTGTGAGAGGTTGATATACCCCCCGGCCCCGGCGTACGCTAACCCACCGAGGAACACCGCGATATCCATGTCCGCCGGGAGGGCACCGAAGTTCACGGCCCCGCCGGGGACGTTGCCAAGCTGGCCGATGGACCCGACGATGAACACCAGGACGATCGCGAAGGCGATCGCGATGATCATCAGGGCCACCTGGGCCTTCTCGATCACGTTGTAGAGGATCGGCCCGGCCTGGTAGGACAGGAAGATGATGATCATCGACAGAACCCCGACGATCACCCAATTGCTTCGGCCGATCCCGACCCACGCAGCGAATACCTCCGACCCGCTGGCGGCCCACCCGGGCCAGCCGACGTGGATGAAGCCCGCAATGAGGAAGAACCACGGCCAGATCGAATGCAACCGGTCGAACGCTCGGAAGATGCTCTCTCCGGTCGCGATCGTCCAGCGTTGGATCTCCGTGTTGATGAAGAACTGCGTGATCACGCCGACCCAGAACGCCCAGTAGAGCCCCCAGCCGTTCTGGGCGACGAGGGTGGGCCAGAACATGGTCTCGCCCGACCCCAGTGAGGCGCCGAGCATGATGGCGCTCGGGCCGACGATATGTGTTACCTTTGGGACCTTCGGAACGTCTGCCAGTTTGAACCGGCCCTCCCCGCTCGTATCGGGGTACTCGCTCGTCTCGGGCGCGGTTTCGAGACTGTCGTAATCCAAGTCACGATACACCGTTTGTCGATACTGTTCCCCAACTTCCGGCGATGCGAAGATGTCCTCGTCCGTGACACCTCCGTCCGGCCTGGTCTCCGGGTCCTTATCAGGTGCCCGTTCGCGTGTCATCGTATCCCCATCGGACTGCTAGCCACGTTACGGCTTGCCACGGTAGCCCCTGACGTGGCTAGTGAGAACTGTTCTCATTCAATTTATTATAAGTAACGGAAAATTACGACGGTTCAACCGTGTTCGATTACCCTCAAAGCAGTTCGTCGACGACTTCGATGGGATGAGGGGGGTGGGAGCCGTAGTGGTCGCCGAGCTGGGATCGACACGACGCCCCCGGGGCCACGACCCGATCCCCCTGGCTCTCATCGACCTGCCGGTAGAGGATTCGCCCGATTGCCCGGGAGAGGTCGTAGTGTTCGGCTTCGTACCCGAACGAGCCGGCCATCCCACAACACCCCGAATCGAGAAAGTCGACGTCGAAGCCTAGGGACTCAAGCACTGTCTCGACGTGCTCGGCTTCATTGAGCGCCTTTTGGTTACAGTGGCCGTGGTACGTAAGGGTGCCAGCAGCTTCGTCGATCGGAAGCTGGTCGTCCAGCCCGAACGTCGCGAGGAACTCGAAGACGCCGTAGGTGTTTGCGCCTACCTCGAGCACGTCGTCGCCGTCAAGGAGGTCCCCATACTCGTCGTGGAACATCGCCACATCCGAAGGCTCGACGAAGATCACCGACCAGCCATCCCGGATGTAAGGAGTGAGCACGTCAACGTTGTGCCGGGCCCGTTTCCTGGCCTCATCGAGGAACCCCTTCGAGAACGCTGCCCGGCCGCTCGGGCCGATGTCCTCCGGGAGCGCCACGTGGATGCCCGCCGCCTCGAGCACGCGGACGGCCGCCTTTCCCGGGCCCGGGTAGCTGTAGTTCGTGAACGTGTCGGGGAAGACGAGGACCTTGTGCTCGGCCTCCGGCTCGGACACGGACGGTGACCGGTTGGCCATCCACTTCCGGAAGGTCTGGCGCGTGAATGACGGGAGTTGCCGCTCGGCCGCGATTCCGATGGCGTGTTCGAGGATGGTCCGGCCGCCGGGGATCGCCTGCAGCCAGTTCGAGACCGGTGCGAACCTACTCCCGACCGCGGACAGCTGATCGATATCGGCAAACAACCTCGCCCGGAGGCTACTGCCTTCCTCCTGGTGGTAGTGGTGTTTGACCTCGGCCTTGAGTTTCGCCAGGTCGACGCCCGTCGGGCAGTCGTTCATACAGCCTTTGCACCCGACACACAGGTCGAGTACTTCCTCCTGGAACTCCCGGGTATAGAGCTCCTCCTCGGAAAGTTCACCGCTGATGGCCGCCCGCAAGAGGTTGGCCCGGCCACGCGTCGTCTCCATCTCGTCTTTGGACGCCCGGTAGGTTGGGCACATCGTATCATTCCCCGACTGGCGACATGTACCACACCCGTTGCAGAGCTCGACCAGGTGGGCGAAGCCGCCGTCGTCCGTGAAATCCAACGCGGTCTGAGGTTCGATCGACTGGTACCCGACACCGTATCGGAGGTTTTCCCGGTTGTCCGCTCCGACTCCTCGCTCGGAATCGGGACCGATATCGTCCGGACCGTCCCGGTAGACCACGTTCCCGGGGTGGAAAATCCAATCCGGGTCGAAGGCGGTCTTGATTTCCTTGAAGGCAGCCCACAGGTCGGGCCCGTACATCTTCGGGTTGAACTCCGTCCGGGCCATCCCATCGCCGTGCTCACCGGAGAACGCGCCGTGGTGTTCGAGGACGAGGTCGGTCACCGCATCGGTGATCGAGTGGAGTTTCTGGACACCGTCGTCCTCCTTGAGGTTGAGGATCGGCCGGATGTGAAGCGTGCCGGACCCGGCGTGGGCGAAGTAGGCAGCGGTCGTGTCGTGGTCCTCAAGGACGGCCTGAAACTTCTGGACGTACTCGGCGAGTTCGGCAGGTGGAACAGTCGCGTCCTCGATGAAGGGATACGGCTTGGGGTCACCCTCAAGCGACATCAGCAGCGGGATGGCCGCCTTCCGGAGCTTCCAGATGTCGCTTTGGTCCGCCTCCGAATAGGCCTCGATCACGTCGAAGGCGTCCCCATCTGCCACGAATCGCTCGTTAAGCTCGGAAACGGCCGCCTCGAAATCATCCACCAGCTCGGAGTCCCACTCGATCATCAGCGCGGCCGCGGTCCCGTCCGGGACGACCGCGGCATACTCGGCATACCCGTCCGACTCTCTGGCCAGCCGGAACACCTCCTCGTCCATGAGTTCGACCGCGCTGACGTCGTGTTCGAGCGCCTTCGGGACGGCCCGAAGGGCGTGGATGAGATCGTCGAAACAGTAGAGGGCGAGGGCGGTCTCCTCGGGCTTGGACACCAGGCCCACCGTCGCCTCGACGAGGACACCGAGGGTGCCCTCGGAGCCGACCATAAGCTTCGAGAGGTTGATGCAGCGCTCGCCGGCGTCGTTCTCGTAAATGACCCGATCGAGATTGTAGCCCGACACGCGGCGTTTGAGCGCTGGGTACCGTTCCTCGATTTCGGCCTCGTTGCCTTCGACGACCGCACGAACGGCCTCGTAGATCGCCGCCTCCCGGTCGTCCTTTTCGACGACCGAGGCCCACTCGTCGGAGTCGAGGACGATTTCCCGGGTATGGATCACCGACCTATCTGACAGGACCACCCGACACTCCTCAGTGTAGGCGTCGGTAATGCCGTAGCGAACCGAATGGGCGCCGGTCGAATTATTTCCAATGCCCCCGCCGACGGTCGCCCGGTTGGACGATGCCGGGTCGGGGGCGAACTTCAGCCCGTATTCGGCGAGCGCATCGTCGAGGTCGTCCTGTACCACGCCCGGCTGGACGGTCGCTTGCTGGGCCTCGTCGTCAATCTCAACGATCTGGTCCATGAATTTCGAGAAATCCAGGATGATACAACCGGGTCCGACGGCCTGGCCGGCGAGCGACGAGCCGGCTCCGCGGGGCATGACCGGGACGTCGTGCTCGGCCGCAATCCCGACGGTTTCTCGGACGTCGTCGACCGATCTCGGGATGACGACGCCGGCGGGTCGGGCCTGATAGATGCTCCCATCGGTCGCATAGAGTAACTGTGAGTACTCATCGAATCGGACCTCCCCCTCGACGGTCCGCCGGAGGTCGCTGGCGAGGTCGACGTACTCGCCGACGTCCGCGATATCGTGGTTCCGGGCGGCCCGAAAATTCTGGAAATCGCTCAAATCGTTCCGTGGTTCGTCGACCGCCATCGGTTAATCCCAGTGGCGCAGCCGGATAAAGGGCTATGATGGCCGTTACTCGAAATCGAGGTCGACGGGGACCGACCCCTTGGTGTAACCCTCGACCCGGCCGTCCGGCCGATAGCGGAACACGACGGCGGGGCGGTGACGGACTTCCGGGCGCTCGGCGATGACGCTCGCCCAGCTCTCGTCAGTGAACGAGGTACAGTCGACGAAGAGGGTCACGCCGCCCCCGTGGTCTGCCAACTGGCCCTTCGACTTCGTCTCGGCCGTATCCCGCACCGCCGCAACCGGCGTCCCGGCCGACCGGCGCGTCGGCGGAAGCGGGCGGGTCACCTCGAGCAGCGCGCCCGGTGGATCCGCCCGAAAATCGATCGAATGGCCCGTCGTCACGGCGATCTCGGGGGTGAGTTTGTAGCCCGCATCGGCGAGCAGTTTGGCCACGTTGAATTCACCCATCGTCGCCGCCATTCTGGTACGATCGAGGTAGTCAGAGGTCCCCAGTTTGGCCGCCATGGTATAGCGATCCCCGTCGAGGACGCCGGTGGCCAGGAAATCCTCATAGAACTGGGTCCCGACATCGGGGGTCACATCGGGAAAGCCGGCTGCATGCTCGCGAAAGAACGTCCGGGTTGTCTCGCGGCCATCCTTGGAGAGGAATACCGGGAGGAAAAACCAGGAGAGCGTCGGGAATTCCGAGAACCACGGCTCCTCCTCGTGGAGCTGGGCCAGCAGCTCCCGTTCGGCCCATTCGGCGATACCGTCAGGGACCTCCTCGAACGTGTACTTGTCAGTCTGCCAGAGCGCCGCGGGTGTCTCGGTGTTCCCCATCCAGTAGGCTCGATTGCCGTTCCAGGCGAACAGCGCGGTGTCGCCGTTCGCCATATCGAAGCGTTTGGCCGCCCAGCCCTCGGGCGGCCGGTACCAGGGACGGCGGCTGTCCGCGCCGAGATTGGCATCGAGCGGCCGAAAGAGATCCGATCGAACGCGACCCTCCGACCATCGCTCGTCTGATCGTCGAAACCGGAGGGGTTTAGCCACACTGGCCGATAGTCGGTCGGCTGGTTTACGGCTTTCGAGCCACCTACACCCGCTCGACGATCGTCGCGATACCCTGCCCAAAGCCGATACACATCGCCGAGAGGCCGTAGCGGTCGCCGGTGCGCTCCAGCTCGTGGACCAATTTGGTCATGAGCGCCGCGCCGGTAGCGCCAAGGGGGTGGCCGTGGGCGATCGCCCCGCCGTTGACGTTTACCTCGTCCCAGGAGACGCCCGTTTCCTCGAGCCAGGCGAGGACGACCGAGGCGAACGCTTCGTTAACCTCGTAGAGGTCGATGTCGTCGTGAGTGAGGTCGGTCTTGTCGAGCACCTGTTCGGTCGCCGGAATCGGGCCCGTCAGCATGGTGAGCGGATCGACGCCGACCACCTGTGTCGCGACCACGCGGGCCATCGGATCCCAGCCGTTGGCCTCGGCGGCCTCCTCGCTAGTGACGAGAAGCGCGCTTGACCCGTCGACAATGCCCGAGGAGTTCCCGGCGTGGTGGACACCGTTGCCTTCCTCCCGGAAGGCGAGCGGGAGATTCGAGAGGGATTCGACGGTCGATTCGGGCCGGGGATGGCCGTCCTCCTCGACCATTACGGAGTTGCCGTCGAGCTCCGTCTCGACCGGGAAGAGCTGGGAGTCGTACCGGCCGTCGTCCCACGCCTCCTTCCACCGGGTTTGGGAGTCGGCGGCGAGCCTGTCGACGTCTTCGCGATCGAATCCCCACTGCTCGGCGATCCGTTCGGCCCCCTCACCCTGAGTGGTGAGCTCGTCGAAATATTCAAAATAGGTGTCAGTCACACTGTTCCCGTCGCTCCCGATGGGGACGCGGGTCATGTGTTCGACGCCGCCGGCGATCACGACGTCATGCATCCCCGACATGACGTTCGCAGCGGCGTAATTGACGGCCTGCTGGCCCGACCCGCACATCCGGTTGAGTTGGATTCCGGGGACGATGTCGCCCCAGCCGGCGACCATCGGGGCGAGCCGGCCGATATTGAGCCCCTGTTCGTCGATCGGCGTCACGCAGCCGTATATGACATCCTCGATGGTCTCCGGATCAAACCCGTTTCGCTGCTCGAGGGCGGTCAACGGGGCGGCAGCGAGGTCCTGCGGGTGGGTGTCCCGGAACATCCCGTCCCGATCGCCAAAGGGTGTCCGAACGGCGTCCACAATGACTGCGTCTGTCATGGACACACGTAGTCGACCGGGACACATGTAAGTCCCGTTCGAGGTAACCAATTCTCTTATCGCCCCGGAACTAACGGCCGGTATGGCGACGATTCCCACAGACAAGGTCGATCTGTTCGAGAAGAAGACGATCGCCCACCTCGCGACACTTCTCCCGAACGGCGCCCCGCACGTCACGCCCGTCTGGATTGGTTACGATGCGGAGGCTGAACGGATCCTGGTCAACACCGAGCGAGGCCGCCGAAAGGAACGGAACGTGCGGCGAAACCCAGCGGTCGGACTCAGCATGGTCGATCCCGACAACCCCTACCGATATCTCTCGGTAACGGGCGAGGTCGACGAGCTCACCGAAGAGGGCGCCCGCGACCACATCGACGAACTCTCCCGACGCTACACCGGGGGCGACTACGACAATCCGATCGAGACCCGCCGCCTCATCATGCGGATCCGGCCCGATACGGTGCGGTAGACGGCGTCGTTATCAATACTCATCAACCACTCATATTGTTAAATCCGAAGCGGTGATCGGGTTTTATCCGGCCTATGTCATCCATTCTCAAGTCTGATACGTGCTAACAAAGGTTTTAGTATCGGTTTGGGACAACGTCACATACGAGCACAGGACCATGCAGACCGTGACTCGACACCAGGGACGGGCCCCACGACGGGAGGTGGATCACGCATGAGCGTCACCGATCACCAGGAACCGGACACAGTCGTTGAGCTTGACGAACTCCCGGCATTCGACCTCAGCTATCTCTTCGACAATGCCGACGAGCCATCGGAGGTGACGGTCTTTCCCGCCTCGAACACGCACGACATCTCCACCAACTGGATCACGGTCGACCTCGGGACGGCAGTCCCGCTCGAGAAGGTCCGGTAGCAGGCACGTTTCATCCGATTTTAAGGTTCGAGCAGCGGCAGGTTCAGCCGCATGGAGATCTTACACACCTGCCTGAACGTCGCCGACGGCGAGCGATCCGTCGAGTGGTACACCGAGGAACTCGGCTTCGAGGAGTCCTGGGGGTTCGAGAGCGACGACGGTCGGACGGTGAATCGCTATGTCGCTGACGAGGACGGCGTCGAACTCCAGCTGTCAGAGACGGCCGGCGACACCGAGTTCGAAGCGGGCACGCTCTGGGACCACCTCGCCATTAAGGTCGATGATGTCGATGCGGCCTTCGAGCGGATCGAGCACTTCGGAGCCGTCAAGGAACCGGCGGACCAGCCGGCCGCGGGGGCCCGGACGGCCTTCATCAAGGATCCGGACGGACACGTGATCGAGCTAATCGAACCGTTGGACTGATCCCGAACGCGGGATTTATTCTGCGGCCACCCCAGCCGGGTCATATGGCGGAAGGCTCGGATCTCGCCTCAATGTCGATGCTCGAAAAGGTCACCCTCTTAGCAATCACTGACCTGACGTTTTCGGCCGAGACCCCGGCGTACCCGTACGAGGTCCGGTCGGCCATCGAGGACTGTATCGAACCGCTAGCGGACGAGGTGATCGGCATGCCCGACGAGGCGGCTGTAAGCCGGGCGTTGAACGCGCTCGAGGCGGACGGCTATCTCGAACTGGTCGAGACGGAGGATCCCTCACCGGTCGGAAAAGGCCGGCCCTGTTATTCGCTTCAGGACGATCCGGACATGGTCCTCTCGGAACTGTCGACCGACGATCGGATCGGGACCGCCATTCAGCAGGTTCGGGCCGACCACGCTGACTAGCGGGATGTCCAGGCGAGAACGCCCTCGAAAACGGATTTGATCGGCCCAGTAGACGGCGATCAGTCCAGCCGCTCCTCGCCCCGATACGGCACGTTTAATATTCCACGCAAAAGCCCTGCTAATGACCGATATGAGTACTAAACGACATTATGAGCGTGATTTCGTGCGGACGTTTTTCACCTCGCCGACGGCGGTCCAGGGCGAGGAAGACTCCGCCAAGATGATCCGGAGCGCGGCTCAGCTCAGCGGGATGCAGGCCCCCGACGTCTGGGTCCCTGACAACGAGGACGCCACCGCCCCATCGATGCGTGACGAGGGGGCCCGGAACATCGCGGAGGTCGTCGCCGAGCACGGTGCCGATTTCCCCGGTGAGATCCATCCGCGGGTGGTGTGGCATCGAGACTCCCCGGCGACCCGGTACCAGGGGTTCAAGCACATGCTCGAGATCGCCGATCCAGCCAACGGCGCCATCGAGCATATCGACGGGTTCGTCATCCCCGAGGTCGGCGACCTGGACGATTGGAAAAAGGCGGACGAGTTCATCACCATCGTCGAGAAGGAACACGGGCTCAAGGAGGGTAGCCTCTCCATGTCGGTGATCATCGAGAGTGGGGCGGCCGAGCTGGCGATGGGCCGGCTCCGCGATGAGATGGGCAAACCATCGAATAACCTCGAGCGGCTGTTCATGCTCGTCGACGGCGAGGTGGATTACACGAAGGACATGCGGGCCATGACCCCCACTGGGGAGCTCCCGCCATGGCCAGAACTACGGCACAACACGTCGCGGGCCGCGGCGGCGGCCGGTCTGATCGCCGTTGATGGACCATTCGACGATATCCGGAACATCGAGGGGTACCACGACCGTATGACCGAAAACCGCGCGAAGGGCATGACCGGTATCTGGTCCCTCACGCCCGGGCAGGTCGTCGAGGCGAACACGTCGCCTCTCCCCCCGAAGTCCGGTAGCTGGCTCCTCGAGGTCGGCGACCGGGAGATCGAGCTCGACGAGGAGGACAACCGGCAGGTCTACGAGGGCGACGCCGTCGACATCGAGGAGATTGGCGATGGCCGCTACGTCATCGAGGTCGGCGACGACGAATACGAGGTCGATGAGGACGACCTCCGCGAGGAGCTGGTCGACATGACCGCCTACGTGCCGAGCATGGACGACATCGTCGACTCAATGGAGGAGTTCGAGGCCGCCAAGGAGGCCGGCCGTGGGGCCATCGCGATGACCCAGTCGACGACGCTCGTCATCGACGGCGTCGAGGTCGATATCAGTCAAGACCGGATGTGGGACGAGGCGACCTACCAGGCGGCGATGACGCCGATCGCGCTCTTCCAGGACGTCTACCAACACCGTCCGGACCAACACGACGAGCTCGAGGAGATGTACGGGGCCGACGTGGTCGATCGGGCGACCAAGGTGGGTAGCTAGCGGGTCGGCTCTGCTCGCGCAGATCTCTCGATAGCACCGATACTCGGGAGCGACGCTATTCAGGAATGACCTGGTTCCGCAGGTCGGCCTCGAACCCCTGTTCCTCGATCCGTTCGAGGTTCTCAGCCAGAATATCGGCAACCCGATCGTAGTACGCCGGCGTGTACCCGGAGTTGTGTGGCGTGATGAGGACGTTTTCGAACGTCCACAAGGGATGGTCTTCCGGAAGGGGCTCCGGATCGGTAACGTCCAGGGCCGCCCCGGATAGGCCCCCCGTCTGGAGCTCGCTCACGAGTGCGTCGGTGTCGACGATCGGCCCCCGGGCGATATTGATGAGGATTGCCGTCGGCGGCAGGGTCTCGAACGCTGCGGCATCGATGAGCCCCTCGGTCGTCTCGGTCAGTGGACAGGCGACGACCAGGTAGTCGGTCCGGGCCAGTGCGTCGTGGAATTCATCGGGGTCAAACCCGACGACCTCGTCGGTGGGGCCGCCCTTCGAGGGGGTATACCGGACGCCGATCGTGTCGACGCCGAACCCACCCAGCCGTTCGGCTATGGCCGACCCGATGTGGCCGAGCCCCACGATTGTCACGGTCGACCCGAAGACCTCATCGGCCTGGAAGTGCCGCCATTCCCGTCGGTCCGACCGTCGGAATCCCGTGTGCAGTTGTCGGGCGAAGGTGAGCATCATCCCGATCGCATATTCGGCGATGTTCGGGCCGTGAACGCCGGCCGCACTGGTCACGGTCACGCCCCGGGAATCGAGCTTGTCGAGTTGGAGATGCTCGGTCCCTGCATAGAGACACTGGAACAGTTTCAGCTGGTCGGCATGGTCGAGCAATCCTTCGGGGGAGAGCCCGGTGACCACCTCCGCATCGGTTACGTATTCACGCTCCTCACGAGGGCTCATCGCGAGACGGACATCGTGATTCGGCAGCCGCTCGCGAATCGCATCGGCGTATCCCTCGATGGGCATGCCGTGGATATCTCGACGGAGGACGACGATCGTTCGCGACATGGTGTCGGCGTCGGCCGGTGCCGATTTACGGCTTGTCCTTTGCCGGTCGATGCGAGATACCGCCGGATCGCAAAGCGTTTTGACGCCGACTGATGTACGATCCACCGATGGAGGACGCGAGCCCGGATACGCTCTCTTGTGGGGCGAAACTCACACTGGTCGTGCTCGCGAACTGCGGTCCATTGAGTCCGTCCGAAATCGCCGAAGAGGCCTACGTCACCGCCGAGCAGGCGCTCGATGGTCTACTCGAACTCGATCGCCTCGGGCTTGCCGAACCGGTCTGTGGCGTCTGTGAGGAACGGGAGGAGGTCTATGCGCTTACCGACGCCGGCGAGGCGGTCGAGGCCGGGGCCTAATCCCGACACTGGCTTTATATTCAGTCAAATCGAAGTTTTAAGCGCGTGCCGCAGTCCCCGGCGGAGCTCGCCTATCAGGACGCGATGACCGCTTGGAGAACCCCGGCGCGCGACAGGCCCGGCACGAGGGTTATCCGGCCGAGGCGGCACGCCGCCCTGCGATGACGCCGGCAGTTAGTGTTCCGGGCTACAG
>Ga0207797_1003126_pt1 | contig 11155 bp, 8 predicted proteins | sample PRCRCaboRojoPR_6_FD_187275 | JGI IMG/M metagenome (GOLD analysis project Ga0207797, IMG submission 187275) | Marine sediment microbial community from Cabo Rojo, Puerto Rico - PR CR 10% Liquid 1 (SPAdes) | ecosystem: Environmental > Aquatic > Marine > Coastal > Sediment | place: Cabo Rojo, Puerto... | reverse complement strand
GGCGGCCCTGGCCCACCCCCTGACCGTCCTCTCCGCCGTCGCCGCGGCGCCCCTCACCTCGCTCAACCCCATGATGGCCGCCGGCTGGGTGTCCGGCCTGGTGGAGGCGTTCATCGGCAAGCCCAAGGTCCGGGACTTCGAGGGCCTGGCCGAGGACCTCTCCTCCGTGCGGGGGTTCTGGAGGAACAAGATCTCTCGGATTCTTCTGGTGGTGGTGTTCACCAACATCGGGAGCTCTCTCGGCACCTTCATCGCCATCCCCCTCATGCTGCGGGTCTTTTCGGGGTGAGGGGGTGAGGAGGAACGCCATGCCGCATGGAGCCAGGGGCTACCACGACGCCGTGAGCTACGACCGCCACGCCATGTCCCCCCACACCCTGGACTGGGCCCACCAGCCGCAAACGACCAAGGCCTACGACGACGCGGCCTCGGTCCCGCTCCCCCGGGTGCCCACGGGGCCGACCCGGGCCGCCGGGGACGTTCTCTCGAGGGTGCGGACCCCCTTCCCCGAGGCCGTCCCCGCCGACGTCCGGGACCTGGCCCGGGTGCTCATTCTGGCCTGCGCTCCCACCGCCGTGATGCGCCATGCCGGGGGTGAGCACGTGTTTCGCAGCGTGCCCTCCGCCGGGGCCCTCTACCCCACGGAGATCTACCTGGCCTGCAGCGGCGTTCGCGGGCTGGAGGACGGTCTCTACCACTACGGCCCGCTCCGGGGCCGCCTGCACCGGATCCGCGGGGAAGACCCCTTTCCGGACCAAGGTGATCCGGCCGTCCGCTTCTTCTTCTCGGCCGTCTACTTTCGAAGTGCCTGGAAGTACCGCGCCCGATCCTACCGCTACCACCTCCTCGACACGGGGCACGCCGTCGAGGCCCTGGTCCTCGCCCTCTCCGCCCTGGGGCGGTCCGGGGCCGTCGGGCTGGACTTCGACGACGACGCCGTGAACCGGCTGCTCGGCGTCGACACCGCCCGTGAGGTCGCCCTCGCCTGGGTCGACCCCGCCGGGGAGAGAGGCGCCGATCCGATCCTCGACGTGCCCTCGCTCCCGGACTCCGTGCTCCGCGCGAGCCGAACCAGCGAGGCGGAGGTGGACTACCCGGAGCTGCGGGAGATCCACGATCGGGGGAAGACCGTGCACCGCGCGCCGGGAACGGAGGGGCCCGCGTCCATGGTCCATCGTCTCGGCCCGGAGCCCACCTCCTGGTCGGCGCTCCCCGCGGCAGGGGCCTGGCCCTCCGGCGCCTCCTATGCAGACGTCGTGCAGGCACGCCGCTCCAGCCGGAACTTCGTTCCGCAGCCCCTGTCTTCGGAGGCGTTCTCCCTGCTGGCGGCCGCGCTGCTCTCCTCCGGAGACGGATCCAGTCCTCACGCCGCCGTCGGGCTGGGGATGATCGTCGGTCGGGTGGAGGGGATGCCCGCGGGGTTCCACCTCCTGGATCCCGACGGGAGGCGGTTCGGGACCGTTCGGACCGGGGATCTCACCGTGCCCATGGCCCGGATCTGCCTGGACCAGGCCTGGGCGGCCGGCGCGGCCCTTCACGTCCTGTTCATGGCCGATCTCGACCTGCTGGACGAGCTTCGGGGGGCGCGCGGGTACCGCCACGCCATGCTGGAAGCGGGCAGGCTCGGCCACCGCACCTACCTGGCCGCCACGGCCTTGGGCCTCGGGTGCTGCGGGATCGGCGCCTTCTACGACGGCGAGGCGCAGGCGCTCCTGGAGCTCGGCGACGGCTCCCGCCTCCTCTACCTGATCGCCGTGGGTCCGGTCCGGGGAGGTCTTCGAGGGCGATCCGCCGGTTGAGGCCGTTTCATGATGGTTAAAGTTTTGACAGATTCTTGCCGTTTCCATATACTGCATTGCCGTCGAGGAAATCGAAACCCACCCTGCCCGATTCCGTGGTGTGCAAGCCAGACCGCGGCCCCTGAAGGCCTCGAGCGGAGAGAACGGCCATGGATGTGCGATTCTGGGGGACCCGGGGGTCCCTGCCCGCGTCACTGAACGCCGGCGACGTACGCGCAAAGATCCGGAACGCGCTGGAGAAGGCGATCGAGCACGGACTGGGCCCGGACAGCGACCTGGACGGGTTCATGGACCGGAACCTCCGCTTCAGCGACCGGGGGACGTACGGGACGAACACCTCCTGCATCGAGATCCGCGACGGGGACGCTTTCCTCATCTGCGACGCAGGCTCCGGGCTCAGGGACTTCGGCAACCACGTCATGCAGCTCGATCACGACCAACGGCCGAAGGCGTTTCACGTGGTCCTCTCCCACCTGCACTGGGACCACATCCAGGGGTTCCCGTTCTTCACCCCGGCCCTGGTCCGGGGCAACCGGGTCACCTTCTACGGCTGCCACCCGGACCTGGAGAAGGCCTTTGCCGTCCAGCAGAGCGACCCGTTCTTTCCCCTTCGGTTCTGCGACATCGCCGCCGACATTCGTTTCCAGCCGCTCGAGCCCGATCAAGAGACGGAGATCGCCGGTTTTCACGTCCTGCCGAAGGAGCAGAATCACCCCGGGAAGTCCTTCGGCTATCGGTTCCGTCGCGGGGGAAAGACCGTGATCTACTCGACGGACGCCGAGCACAAGAACGAGAAGGAAGAGGACATGAGGCCGTTCGCGGCCTTCTTCGAAGGGGCGGACCTGCTCATCTTCGACGCCCAGTACACCTTTGCGGACGCCTGCACCGTCAAGGAGGACTGGGGCCACTCGAACAACCTGATCGGGGTGGAGATGGCCCAGAAAGCCGGGGTCCGGCACCTCGTGCTCTACCACCAGGACCCCAACCACTCGGACCGGGAGCTGGACCGCCTGCTGGAGGACACGCAGAAGCTGGCCCGCCTTCTCACCCGCGAGAACCCGCTCCAGGTCACCATCGCCTGGGACGGGCTGACCCTCCGGGTCTAGCCCCGCCGGCTCTCAGGCGGCCCCGCGCCGCTCCCCGGCCGGGAGGGCGCAGCCGGCCCTTCCTCGAGCCTCCCCCGGCACCGCTCCGCGTACCCTGCGGCCTCCCGGGAGCCCGGGAACCGCTCGAACAGCGCCAGCGCCTCTTCGAGCCGGCCCAGGTTCATGAAGCTGACCCCGAGGCAGAGGCTCAGGGGCTCGCTCTCGGGGAAGCGCTCCAGCCCTTCCTCGAGAAGCCGGGCGGCCTCCCGGTGCTCCCCGCGCTTCTGGTGCAGGACGGCCAGACCCAGGAAGGCCCGGTGATCCGGGTGGTACCCGAGGGACCGGCGGAAGAGCGTCTCGGCCGTGCCCTCCGGATCGGGGACGGCCTCGATCCGGGCATAGTCTCCGTGGCTGAAGGTCATGGCCAGTCGCGAGCAGAAGTCGGCGTTGAGCGGCCTCATCTCCTCGTCGTCCGAGAGCGTGACTCCCCCGGCGAACCCGCCCAGGAGCCGGTGAAACCCGTCCCGCAGCCTCCGGCCCCACGCGAGCACCTGGTCCCGGCCGATCGCCGGGTCCAGCTCGAAGCAGGGGATCCCCTCGATCCGATCCAGCCAGGCCGCCCCCGACAGCCGGCCCGCCCGCTCCATCCGCTCGCAGAGCGCGGTCCCCGGGAACACCTCCAGGATGTAGAAGATGGCGCCCAGGGGCCGGATGTCGCGGATCAGCTCGAGCGTTTCCCGGACGGTCTCGTCGGTCTCCCCCGGGCAGCCGTAGATGAAGTAGGCCCTGGCCAGGATGCCCGCCCGGGTGGTGAGGGCAAAGGCCCGCTGAATGCGCTCCGGCCGCAGAGGCTTGCCCAGGCTGCGGCGCACGGCCTCCGAGCCGCTCTCCACCCCGTAGCTGACCTGGATGCAGCCCGCGCGCCGCATCCAGCGGAGCACCCCCTCGTCCACGTGGTCCACCCGGGCGATGGCGAACCAGGTGATGCGCAGCCCCCGGGCCAGAATCCGGCGGCAGATCTCGACGACCCGGTCGCGGTCCGCGGTGAAGGTGTCGTCCGAGACGTAGAAGAAGGAGACGCCCCTCCCGTACAGGAGCTCCAGCTCCTCCACGAACCGGCCCGGGGAGAGGGCCCGGACGGATCGCCCCCAGAACCGGGGAGAGCCGCAGAAGGAGCAGCTTTGCGCGCACCCGCGGGTCGAGGCGAGGTGCCGGTAGGTGAAGTACCGGGCGGGGTTGGGAAGACTGTCCAGGTCCCGAACGGGCGGCCTGTCCGGGGTCCGCACGGGCCTTCCCTCCTTACGGAAGGCGATGCCGGTGATCCGCTCAGGCCATGGGGCTTCGCCCGGACCGGGATGTGCCTCGAAGTGCCGGACGAGGTCGAGGAAGGAGAGCTCCCCCTCGCCGAGCACGATGCCGTCCACCTCGGGGACGTGTGCCAGGAGCTGCTCCCACAGGAAGGTGGCGCCGATCCCCCCGAGCACCACCCGAACCCGCGGATCGAGGCGCTTGACCACCCGGGCCATGTCGACCGCGCCCCAGCGGTTGGCGTGGAGCACCGAGAAGCCGACCACGTCGGGGCGCATCTCCCTCAGAACCGGCTCCATCGACTCCGGGCGGCCCCCCGTTTCAGCCGCGTTCCAGATCTCCACCCCGTACCCCTGCTCCCGGAGAACCGCCCCCACGGAGTAGATCCCCAGGGGCGGCACGGCCACCTCGTCCTGGTGGACCCGTTCGTGGAGCACCGGGGGGTAGACCAGGAGGACCCGCATGGCTCACTCCACCGCCCCCTGCTTCACGAGCGTCCGGATTCGCTCCTTCCCGTAGCCCAGCTCCTCCAGGAGCCCGCGGGTCTCGGCACCCCGGGGCCGGCCCGCCGGGCCCGGGCGGCCGGGCGTGTCCGACAGCCGCGGGGCCGGGGCGGGCCGGGCCGTGTCGCCGAGCCGGGTCAACAGCCCCCTCGCCCGATTGTGGGGGTGCGCCCCCGCCTCGTCGAGGCCGAGCACCGGGGCCACGCAGGCGTCCCGGCCCTCGAAGATCCGGGTCCACTCGTCCCGCGTCCGCCCCCGGAACGCCGCGGCGAAGCGGGCCTTCAGATCCGGCCAGTTCGAGGTGTCGTTCTGCTCGGGCAGCTCGCGGGGGTCCAGACCCAGGCCCTCGAGCAGCTCCCGGTAGAACCGTCCCTCGATGGCCCCCACGGCCATGTAGCCCCCGTCCGAGGTCTCGTACGTCTGGTAGTAGGGCGCCCCCCCGTCCAGCATGTTCGTGCCGATGTCCAGGGTCATGAGCCCGTTGGCCAGGAGCCCGTAGAACTGGGTGCAGAGGTAGGAGGCCCCGTCCACCATGGCCGCGTCCACCACCTGGCCCTTTCCCGTCCGCTCCCGGGCCGTGAGGGCCAGCAGGATGCCCACGACACAGAGAAGCCCGCCCCCGGCGAAGTCCCCGAGAATGTTGGCGGGCGGAAGCGGGGGCTCTCCTTTCCGGCGGCAGAGGCTCAGGGCTCCGGACAGGGCGATGTAGTCGATGTCGTGGCCGGCCGCGGACGCCCAGGGGCCCTCCTGTCCCCAACCGGTGAGCCGCGCGTACACGATCCGGGGGTTCTCCGCCCGGACCTCCTCCGGACCCAGGCCGAGCTTCTCCATGACCCCGGGACGGTAGGGCTCCAGGAGCACGTCCGCCCTGCGGATCATGGTCCGAACCACGTCCGCCCCCTCCGGGGCCTTGAGGTTGACGCGGATGCTCCGCTTGCCCCGGTCGAACGGGTTGTCGGCCATGACGTTGGGAATCTCGGGCGCGCCTTTGGAGGGGCGGTCCACCAGGGTCACATCGGCGCCGAAGTCGGCCAGCACCATGCCGCAGAAGGGGGACGGGGCGAGCCCCGCCATCTCCACGACGCGAACGCCTTGCAAAGGTCTCATGACGGCTTCTCCTCTCCTCGAAACAGGGAACCCGCGGCGGGCGAGCCGCAGCGCCCATCATATCGGCCGGAGGGGACGATCTCAAGCGATTCGTCCCCGCCCTCACCGGGGGCGTGTCTCAAGGTCGTGTCTCAAGGCCGTTGACTCCCGGGGCGGTTTGTCCCAGAATGCCCTCACACCCAGACCCCGTTCCCGCCCTCGTCCGGAGACGCCCCATGCCGCGCCCCGTCAAGCTCGTGCTATCGGTGATCGTCGGCTTCCTGCTGCTTTTGGCGCTTGCAGCGGGCGCCCTGCTTCTCGTCGTGGACCCCGACGACTACAAGTCGCGCATTGCGGCGCTCGCCAGCCGCCGGACCGGCCGGTCCGTCGCGATCGAGGGGGACATCCGGCTCTCCCTCCTTCCCGTCACGGGCCTGGTCACGGAACGGATCGTGATCTCGGGACCGGCCGGGTTCGACGGGCCGCCTCTGGCTCGAGCGTCCCGGGTGCGCGTGGATGTGGACCCGTTCTCGCTGATCCAGGGCCGGCTGCGCATCGCCCGGCTCCAGATCGAGGGTCTGGAGATCCACCTCGTGCGGCTCGAGGACGGGCGAACCAGCTGGGCGGGCCTCTCGACGGCGGAAGGGACGAAGGCGGCGCAGCGTCCCGCAGGCGGTCCCCTGCTTTCACCGGGGTTGACGGTGGCGGGAGTGGCCGTGGAAGACGGCGAGCTGACCTGGGAGGACCGGGACGCCGGTCGATCCTGCCGCGTTCGGGAGATCGCCCTATCCCTGGAGGGGCACCCCCTGGGCGAGCCCTCCGACCTGAGGCTCTCCTTCGCCTCCCGGACCGACCCTCCCGGCCTGGAAGCGGAGGCCGTACTCTCCGGCCGCATCCTGCTCCGCCCCGACGGGCGGGGAGCCCGTCTCGAGGACCTGGATCTGAACGTCCAGTCCCGGGGGTCGGCGTTGCCCGGTGGGAAGGCGCGTCTCGAGCTCCTCACCGCGCTCGAAGCGAACTGGGAGGAGGGAACCCTGCGGCTCGACGAGCTCCGGGGCTCCCTGAACGGCGTTGAGCTCCGGGGCTGGGTGCACGTCGAGGATTTCTCGCGCCCCGCCGTCGCCTTCGATCTCGGGCTGGGCGTCGTGGATCTCGACGCATGGGGTTCGACCGGGAGGCGTTCGGATTCCGGACCGCCCGGGCCGGGCGACCCGCGCGCACCCGGGATTCCCCCCCTCCTGAAGAGCCTGGAGGCCGACGGCCGTCTGAGGGCCGGGCGTGTGAAGGCGGCCGGGCTGGAGATCGACGACCTGGACCTCCACCTGTCCGCGAATGGGGGACGCCTGCGGGCGGACCCGGTCCGCGCGACCCTTTCGGAGGGAACCCTGCGCGGAAGCGCCGGCCTGGACGCGAGCGGGAAGAGGGCCGTGCCGTCCCTGCGCCTTCACGGCGAGGGGGTCCGGGTGGGACCGGTGGTCCGGGCCCTGGCCGGCCGCCGGGAGATGACGGGGACGGCCGGGCTCGACCTCGACCTCCGGTCGTCCGGCCTGGATCCGGAAGGCTGGCCGGGGGACCTGAACGGCTCGGCGGCCTTCGAGATCCTCGACGGCACCGTGCGCTTCTTCGGTGTACCGCAGAGCGCGGAGAAGACATCCCCCGATCAGGTCAACCCGTTCGGGGAAACCGAACGGCCGACGCCCTTCGAGCGGATCGACGCTACCCTCCAGGCCCGGGACGGCCGCCTGACGAACCGGGACCTCCGCTTTCGGTCCAGGGCGCTGTCGGCGGACGGCGGGGGCGTGGTGGACCTCCGGGGGCGGCGCGTCGATTACGACCTGGCCGTGCGCCTCCCCGTCCTGCCCGACGTCTGGGTGCGCGTGGCCGGACCGCTCGACGATCCCGGCGTGCGGGTCCAGCCCCTGAGGATGCTCCGGGAGTCCGTTGAAGGCCTGGGCAAAGAGGCCCTGGAGCTGCCCGGGAGCATCGGTCGGGGTGCCAGGAGCCTGGGGGAAGACGTGACCGAGCTTCCGGGAAGCATCGGCGACAGGATCAAGGGCTTGTTCGACTGAAGGGCGGGTTCGAGGGGGCCTGCTCACTCCCCCAGGTAGGCCTTTCTCACCTTCTCGTTCGCCAGGAGCTCGGCCGAGGTGTCGGCCAGGGCGATCTCCCCGGTCTCGAGCACGTAGCCTCGGCTGGAGAGCTGAAGCGCGATCTGCGCGTTCTGCTCCACCAGGAGGATGGTGGTGCCCTGCTCGTTGATCTGGCGGACCGTCTCGAAGATGGAGTCCACCACGATGGGGGCCAGCCCCAGGGAAGGCTCGTCCAGGAGCAGAAGCTCGGGCCGGCTCATGAGGGCGCGGCCGATGGCGAGCATCTGCTGCTCCCCTCCCGATAGGGTGCCTCCGTGCTGCTTCTGACGCTCCTTCAGGACCGGGAAGAGCTCGAACACGTGCTCGATGTCCTTTTTGATCCCGTCCTTGTCCCGCCTCAGGTAGGCCCCCATGTCCAGGTTCTCGATGACCGAGAGCAGGGGAAAGATCATGCGTCCTTCCGGCACCTGGCAGACCCCCATCTGGACGATGTTGTCCGCCCGCACCCCGGCGATGGACCGGTCCCGGTAGGAGACATCTCCCTCGATGGGGACGAGCACCCCGCTGATGGTCATGAGGGTGGTGGACTTTCCTGCGCCGTTCGCGCCGATGAGGCAGACGATCTCACCCTCGTCCACCTCGAGGGAGATCCCCTTGAGGGCCCGGATGTTTCCGTAGTAGGTCTTGACGTTGTCCAGCCTAAGCAGCATCGAAAGCCCCCGTTCCCAGGTAGGCCTCGATCACCTTGGGATCGCTCTGCACCTCCTTGGGCAGCCCCGCGGTCAGCATCCGGCCGTAGTTGATCACCACGACCCGTTCGCACACCCCCATGACCACCTTCATGTCGTGCTCGATGAGGAGCACGGTGATGCCCTTGTCGCGGATCCGATGAATCAGGTCCATGAGGGCCCTGGCCTCGCCCGGGTTCATCCCGGCCGCCGGCTCGTCCAGCATGATGAGCCTGGGCTCCGTGGCCAGCGCCCGGGCGATCTCCAGGCGCCGCTGGTCGCCATAGGCCATGGAGCTGGCGATCTCCTTCCCGCGGCCCCGGAGACCGACGAACTCCAATATCTCCTCGGAGGTCCCGGCGATCTCCTCCTCCTCGCGGCGCTGGGAAGGCGTCCTGACGACGGCCCCGAACACGTTGGACTTGAACCGGCAGTGGCGGCCGATCTTGACGTTGTCGAGGACCGGGAGGTTGTCGAAGAGGCGGATGTTCTGGAAGGTCCGCGCGATGCCCAGGGACGTGACCTTCTCGGGCTTCTTGCCGCCGATGGAGACGGGCTTGCCGTTGGCGGTGAAGAGCACCTTGCCGGCCGAAGGCTTCTCGATCCCCGCGACGCAGTTGAAGAGCGTGGTCTTGCCCGCGCCGTTGGGGCCGATGAGGCCGATGATCTCGTTCCGGTGGATCTCGAAGGAGATGTCCTGCAGGGCCCGCAGCCCGCCGAAGTTCTTGGAGAGCGCCTGAATCTGAAGGATCGGTGTCATAGCGTCAGCTCGCCGTGGCTTTGGCTTTCTTTCGTTTGACCCTGCCGGCCCGCATCTGCGCGGCCACGGCGGGGATGGGCATGAGGCCCGCGGGGCGGTAGCGCATCACGAGCACCATGATCAGGCCGAAGGCCAGGAACCGGATCTCCACGGGCATGCCCAGGGCGGAGAGCACCTCCCGCAGGACCTCGCTCAAAGAAACCAGGACCGCCGCGCCCACCATCACACCCCAGATGTTGCCCATGCCGCCCAGCACCACCATGCAGAGCACCAGGAAAGACTCCCAGAACTTGAACATGTCGGGCGAGAGGAAGGTGACCCACCGGGCGAAGAAGCTTCCGCCCATGGCGCCGAAGGCCGCGCTGGTCCCGAAGGCGATCACCTTGTAGACCAGCAGGTTGATACCGCAGGAGACCGCAGCCACCTCGTCGTCCCGGATGGCGAACCAGGCGCGTCCCAGCCTCGAGTCCTGGATGCGGTGCATGACGAACACCGTCGCCAGCACCATCACAATGGCCAGGTAGTAGTAGGGAAGCTCCCCGTGGAACTCGTACACCGGCCCCCCCAGCCAGGAGAGGTCGATGGAAGGCGGGGCGATGCCCGGGAGACCCAGGGGGCCACGGGTCAGCCAGATCTCGTTGGTCAGGAAGAGGACCACCAGCTCGGAGAACCCGAAGGTCACGATGGCGAAGTAGTCCCCCGTGAGGCGCAGGGTCGGGGCCCCCAGCAGCACCCCCCACAGGGCCCCGTTCAGGAACGCCAGGGGGATGATCAGCCAGTAGCTCATGCCGAAGTGATAGGTCAGAAGGCCCGACGTGTAAGCCCCGATGCCGTAAAACCCCACGAAGCCCAGATCCAGCAACCCGTTGAAGCCCGGAATGATGTTCAGCCCCAGGGCCAGGATCATGTAGAGGTAGATCAGGATGATCACGTGGAGGAGATACTGGGAGACGAAGGGAAACGCCGGGAGCACGAGCGCCAGGATCAGGAGCGCAATCTTGAGTTTGGTCGTGTTGCTCATCATTCTTGGGTCCATCTTCTCCACGCTAGATCGACTTCTTGGTCTCCTTGATCACCACACCGAAGAAGCCGGCCGGGATGAACACGATCACGAGGATCATCACCGCGTAAGAGATGCCGTCGCGGTAGAGGGAGCTCAGGTAGCCCGCACCCATGGCCTCGGCCACGCCCAGCACGATGCCGCCCAGCATGGCCCCGGGGACCGACCCGATGCCGCCCAGCACCGCCGCGGCAAAGGCCTTGACCCCGGCCAGGTAGCCCATGGTCGGGTAGAGGGAGTTGTAGTAGGCCCCCACCATGAGCCCGGCGGCCGCCCCCATGGATCCGGCCACCGCAAAGGTCAGCGTGATCACCTTGTTCACGTTGATGCCGGCGAGCGCCGCCATGGTCTTGTTCTGGGCCACGGCCCGCATGGCCTTGCCGAACCGGCTCTTCTGGATGAGGAGGTTCAGGCCGATCATCATGATGATGGTGACCGCGAAGATGAAGAGGTGAAACCCGGTCAGGCTGAAGTGGGTGAAGTGCCAGGTCTTGTCGAAAAAGGCGGGAAGCGTGTCTTGGGGAAACGGCTTGGGCCTGGACCCCCAGATCAGCATGGCCAGGTTCTGGAGAAAGATGGACATGCCGATGGCGGTGATCAGGCAGGCGAGCCGCGGCGACTGCCTCAGGGGCCGGTAGGCGATCACGTCGAGCAGCATGCCGCAGACCGCCCCGCAGGCCATGGCCAGGAGGAAGGCCATGTAAAACGGCATACCCAGGGCGGCGATGAAGGTGAG
>Ga0207797_1003125_pt1 | contig 11155 bp, 6 predicted proteins | sample PRCRCaboRojoPR_6_FD_187275 | JGI IMG/M metagenome (GOLD analysis project Ga0207797, IMG submission 187275) | Marine sediment microbial community from Cabo Rojo, Puerto Rico - PR CR 10% Liquid 1 (SPAdes) | ecosystem: Environmental > Aquatic > Marine > Coastal > Sediment | place: Cabo Rojo, Puerto... | reverse complement strand
TATACTCCTCCTCGCTGACATGGTCCAGGTACGTTTCAACAAGTCTCATGGTGCCAAGGATATGTTGGAGATTAGCAAGATCAAATTGGGACATCAAGACCTCAAACGTTCCGCCCAGGGCAAGGATCGCGGATTTCTTCCTCAGGAAGGTTTGCCTGTCTCACCCCTTCCCTGCTCATAGTTGCAGATATTTCTCACCCCAATAAACGGACATAACCTGCATCACGGCGACCCATTATACCTTGAACGCCTAAAATCGAGCGCCGCTGAATCAAATCCGATGGCGCCGGTCTTTTTCATGTTGGCCTCCAGCTCTTATATCAAAGGGGAGCAACCCAGATGATTTCATTATGAATGAAAACTTTACTCATATTCTTTTCATTGACAATGAAAACTTTTAAAGGACAGCTTCCCTTTTCATACAAAGAGATGGCCAGTTCTAGCTTTAATTCTTAAACTGTCATTTTTGCGGCATGAAGCACTACCTGGGGGATCTCAATTGAGACCTTTTTGGACGTTATACATCCCCTCCTTTCTTTTCAAATAGTTATTTTCCACCGTATCAAACGCTTTCGTCTTCATAATGATCCGATGTCGATTCTCCACAGTTTGAACCAAATGCCGAATCCAGATTTCATGGGCTGAAAGCAAATATCAGAGGCTGTCCTATTATCTTGCACGACCCCACCAGTAAACAGTTTATTTTGTTTCAATGCCCCTGCAATGTCCCCAGTTCTTCAAGTGCGGGTCGATATTCCTCAATGAAGTCAGCCACCTGGATCGTAAACTCACGATCGACCGCTGAGGTCGATAAAGCAGATTCTGCAAGCATTACCAAGATCTGACGCTTTTCCGGATCCAGCCTGAGATGGACTTCATCGCTCTCGCCGAGCTGTAAGTACGCAAGCATCTCCTTCGACAAGGCAATGACGAGGCTGTTGCCAGATTTAAAAATTTTCCGCGACATCTCACCCTCCCGGTGAAAGAACACTGTAAGCACGCCGCCCTCTGGACAATAGTCAACTCGAGTATCTCAGGCTGCCATTTCCAATATTTCCCTTTCGCCCCGTGTGAAAATGTATTTCCGGTGACTACATAACCTGGCTGTGCGACGAGTATTGAATAAAAACAACCGCATGAGATCAAGACATCTCCTGCGGTTCATTAACTTTCAAACACCCACGCTGAGCGAGGGTTGAATTCGTTTTTATTAACTTTTCTTTCTAGGATTTATATATAAGTATCTTTATCCTATAAGAGAAAATTTGCTTTGTCAAGTAAAAAGCCTGAATTGTCTTTTGAAATTGAAAAGTGGACAAATTTCAGCTGCTCCTAACAGCAAAAAGTATGCTTTACCTGGAACCAGCCCGTACTGATTGCGCTCTCTCCTCTGACATAAATCAGGCCCTGTACACGCTGTGATCCGCTTTCAATCAACAGACTACAAAGCGGACAGCTACTTTCCGGCGTTCTGGGTGACCCGCAGCGGGTCACCCCAGGGCTTCACGGGGTTCCAAACAAACGCTGCTCAAACGCCCTTTAAATTTATGAACGAAACAGACTGTTTTACTGCGCGCTTATCACCAGATCTGCCGGCACAGATTCACTATAAATGGAGTGAAAATAATAGTGCAAAATTCGTTCACATCCTTTATTCGTATGTCAGCGCAGCATACATTAATTAAAATATGTGTAAAAATGGGCAGTATAAAGGGATTATCTTTATTAAAATTACCCATAAAATTTTACAAAACCAGGTGAAGAATGCAATGTGAGTGAAGGACGTAAATTGCATGAACCCGAATGTTACAGATCTCTCTGAAACACAGATAATTTTTAAAAAGCAGTAAGCCTGTGCTTAGCGGATAAACCTATGGTCCCTTGCTTATCACCCTGATCTTGTCTTCTCCCGAAAAATCCGCCAAGTCAGATTGATAAAACACGGCTCCTTGAATGATTAAATCGACCTCCTCTCCTTCAGAAAGCACATCCTGTACTTCTTTCAGATCAAACTTGACCATCCTCTCTAACTCACCGTCCTTATCATAATCAGCTATGTTTCCGTCGTTTCCTTCAGCCTTGGCCCAGCCTTGTTTGCCAAGGTATGCTGGGATCCCATTTAGTTTAACTGTGGAGCCATCGATCTCATAAACATCGTAGTCAGAGGGAAGCTGGATGTAACATGTCATCCATTCACCTTTCGTTCGTTGATTGATCACATCGGGATCACACTGGATTTCGGCTGGAATAGGCACAATGGTTATCTCTTTGGTGGTTTCTCCGATTCCACCATCATCATCAGTAACCCGCAGGGTGACTTGATATGATCCGCTCTCAAAATAAACATGGGTCCCGCTGACATCGCCAGTCGCGTTCGGCTGTTCGTTCTCTTCTGTTAGTTGGGCATCTTCAAAGGCTTCACCTGACACGTACTGCCATTCAGCCTGATGAGTATCAAGCCAGCCCGGGTCAGTAAATGTAGAACCGAATCTCAGCTCATCCCCTGCCCATATCAATTCATCCGGATGAGCGGGGCCTTCAACGGAGATCTCCGATACAGAAGGGCCAACATTTTTAACCGTCGCTCTTGCTGAACCTTTCCCATATAAGCCATCGTCATCCACTACCCGCAACGTCACAAATCCATGATAGTCATCTCCCCATACATGGGTGCTGGTGGGATAATTTGAAGTAGCATTGTAAATATCATCATAGGTACCGTCCTCATTGAAATCCCAACCTATTACATGAGAATCCTTCCCGCCGGGATCATAGAAGACCCCCTCAAAAGTTAGTGGGGAGCCCTCTTTTCCATGCTGAGCTTCCCCCGCACCAACAATGGGGGCGCTGTTCAATATTTGAACTGTGGTCTTTTCAACAACGCAACCTGCTTCATCGTCACAAACACGCAAACGAACGGAAATAAGGGACGGCCCATCCAAGTCCACCGCATAGAAAAACACACTCTGCCCACGCTTTTCATAACGACCATCATCATTCATATCCCACTCGAAAGTAAGTGGATCATCATCCGGATCCGTGGCAACCCCATGAAGTTCAATGGATCCTCCTTCCTCAACCCGATAACCAAACCCTGCATCCGCTTCTGGGAAGTTATTCTCCAACAACGTTGCCTGCGCTCCAGCCATTGATTCACCGGTCAACTGTTCCAATGGCTTATCCTCTCTTTCTTCAACAATGGTCTGCCTCAGCTCAGGACTTGCGACCGCGGACAAATGATCCAAGAACTTCTCGACTGCCTGAACTTGGTTTGATGTAACGAAGACCTCATCCCCTCTCCCCTCCAAAAGAGCCTGAAAACCTGGCCTGAACAGGTCAATAGCCGTGAAGCCTTCTGCGCGAAGTTCTGGGTTCTCGATCAGGAGCGATGCAATCTCCGGGGAATTCTCTTTATAAAGGTCGATGTATCTTCTCCCCCCTGGAGAGTGGACCAATATCTGATCTCTCAAATCTTGGAGAAGCTCAACGCCATCCCAGAGTTCCGTCGTTTGTTGTACAAATGATGCCAAGAAACCCACTCCATGCGATTCAGCACCGGGGTTTGATGTTTGTCCGTTCGTTGATTGGGATCCCATAGCACACAGGATGGCACATGTGCACGGACTGGGTGTACTCTCTGGTGAAGGCACGGGTGTTGGCTCCACCACGGGAGTCGGTGTGGGGGTGGGACCCGACCCGTCACCATAGATGATCACCAATTCAGCCAAATGCCCTGAGTAAGTACTGGTGGGCCGCTCATAACCGATCACCCGTCGATGGAGGCCGCCTTCATCACCATTATCCTCAACAATGATTGCCATGCCATTCCCTGATGCCCAATCTGCCCGAGAGATGATTTCTTGCACAACCGGTGATATGTCTGGAGTGCGACGTTCATTATTTAAACCCCAAGCATCTGAAGCGGGAATGCTCCAGGAGACATCGGCAGATGTATACGTAAGCGCATCAGGTCTTCGACTGAAATCAAATGAAGCCGCATCTCCTGTATTTTCCCCCTTGATTCTTAATGAAAGCGAATTGGAATAGGGTCCATTGACTGTGAAGTTAAGGTACGCCTCCTGTATCACCGCGCCTTGAGGCACCGGCACATTGTCAAATCGAAAACCAGAAACAACATCTGTGCCATCAAAACATTCTCCAAAATATATCTCGTTCCATGAGGTGCTGTAGCTGCACCCCTGATCAGGATTGGGCCCAGCATCATCTCTGCCATGAGAAATCGAGATGACTACGGTCGTACCCGAAGGAGGTGGGGTAGGGGTCACAGTTGGAAGCACTGCGGAGGCTTGATTGGAGGCCTCGCTTTCGTTTTGCCCTCGATCCAGGGATGTGACGAGATAGTAGTAACGAACACCTCGTTCCACATCAGAATCCGTGAATTTGGATGATTGAGAAGTATCAATAAGATATTCATCCGTTGTAGGGACAGAAGAATTCGTGTTGCGGTAGATTCTGTATGAAATTCCCTCTTCATCCACAGCGTCCCAATCAAGCTCAATTGCCACGTTGTTGGCATTTTCAGAGGCTGATAAATTTCTGGGAGCCTTGGGAGGGTTGTCCTTCGCAGTAAAAGTATATTTATAGTACCCTTGGGGCCCGAAATCGGGAACTGGATTTACGAAAACAAGGGTAAGCTTCTCTGTACCACCTGGAGCGCCAAAGTCTGAGGAAAGATCCCCCACAACTTTCGCGCCCGGTCCCAAACTATCAAAATAATCATCGAACTCATACGTTGTCCGATTCTTATCCCCCAAAGCGGTGAATTCAAATACATCAAGTGTGCATTTTAGACAGCTTGTAAAGAAATCGAGATGAACCGTCGCTCCGGTGGAGTCGGACCCATCAGGCAGGTTAAGATCGTCCGGGTACACCTCAATATATTGCGCCGCAGGCCAACTAAATCCAGATTGATTTCCTGAAACGGGATATTCGGGATCAGCTATAGGTTTTTTCGTGTCGACGATGTCCACGTCGGTATCCTGATCCCAAAGAGCGCCATCGCCATAGTCTTTAAATAGATTGGCAATCGCAAAATCGTCAAAAATGCTTGTCCATGTATCATCAAAATTTGAGTATGGTTCTGCTCCAGAAGGAGGGTGCATAAGAACATAGGTCACCGCATGTATGGGTGAATTGTTCTCAAGCGGGACCCTTTCCCAAATTTCACGAACGATATCTCGATGCTTGGCATAACCCGCAGGCCCCGCAAGATGCTCCTGGAGGAACTTAATAAACACCACTGCTCCATACTCATGGTAACCATTCCGCTTAAAAAGGGAAAGTTCAGGCTCCCCGGTATAGTCGGGAACGGATTCCAGGTAATCGTTTTCATTGGGATATATTTCATCTTCAATCCACATGGCAGTGGATTCCATCAGCCACGCCCCTTTGCTGCTGTAATAAAGCCATGCATTTATCGCTCCCCCGGGGCATTTGCTGTTCTTAAAGCCCGCATAGTTCCATTGCATCATGTGGAACCATTCATGGGCTGTGAGTGTATCCAGCTTATCTAAAGAGATATTATTCTTAAGTTTAATTTTTCCGGGAAGTACAAACCCACCTCGATGAATGGTCTTTATATTGCATGCCTTAATCTCTTCCTTGACATAAACATCAAATCTGGTGATATCATCGTCCGGGTGGGGAGAGAGCCCAAACTCAACAGGATCCGGCATTTCATATCCAAAATTGGGGCTTTCCAGTTTGGACCAGGCATGCTCAAGCCCGTCCGCAATCCCTTCTATGTATAACAAACCAGCTGCAGGGGCATCCGGTCCCTTATCAGTCCAGTGGATGATGAAATGATCCGTGAGATATTCTTTATCTAGCGCTGAATTTTCTTCAGGATTTTCCTTGAGCTGATCCATAATAAAAGACTTCGTATCCTCGCTCCATTGCTCCTCGTCAATAAACAAGGCGTCCAGTCGATCTGCGAGTTCGCTCAAGCCACTCCGATAATATTCCTCCTTGATGGCGGCTTCATACTCAGCAGGCGAAGTTGCTGGTTGGAATTCTTCAGGAAGTCGCTCCAGATTTGAAACAGCCCAAAACCTAAAGATCGCAGCTTCATCAACTGTTATATCGCCATCAACTTTGGCTCTCTCAATCTTTTCAACAGCCTGCTTCCACGGAGGGGACAGGTTGATTGGCCCTGGATTGGCCTGGGCAGATGTCATAAAAAAGACAGTTAAGACGAAAAACAAAACGCTGGAAAAAAGAGTTTTTTTCATGCCAGTCGCTCCCCTTCAATTCGTTCATGGGTTTAATTGAGCAGATAGCATTCTAATACCGTGCAGGACCATATTCTATTCTGACAATAACCTCATCTTCTCGAGTATCAGCACTCCACCACATGCCCATCAGGCTGTACAAGTGGGTATCCAGGTCATTCAGTTTCCATTCAATGGTTGAAGTTTCTCCAGGTTTTAACCTTAACTTGTTCATCTGATGACCTGTCTCCTCTGACCACCGCAGTTTAATGTCAGGAGAAGAGATCAGGAGGATATCTTGAACAGGCTTATCATCTCGTTCAAGGATTATGGTTTCATCTGTAGTATTTTTTATCGTGAATGTGACTTCAACCGTCTCCCCCTTTTCATATTCTTTCTTATTCGCAACAATCTTTCCCGAGATCTCACCATCATCTTTTTTATCTACAACAGGTCTGGGAAACAGATCACAGGCACCAACAACCATGAGAATGATCGCTGCCATACTGGCCACTCTTTTTAGTTTCACTGCTCATCTCCTCAAACAGTTCTACCCAAGCAGGTGCTTTCAGGACTATACATATGTGGGGATATGCTCCTGATATATACCAGGAGCATATTCTCAATTACGCTCTATGTACCAACTCGGTGGCCACTTGTAATAGAATTCTCTGCACTCAGAAAATTAATCTCAGGATCAATCCTGAAATAACAAACATTTAAGTTTAGTGTAAACTATATATACAAAGCATTCAAGAACCATAAGGAAATTTTAATGTCCAGATGATAATTGTATTTATCTACCGCCAATTTTTCGCTTGGTGGCAAACATGGACTATTTGCTTCGAGAAATGGGAGAGATTAGCAAGAATAAACTTGCACGTGGTTCTCTGGCAGTCATCATCATCATGCCGCTGTTCACTTGGATATTCATAGCTGAAAATGGAAACGTAGGCCTGATACCTAAAATTTATCGAATTCATTTCACAACAGCTGTACAATACCTCATAGTTTCTTTCATTTCCTCAAGCAGAATGAAAAACGAGATAGCTGGCAAGTTAAATTCTGATTTGAGTTTACTCTTTCTGACTGTATTTGTATTTTCCAGCATCATCGCCCTTGCCATAACAATACTTCGCAGAAAACATGGCAAAGGATGGTTATCATCCATCGTGATTGGTTACCTCACCGGTATCGCAGCACTTCAATTCGGAGGGACTATCCCGTGGTTCCTTCTCTGGATTATGGGCTCACCATTCTAGATGTTTACTCTTTTTTATCTACTAAGAAGTGTATTTTCTTCAATAATGAAGGGTGGCCCGCGGGGGCACCCCAGGGCTTCACGGGGTCCAATCCTACCAGTTCCTATAAGAACCAATGGTATATCCATATCTACAACACGACCGGTGACTCCCGGGATGTGCAGGGTTTTGCTGTCTGCGCCCACGGAGAATAACTGATGTCCCTTGTTCTGGCGCAGGGAGTGATAGGTTGTCAATCCTGGGGAGCCGACCCTGGCTGCCGGAATGTCTCCGGACCTGGTGACATCGATAAGGGTGATCGCTTCGCTCTGATCGCGATGACATAAGAAATTAGAACCCCGAAAAATAGAGCTGTTTGTCATTCCGAGCACAGCGAGGAATCCCTTTTAAAAAAGTATGTTCCAAACCTTCACCTGATGAAAACCGGTGGCAGGAGGGATCCACCGCTGCGCTCAGGATTATATTATTGTGGTGTATTGAAAAGCTTTCTTTACAGGCTTTGTGCTATGCAAGCCGGGATCAAAGAAGTAAATACCCCGGGGGACCGCCGGATGCAGGCCGCAATCCCCCGAGGATAATTCAGGCTTAAAGTTTTCCTCCGGGAGAACTTTTTAAGGTCAAGGCCCGGGTTCTTAGTGTACATTTAAAGGTAGAGGACCCATTCCGCCTGCAGTTAAAATAGCTGAAGGAGGTGCCTATCAGGGAGGAGAATTTCAAGCATCATCATCAGGCGGTTAACACCCGCTGAAACCAGAAACTTTTCAATCGTATACCTGCTGTGAAAGTGCTGAGGAGGCTTTCCATGGATCGATCACGATCTCTTTCCATTCTTACCGCTGTTTTACTGTCTTTCGTTCTGCTGGCGGGCAGTTTCCCGGTGACCGCCGTGCAGGGTGCTACCGGAGACCCCGTCCTGATCAATGAAATCCTGGCCAGCCACACCGGGGCTGACGACACCGAGTATGTCGAATTCTACGGCACGCCGGGGGCCTCGCTGGACGGGCTGAGCCTGATCGCCGTGGAGAGCTCAAATATCACCTCTTTGGGGTGGATTGACGAACAGATCGACTTCGGTCCGGGAGACGCCCTGGGGGACAACGGCTTTTTCCTGGTCGGCAACGCGGCTGGCCTGTCGGCCAACTATGGGGTTACGCCCAACATCGATTACGATCCTAATTTTGAAAACGACAACACCACCTTCGCTCTGGTCGAGACCAGCAGCCTGAGCGGCTCCTCGGTGAGCGGCTCAGAGGTGGTCCTGGATACGGTGGCCTTGCAGGATGCCGACGGCGGGTCCTTTTACTTTGGCGCCCCGGTAGTCGGCCCCGACGGATCCTATTATCCAGCGGGTGCCTACCGGGCAGTTGACGGCGTGGATACCGATACAGCCGCCGACTGGATGATCGCCGATTTCGGCCTCGGGAGCGACAACACCCCCACGGCCGGCACCGGCGGACCCACCCCCACTCCGCCTCCGCTGACCGCGATCTCCGAGATCCAGTACACCGAGGATCCGGGCGGGGCTTCGCCCTACGAAGGACAGACGGTGACCACCAGTGGTGTGGTGACGGCCTTTTTCGGCGCCGGCGGGGACCGGCGGTTTTTCATCCAGGACGGCTCCGGCGAGTGGAGCGGCCTGTTCCTGTTTGAACCATACGGTTATTTGAACGTCGGCGACCTGGTCCAAGTGACCGGCGAGGTCAGCGAATACTACGGCCTAACCCAGATCGCTTTCGGGGAGGCCGAGGTGCTGGCCAACGATGAGCCGGTGCCCGCCCCGGAAATCCTTTCCAGCGGCGAGGTCAACCAGGAAGCCTGGGAGAGCGTGCTGGTCCGGGTGGAAGATGTCACGGTAGCGGACGATGACCTCGGCTACGGGGAATGGGCGGTGGGGGACGGCAGCGGCGAAGTCCGGGTGGATGACCTGGGGTATTACGTTTATGAGCCTGAGACCGGTGATTTCCTGCGCTACGTGCAGGGCCCGCTGTACTATGCCTACGGGGATTTCAAGATCGAGCCCCGGGGAGATGAGGACATCCTACAGCCGGCCACAATCATGGAAATCCAGGGGAGCGGGATGACCTCCCCCCTGGAGGGGCAGCAGGTCGAAACCACCGGCGTGGTCACGGCCGTAGTGTACAACGGCTTCTACGTCCAGGACACAGCTGGTGATCAGGACCCGGCGACCTCGGATGCGGTGTTTGTCTTCAAATATGGCTGGACACCGGAGGTTGGGGATGAAGTCGTGCTGGTGGATATCGTGGAAGAATATATACCCGGCGGAGCCGGGACCGGAAATCAGCCGATCACGGAGCTGACCTATCCAGAGATCACGGTGCTCAGCCCGGGGAACCAACTTCCCGATCCCACTCCGCTTGTGGATCTGCCTGATGTGACGATCCCGGATGGGCTGGTCTTCTGGGAATCCCTGGAAGCGATGCTGGTCCGGGTCGTGGATGGGAAAGTGGTCTCGCCGACCTCCCAGTATGGTGAATTTGCCCTGCTGGCGGAAGCGGACGCGGTGCCGGGGTCCGGCTACTATCCCCAAGCTAAGCAGATCCTGATCCGCTCGCTCGACCCCAACCAGGTCGATTACAACCCAGAGCGGATCCTGGTAGATGACACCTCACTGGACCAGGCCATCCAGGTTAGGCCTGGGGATCAAGTCAAGACCCTCGTCGGAGTGGTGGATTATTCCTTCGGCAATTACAAGCTGCAGCCCCTTGATTACCGGGTGAAAACTCACAAGCTGCCCAAGGTGCCGCTCAGCAAGCGCAGCGGACCTCCCGGAAACCTGACGGTGACCACGTTCAACGTGGAAAATCTCTTTGACCTGGTGGATGAACCGGGCAAGGACGACATCGATACTGGAGGAGAAACCACTCAGGCAGCCCTGGACCGGCAGCTGGCCAAGCTGGCCCTGGCGGTGGAATACGAACTGGCGCTGCCCGAGATTATTGTCCTTCAGGAGATTGAGAACGAGAGCATCGCCCAGACCCTGGGCGACCTGGTCAACGCGGCGACCGGGACGGACTATGTGGCCACCAGTTTTGAGACCAGCGACGGCCGGGGGATCGAGCCCGGCTTCCTGTGGGATGCCAATCGGGTCAGCCTGGTAGAGGCTTACCAGATGTCAGGGCCCGGCGTGGAAGCCTGGTTTGGGCCAACCAGCCCCAGCCCAGGGCGGGAGCCGATCGTGGGTGTGTTTGAGTTCCAGGGACAGCAGATCACGATCATCGGCAACCACTTCAAGAGCAAGGGCGGCGATGATCCGCTCTTTGGTGTGCACTGGCCCCCCGACCGGGTTACCGAAGTCCAGCGCAAGGGCCAGGCCCGGGTGGTGCGCGAGTTTGTGAACGGGATCCTGGACGCGGATCCGGAGGCGCTGGTGATGGTAGCCGGCGACCTGAACGACTTCCAGTTCGGGGAGCTGGGGGAGGGAGCCGATCATCCGCTGGCGATCCTGGCCGGAGGCCCCGGCGAGGTGCCGCTGACCAATCTGATCGAGCAGGAGAAAGCGGCCGAACGCTTCACTTATCTGTATGACGGAAACAGCCAGGTGCTGGATCACCTGCTGGTCAGCCCGGCCCTGCTGGAAAAACTGGTGGGGACGGACATCCTGCACTTCAACGCGGCCTATCCGGCTGAGCTGGAGTATATGGG
>Ga0207797_1003124_pt1 | contig 11157 bp, 7 predicted proteins | sample PRCRCaboRojoPR_6_FD_187275 | JGI IMG/M metagenome (GOLD analysis project Ga0207797, IMG submission 187275) | Marine sediment microbial community from Cabo Rojo, Puerto Rico - PR CR 10% Liquid 1 (SPAdes) | ecosystem: Environmental > Aquatic > Marine > Coastal > Sediment | place: Cabo Rojo, Puerto... | reverse complement strand
TGGAGAAATGAGAGAATGATTGAATGGATAGGAATGGGTGAATGTAAAGGAGTAAATCCGTAAATCCCATCATTTGATGCATTCTTTATTTATAATTAATCAAGACAACCAAAGTTTTATTATATTCGAGGCATTTAACCCAAAAATATTTCAAATATGGAAGACATCAAAAAGTATATTGAGGACAACAAACAGCGTTTTTTAGACGAACTGTTCGAATTGATCAGGATACCCTCTATCAGCTCTGAGAAGAAGCACAAGGATGACATGAACCGGATGGCTGAAGCCCTTAAGGCAAAACTATTGGAGGCAGGTGCTGACAAGGCTGAAGTAATGGCTACCGATGGCAACCCGGTGGTATATGGCGAAAAAAAGGCAGACGACAACAAACCCACCGTTTTGGTATACGGCCATTATGATGTGATGCCTGTTGATCCCATTGAAAAATGGAAGTCTGAACCTTTTGAGCCCGACGTACGAGAGGGTAAGATCTTTGCCCGGGGGGCAGATGATGACAAAGGCCAGTCCTTCATGCATATAAAGGCCTTTGAATACCTGGCGAAATCGGGTCAGCTGGAATGCAATGTCAAATTCATGCTGGAAGGTGAAGAAGAGATCGGATCGCCCAACCTGGGCAAATTCTGTGAAGAGCACAAGGATATGCTGAAGGCCGATACGATATTGGTATCGGACACCAGCATGCTGGGCAAAGACACCCCATCGATCACCACGGGGTTACGGGGATTGGCTTACATGGAAGTATCGGTCACCGGGCCCAACCGCGACCTGCATTCGGGTATTTTTGGCGGTGCCGTGGCCAATCCGGCCAATGTGCTGGCTGATATGATCGCCAGGCTGAAGGACGATCAGAATAAGGTGACCATTCCTGGTTTTTATGATGATGTAATTGAAGCCAGCGAGGAAGAACGGAAAGAAATGAACAAAGCTCCCTTTGACCTGGAGGAATACAAGAGATCGCTCGACATCGAAGAGGTGGAGGGAGAAGCAGGCTATACCACGCTGGAAAGGACTGGCATCAGGCCTTCACTGGATGTAAACGGCATGTGGAGCGGCTATACCGGAGAGGGTGCCAAAACCGTACTTCCTTCCACAGCAGGGGCAAAAATATCGATGCGTCTGGTTCCCAACCAGGATCATAAGAAGATAGCACGCCTGTTCGAAGAGTATTTCAAGTCGATTGCACCCAAATCCGTCAAGGTGGAAGTCAAAGCGCTTCACGGAGGACAGGGCTACGTCTCTCCCATTGACCTGCCCGCGTATAAGGCTGCCAGTAAGGCCATGGAAAAGACCCTGGGTAAAAGTCCCATACCTGTTAGAAGCGGAGGAAGCATCCCCATCATTGCCACCTTTGAGAAGGTGCTGGATACCAAATCCATTTTGCTGGGCTTCGGACTGGAATCGGATGCCATTCACTCGCCCAATGAGAATTATCCCCTTGACCAGTTCTACAATGGCATCGAGACCATCATCCGGTTTTATCAGGAGTATGCCCAGACAGGCCAGTAAACCATCTATCCCGATTTTTTTTTCAAAAAAGCCCGCTAAAAGCGGGTTTTTTTATGCACACCCCCAAACTTTAAAAGGGTGTTGATAAAAACATCCTGATTTTTAATAACCCACCCCCTGATTCATAAAAAGGGTTAAAAAAAATATATAATTTTGCGGAATACAAACCCTCAATCCACCAGGTTATGTCGACCATCCGATTCAAAGCCACCGAACAAGTCATGAAGCGTCAACCGGTTCATGTGGAATTGCCTGCAGTTAAAACCAGCCGTTATTTTGGGGAGAATGTATTTGACACCCAAAAGATGCAGGAATACCTCTCCAGGGAGGCATATGAAAATGTACTGGAAGCCATCGACCGCGGGGTAAAAATCGACCGCAAATATGCCAACCAGGTGGCTTCGGGCATGAAAGCCTGGGCCATTGACCGGGGAGCCACCCACTATACCCATTGGTTTCATCCCTTAACGGGCACCACTGCAGAGAAACACGATGCCTTTTTTGAACCGGCAGAAAACGGGGGCATCATTGAGAACTTCCAGGGTGAAATGCTGGTACAACAAGAGAGCGATGCATCGAGCTTTCCAAGCGGTGGCCTGCGAAACACTTTTGAAGCCAGGGGTTACACCGCCTGGGATCCTTCTTCTCCTGCCTTTGTTTTTGGCCGGACCCTTTGTATACCCACCATCTTTGTCTCCTATAACGGAGAGGCGCTTGATTACAAAACACCGCTGATCAAATCGCTCAATTACATCGACCGGGCAGCCACCGGCGTTTGTCAATACTTTGACAGGAATGCAAGCAAGGTGAATGTCACCCTGGGGTGGGAGCAGGAATATTTTCTGATCGATGAGGCGTATTTCAATTCCCGTCCCGATCTTTACCTGACGGGAAGAACTTTAATCGGGCATGCCTCAGCCAAAGATCAGCAATTGAGCGACCATTATTTCGGGTCTCTGACCGACCGGGTCAAGAACTACATGCGGGATCTGGAAATTGAGGCTTACAGGTTGGGCATACCCATGAAAACAAGACACAATGAAGTGGCGCCCAACCAGTTTGAGTGTGCTCCCCGGTTCGAGGAGGCCAATCTCTCGGTCGACCACAACCAGATGTTGATGATCCTGATGCAGAAGGTAGCTAAAAAACACCATTTCCGGGTGCTGTTGCATGAGAAGCCCTTCAAGGGGATCAACGGATCGGGCAAGCACAACAACTGGTCGCTGCAAACCAATCAGGGTGTGAATCTGTTATCCCCGGGTAAGACGCCCAAAAACAACCTGCAGTTCCTGACCTTTCTGATCAACATCATCCGGGCCGTGTATGACCATGCCGATCTTTTGCGGGCCAGTATAGCCTTTACAGGCAATGAATACCGTTTGGGGGCCAACGAAGCTCCCCCCTCCGTCATGTCGGTGTTCATCGGATCCAAACTCACCCAGATGCTTGATGAACTGGAGCAAAGGGTTGACGACAGCACCAGGATGAGCCCTGAAGAGAAAACCGAACTGAAACTGGACATAGGGAAGATTCCCGAGATCCTGCTGGACAACACCGACCGGAACCGGACTTCCCCCTTTGCCTTTACAGGTAACCGATTTGAATTCAGGGCAGTAGGCTCATCGGCCAATGTGGCCTCACCCATGATCGCACTGAATACGGCGGTAGCCGATCAATTGAGCAAATTCAAAGAGGATGTGGATGCCCTGATCCAGTCCCAAAAACTCAAAAAAGACGAGGCCATCCTGCGGGTCCTGAAACAATACATCACCGAGTCGAGAGAGATCCGCTTTGAAGGGGATGGGTACAGCCAGTCGTGGATCGAAGAAGCCGCCAGAAGGGGACTCTCCAATATTTCCTCCATCCCCGGATCCCTTGAGGCTTTGCTGTCTTCAAAAACGATCGACCTGTTCCGCAGCAACAACATCCTGAATGAAAGGGAGCTGAAAGCCAGGCAGGAGATCAGCCTGGAGACATTTACCAAGAAAACACAAATTGAGGCACGGGTACTGGGCGACCTGGCCATGAACCATATCCTCCCCACTGCACTGAAATACCAGAACATGCTGCTTGATAACATCAAGGGACTCAAAGCGATCTATCCGGAGGAACAGTACAGGGTCATGGCTCACCACCAGATTGACACCATTGAGAAGATCGCACGTCATGTCAACTCCATCCGAGAAAATGTGCTGGAGATGATCAATAAACGAAAAAAAGCCAATCAACTGGAGAATCAACGGGAGAAAGCCTATGCCTATGAACAGGAGGTATCCTCCTACTTCGAAACCATTCGTTTTCATGTGGATAAACTGGAGCTGATCATTGACGATGAGACATGGCCATTCCCCAAATACCGGGAGATGTTGTTTACAAAGTAATTCCCAATCTCACGCTGAAGAGCAGGTCTTTTTAAGAGCGGGAGTTTTGAAGGGAAATCAACCAGGAATAGCAAAAATCGTGAGTGATCCTGCACAGCGTTCTTCTTTGTGATTTGGGATGTGGGATTTGTCAATCATATTATGTTATTTTCGCTGAAAATATGTACATTTACCCAACAAATGAAACCCGCATGCATGAACCTGCACAACAAGGCAATGAACCGAACCCGCATAATCGGGTGAGCTCACCGGAGGTAATAAGGCATGTGGGTTCCATGGCAGAGGTTGCCGGAACAATCAAATCATGCTTTGCTATTATACCAAACAACAGAACTTAAATTGGATTTCATACGAATGATTTTTCCCCAGGCCAAACAACACCTGGCTCAGGCCTGCGTTATTATTTTATTGTTTTGACCCAAAATTAAAAGACACCAGCCCATGAAAATGCAGTATCTCCTCCCCTTGTTTTTGGCCATGTTTGTTTTCACCAATGCCCGGGCCCAGATGAGGTTTTTCAATGAGGCCGAGGAGGTTTATAAGGCCGGACAATATTACAAAGCGGTAGATATGTACCGCAATGCTTACGACAAGATTCAGGGAAAGGAGATTAAGGCCGAAATCGTCTTTAAGATTGCCGAATGTTACAGGAAATCGGGTCAGCCCCGAAAAGCCGAACTCTGGTACAACAAGGCCATCACCAAGGAGTATGACAATCCCCTGATCTATCTCTATCATGCCAATGCGCTAAAGATCAACGAAAAGTTTGATGAGGCCATAGCGAATTACAAGGAGTATCAAAAGCGCAGGCCGGAAGATCCCCGGGGCGAGATGGGAATGGAGTCATGCCGGAAGGCCAAAAAGTGGAAAGAGAACCCGAACGGATACAAAGTGACCAAGCTGCGTTTTATCAATTCTACCGAGGATGATTTTTCACCGGCTTATGCCAAAGCCGAATACAATGAAATCTATTTCACCACTTCGCGGGAGGAGTGCACCGGCGAAGAAAAGAACGGGGCCACCGGCCAGCATTTCTCCGACATATTCTATTCCCAGAAAGACATGTCGGGCAGGTGGAGCAAGCCGGAGCCCTTATCCGGGCAGATCAACACGGATGTGGAAGAAGGGGCGCCTTCTCTGTCGGGCGATTACAATACCATGTATTTTACCCGCTGTGAGGTGGACAGGAATAAAAAGTTGGGATGCAGGATTTACCGCACCCATAAGGACAATGGTGAATGGGAGAAAGCCGAGCCGCTGGCCCTTGCCCCCGACAGTATGGTGGTGGCCCATCCGGCCATCTCTGATGACGGATCCACCCTGTATTTCGTCGCCAACATTGACGGGGGATATGGAGAGCTGGACATTTGGAAGGTCAACCGCCAGGGAGAAGAGGGCTGGAGCGCCCCGGTAAATCTGGGCAGCAATGTCAACACGCCCGGTAACGAGATGTTCCCCTTCATCCATCCCGACGGGACCCTCTATTTTTCATCGGATTATCCCACGGGGATGGGCGGACTGGATATTTTCAAGGCCGCGGTACAACCCAATGGTAATTATAAGGTGACGAACATGCGTTATCCCATCAACTCAACCCATGATGATTTCGCCATCATTTTCGAAAGAAACAAGGAAAGGGGTTATTTCAGCTCCTCACGTGACGGTGACGATGAGATATACTCCTTTGTGCTGCCCCCGTTAAAGTTCAGTGTTAAAGGTGTGGTAAAGGACAAAAAGACGGAAGAGCCTATTGAAAGTGCCACCGTGAAGCTGGTAGGCAGTGACGGGATGACCATGAGTTCCGAGACGGGTGAGGAAGGCACCTTCAAGTTCATGCTTCGGCCGGAGACCGATTATGTATTCGTGGCCTCCAAGAAGGATTACCTGACCAACAAGGGCAAAGCATCGACAGTGGGTTTGGAGGAAAGCAAAGTCTTCAAGCCCGAAATACTGCTATCCTCCATCGACGAGCCCATTGAGCTGCCCAACATCTTCTACGACTACAACCAATGGAGCCTGAGATCAGAGTCAAAACAAGCCCTCAACAAACTGGTCGAGACCCTGAACGATAACCCCCGGGTCATAATAGAATTGAGGGCCCACACCGACTTCAGGGGAGAACACTGGGCCAACATTGAACTATCGACCAAGCGGGCCGAATCGGTTGTCAACTACCTGATCGATCATGGCATCAATCCGGAAAGGCTTCGGGCCAAAGGTTTTGCTGCCACCCAACCCAAAGAGGTTGACCAAAAACTGGCCGCCCGCTATGATTTCCTGGATGAGGGCGATAGGCTGAACGAGGCATTCATCAAAAATCTGGAAAACGAGGATCAACGGGAGATCGCGCATCAGATCAACCGGCGGACTGAATTCAAGGTGATCGCTACCGATTTTGAACCTTAGATCACTGGGGGAATAATACTCCGGGGGTGTGCCTGACAAAAAGGGGCACACCCTTTCCTTTTTGTACAGCATCATATATAGCATTCTTCACCATCAAAAAGATCGAAAAATGCTGTTTTTATCCATTTCTAATTCGTAATTTTGTCGACCGATAAAAGGGGAAGCTGAATATGGCCATCAAATCAAGGTATAATCGACGGGGAGTATCGGCCTCCAAGGAAGATGTACACCATTCCATCAAGCATCTCGACAAAGGTTTGTTTCCCAACGCTTTTTGCAAGATCGTGCCCGACATATTGGGTGGTGACAGCAAGTACTGCAACATCGTGCACGCCGACGGGGCGGGGACCAAATCATCGCTGGCCTATCTTTACTGGAAAGAGACCGGTGAATTGGATGTGTGGAAGGGCATTGCCCAGGACGCCCTTATCATGAACCTGGATGATCTGCTTTGTGCTGGTGCCAGCAACAAGATCCTGCTATCCTCGACCATTGGCCGCAACAAAAACCTGATCCCGGGAGAAGTTATCTCCACGATTATCAACGGCACCGAAGAGATTCTGGAATGGCTCAGGTCAATGGGCATTGAAATATACTCTACCGGTGGGGAGACGGCCGATGTAGGAGACCTTGTCAGGACACTGATACTGGATTCTACCGTTACAACGCGCATGAAAAGAGACCGGGTGATCGACAACAGCAACATCAGCGAAGGGGATGTGATCATCGGGCTTTCTTCTTCGGGGCAAACAAAATATGAGAAGGTCTACAATTCGGGCATCGGAAGCAACGGATTGACCTCAGCCCGCCATGATGTCTTTGCCCACTATCTGGCCGGGCGGTACCCGGAGAGTCATGATCCGGCCCTGGAGGAGGGCCTGGTCTATTCAGGCCGTTACAGGCTGACCGACCGGATTGAGCAACTGGGCCTCGATGCCGGAAGACTTGTCCTCTCCCCCACCCGCACTTACGCTCCGGTAATACGGGAGATGCTCAGGAACCACCGATCGGCAATACACGGCATGATCCATTGTACAGGGGGAGCCCAGACGAAAATCCTCAACTTTGTCGGCAACCTCCACGTGGTCAAGGACAACATGTTCGAGATACCGGAAGTGTTCAGGATCATCCAACAGGAATCCGGCACTTCCTGGAAAGAAATGTATCAGGTTTTCAACATGGGGCATCGTTTTGAGATCTATACCCCGGCCCGATATGCAGGAGAACTGATGGATATCGCCGAATCTTTCGGACTTGAAGCCAAACAGGTAGGCCAGTGTCACGGCTCGGATGAAAAAAAACTGACCATCAAAAGTCCCAAAGGAACTTTTGAATACACATAAGCATGGATGCTGCGTTGCCAGGCAACGGAACGACCAAACCCAATTGCTATGAGTGAGAACGACAATATGATCCTGCAAAAGCTGGAAGGTGTGAAGATGCGCTTTGACGAGGTCAGCGAGCTGATCACCGACCCGGAAGTGATGGCCGACATGGACCGCTACGTCAAGCTCAACAAAGAATATAAGGATTTGCAGCCCATCATTGAAGCGTATGAAGAATACAAGCAATTGCTGAACAACATTGACTCGGCCAAAGAGATGCTCGAAAACGAGCAGGACGAAGAACTCCGGGAAATGGCAAAGGGCGAACTGGAAGCGATGAACCGGAAAAAAGAGCCCCTGGAGGAGAAGATCAAGATGCTTCTGGTTCCCAAGGATCCTGAAGACGACAAGAACGCCATCGTAGAGATTCGGGCAGGCACGGGGGGTGATGAAGCCAGTATTTTTGCGGGCGATCTTTACCGGATGTACCTGAAGTATTGTGAAAACAGGAAATGGAAGGTAGAAGTTACCGACGCCTCTGAAGGTACTGTTGGAGGTTTTAAGGAAGTGGTGATGAAGGTAAGCGGAGAAAAAGTCTATGGAACCCTCAAATACGAGTCGGGAGTCCACCGGGTACAACGGGTACCTCAAACAGAAACCCAGGGCCGGGTGCACACCTCGGCCGCTTCCGTAGCTGTATTGCCCGAGGCGGAGGAGTTTGATGTGGAAATCAAAGACGAAGACATCCGCAAGGACATCTTCATGTCATCGGGCCCCGGCGGACAGTCGGTCAACACCACCTATTCGGCCGTAAGGCTCACCCACATTCCCAGCGGCATTGTGGTGACCTGCCAGGACGAGAAATCGCAGATCAAAAACCTCAACAAGGCGAAGGCAGAACTCAGGACCCGCCTCTACAACCTGGAGCATCAAAAATACCTCGACGAGATATCTTCCAAGAGAAAAACCATGGTATCCACGGGCGACCGCTCGGCCAAGATCAGAACCTATAATTTTCCCCAGGGGCGGGTAACCGATCACCGCATCAACCTGACCCTTTATAACCTGGATTCGATCATGGACGGAAACATACAGGAGATCATCGACAAGCTTCAGATGGCCGAGAATGCAGAACGCCTCAAAGAAACCGGACTCGAATAACCCATGATTCTATGAATATACCAGACCTTTTCTCCAGCATCCAGCAGAAAAAAAGCTATCTGTGCATCGGACTCGACCCGGATACCGAAAAGATACCGGTTCATCTCCAGAGCAAGGTAGATCCCGTATTTTACTTCAACAAGGCCATAGTGGATATGACCCATGAGGTATGTGTGGCATACAAGATCAACACGGCCTTCTATGAAGCCCAGGGAAACAAGGGATGGCGAAGCCTTGAAAAAACGGTGGGCTATATCCGTGAAAAACATCCCGGCCTCTTTTTGATTGCCGATGCCAAAAGAGGAGACATAGGCCATACAGCCAAAATGTATGCCCAAACCTTCTTTTCCCGTCTCAATTTTGACGCTGTCACCCTATCCCCTTATATGGGCAAAGACTCCGTGGAGCCTTTCCTGCAATACCCTGACCGGTGGGTGATCCTACTGGGCATCACCTCCAATCCGGGAGCCTCTGACTTCCAGATGCTGGAGACGGGGAAGGCAGGCCGTCATCTTTACGAACAGGTCATAGACACCGCCCGGCAATGGGGTTCAGCCGAAAACACCATGTTTGTGGCCGGGGCAACCCATAGCGAACAGCTGAAGAAGATCCGTCAAATCGTACCCGACCATTTTCTGCTGGTCCCCGGAATCGGTGCCCAGGGAGGCAGTCTGGAAGAGGTCAGCAGGACAGGTCTTAACAAACAGGGGGGTCTGCTGGTCAATGCCTCGAGGTCCATTATCTTCAGCGACTCATCCAAAAATTTTGATGTCTCTGCCCGGGATCAGGCCGTCAAGATGAACAGACAAATGGAAAGGCTTTTGAACGAGAAGGAGCTCTTGTGAGCGCAATGGCTCAACGGCGGGCATGCAGCTGCCCTCCGTTTCGCCCGGGAAACCGAACCCCGGGCTTTCATCCTTAAAAACCTTGTGCACCCGTTTTTTAAGGCCGTTGGAATCCACCCCCGGTGTGAAATTTTTTAACGTGGATCATATCCACTTCAGGGATGAATTTCATATCTTTGACTACGGCATACAGCTACGGACCACGTTTCAATGTCTGAGAACAAAACTTGAAGCATTCATCTGCCGGGTAGTCCGGGGACTAAAAAAGCTTAGAAACGAAAAATAAGCCTCGTCATCAACCTTTAAAGTCTTTAACCCGCATGGTTTGTCCATGTCCTTGTTGTGCAGGTTCTTGCATGCGGGTTCCACAATGACGGGCATCTATTTTTTAGGCCTATAATGTTTGGAAAATTTAAAACCATAATCTCAGGTGAATATACCGGAAAAGTTTCTGCATTATCTTTGGAAATACCGGTTGTTTTCCGAAGAACAGCTGTTCACCCAAAGCGGTGAGTTAGTAGAGGTCATACAGTTAGGCGAACACAACCTGCATGCCGGTCCGGATTTCCTGAACGCCCGCATCAGGATTGGCCCGACCATTTGGGTGGGGAACATCGAAATCCACATTCATTCATCGGACTGGTACCACCATGGCCATCACCACGACAAAGCTTATGACAATGTGATCATGCAGGTGGTATTGAACCACAACCAGGAGGTAAGGCGATCCAACCGGGAAATCATACCCACAGTGGAGCTTCAGTTTGACAGCAATCTTTTTTTGCATTACCAGCAGCTTCTTGAGAATGAGTCATGGATACCCTGTGAAAAAGAGATCGAGGGGGTGGATCGTTCCATCATCGATTTCTGGCTCAGCAGCCTCACCATTGAAAGGCTGGAGATCAAAAGTCTTGAGATAGAGGACAATCTCCGGGACAATCAGAATCACTGGGAAACCACTTTTTACCACAAACTGGCCCGTAACTTTGGTTTCAAAGTGAATGGCGAACCGTTTGAACTCCTGGCCAGGTCGTTGCCCCTCCAACATATCGCGCGGCATAAAGACAACCTCCTACAGCTTGAGGCTCTTTTCTTCGGACAGGCCGGATTCCTCGGGCAGAAAAGACTGGACGACGGCTATCACAGCCAACTGTTCGATGAGTATACCTATCTGAGAAACAAATTTCAGCTTAAACCCCTGGCAAAGCATATCTGGCGCTTTGCCAAACTCAGGCCTGTGAATTTCCCCACCATCAGGATTGCCCAGTTCTGTATCCTGTTGCATCAATCCAGCAGGCTGTTCTCAGAGATCCTGGAGAAAAAGAGCCTTGAGGCACTGAAACGCTCGTTTGCTGTGCGTCCTTCCCCATACTGGGACACCCACTACAGTTTTCACAGACCCGGGGTTTATAAGCCCAAACGTCTGGGGAAAGAAGCTTTTCAAATCCTGGTCATCAATACGGTGGTGCCCTTTCTTTTTGTCTATGGAAAGGCACAGAATATACCCGCCTA
>Ga0207797_1003123_pt1 | contig 11157 bp, 8 predicted proteins | sample PRCRCaboRojoPR_6_FD_187275 | JGI IMG/M metagenome (GOLD analysis project Ga0207797, IMG submission 187275) | Marine sediment microbial community from Cabo Rojo, Puerto Rico - PR CR 10% Liquid 1 (SPAdes) | ecosystem: Environmental > Aquatic > Marine > Coastal > Sediment | place: Cabo Rojo, Puerto... | reverse complement strand
CGCCGACTGTGGCGCATTCTGGTGATGGTCTCTGGGGCACCGTGCTCTACGACGACTACACGAATTCCGGCGGTGAGACATATCTCAGCAAAACCTTTGATTTCTCCGATTATTCCCATGTAAACATGACCTTTTGGTACTGGAGCGACCTCTTTGGCGCATGGGACTATGCGAACCTATCCGTCAACGGTGTGGTGGTCTGGTATGTTGACAGCCAGCCCGGTACTGCCTGGGAGCAGGCGGTCATCGACCTGTCCACGTGGGACTACATGTCAGATGTCAACGTGACCTTCGAGGTGCACGCCTCCACCGTGGTGAACTATTCCGGCCTGTACATTGACGATTTCAACATAACAGGCGTTCCATCATGCTATGTGGACGACGACTTCGATGTCGCCACGCCGGGCTGGGGTACGACACATTTCGACAGCATACAGGATGCTATCGATGCTGCAGGTGCAGGCTACACCATATATGTCTGGGACGGCCTGTACAACGAGACCAACATCCTCGTTAACAAGACCCTGACGATTATCGGCAACACGACGGTTGACGCGCTGACCGGTATGATGTCCTGCAGCACCAATGTCAACTACACGGACAAGGGCTTTATCGTCGAGGCGGACCATGTCAACATTTCGGGTTTCAACCTGACCAATAACGGCGTTATCGCTGAGTGCGGGGGCATACTGGTCAACCATTCCAGCCACTGCAACATCTCCGGTAACATCATCAGGGAGGACTACGATGGCATCATGTTCAATCACTCGGATGACAACACGATATACAACAACATCATCCGTTATCAGTCCATGTATGGCATCTGGCTGAACCACTCGGACAACAATGTCATCGAGGCGAACAACATCACCGAAAACGGCATCGGTATCATGTTGAACAACTCCAGCTATAACACGGTGGATAACAACACGCTGCTGTACAACGATGTCGGGCTGTCAAACATGATGAAACGGATGACGGGGGTGATTGTCATCGTCAACGGCTTTGACAGGAGCTGGAACACCATCCAGCACAACGACTTTATCTGCAACTACGACTGGGGCGTCGTGCTCTACGACACGGACAATGAAACTGTTCTCTCCAACAATTTTTCGTGGAACGGCTTTGCCAGCGATGGCGGTGCCATCCTTTTTGACACGGTCCAGGATAGTTATATCGCCTGCAACGACATTGTCGGCGAATATGGCATCGAACTGTACAACTGTTCAAATGTCACCGCCGAGCACAACCACGTCAAGGCGCTTCCCGGCGAGCCTCCCTGCTTCGACGGCGAGGAAAGCTACTACGTTTATATCGATGACGGCTCCGGCTGGCATCTCGTCGACGTCGTCCATTTCTCGCCGTTCTACGAGCAGCAGGTCATTCAGCTTCCACCGATTGCGGATGATGAGGTCAGGGTGCGCATCGAGCAGCAGGGCGGGACGGCAGCGCATGTTGACTACCTTGCCCTCAATGACGGCGGCATGATTGCGCCGGCAACGGTCGGCTATGCCGATGGCACATCGTTGCACCATAAGCTGGCCGGCTGGGACAACGACGTGGCGGACATGTGGGGCAGAACATTAGAGGCCACATGGAACGGGGTGTTTGATGCTCCCGTTCTGGTCATGGTGGCCAACGAGGAGCAGCCGGTCTGCACGCTTCGGCCGTATCTGACACCGCGGGTCATGCATCCGCCGTTCATGGAGCCATACATGCTTGTGGACAACGGTGACATCCTGGTAGATGGCATGCCAGACGCGCTTGGAGAGGCTGATTTCTCCTCGTTCTGGCGTCCTGCATCGCCGCATCCTGATGGCAACACATACGTGTGGCTTCGGTGTGACGGGGAACATCTGTATGGCGCCATGGAAATCACGTCTGATAACACCTACGACGAGACCGGCTGGGGCTCGCTCTACATCGCAACCGGTCACGCGGTGCAGGAGTTCCGGGTCGACGCACATGACCATACCTACGGCGTTGACTCATATGTGTACACCGACACCGTCGGCTGGCAGCACATGCTCTACGAGTTCCAGATACCGCTGGCTGACATCGATGCCTCCGTCGGTGATAGCATCCGGGTTGGATATGGAAGCTATGGCACGCTGGCCGCGATGTATGGGGACACTGGCATCGAGGTTCAGGGTGAACATATGATGCCGTCAAACGGCGTCATTTTCCGATGCAACAACACGATTTTCAACAACACCGTCGAAAACTACACCTATGGCATCCATCTTGACTACACCGCCAACGAAACCGTCGACCACAACACCCTCATCGACAACACCTTTGGTATCTTTCTTGAAAACGCCCGGGACAACAACGTGACATGGAACACGCTTTCCTGGATGGACCGGTCGACAGATTCAGTGGGCATCGGAATCAGCAACCTGGTTTATGGCGATGCCTGCTACAACACGGTGAGCAACAACACCATTTGCCAGTACCAGTGGGGCATCCATCTCCGTGACACGGACAACGAAACGGTGAGGGACAACGAGCTATGGAACTGTACGGACGGCATCGTCGTCGACGCATCAGAGAACAATACCATTCTATGGAACACCATCCGCAACAATATGGAAACGGAGCCACATATGGACGGCATTTACGTCGGTAGCCCGCGGTGCGACAACAACATGAGCCACAACGTTATCTTCGGCTACGACTTCGGCATCCGCCTTGTCTCCACCGACAACGAAACCGTTATGAGCAACCATATCTCCAACTGCACCACCGGCATCCGTCTCTACGAGGCATATGACAACGTCCTCGCACACAACACCATCTGCAACGGAACGGGGACGAATGCCTCGGGCATATATCTCGAATGGTCAGACCGCAACATATTCAACCACACCCGTATCGACACCATAACGGGGACCCAGGCTGCCTTTGGTGTGCATCTTTCCAAATCAGATCACAACACGTTCACAGGCACCGTAATATCGAACATCGAAGCCACGGTGTATGCCTGTGGTATCAACCTGTCCAGCGTGCTGGCGGGCTCCGACTACAACGTGTTCACCAACGGCAGCATTGCCCACGTCAGCGGCAGCGAATGGTGGAGCTTCCATTCATGTGAATGGTCAGACGGAAACATCATTACCAACTACACGGTGAGCAGCTATCCCACCACCATCGATTTCATCTATGGATATGGCATCGCACTGAAGGGTGTTGCACATGCAGAGCTGGCGTTGAACCCGGGTTACGCCGCCATCGACAAGTACCTCAACATCACCAATGTGACCGCGAGCTCATGGATCAACATCACCATTTATTACGAGGAGGATGACCTCGATGAGACCGATGAGGACACGCTGGCGTTGCAGCGGCTGAACGATACATCATGGGAGATGGCCACTCCGGATTACGAGACGGTCAACACATGTGAAAACTATCTGCGGGCCAACCTATCCGAGTTCAGCATTTTTGGCGTGTTCGGCAACTTCTCCCGGTACTGGCTGAACCTGTCGGAGGGCTGGAACCTGGTCACGCTGCCGGTGTGGAACAGCAGCTTCGTCAATGCGGAGGACCTCGGCCAATGGATACCCAACTGTACGATGGTGTCCCGATGGAACCCTCAGGAGCAGATGTATGTAACCCATGTGGTGGGCTACGGATCCGGCTTCAACCTGGTGAACGGCTCCGGCTACTTTGTCTACGTGACCGCTGATGTATCCAAGGAATACACGGGTATGGGACAGGCATCGGTGAACCTGACCGTGATGGACGGCTACAACCTGCTCGGATGGACGCAGACGATCGACACCAATGCATCTGCATTGCTGGCATCGATCGAGAACTGCCTGAAGCTCGGCATGTATGACCCCTCGATTGGATGGCTGCCGCAGTACTTTGCCGGCTCTCCCGCACCGCTGAACTTCGACATCGTGGCGGGCGACGGCGTGTTCGTCTACGTCACCACGGGCAGCAGCACCTGGAACGGCAGCTAGCCCCTTTTCCCTCTTTTTTCTCTTTTTTTCTCCCAAAACCTTTTTTAACGCGCGCTTGATGTCTTAGCATGGCTGACGAGCAGGAGTTACAGCATCTCAGAGTCGTTCTTGATTACCTTCCCTGTGAGGACTGCGAGCACCGCGTTCCCGGGGAGGAGCGCCGGTACATGTGCTCCGTGTGCGGCAGGATCAACAGAAATGTCTCAGCGGAGATAGCGGTGCCCCGCTGGCGAACTGAAAACGGCAGCGTTGTTGCCGTGGAGGGCCGCGACATCGAGGAGCTGCGCCCCGAGGTGTCGATGAAAACGGAGATGGAGGAGGAACCAGTGGAGCCGGCGGAGGACATGACCGAGGAAATCGAGGTGCTCGAGATCGGCGTCGACGTTCCGGAGGAGGAAGAGGAACCCGACGAGGAGGAGCTCCCCGAATGGGAAACCGTAGAGGAAACACCGCACACCGTCGGCGAGTACACCCTGCACACAAAGGAGGCCACCCTGCGAGGCGGACGCAAACAGCAGATATTTTTTTATGCCAAAAAAGAAAAAAAGGATGCCACCCCCTGCGCCAAGCCCGAGGGCTACGAGGTCAAGGTCAACGAAAACACCGGTCTGCCCGTCCTCAAAAAGAAAAAAAAGTAGCCGACAATGCACATCGAGGAGTTCGACTACCATCTGCCACAGGACGCTATCGCGCAGCATCCCGCCGTTCCCCGGGACAGCTGCCGTCTGCTCGTCATGGACGACCGCATCCGTCATCATCGTTTCACCGACATCACGGGCTATCTCCACGAGGGAGACATCCTGGTGGTCAACGACACCCGGGTCAGGCATGCCCGCATCCACGCCCGGAAGGACACCGGCGGGAAAATCGAGCTGCTCGTGCTCGGGCAGGAAAACGGCGCATACCGATGCATGGTCAAGGGACGCGTCCGCGAGGGCGCCATTGTCGAGCTGCCCGACGGTGAAACCGCCACCGTTATCCGCAAAAACGGCGGCATCTGCCACCTGGACATACCACACGGGATGGAGCAGCTCGAGGCATTGGGCGAGATGCCGCTGCCGCCATACATAAAAGCCGACCTTGACGCCGAGACAAAAAAACGATATCAGAGCGTCTACGCCGACGAAAAAGGCTCCATTGCGGCTCCGACAGCCGGCCTGCATTTCACCCCCGAGCTGCTCGACCGCATCCGCCACAAAGGTGTCACCATCGCCGCCGTCACCCTGCACGTGGGCATCGGCACCTTCATGCCCATCCGGGGCGAGCATGTGGAGGAGCACAGCATGCATCGGGAATGGTACAGCATCGACGACAGGGCTGCCGAGGCCATCAACCGGGCATCGGGCGACGTCATCGCCGTGGGCACCACCACCATCCGGGCGCTCGAAAGCGCCACCACAGACGGAGAGGTGCAATCCGGGGAGCGGAGCACCGACCTGTACATCTATCCCGGCTACCGCTGGCAGTCGCCGGTCACCGGCATGCTCACCAACTTCCATCTGCCGCAGTCCACGCCCCTGCTCATGGTCTGCGCCTACGCCGGCAGAGAGCGCATCATGCGGGCATACCGGGAGGCGCTCAGGCAGGGCTACCGGTTTCTCAGCTTCGGCGACGCGATGTATATCCGGGGGGCGCCATGTTCGAGGTAGTGGCGGAGCAGAAACGGGCCAGAGCCGGCGTGCTGCACACCAGCCATGGCGACATCGAGACCCCGGTGTTCCTGCCCGTGGCGACCAAGGGAGCCATCAAGACGCTGACGCCGGAGGAGGCATGGACCACGGGCAGCAGGATGCTCATCGTCAACTCGCTGCATCTCTACCGGCGCGGCAGGGAGCGCATCCTGCACGCCGGCGGTATCCATGAGTTCATGCAGTGGAACGGCGCCGTCGTCAGCGACAGCGGAGGATTCCAGCTCATCAAGCAGTTTCCCTGCGAGATAGAGAGCGAGGGCATCCGGTTCACCATGCCCGACGGCTCCAGCGACCTGTTCACGCCCGAAAAATCGATGGCGGTGCAGGAGCAGCTCGGCGTCGACATCGCCCTCGCACTCGACGACTGCCCCTCCTATCCGGCGGAGCGGGAGCGCGTCGCCCGGGCGGTCGACACCACCATCAGATGGGCAGAGCGATGCCAGGGCCCAGGACGCTTCGCCATCCTTCAGGGAGGCGTCGATGCCGGGCAGCGTGTGCGCTGCGCCCGCGCCATCGCCGGGATGGACTTCGACGGATATGCCATCGGCGGTCTCTGCATCGGGGAGCCGAAGGACACGATGCACCGGATGGTCAGGGCGACACTGGAGCATCTGCCATCCGGGAGGCCACGCCATCTGATGGGCGTCGGTTCACCCGGGGACATCTGGCGCGCCGTCGCAGCCGGCGTCGACATCTTCGACAGCGCCTATCCGACGCGCAACGCCCGGCATGGCACCATTTTCATTCCAGGCGGCAAGGTCAACCTGGGGCGGGCGAAGACATCCGGCGATGTGATAGACGAAACATGCGGCTGCTACGCCTGCCGGCATTTCAGCCTCGACTACCTCAACCACCTGTTCCGGGAAAAAGACCCGCTGGGGCCGCGTCTGGCCACGGTACACAACCTCACCTATGTCAACCGCGTCGTTGCGGCGGCGCGGGAGCGCATCCTGGCGGGAAAAACGCTAAAAAAGAACACGGGCATACAGTTTGATGCTGTTTGAAACCAATCACGGGGTCATCGTCGCCTGCGACGTCGACACCCATAGCGCTTTTGAAGACCTCGTCCGGCAGACCTGTCACGTCGAGGGTATCGTCGGATACAAAATCGGGACCACCCTGGGCCTGACCTATGGCCTCGGGCCGCTCACCGACCTGGTGGCGGAGCACTGCGATCTGCCCGTCATCTACGATCATCAAAAAGCCGCGACGGACATCCCGCAGATGGGCGAGCCCTTTGCCCGGGTCTGCAAAAACGGAGGCGTCGACAGCGTCATCCTGTTCCCCCAGGCGGGCCCTGAAACCGAAAAAGCGTTCATCCGGGCCGTCATCGAGCATGACATGGTGCCGATGGTCGGCGGCGAGATGACCCATCCCGGCTACCTTGTGAAGGAGCAGGGATACATCCGCAGCGACGCGCCACCTGACATGTACCGGCTCGCCGCCCGGCATGATGTATCCTATTTCATCGTCCCCGGCAACCGGCCGTCGGCGCTACAGCGCTACCATGACCTGCTCACCGGTCTGATGGACAGGCCGGCGTTCTGCATGCCCGGCATCGGCCGGCAGGGCGGCTCCATCCGCAGCGCCTTCGAGCAGCTTGGCAGCGCGGCGAAATATGCCATCGTGGGCTCCGCCATCTACAGAAGCGATGACCCCGAGGCAGCGGCACGTGAGCTGGCACGGGAGGCACTGGAGTTCGAGTGATACCATGGAAGCCAAAGACATCATGGAGGAACTGTACCGGAACGGGCTCATCAAAACATGGCACCGGGACCGACCCGAGGGATGGACCCTGGTGTCCGGTCTCTGGAGCCCCTTTTACATCAACCTCAGGGAGCTCCCCGGGCATCCCCGGCTGTTCATGGCGGTCGGCGAACGCCTCGGTGAAATGATCCTGGAGCGCTGCGACGTGGACAGCGTCATGGGCATCGCCATGGCCGGCATCCCGCTTGCATCTGCGGTGGCGGTGCAGCACGGCGTCCCCATGCTTTACACCCGGAAGCTCCAGGGCGTGAAATCCCTGGAGGCGCTCCGCGAGGCCGCGAAGCAGTACGGGCAGCATTCCCTGGTCGAGGGGCCGATCCAGGACGATGACCGGGTGGTAGCGCTCGATGACCTGGTGACGCGGTTTGACAGCAAGCTCGTCGCCGTCGAGCAGCTGGCGATGGAGGCAGACCGCCGCAACGTGGAGGTTTCATGCCGCGATGTCGCGGTGCTCATCGACCGGGAGCAGGGCGCCGGCGACATCGCCGCCCGGCATGGCATCAGGCTGCACGCGCTGATACCCTTCCAGAGCCATGGCATCGACTGGCTCCGCGATGTCTTCACCGGGGTGGAATACGACGTCATCAGCGACTACCTGCATGACAGCGACAAATACCAGGACATGCAGCGCCGCCGCGACATCATCGACTCCTTCAAATAATGCGCCGGCGGTAGCCGCGCAGCGTCCACCACCGCACGAGCTTTTTGAGCAGCCCGGGCAGCCGTCCGTTGATGCTCCAGTGGTGCCATGAAAGGATACCCTGGCGGCTCCCCAGGCTGATGACCAGGGGAATGGGCCGCGGCCGATACACGGCCATCGACGCATCATCATTTTTGGTGACATTTTTCGCGATGACCCTGGCATGGTGTTTCGCGTTCTGCGCCGTTTTTTCCTCCTCGATGGCGGTGACGTCGCCGCCGGCATAGATATGGGGGTGGCCGGGCAGCTGCAAAAACCGGTTCACCTGTATGGCGTTGCGTTCGTCGAGCACCTCGTCCAGCCCGCCGAGGAAAGAGGGGTTGTGCTGGATGCCCGTACACCAGACCACAACGTCCGCGGCGAGCTCCCGCCCTCCGTCGGTAACATACATGCCGCCATGGCGCTCGGTTACCTTTTCCTCCAGTACCAGCCGGACGCCATGGTGCTCCAGGAACCGATGGGCATGCCGGGAGGCCGACGGCGGATTGCGCTCGAGCAGCCGCCGGTGTGCATGCACCAGCGTCACCCCAATGTGCGGCATTTTTTCCACGAGCTCGGCGGCCAGTTCCACCCCGATCAGCCCGCCGCCCACGACCAGCACCCGGTCGGCGTCACGGAGTGCCGTGGCGAGCGCCATTGCCTCCCCGGCGGAGGTGAGCGTAAAAATATCGGTGGCGTCGTCGAGCAGCACGGGGTATATGACGCCGGATGCGACGACCGCCCGGTCAAACCGTACCTGCTCGCTGTCGGTTTCGATTACGTGTGGGGTCATCCGGACGACGTCGCCGATGACGACATGTGCATCGGGTAAAAAATCCTGGTAGGGAACCGATAACGTGCGACTGCGGCCCGGCTCGCAGACCAGCCGGTGGACGCCGGGCGTGTACTCAAAACAGGGCGTCCGGTCGACCAGTGTGACCTGTATCCCGGGATGCCGCTGGAGCTTTTTGGCGACCAGCGCACCGCAGAAGCCTCCCCCGACAATGGCGACGTCCATGGTCAGCCATGCCGGTAGCAGTTCAGTGTTTTCACGTTCACGAACTCGCGCAGCCCGTGTCGGGCGAGCTCCCGGCCGATGCCGCTCTGCTTTATGCCGCCAAAGGGCAGCCGGGGGTCGGACTTGGTGATATGGTTGACGAACACGCAGCCTGCCTCTACCTGCCGTGCGATGTCCATGCCCCGCGCCGTATCGCGGGTCCACACGCTGCCGCCCAGCCCAAACCGGGTATCGTTCGCAAGCGCCACTGCCTCCGCATCGTCGGCTACGGTGAACACTGGCGCCACGGGCCCGAACACCTCCTCCCTGGCGACGCGCATGTCAGGGGTGACATCGGCGAGCACCGTCGGCTGGAAAAAAGCACCGGGTCGCTCGATACGATGGCCGCCGGACACAAGGCGTGCCCCGCCGTCCAGGGCATCCTTGACAAGCGCTTCCATTTGCTCCACCGCCGTCTCGGACGCCAGCGGACCCACCTCGGTCGCCATGTCCAGCGGGTCGCCAACCCGGAGCTGCCCCATTTTTTCGGCGAGCGTTTCGGTGAACATCCCGGCCACGCTTTCATGGACGATGAAACGCTTCGCGGCGATGCAGCTCTGCCCCGTGTTTATCATCCGCCCGCGGACCGCCTCCGCTCCAACAATGTCCATGTCGACGTCGTCCAGCACGATGAACGGGTCGCTGCCGCCCAGCTCCAGCACCATTTTTTTGAGATGTTGCCCCGCGGTCGCGGCCACCGCCCGGCCTGCTTCGACGCTGCCGGTCAGCGAGACACCCCGTACATGGCCGGAGGCAACCAGCATCTCGATGGTGTCATGCCCGGCGATAATCGTCCGGAAAATATTGCCGGGAAACCCGGCCTCATGTATCGCCGTTTCGATGGCGAACGCGCTCCCCGTGCATATGCTGGCATGCTTGAGCAGCACCGCGTTGCCCGCGAGGAGCGCTGGAATGGCGCAGCGGAGCGCCTGCCAGAACGGAAAGTTCCAGGGCATGACGGCCAGGATGACGCCCAGCGGCTCATAGGCGATGCGGTGTTCGAGGCCGTCCGCCTCGACCGACTCGTCGGCCAGCCATGCCGGGGCGTTGTCCGCGTACACCTCTGCCATCCATGCACATTTGTCTATCTCGGCGAGCGACTCACGGACGGGTTTGCCCATCTCCCGGGTCATCTGCTCCGCATATTCGTGCCCGTGTTCGCGGAGCACGTCTGCCAGGCGTTGCACATATGGCACCCGTTCCGCCACGTTCAGCCTGCGCCATTGCTGGAAGGCCTGGTGCGTTTTTTCCAGGATGGAGACGACCTCGTCCCGGGACATGTGCTCATAGGTCTCGATGGGCTCCCCCGTCGCCGGGTTCACGGTTTCAAATGTCATGGTATGCTCCCATGTGGGTATCGAGCCGTTGTCATTTAATGGTTTGTCTCCCGGGTGGCGCAGCGGGAGCCGGTAAACCAACCGTTATATACGCCCGGTGGATTGTAAACGGAGGCTGCATGGCCCACGAACGTTGGATGTCAGGCCCTATGGCGCGGAGGCAGCCCGGCACGTCCGCTCCGGGATGGACGGAGCGACATGTCTACCGGGCGAGAGCCATCGATTCCTCCTTTGCATCGTTTGATGGACGGTGCGACACGTGCGGCGAAACGCACAGGAACCCCTACGAGGGCGACCCGCATTACATAACCCCAAGGGTGCCCGTCCGCGTCGCCAAAAACTGGGCATCCCATCACGGCATCGTGGTGCACGTGGAAAAACGGATGGCATATGTCCACAAAAAAGGCCGTAGGCCGGACCGCGTCCAGCTCGTCCCCTATACCGACTGGATGACCATCCGGACGATAACGCCGTGAAAACCACACCTCGTCGGAGATGCACGTCGCTGCCATGCTTTCAATTGTCCGGCAGAGCGTTCCCGCTCCGTAGTTATTTATATCATGTATTATTATATGACATATGGATAGGATACCCGTCGTGGCGGTGGCGGCCCTGCTCATCCTCGTTTCCATTCCACCGGTCGTTTCCACGATATCCG
>Ga0207797_1003122_pt1 | contig 11159 bp, 7 predicted proteins | sample PRCRCaboRojoPR_6_FD_187275 | JGI IMG/M metagenome (GOLD analysis project Ga0207797, IMG submission 187275) | Marine sediment microbial community from Cabo Rojo, Puerto Rico - PR CR 10% Liquid 1 (SPAdes) | ecosystem: Environmental > Aquatic > Marine > Coastal > Sediment | place: Cabo Rojo, Puerto... | reverse complement strand
CTACAGCTACCGGCCTGACAGCATCCCATACCTACGATGGCCCGGGCAATTATGATATCGAGCTGATGATCACGGACAACTCGGAAGCCTCTGAGACATCCACCCAACGGATAACACTTGAAAGAGTGAATGTTCAGGCTTGTTTCGAATACAACATCGATTCGACCGATTTCCTAAAAGTGTATTTCGATGCTGGTTGCACATCTCCTCCTGAAACAGGGACCATCGAAGGTTATTCATGGCTTCTTGGAGACGGCAGCCAGGCCACAGGCAAAACCACAAGCCATTCCTACGGCCAGACGGGTGATTATTCCGTCAGTCTGGAAGTAACCACCAACCACCCGGCTGTCAGTGACACCACCACAAAAACAATCCAAATCAGTGATACGGTGAATGCCCTTGAATCCAAGCCCCGGGAAAGCCGGCTCGAAGTTTTTCCCAATCCTTCCTCCGGAATAATAAACATCCTCCTGAAAGATCAACCCTCCCGGGAAATGGTCGTCAACCTTCTGACAACAGAGGGAAAAATATTAAGTGAGGAAGTCATATCCATCAGTGGAAACAGATTCTCCCTGAACCTGTCGCAATATCCGGCCGGCATATACATCCTTCAAATCAGGACAAAGCGCTACTCCTCACAAACGAAGATATATCTGCAAAAAATGGGGCCTTTGCCCTTATAGGGTGGATTCCAATTGTAAAAAACTCTTCAACAGCTGTCAACTATTCCCCGTATATTGTGAATGGCCCTTTCCCTGGATAAAATGACAGCATAAGATTGGCCGGCTTAAGGGTTAGGCAACCGGCAACGACCTGGCCTTCATATGAACCACCATGTAAAGATGTGCCCATCCATTGGTGGTATGATTAAAAGGATCAACGCAAAAGAGAATAAATGTTGGGGGATGATGCGGTCATGGCACCGAGAGCATGCTGTATCCAGCTAATTACACACCTCCTCCCACCTCGAATCCATCTCGTTATCCCCATCCTGTTTGAAATGATTGTGCAGGATCAAAATGATCTGCCTGGCCTCCCTGATCTCATCGTACTTTTCCGGATGTTTTTCTATCCAAAGGGTCCAAAAGGCGGCATGGGCCATACGCCCATGTAAAACCCAGTCCCTGAAACTGTGGTCCAGTACAAAATCTTCTACCATATAATCCTTGTAGTTCATTCGAAGTACGGTAAAAATAGAATTCCGGAAAGAAGCTTATATAATAGTAAAGACATGTCGCCGGCATTTATACCCTTCAAACAGGATGATTATTGGAAAAATTAACGGAAAGATCATTCTCCCGGAAAGAACAATGCCACCTTTAACCCAATGGACTCATCAGAAGCCGGAGAATGAAGCGCACCAATGAATACGATGGGGGAAATTCCGATTTAGAAGATCCACCTCTCGGGCACCCTAACAGGGCCCCAAAAGGAAGCACAGCCTTTATCCCAATGCATTGGAATGGTTGTAATGCACTGTTCAGGTATGAAAATCATACCATGATGCATGGCTTCCGATGGAAAAAAAGCATCGCACGGAAAAGAGGAGCAAATCAATGAAGATGGCCCTTGAGGTGCTCCCTGAGGGTTTTTATGGCACGATAAACCAGGTTCCTGACCGATTGAACGTTCAGGTCCATCAGGTGGGCAATATCAGTATATTCAAGATACAGATAGAATTTCATCAACAATGCCTCCTTCTGGCGGGCCGGCAACTGATCGATCAAATCCTTGACCAACGATTTCCTGGAATTTATCCGCTCCCGGTCCATGAGATCCTCTTCCGAGGAACTTGCGGTTAAACCGGGCATGCCTGCAAAATAGCGCTCTTCCCAGCAATAGGTTTTGTCATAACGCAACTTCCGGAAGATCTTCCTTCTTAAAGAAGCAAAAAGGTAAAACAGAATGTTGTCCGTCCTACCCAAAGTATCTACATGCCTTATGATATCATAGAAGATCTCCTGAATGCAGTCCTTGACGAACTCTTCATCACGCTTGATCTTCAAACCATAGTCCAGGAGCAGGGGATAGCATCCTTCATATATCTCATTGAAGGCCTGCTCATCCCCCCTTTTTAAATTCTGCCACAAGGTACTATCCCTGCTGACAGTGAAAGAGGGATCTTTCATTGTAAATAAATTTAGTCTTCGGTTAATTGGGCAATTGGGTTAATCCTATCCGCTTGAAAACAAAATCCAAGCAGGACGCTCGATCATACTCTTCCCTTCATCTGAAAAGGGAGCTAGACACCAGCAAACTTTTCTCTACCGGTTGAAATAAATATCTTAAAAAAACGAACTTTCAAGTTAAAAAACAAACAAGCAGAAGTCTTGTAAAAATCGGACAAAGCCTGAAAACCTGACAAATAATCATTTTCATACCATCCCCTTAACATTCTGCCGGATGGCAAAAGGCCGGTTAAAATAAGCCTTACCCTGGCTGTAACGCATATATTCCCTCGGGCTTACCTTCATGACTTTCTTAAACTCATGAATGAAATGGGCCTGGTCATAGTAACCACAATGGTGCACAATGTCCGTTTCATTGATATTGCTGTATTGGTCCAGCATACGGCAGGCCCTGTCAAAGCGCAGGATCTTCAAGTAAGCCTTGGGAGACATCCCCAAACCAGCTGTAAACATCCGGTAAAGCGTCTTGTATGAGAGACCAAGATGAGCCGCTGTCTTATCCACCGAAAGCGGTCCATTCATTTGCTCCAGGGCCCCCAGCAAAGGAATGATCCTCTGAGTAGCAATTCCCGAAGCATTCAGCCGACACATAAAAAAATCATCCAGGCGCTTCAGGCGCAAATCCGCATTGCCACCATTTTGTACATGATCCCTCAACCAGTCGGCCCCGCCCTGCAAGATACCCTGCAAACCATGTATCCGGTTGGTGAGTTCATAAAGGCAACATCCCAGTAGTTTGTTCACCCCATCATGCGTGAATAGTATCCCAATCCCGCTGTAATGCCTGTCGTTTAATTTATAGTACATATTAACGGATTGATCCAGCTCCTGGATACCGGCTATGAAACCGGATAAACCAACAGCTCTTCCTTCCTGATGCACGATCACCTGCTTGCCATCAAAAAGCAGCAGCATCTCTACCAATCCATTGGGCAAAGCATAAAATGCATGATCTCCATTTAACGAGCCATCCCTTTCATCATCAAAAAGATAATATTTCCTGATATAGGGCCTTAGTGGCGGACCAGGAAATACCTCTTTAACCTGTAAATTATGATGCCTATGCTTCTCCATGATCGTAATAATTCAATACAAGTTATTGAGAATATGGAAACAAGTCAATTTAAATAAAGGTTCACAGAAACGCACCCTTAACACCCAAGTATCTCATAGACAGTTGATTGGGTCGAAATCAAAAGGTTCAAAATCAGGTGGGACTGGAAGCTCCTTTTAATCCTTTCCTAGAAATAATCGACAAAAGAAAAACTCCGCCCAACAATTATAATATATTTTGTCCATTTGACAACAGGTCATTTTCGATTGACGTTCAGTTTATTTTTGTTGATGAACTTCAATGACCAATGCATCGTTCTAAACAATTGCCGCAGATGCTTTGTAGGGTTTATGCAAAAAAAACAACCGTCAGGAAGAAAATGAAACCCGCATCCAAGGACTTACACAACAAGGCAAAGAACCGAACCCCGCGTAGCGGGTGAGCTCACCGAAGGCAATAAAGGTGCGGGTTCCATGGCCGGGGTTTTCGATACATCATACCCCGGAAAACCGCCAAAAACTCCCTGCATGTCGGGATCTGGCACGAGGAAGGAAAATGGGAACTGCCGTTCGAGCGGACCTACCGCAATCAACTCGTGACCAACGAAGGAGTTATCTGTTCGGAATGGATGCAGGGATTTGACTTACGAAAAGATCATTCCGGCTCCTGCACCCCAAGCTTTTCAGCCAGTTGATCGACCAATGGTTCCTGACCCCTGAACATCTTCTCCCGGGCTTCAGACAAGGGTATCCATCCGGCTTTATCGGCTTCGGGAAAATCCTGATAGGAACCCGATTGGGGAGGCCACTCCATTCTAAATGTATTGCTTGAGATGTCTGAGGCATCTTCACGCTCGTCAAACTCCCCTTTGGGAATCGACCACGCATCCTTGTCCCGCTTCTTCCATAAAGGTCCGCCGGGATGGATCAAAAAAACTTCACAATCACCCTTTTTAAATCGGTAGGCCAAAATACCCGCACTTTGCTTTTTCTTCATTTTTTGCCGTTTTTCCGGAACATTCAACAAACTGTCATCATTCTATACAAAAGACAAATTCAACAGGCTTTTGTTATTGAAAGAAACCCGCATGCAGGAAACTTCGCAACAAGGCAGCGAACCGAACCCGCGTTAGCGGGTGAGCTCACCGAAGGTAATAAAATATGTAGGCTCCACACTGACATGCAGGGAATGCATATCTTGGAGATTTTAGCATGCTGAAAATTAAACTTTTAATTAAATAATCATCATGCAAAAGCCACTGAAAAAGGATAAAAAATGAATCAGAAATATGGCTCCCAAAAAAACCAACGGCAAAGCCCCAGGCTCTCTTGCCCCTTTGGATCAGCCGGGTGATACGGTGCTCCATAAACAACAACCGGAATGACATCCTCCAATCACCTCATCATCCGATTGTTTTCAGGGGTTAGCCGCAAAAATCCGGGAGATGTACAGATTTTACTTTCTCAAGGATAATCCTTAATTTGCATCCGGGAAGTGAATAAGGAGTATGAGATATATTACCCAATGATACAGGCTACAATCATATGTTTCACCGGTATGAGGCTTCTGATCACTCAAAAGCCAGGCTTTCTATGAAAATAACCCCCGCAGCCTTTGCCAAAGGCTTTCTTTTTATGCTTCTGATCACTTTGTCTTCCTGCCAGTGGTTCTCCGGCAGCTTCGAAAGTGATTGGGACAAAGCGCCCGATCGCGTGTGGGCAGGACCTTTCTACTGGGCCAACAGACTGCAGGACTGGCGCATACACAATGGAAGGCTGGAATGCATCGACAGCAGGCGTCCCCTCCGCACCCTGCATCATCTCACAAGAACCCTGGAGCATGCGGACGGTAAACTCAGAATGAGCATCGAGACGGGCTTGCTGAGTGACTCAGCACGTGATCCCGCAGCTTATGCAGGTTTTCTTCTGGGAGCCGGATCACTGAAAGATGATTACCGCATGCGCTCATTGATACATCAGGCCCATGGGGAGAACGGGGGACTAATTGCCGCGGTCAACGGCCTGGGCAATGTCATCCTCCTGGATAACGAAAACAAACGGAAACCGTGGCAATTGAACCGTCAGGACCGGTTTTCCGATGCAGACATCCCCGAATCGGGTGTCCGGCTCAACCTTTTGGTCACTCCGGTGGATGAGGATTACCACCTCACCCTTTATGCCAGAGAAATCGAGTCGGGACAGATCCTGGACTCAGCTACCCTCACGAATTTTAAGGGAGAGCGTCTGATGGGCAATATAGCCCTGGCGGCCCACAACCCCGACACCAGCAACAACCTCTCCTTCTGGTTCAACCACTGGAAGATGAAAGGTTCAATGCTTGAAGCCCACAAGGAACATCGCTTCGGACCCATTTTAGCCGCCCATTACACCCTCAGCAGGAACATCCTCCATATGAGCGCCCAGCTGCCTCCCCTGGCAAAAAAGCACCTGCAACCGGTCAGGCTGGAAATAAGCAGAGAAGGTAAAAAATGGAAGGAGGTGGCTCGTGCCCGCACAACAACCCCGGGATGGACTGCCTCTTTCCGCATCAAGAACTGGGATAGCCGGCATGATTGGTTTTACAGGCTCAGCTATCCGCTGAATGAAACCGGTGAAATACACCGCTTTCAGGGTACCATCCCAAAAAAGCCACCTCAGGTAACGAAATTGGCCGCTCTTCAAAACAACAGGGAAACACCAGGCCCCATGGGCAACCGGTTCAATTTCTCCTCCGCCAACATTGATTTTCCACACCAGGAGATGATCCAAAATTTAAAGCAACACCGGCCCCATATGATCCTCTTTGCCGGGAACCAGGTCCGGCGGGATGTACCGGTGGCATATGAAGGGGACCGGCCAGAAAAGACTTACCTGGATTATCTCTACAGGTGGTACCTTTTTTGTTGGACTTACGGAGAGCTGACAAAGGACCTCCCCTCGGTTCTTCTGCCCGGTCCGCAGGATTTTTACCAGGACAGCCTGTGGGGCGGTACAGAGGTAACACGAAGCCATCAACCCAGCAACAAGGGGGGATACCAAATGCCTGCACCATTTGTCAACATGGTACAAAGAACCCAAACCGGCCATCTCCCGGAACCCTATGACCCCTCTCCCAACAATGAGGGCATACCGGCCTTCTATACCGACATGCTCTATGGGGGTATCCATTTTGCCCTCTTAGAAGGCAGAAAATTCAAATCCCCTCCCCCGCGAGTTCTGGAACAAGCCAACACCCAACCCGGCAGCCGGCCGGAAGAGGATAACGCCAGGCTGACCCTTTACGGGGAAAGACAACTTGAATTTCTTCGCCGCTGGGCAGAAGAATGGAACGGCGTGCATATCAAGGCAGTACTCTCTGATGCAGCCCCCAACTGTATCTGGACCCAAAGCCAATCAAAAGATAACAATGGTGATCCCTCCCAGGTCCACTCCGCCCTCTATAACCTGACGGTAGATCCGGTGAAAGCAAAAGATCAAAACACCAATGGATGGCCCCCGGACGACAGGGATGCGGCGCTTCGCATAATCAGAAAAGCCCACGCCCCAATCATTACCGGGGGTGTAAATCCTTCCCATGTGGTCCAGCATGGAATCCAAAACTGGAAAGATGCCATCTACAGCTACGGCATACCTCCTCTATATTCCAACGGACTGCAGGGGTGGTATATTAGCGACACATCCCGGGTTTCAAGGAACAGCATCTCTCCTTTCACCGGCAATTTTCAGGACGGCTTCGGAAACCATGTCAGCCTCAAAGCAATAGCCAACCCTTATATACCCGGGCCTCAGCCCAAAACCAACTTCAACAAAGGAGCCGGATATGGCATGGTACGATTCGATAAATACCGGCAACGCATCACCTTCACCTCCTGGCCGGCTCAAGCCAACCCGGAAAACGATGCGCCCTTTCCCGGATGGCCGGTTTCCCTGAAGGTGGAGGAAAACTACAGAAAACCCGCCTCAATGAACCTTCCCCAAATATTAACCAAGGGGTTGGGAGCACACCCCGTATTTAAAGTATATCCTGCCAACGGAGATGAGCTGGTATATGCAAGAAGGGCTGCAGATAGTATCTTTCAGCCCCGGGCTGTAAACAAGACTTTTTACAACATCGTGGTGGGGTGTCCCGAAGAAAATAAACTGGACACCCTCAGAAACCTAAAACCCGTTCAACTGAAAAAACACATTATTCTGGATTTCAGCAGAAAGCAGAAGAATCAGGGCGGGTTCTAAAAAATCCCAAATTTCAATCCAGTCCGGAAAGTAGGCCCGTTTAAAGCGTCGGGAGAGGTATTCGGCAATCGGATGTTGCCGGTGCACCGGCAAGTGACTCCCAGGGAAAGCCTGAAAGCTTGTGCTATAATCATTTCCGGAGCACCCCCCGCTTCGAGTACAAAGAAAGTCTCGGCATCTTTGTTGCTGGTGGTAAAACAGCAGGGGAACCGATCTCATCCAGGTATATTATCCGGCCCCTCCCCTATCAGCAAGGGGGAGGAAAGATGCAGGAGTTTTCACAGAAGCCCGTAAAAGATCAGGAAGCACGCCTGCTATCTATATCCCGGAGACCCTGTGCGGCTCTGTCGATCATATCATCGTCAATGCCGAGGTGGGTGACCATCCTGATGGTACCCATACCAAACGGCACGGCCTTAATGCCTTTTTCCTGCAAACTATTAAGAATGCCGCCGGCACTGTCCAGGTCTTTAAGCCGGAAGATCACAATATTGCTCTCAACAGGCAGGATATGATCCACCATATTCAGAGACCCCAACACTTTTTCCAGGCGACGGGCCCTTTCATGATCCTCCTGCATACGATCGACGTGATGATCCAGGGCATACCTGCCGGCTGCAGCCAGATATCCGCTTTGACGCATGCCGCCGCCCATAACTTTTCTCAGCCTGCGTGCCTTATCAATATCATCCTTGCTGCCCAACAAAAGTGAGCCCACGGGAGCTCCCAGACCTTTTGACAGGCAAACCGAGAGGGTATCGAACAAACGGCCATAATCCCGCGGATCCTGTTTTGTCTGCACAATGGCATTGAACAAACGGGCCCCGTCGATATGATACCTCAGTCCATTGGCATCACACACGTCCCGGATCTTTTCCATCTCCTGCCAGTCCCATACGGCCCCGCCACCTTTGTTGGAAGTATTTTCAACAACCACCAGCCGGGTATAAGGTTTATGCACATCGCTCCGGTCGTTGATGTTGTCTTCTACATCGGCTGCAGTAAACCGACCCCGGTCACCCGAAAGGGTCCTCACCGAACATCCCGAATGGAAGCCTATCCCGCCTCCCTCAAAATTGTAAACATGCGAGAGCCGGTCACAAATCACCTCATCACCGGGATGGGTGTGCAGCTTAATGGCGATTTGATTGGTCATGGTGCCGGAAGGACAAAACAGGGCGCTTTCCTTGCCAAACATATCCGCCGCCATCGACTCCAAATCCAGCGTATCCGGGTCTTCCATAAAAACATCATCGCCTACCCTTCCATGCATCATAGCTTCCAGCATTCCGGGGGTAGGCGTGGTTACGGTATCACTCCTAAGATCAATGGTTCCCATATATAACAAGTTTATGTTTTATACAGCCTATTGTGGATTGTTATCTTGAAGATAACTGATAGAAGACCGCCATCGACTGACAATCTATCCGGAAGCTAGTTTAAAGTGAGCAGCATTCCCTGGTTTTTCACAAAGTTGCTAAAATACGCTGACCCAGCTTCCCCGGATCATCATGAATACTTTGATCCCTGCTTTTTATTCAACACCTAAACAGGCTCAACCGATTCGCAATCATCAAAGATGTCAATTTATTTGATCAATTCCACAATTATGGGTCCTCATTTGACAAAACGCTTTTATTGAGGTTTTATTTAAACTTTTGGGACTCCACAGGATCAAAAACGTGATAAAAATCATCCAACAACATCATCACCCTAAACCCTAATCCTATGAAATCAACGTATTTTGTCCGATCGGGAGTCATGATCCTTCTGATCTTTATCACCCGTTTGTCTTTATCCCAAACGGATCCCGGGCTTTTTGAAGACATGAAAGCCCGTTCCATAGGGCCTGCTGGCATGAGTGGACGTATTGCCGATATTGAAGCCCTGCCCTCCAATCCGGATGTCATCTATGTAGGCTCTGCCACCGGAGGCTTATGGAGAAGCGAAAACGGAGGCACCACATGGGAACCCTTGTTCGATGACCAGCCTGTCTCCTCCATCGGGGCGATAGCGGTCAATCCGAACAACCCGGACATCATATGGGTAGGTACCGGTGAGGGCAATCCCCGCAACAGCGTGGGCGTCGGCCATGGTTTGTACAAAAGTCTAGACGGTGGCAGAACCTGGAATTTTATGGGACTGGAAAAAACCGAAAAGATCCACCGCATCCTGTTGCATCCTCAAAACCCCGATATAGCCTATATAGCGGCATTGGGGACCACCTGGGGAGAGAACCCGGAAAGGGGCGTTTATAAGACCACCGATGGAGGAGAAAGCTGGGAGAAGGTGCTCTACATCGACAACAAAACCGGCTGTGCCGATTTGGTCATGGACCCGGAAAATCCCAACAAACTGTTTGCCGCTATGTGGCAGCATCGCCGCTGGCCCTGGTTTTTCAAATCAGGGGGCCCGGGAAGCGGACTGTACCGCACCTATGACGGCGGCAAACATTGGCATGAGATCGCTGCCGAAGATGGATTGCCCGAAGGCAACCTGGGCAGGATGGGCCTCACCATTGCCCAAAACAGGCCTGAAGTGGTATATGCTTTGGTCGAGGCAGAAAAGAATGTGCTGTGCCGATCCAATGACGGGGGTCATACCTGGAAGACGGTGAACGACAGCGAGGGGGTCAACTCAAGGCCTTTTTACTATGCAGATATATACGTAGACCCCACCAATGAAAACAGGCTTTATAGCCTGCAGTCGCGCATCAAGGTCAGCGAGGACGGAGGCAGGAATTTCCGCTCCCTCAGGTCAGGTGTCCATTCCGATCACCACGCCTTTTGGATCCATCCCGAAGACGGCAGCTTTTTGATCGACGGCAGCGACGGGGGAGTAGCCATAAGCCAGGATATGGGAGAATCCTGGAGGTTTGTTGAAAACCTTCCCCTGGCCCAGTATTATCACATCAGTACCGACAATGAACTACCCTATAACATCTATGGCGGCATGCAGGACAACGGGTCCTGGCGCGGACCCAATACGGTGTGGCAAACGGGAGGAGTAGCCAATTACCACTGGCAGGAAGTGGGCTTCGGAGACGGTTTTGCAACCCTCGCCGATCCGGAAAATCCCCAACAGGGATATAGCATGTCGCAGCAAGGCTATCTAAGGCGATTCAACATTGAAACCGGCGAGCTGAAAGATATCCGCCCTCCGGCACCCAATGATTCCACCGAACTGCGGTTCAACTGGAATGCCGCCATAGCCCTCGATCCTTTTGATCCCTCTACCATCTATTTCGGCAGCCAGTTTGTTCATAAAAGCACCAACAAGGGTGAAAGCTGGGAGATCATCAGTCCCGACCTCACCACCGACAACCCGGAATGGCAAAAGCAGGAGGAAAGCGGTGGCCTGACCTATGACGTCACCGGGGCGGAAAATTTCACCACCCTGTTTGCCCTGGCACCCAGCCCGGTTAAAAAAGGAGTATTATGGGCAGGAACAGATGATGGCAACGTCCAGCTCACGACCGATGGAGGAGAGACCTGGACCAACGTGGTCGATAATATCCCCGGTCTTCCTGCCAACACCTGGTGCTCTCACATTGAAGCTTCTCCCCATGATGCCGCTACCGCCTACATCACCTTCGATGACCACAGACGCAGCAACTGGGAAACATACGTGTATAAAACAGAAGATTACGGGAAAAGCTGGAAGCGGCTAACCAAAAACAACCCG
>Ga0207797_1003121_pt1 | contig 11159 bp, 11 predicted proteins | sample PRCRCaboRojoPR_6_FD_187275 | JGI IMG/M metagenome (GOLD analysis project Ga0207797, IMG submission 187275) | Marine sediment microbial community from Cabo Rojo, Puerto Rico - PR CR 10% Liquid 1 (SPAdes) | ecosystem: Environmental > Aquatic > Marine > Coastal > Sediment | place: Cabo Rojo, Puerto... | reverse complement strand
GTGTTCGCCCTCCAGTCTCCCCCGCCGTCGCTCGGACCGCCGCTGGTCGCACTCGCCGTCCTCGCCGCCGTCGGCGCCGTCCTCGGTGCGCTCGGCAGCGCAGTCGTCCGCCGTCTCTCGAACCCGGTCGGGAAGTACCGACTCCTCTACGCGGGCGTCCTGTTTCCCTACGCGCTGCTCGCCGTCGGCGTCCTCGCGCTACTCGGTCTCGGCCCCGCGGTCGTCGCCGCAGTCGGCTTCGAACCGGGACTGCTCTCGGGCGGCGTCGGCTACTTCGTCGTCTTCCTCGCCGCGGGCGTCGTCGGGCTCGCGGCCTACGCGCCGACGATCCGCGGTGTGCGGGCCGTCCGAGCGATCGACCTCTCGACCGGCCGCGCGCTCGCCACCATGGCGCGGTACGTCGTCGGCCTCAGCGCGATCGCCGCGACGGCGATGGCGGCGCTTCGACTCGGTGCCGACGGCGCCTCACCGCTCGTGCTCGCTGCGGGTCTCCCCGTCGTCGTGGCCGTCTTCGTGTACGCCTCGCCGTGGGCTCTCCCGCTCGTTCGCGCCACGACGACGCCGTCGGGAGCGACCGCAGACCGCCTCGCTGCGCTCCGGTCGCGGGCGGGACTGGACGTGCGCGACGTCGTGGTACTCGACACCGACGACGCCGAGACGGCGAGCGCTCACGTCCGCGGGCCCCCCGGCTACCGCCGACTGTTCGTCACGAGCACGTTCCTCGACGCCTTCGACGACGACGTCGCCGCTGCGCTGCTGGCGGTCCAGACCGGCCGCGTCGACGCGCACGTCCTCGAACGCCGAGTCGGGTCGGTCGTCGTCGCGGCCGTCCCGCTGGTCGCCGCGGTGACGGGGGCGGGCCCGCGGTGGCCTCTCCTCGGACTCTCGGCCGCCGCCGTCGCCGTCGGCTTCTGGCTGACCCGCCGCGGCGTCCGCGCGGCGGACGACCGCGCGGCCGAGCGGGTCGGAACCGACGTCGTCGCCGACGCGTTCGAGCGCTACGCCGAGTCACACGCCATGGAGCCGTCGCGCCGACGCGTCCCGAACCCGCTCTCGGCGACCGTCCCGCTCGGCGACCGCATCGACAGGCTACGGGCGTGAGCGACGTCGTCGACGACGCCTCGGCGTTCGTTCGTCACGCCGCCGGCGTCGCGGTCGTCGACGACGCCTCGTCCGGCGTCGGGGTCGGGTCCGGGGTGGCACAGACCACCGTCGTCTCGTAGCTGATGACGCCCCTGAAGTGGTCGTTGCTCGCCGTGACCTCGATCGTCACGTCGACCGGACCGTCGGCGTCGCCGCAGTCGACCGGGGCGGTCAGTGCGCCCGCGTCGCCGGGTCCGAGGTCGACCGGGTCGAACGACCCGACCTCGACACCGGGCGGCGACTCCTCGACGGTCGCGTCTACCGTGATCGCCCGGTCGGGAAAGCGGTTCTGGACCGCGACGACGCGGGTCAGCTGTCCGTCGCTCGTGACCGGGTCCTCGCCGTTGAGCCCCGCACTCGCGATCCGCTGTGGCGGCCGGCCGTCCCCGCCCGCGCCGGGGTCCCACAGCGTCACGAGCGCCCGGTCGTGGTCCGAGACCGTCACCGCGACCGGTCGGTCGATCGAGGCCGAGCTGAACCCCCCCGTGCCGAGGACGACCGCCGAGAGGACGACCGCGCCGAGCGTCGCCCAGAGAACTCTCCGTGGCACGATCACTCACCCCGCAGCTCCGGCGGCTTCTCCGCCTCGCCGACGAGACTCTCGTGCTGGTAGTAGTAGTTCGCCGCGGCCGAAACCAGCAGCGTGACGGCCAGGAACACCCCGGCTTCGACGTCCGCGATGGCGGCGAACGGCCCCAGGTCGAGTCCGACGAGCGCGAGCAGCGCCATCCCGACGGTGCCGAGTCCGAGGTAGTACTGGCTCCAGGGAACGTCCCGCCCCGGCACGACCTCCAGATAGATGTCGACCCGGTCGGCGCGCTCGGTCAGCTCCACCTCCCGGCGGTCGACCTCGACCAGTCCCGTGTCGTCCAGTTCCGGGACGTGGGTCTGCTGGAGCGCGTTGTAGACCCGCCGGCGCTGCGTCGAGGTGACCTCCTCGGGCGACACCTCGTTCTCCCACGCGGCCACCTGCGTGGCGAGCGCGCCGACGTCCACGGGTTCGTCCTCTCGCTTCAGGTGGTGGAGCGCGAAGCGCCGCCGCCGGTTTCGCAGCACGTGAAAGAGCTCGTCGCGCGTCGGTTCCTCGTCGTCCGCGTCCGTCCCCTGCTCGGACGCGTCCTGCTCGATCCCTCCCGTCTGTGGTCGTGTCGTAGCACTCATCCGGTGACCCCCGATCGCCAACTGATCACATCGTACGACTTTCAGTAGTTTAGGTATGTCCCGCTTTCCGAGATATTGGCAGTTTACAGCCTCTAGACGGAGATCGACTCTCGATTAATCTCTCTTTACCCGCACGATGGCGGTTCGTGATCCGTCACAAGCCGCGCATACCGGAACTGCAAGCGCCGCCATCGGTCCCCTCAATCTGCTCATGTAAACGTGGGTGCCTCTCCACGGTGGAAGTGAGCACGCCCGGACCGACCCGCGGTGGGTCCCGGGGCGTGCGGACAACACAGGTGAAACCACTATGGTGAAACGACGCAAGTTCCTGGTCGGTGCAGGTGCATTGTTCAGTGGAAGCGCGGCCGCGATGGGTACCGGTGCGCTCAGCTCCACGGAGATCGATCGAACGGCGACCGGCGAGATCGTGGGCGACGGGGACGCGTACATCCGCATGGTCCCCTACGGGGAGAACAGCGAGTTCGCCTCGATCGAGAACGGACAGCTCACTCTCGACTTCAGCGACGGCGGCGAGAACGCCCCGCTCAACACGCAGGGCAAGTCGACGGGTCTCGGTCTCAACGCCGACTCCGTCAACAAGTTCGACGGGGTGTTCCGCATCTCGGCCAACGACAACGGCGGCGCGTTCGACGTGTGGCTCGAGAGCAACAGCGACCACATCCGGTTCTACTGGAGCAGCAAGAAGAGCGGATACGCGAACAAGGGCAACTCCGTGGAACTCAGCACGGAGGGTAACACCAACGTCGACGTCGGTGTCGAAATCGACCTCGAAGACGTCGACCGCCCCCAGACCGTCCTGCAGGGTAACGACGACTTCACCGTCCACGCCGACGACGCCGACGAGTAATCGGCCCAGCGACGACCGCGGTCTCGGTCCCGCCACCTCGATCGTCCCCCGTTTCGGTGCCGGCACCGCGATCGGTCGATCGGAAGCGAGGAGTAGTCGTCTCGATTACCAGTCAGATATTTGTCCATGGGACCGCGTTCACTACCAGTGAAACGTCCGAAGGGGTTCGCAACGCTCCTCCAGGCGGCGGTCGCGCTCTTCGTCGTCGCGATCGTCGCCGGACAGATGCTCGGCTATCCCGTCCTCCTCGGGTTCGTCGAGACCGGCAGCATGCAGCCGACGCTGGAACCCAACGACGGCTTCGTGGCGATTCCGACCCCGCTCGCCGGACCGATAGAGGAGGGCGACGTCGTCACCTTCCGGGCGGAGGAGATTCAGGGCGGCGGACTGACCACCCACCGCGTCGTCGGCGAGCGAGACGGCGGCTACGTCACGAGAGGCGACCACAACCCCTTCACCGACCAGCAGGGCGGGGAGCCGCCGGTTCCGCGTGACGAGGTCCTCGCGGTCGCCCTGCAGGTCGGCGGCGAGGTCGTCGTCCTCCCGGACGTCGGGGTCGCAGTCGCGGCGACGCGGTCCGTCTTCGGCGCGGTCGGCGACGCGCTGGGACTGGACGGCGGTCCGACGCAACTCGCGACGGTGCTGTTCGCGACGCTCGCCGGCGCGTTCCTGCTGGACGAACTGCTCGCGACGCCCGAGGACGCCCGGCCCGAGCGCCGGTCCGCGAACCGCGAGGCGGGCTACGACGCCGGTCGGCTCCTGCTCGCCGGCGTCGCGCTCGTACTCCTCGTCGCGACGCTCTCGATGACGCTGCCGAGTGGCGTGGAGGCGGTCACGTACGACAGCGTCGAACCGGAACGTTCCTCGGGCGGCGGCATCCCCGCCGGCGGCGAGCGCGCGGTCCCGCTCGAGTTCTCGAACGGCGGCTACGTCCCGACGGTCGTCTTCCTCGACACGCCGGACGGCGCGCCGCTCACGTCCGAGGCGCTCGTGCTCGGTCCCCGCGAGCGCGCGAGCGTGAACGTCACCGTCAGTGCACCGAGCGACCCCGGCCGGTACGAGCAGCGCGTCGTCCAGCGTCGCTACGTCGGCGTCCTGCCCGTGTCCGTTCTGCGTGCGTTGAACGCGGTCCACCCGTGGCTCGCCGTCGCCGCCGTGGACGCGTTCGTGGGGTCCGTGCTGTTCGTCGCCGGTCGGTTCCTGCTCGGCCGCGGGCGGCTTCGCCTCCGGGGCGGCCGCCCCGATCCGGTCGAACTGTCCGTTCGGCGAGCACTCCGCCGGCTCTACCGGTGACATCTGTCAGTAGACTAATGTAGGGGGACCGATCATTACGTCACCATGAACGAGTGGGGAGTGCGCGCCAGGGCGCTCGCGAATCGCTGGGCAGGGTCGTTGCTCGTCCTCGCGCTCCTGCTCGCGGCCGTCGGCGGCTGGATGACCTACGGGGCCTACGCCGCACCGGGGACCCACACGGAGGAGCGGACGGTCGAGGAGTGGTCCGTCGAGGGGTCGTTCAGCCACCGGGCGACGGTGAACGACGCCGCCGACGGCACGGTCTTCGAGCCCGGGACGACCGTCCGCAACCGGAGCGTCTACTTCCAGCGCGTGATGCCCGTCCTCGAGGGGGAGTTCTCGCTGGCGTACGCGGACGCAGACGCCCCCGTCGACCTGCGGATGGAGCAGCGACTGGTGGTCCGGAGCGTCGAACCGGCCGCTCGCGACGAGGAGCCGACGGTCTACTGGGAGCAGCGGCGCACCCTCGGAGCGACCGAGGCGACCCTCCGGCCGGGCCAGCGGACCAGTCTCCCGTTCTCGGTGAACGTCACCCGGACGGTCCAGCGGGCCGCGAACGTCAGCGAACGGCTGGGCGATCCGGGCGAGATACGGGTTAGCGTCGACGTCGCCGTCGCCGCGACGCGGCAGACCGCCGGGGCGGAGACCCATCGGCTGAACTTCACGCTCCCCATCGAGTCCCAGACGGGCATCTACCGGGTCGCCGCCCAGCCCCGGCGGGAGACGTTCTCGCGCACCGAGACCGTCGAGGTGCCCAACGACCCCGGGCCGGTGCGCGAAGTCGGCGGGCCGCTCCTGTTGCTCGTGGGCGCGCTCGGCGCCGTCGGACTCGTCGTGGCCCGACGGAACGGCGTCACCGCGGTCTCGGACGCGGAACGCGAGTGGCTCGCCTACCGCGACGACCGGACCGACTTCGAGGAGTGGATCTCCACGGCGCGACTTCCCGACGAGAGCTATCGACTCCCGGAGGCCGACGCCGCCTCGCTCGCCGACCTCGCCGACATCGCGATCGACACCGACAACCCCGTCGTCTTCGACCCCGACACGCAGGCGTATCACGTGCTCCACGACGGCGTCCGCTACAGCTACGAGCCGCCCGCCGTGACGGACGAGACGTCCGCCCCGACCACAGACCGCGGCGGCGGAGGCGAGGCCGACTCCGACGCGTCGGTCGACCCGGCGAGCGCGACGCTCGAATCGGGCGGCGAGTCCGACGCTCCCGATTCGCGCACGAACGGCGAGGAGCCGTGACTGCGGGAGCGACGCGCTCGCCGGTCGGGAGCGACGTTCAGAGGACGACGAAGCCGAGACCGACGAGGACCACGACGCCGAGCACCGCCGTCACGAGTCTGCCGAGTCGCCGCGTGCCCAGAACCCACGCGATGCCGACTTTCACCAGCGTGTTGCTGACGGCGGCGACGACGATGCCGGTGGTCGCCACCTCCGGGTCGATCGCGCCCTCGGCGGCGAGTTTGCTCAGCGTGAGCGTGATGGCGTCCACGTCGGCGAGTCCCGAGAGAAACGCCGTCGCGTAGAGGCCGGTGGACCCGAGCCACGCGTTCGCGTACTCCGAGATCAGCAGGACGACGGCGAAGACCGCGCCGAAGAAGAGCGCGGGCGTCAGCCGGAACGGGTTCTCGATGTCGGATTCGACTCCTCCCTCCGTACTCGTCCGCCAGTAGACGACCCCCGCGGCGATAGCGCCCACGGCCGTCATCGTTCCGAGCGGGACGACCACGTGTCCCATCAGCGCGGGGTTCACGACCGCGATCTCGACGAGCGCTCGCGGGAACATCACGATGGCGGCGACGACCGTCGAGAACGCGCAGACGCCGTACAGCGACGGCGTGTCCGTGGCCTGCTCCGCCATCGACACCGTCGTCGCGGTCGAGGAGACGAACCCGCCGAGGACGCCGGTCGCAGCGATGCCGCGGCGCGCGCCGACCACGCGACTCAGTACGTAGGCCGCGAAACTCAGCCCGGTGACGAGCACGACCATCGTCCAGACGAACCGGGGGTTCAGTCCGTACAGCGCGTCGAGTTCACGGCCGGGGAGCAGCGGGTAGACGACCAGCGCGACGAGGACGAACTTGACGGTCGCGCGCTGCTCCGATTCGTCGACTCGCTCGACCAGCCCGTGAATCCGCCCCTTCGCGGAGAGCAACACGGTGACGCCGCCGCCGACGACGACGGCGACCGTCGCTCCGAGCGTCGAGTGAGTCGTCAGCGCCCCGAGCACTATGGTGAGGAGCGCCGTCGTCAGCGTCGTGAGACCGATGTCGCCCTCGATCCAGACCTTGCTGGCGTACGCGACGGTGAGCGGGACGGCGACGGCCGCGACGGCGACCGGGAGCATCGTCGGGAAGAACGCCTGCACGAGCGCGCCGTAGAGCGCGAACAGCGGGAACGTCCGACTCCCGGCGAACGTGCCGCCCGACTCGCTTCGCTCTCGCTCCAGTCCGATGAGTGCGCCGACGCCGAACGCGATCGCGAGGCGTGCGACAAAGGGGAGCAACGTCTCCGTCGAAGGGGCGACCATCCGGGGGTAGTTCGCCCTACCCGCTACTGAAAGCTCTGATTCGGCGACGTGGACTCGGCAGCGTTCCGCGTGGCGCGCGATCCCCGCGGAAATCGCAGGCCACATCAACGTCCGACGCCGACGCTGACGTGTGACAGACGGCCACGAGAACGCGGGCTTCAGGCGGCTGTTCGGCGGCGAGGATCTCACGTTCGGCACCGGCTTCCCACTCACCCGGGCCTCGGAGTCGCGACCGGACGTCGCCGCGGAGGTCGACCTCGCGGTCCACGCCGAAGACCTCGGGTACGACGCGCTCTGGGCGCGCGACGTGCCGCTGTACTGGCCCAAGTTCGGCGACGCCGGCCAGACGTTCGACACGTGGCCGTGGCTGACCCACGCCGCCGGCCACACCTCCGAGATCGCGCTCGGCACCGGGAGCGTCGTGCTCCCGCTGCGACACCCCCTGCACGTCGCAAAGAGCGCGGCGACGGTCGACCGACTCTCGGACGGCCGCCTCGTGATGGGCGTCGCGACCGGCGACCGGGACCCCGAGTTCCCGGCGTTCGACGTCGACGCCGACCGCCGCGGACGGCTGTTCCGCGAGAGCGTCGACCTCCTGCGGACGGTCTGGCGCGAGGAGTTCCCCGAGGTGGAGTCCGACTGGGGCCGCCTCGACGGCGACCTCGACCTCGTGCCGAAACCGACGACCGAGACGGTTCCGTTGCTCCCCACCGGCTTCGCTCGCCAGGAGATCGAGTGGATCGGCGAACACGGCGACGGCTGGCTGTTCTACCACCTGCCGACCGAGACGCTCGAGGGCTATCTCGACGACTGGCGCGCGGCCGGCGGCGAGAAGCCGTTCGCGATGGCGCTCCGGGTCGCCTTCGCGGACGACGACGGGGCCGACCCCGAACCGGTCCATCAGGGCTACTGCGCCGGCCGCGACTGGTTCGTCGACTACTTCCGCGACCTCGACGACCTGGGGGTCGACCACGTGCTTGTCTCGGTGACCGGGGACGACCCCGAGTCGGCGCTGACGCGGTTCGCCGACGAGGTCGTGGCGAACGTCTGACCTCCGGCGGCCGGGGAGCGCCGCTCTCGCCCGGCGATCCCGCGCGGTGACTGCCTTCCGTCGACCAGCAGCTTTTCCTCACCCTGGTTGAAAGCACCGGTGATGGTCGATCTGGCCACGGCTCTCCGTCTGATCGGCGGAATCGCACTCCTGTTTGCGAACGGCTTCTTCGTGACGACGGAGTTCGCGCTCACGCGAGTCCGCCAGTTCTCGGAAGACGAGTTCCAGAGCGGCGGTCTCGAACGCGCCTGGCAGATGACCGAACGCCTCGAGATATTCCTCTCTGGCTGTCAGGTCGGGATCACGATCTCGAGCGTCGGCCTCGGAGTCGTCGCCGAACCGGCGCTGGCGGCGGTCCTCGACCCGCTCGTGAGATCCGTCGGCGTCGGCACCGGCACGGGCGGACACACCGCCGCGTCGGTGCTGGTCTCGTTCGCAGTCATCAATCTCCTGCACGTCATCGTCGGCGAGCAGGCGCCGACCTACCTCGGCATCGAACGGACCAAGTTCGTCGCCCGGTACGGCGCGCCGCTGCTCTACTGGTGGACGAAACTGATGGCGCCGGTCATCATCCTCTCGGACCGGACCGCGAAGGCGCTCCTCGGGCTGTTCGGCGTCGAGATCGCCCGGTCGTGGGCCGAAGAGGAGATCGAGGAGGGCGGTCCGTCGACCCGTGGCGAACTCCGCGAGCAGATGGGCGACGCGCTCCGCGACGCCGGCGTCTCGGACGAACGCCGAGACGAGGTGCTGAGCGCCTTCGAGATCGGCGACATTCCCGTCGAAGAGATCATGATCGACCGCGAGTCGATCGTCGCGCTCTCGACCGCGGACGACCTCGAGACGAACCTCGACCGGATCACCGACTCGCCGCACGTCCGGTTCCCGCTCGTGGGCGAGTCGCTCGAGGAGTTCCACGGCATCGTCTACACGCCCTCGGTGCTCCGGCACGTCGAGGAGATCGTCGGCGGAACGCTCGACTTCCGCGACCTCACGGCCCCGCCGATGACCGTCGGCACCGACACGGTCGTGAGCGACCTCATCGACCGGTTTCAGGCCGAGAATCAGGAACTCGCGCTCGTCGTCGAAGCGGGTCGGGTCGTCGGCCTCGTGACCGCGACCGACGCCTTCGAGGAGATCACCGGCGACCTCGAGGATCCGATAGACGTCGAGGCGGCCTGACCGCTACACGTCGTCGACGACCGCGCCGCCGCCTCGCGTTCGCGTGACCGAGACGAGTTCGTCCGGCGTCTCGACGAGCACTCCCTCGCCTCCCGCCGAGCCCTGATGCCAGCGGATCACGTTGCCACAGACCGTCTCGCCGCGCCGGTTCGGGACCTCCTGTCGCGTGTGTCCGACGATCTGCGCGGGCGCGTCGGCCGGCATGTGACTGAAGTCCATCCAGAGCAGTCCTGCCTCCGGACCGCGGCCGCTCGATCCGCCGAGCCCGAAGACGGTCGAGAACCGGTCGGGCACCTCGGACTCGACCGCCTCGCGTTCGTCGTCCGAACGCGTCGAACGCAGCGCCTCGGCGGCCGCCCGGAGTTCGGCGTTCGCTTTCGCCGCGTCGACGCCCGTACGCGACCCGGCGTGGCTGTAGGTGTAGCCGTGTCCCTCGAAGGCCGCGGTCACCAGTCCCGACTCGATCCACGCCGCGAATCGCTCGCGAGCGTCGCGTTCGAGGCGAGCCGAGTAGGTCCCCGGCCAGAAGAGCACCTCCGGCAGGAGCATCGCCATCTCGTGGTTGCCGAGGTGGTAGCGAACGCGTCCCGGCGGGGCCTCCTCGAGGAGTCGGACGGCCAGTTCGACCGTCTCCTCGTTGCGGTCGCCGCGGTCGACCAGATCGCCGTTGAAAAGCAGCAGGTAGTCGTTGCCCGCCCAGTGGAGGCGACCGTCCTCGCCCTCGGTGACGACCGGTTCGAAGCGGTCGGTCTCGCCGACGGCGGTCAGGGCGCTTCGCGCGTCCGAGAGGTAGCCGTGGACGTCGCTGACGCTCACGATCGACAGCGACGGGTCGACCTCGTCGATTCCGTCCGGGGCGCGCACCGCCGAGGCGTCCACGGCCGCCCGCGGGAGTGTCGCCGGCTCCGTCCGTCGCCGCATCCGGTCGTAGTGCGGGTCTCTCATGGAGTCGCCGTTGCCACCGGCGAGACAAATATCTGTCCGGTCTCGATACACGTCTCCTCCCGGAACGACCGTCGTCGGACCGACTCGGCCCACCGGTGGCGACGGGCGTCGCGTCAGTACCGGATCTCCTCGCCGAACCGCTCGATCAGGTCCGAGTTGAGGACCGCGCCGTCGGACTTGCGTTCCACGTCCGCGATGTACCGCCCGAACTTGCCGGTCTTCTCGGTCCGGATCCGGACGGGCCACTCGAACTCCTCGCTCTCGGCGTCCTCGAACCACTCTTGGACGAACGCCTTCTCCTCGGTGCCCTTGCGGTACTCCTCGGAGTCCTTCGAGACGCCGTAGGTCTCGTGGGTGTCGACGCCCTCCAGTCGGAGTCGGATCTCGCGGTGGATGCGAAAGCCGAGGTCGACGGTCACGTCGATCGTGTCGCCGTCGACGACCGAGAGGAGACTGGCCTGATACTCGTACATGTCGTGTGTCAACACGGTGCAAGGACGCATAACCGTGTCGGCGACGATCCGACGCCCGACCACCCGTCCGGAGGACGGCGGACCGACCGTCAGGACTCGTCCGAACTCCGGTGTGCGATCGCGAACAGGAACCCCGAGAGAAAGAGCAGCTCGTTGCCGCGGTAGACCGATAGCACCGGCGCCAGCAGGTCCAAAAAGGACCCGGGCGCGCCCAGTCCGAGCACGGCGAGGACGAGCGCGAGCACCGCCGCCAGCCCCGCGAACAGGCGAGTGACCGTCCCGGTGACGTAGCCGACGACGAAGACGAAAAGCGCCTCGAGCAGTCCCATGCGTTCAGAGACGGCGGGGACCGTCTTCAACGTGTCCGCCGTGGCCCACGACCGCCGCGGCGTCGTTTCGGAGCGTCAGTGATCGTGCGTGTGGCCGTGGCCGTGGTCGTGGTCGTGAGTGTGGTCGTGGTCGTGAGTGTGGTCGTGAGTGTGGTCGTGGTCGTGGTCGTGAGTGTGG
>Ga0207797_1003120_pt1 | contig 11161 bp, 10 predicted proteins | sample PRCRCaboRojoPR_6_FD_187275 | JGI IMG/M metagenome (GOLD analysis project Ga0207797, IMG submission 187275) | Marine sediment microbial community from Cabo Rojo, Puerto Rico - PR CR 10% Liquid 1 (SPAdes) | ecosystem: Environmental > Aquatic > Marine > Coastal > Sediment | place: Cabo Rojo, Puerto... | reverse complement strand
AGTTGATTTTGAACTCGAAGGAACGCCGGTCAGTTTGGATATTGACAGGATAATATCAGCAAAAATTGTTATAGAGATTTAAAAAGGTTTTTAGGAACATGCCATGAAAAGTGCAATTGTTGAAGCGTTCTCCCAGTTGACCAAAGAAAAAGAAATGGACAAAGAAACCTTGACAAATATTGTTCAGGATATCTTTTTGTCCATGATTCGAAAAAAATACGGAACCTCTGAGAATTTCGATGTCTTTGTCAATATGGAAAAAGGAGAAATAGAGATTTATCAATATAAAACGATTGTCAAGGACGTTGAAGACGAGGTAACTCAGATAGATCTGGAGACAGCGCTGCAGTTCGAACCCGATCTTGAAGTTGGCGATGAATATATGGAAATGATTGATCCGGAGAGTTTCGGGCGTCGTCTTATCGTTTCTGCGAAACAAAATCTGAATCAACGGATTAAAGAAGTTGAAAAAGAACACATTTACGACGAATTCAAAAATCGTGTTGGCGAAATCCTAACAGGTGATATTCGGCAGATAAACCGCAGAGAAATATTTTTGAATGCCGAAGGCACTGAAGTAATTCTGCCGAAACCCGAACAGATCCCGAATGAGCGTTACCGCCGTGGTGAATCATTGCGAGCGGTGATTAAAAGTGTAGGTTGGGCATCGCGCGGACCGGAAATCATTGTCTCGCGCGCAGATCCTTCTTTTCTGATACGATTATTTGAACTGGAAGTGCCTGAAATTAGTGATGGTACAATTGAGATTAAAGGTATTGCACGAGAGCCTGGTGAACGCACGAAAATTGCTGTCTATTCCAATGATAAACGTATTGACGCGGTTGGTGCTTGCGTCGGCATGAAAGGCATGCGAATCCAGGCTATTGTTCAGGAATTGAACAACGAAAAGATCGATATTATTAGTTGGAGTTCCGAACCTGAAATTTTTATCACCCGAGCACTCAGCCCGGCCAAGCCCAAACGAATTGTAATTGTTGAAGATGAGAATAAAGTCTATGCTGTTCTGGATGACGAACAGATTTCCCTGGCTATCGGTAAGGGCGGACAAAATCGCCGGTTGGCATCAAAGCTGACTGGATTTGATATTCAGACGATCAAAGAAGAAGAGTTCAGCGAGTTAGTCTCTGAAACAGAAAGTGTTTATCTCAGTGAGATAGAAGATTTTACCGAAAAGCTTGTATATACACTCACTGTCAATGGCTATGAAACAGCCCAGGATGTTCTGGATGCTTCCGACGAAGAACTGATGAAACTTCCGGGCATTGGCCAAAAAACAGCTGAAAAGATCAAAAATATTGTAAGCGCTAATTTTGAGGAAGAGGAGGAAGAGGACGAAACAGAAGATATAGTCGAGGAGAGCGAAAGCGCAAAAGTTGAAGAAAGTGAATAGCTATATTTAGGAACCGAATAGAATTTTCTAAAAATTATTGGGAGCGATGACCTTTGGCTGTTAAAAAAAGAGTATTTCAAGTTGCAAGAGAGTTCAACATTTCCAATGAGGCTCTTATCGAGTTTCTCAAAGGGCATGGGTATGATATTCGGAATCATATGAGTCCGATTACAGAGGATGCGTATGCTCAGGTGACAAGTAAATACGGAGAACAGCCGGTTACATCGCAAGATGCTAATGTTGAATTTCGTAAAAGACTACGCGACAGACAGGCAAAAGAAAAGGCGGATTCTCAGAAAGCCAAAGAAGATTTGGAACGTCGTCTTCGCGTAGCAAGTCAATTAGCTGAAGAAAAACCCAAGCGGCGGCAGCAAAAACCTGCTGAAAAAGAAGCGCCTGCTAAAGAAACCAGAGCCCAGCCTGAAGAAGCCAAGCCCACTAAAGAAGCGGCACGGGAAACAACTCCTGCTCCGCAAGCCAAAGCCAAAGAAGAGGTAAAAAGGCCGGAACGTAAGCGACAGAAGCGCAAGCTGAAAATTGTTGAAATCCCGCCGGAAAGCAGTGAGAAAGAAGCCAAAGAAGCACCGCCTAAAACCGGGGAAAAAGCGGAGGCAAAAGCAGAAAGAGCTGAACCGGCAGTAAAACAAAAAGAAAAGGAAAAACCGAAAAAAGAGAAACAGACAAAGAAACCGGAACAGGGAGCAGCTCCTCAGCACAAAAAGTCAAAAAAGAAAAGACGGCGCCGAAAAAAGACAAAACCTGCTTTTAATGAAGAAGAGATTCAGGCAAACATTCGCCAGACTTTGGCATCAATGGAGGATGCCGGTAAGGGCAAACGTAAAAAGCGCAAAACCGAGGCAGCCGAGGTTGAAGAAACCGATGAAAAGCCGATCATTCGAGTCAGCGAATTTATGTCGCTGGCAGAGCTGGCCAAGCTGATGGAAGTGGATTCCACAGAATTGATTCGCAAATGCATGGACCTCGGTATGATGGTAACGATCAACCAGCGGCTGGATATGGAGACAATACAGCTGTTGGCTTCGGAATACGAGTATGAGGTCGAAGCGCTGTCCGAGTTTGGCGAAGACATGTTGGATGAGCTGGTGGAAGAAGAAGTAGAAGAAGGCACTACACCGCGGCCACCTATCGTCACAATCATGGGGCATGTAGACCACGGAAAAACATCGCTGCTCGATCATATCCGTGAAAGTAACATTATTGCCGGCGAGTCTGGCGGTATTACACAGCATATCGGTGCTTATGAGGTTTCTGTAGATGGCAAGGAAATCAGCTTTCTTGATACACCCGGCCATGAGGCTTTTACTGCAATGCGAGCACGCGGTGCTCAGGCCACAGATATTGTAATTCTCGTTGTCGCTGCCGATGATAATGTGATGCCGCAAACTATTGAGGCGATCAGTCACTCCAAAGCTGCCGGAGTTCCGATAATTGTCGCAATTAACAAAATTGATAAACCGAGCGCCAATCCGGACATGATCCGCCAGCAACTTGCCGAGCGCGATGTGCTCGTTGAAGAGTGGGGCGGAAAATATCAGTCCGTAGAGCTGTCAGCAAAAACCGGCGAAAACATTGAACAGCTTTTGGAAAAAATCTTGCTCGAAGCTGAAATGCTTGACCTGCGAGCAAATCCGGATCGCAAAGCCAGAGGTGTTGTCATTGAAGCTCGCAAAGATAAAGGCAAGGGTGTCGTCGCTACGGTTCTGGTACAAACAGGCTCGTTGTCCATCGGTGATCCGTTCATTGCCGGTACCTACAGTGGGAAGGTGCGAAATATGCTGGATGAGCGTGGTCATCCTGTCGATGAAGCCGGGCCCTCACGACCTGTACAAATCCTCGGATTTGATGGTATACCTCAGGCGGGTGACAAATTTATCGTTTTAAACACTGAACGAGACACACGCGAAATCAGCCAAAAACGGCAACAATTGCAAAGAGAGCACGAGCACTGGAAATCCAGACCGCGGACATTGGACGAGATTTCACGACAGATTCAGAAAGGACAGATCAAGCAATTATCTGTCATTATTAAAGCGGATGTGGACGGTTCGATCGAAGCCATTGCTGACTCGCTGCAAAATCTCGCTACCGAAGAGGTGGCTGTTAACATCATTCACCGCGGCGTTGGCGCGATTACCGAGTCAGACGTTCTGCTCGCAAGTGCCTCCGGCGGTGTAATCATCGGATTCCATGTCCGACCAACAGTCAAGGCGCGAGAACTGGCCAAACGCGAGTCTGTGGATATTCGTTCATATAACGTGATCTATGATATAATCGAAGATGTCAAGTCCGCACTCGAAGGATTTTTGGAACCGCATATTCGTGAAAACGTTGTCGGCACGATTGAAGTCCGGGATACCTTCAAAGTGCCAAAAGCCGGCATTATTGCCGGTTGTTATGTGCTTTCCGGCCGAGTCAATCGAAACGACAAAGTGAAAATTTACCGAGATGACAAATTGATTCATGAAGGAACAATTTCTTCACTAAAACGGTTCAAAGAGGATGTTAGAGAAGTCAATTCAGGATACGAGTGCGGAATGGGTGTTGAAAAGTTTAATGACATCAAAGTAAACGACATTATTGAAGCATTTGAACTCGTTGAAGAAAAACGGACTCTTTAATGCTTGTTTCATTGTGTCAGGTTGATTTGCTTATCCCGGACAGTAATTCTTTGAAATCAAAGCGCATGGTGGTAAGCAAAATCAAACAGCGCCTGCGAAATAAATTTAACGTATCAGTCGCCGAGGTTGATCATAACGAATTATGGCAGCGGGTAACACTCGGCATTGCCTCTGTTGCCAATAAACGCCGGTTCATCGACCAACAAGTCCAAAGTATTATGAATTTTATTGATGAACAAGACTATATTCAGGTTCTTGATCATAAAACAGAAGTGTTGTAATTGATATGAGTAATAAACGCTCCGAAAAAGTCGCTGCTCTCATAAAGCAAGAAATTGGTAACATGCTGCTCTCGGAGCTGAAAGATCCCGATTTTGGATTTATCACCATTACTAAAGTGAATGTGAGTAAAGACCTGCAGCATGCGCGTGTTTTTTACAGTGTTTACGGAGATGAGGCAGGTCGAAAGAAAACCCGTCAGGCTCTTGCGCGTGCAAAAGGTCATATTCGTGCAGAAATCGGCCGCAGAATAAAATTGCGGTTTGTGCCAGAAATCGAATTTGTCTATGACGATTCAGCAGAATATGCTGATCGTATCGAACATTTGCTTCACAAAATTAATAACGGTGAATTGTAAAGAAATTTTGCATCCAATAGAATGAATACAAAAGCAGATGAGCTACGATATCAAAAAAGCATTCTTAATGTGCGGAAACCTATTGGATGGACGTCAAATGATGTTATTCGTTCTTTAAAGAACCGTCGACGCGATCTGAAAATCGGACATGCCGGAACCCTTGATCCGTTCGCCGATGGTGTTCTGTTAATTTGTTCCGGCAAAGCGACGAAAAAAGTGCCGGAATTAATGGAGCTGCCAAAAACTTATGTGGCTTTTGTTGAATGCGGCGTGGAAACCGACACATTGGATGTGACAGGTGCTATCGTTTACAAGAGTGAAACCGAGTGCCCTGAAGCAGAGGTGATCAGAAGTTCGCTGAAAGATTTTACCGGCGATATCGAGCAGGAACCACCAAAATACTCGGCAATCCGGTTGAGTGGTACTCGAGCCTATGAACTGGCCCGCAACGGCGCCGATGTACGGCTTGAAAAAAGACGCGTGAAAATTCATTCAATATCTCTTTTGCAGAGAAATCAGAATGGATTTTCACTTGAAGTAACTTGTTCCAAAGGCACCTATATCCGCTCATTGGCACGCGATGTGGCTAAGGATACGGGAACGATCGGTTATCTCAGGAAATTAACCAGAACTCAGATTGGACCTTTTACAATAGAGAATGCTCAGTCCATTTTAAGTGCATGTGAATTGATTAGAAAAGTGTGAACGTTGAGAATTTTATGGAGTTTAAAGGACGCTGTTCAATGTCGACCGGCTGTGATGACAGTCGGAACGTTCGATGGCGTTCATTTGGGTCACCAACATATATTAAACACTGCTATACAAAGAGCGCAGGAACGGGATGCGAATTCCGTGCTTGTTACGTTTGAACCCCATCCGGGCTTTGTTCTCAAATCATCTGGCAAGCCGGACGTAAAACTGCTTACGACGATCGAAGAGAAAATTGATTTGCTGGAACAAACGCAATTAAGATATTTGATTATCAGCAATTTTACACGAGCTTTTGCAGATATAGCTGCCGAAGATTTTGTTAAAAATTTCATCGTCGATACATTGCAGGCTCAATATGTTGTTATCGGGCATGATCACACATTCGGACGGGACAGAAGAGGAAATATCGATTTGCTGAGAAAAATGGGAAAAGAATTTGGATTCGATGTCGAAGAAGTGTCACCGGTGAAGAATGAGGACCAATCAATTAGCAGCACTAGAGTACGACAACTGTTGCTCGAAGGTCAGGTTGATCAGGCTGAGCACTTGTTAGGCCGATTTTATTCCATTACCGGCCAGGTTATTAAAGGCTCCGGCCGTGGGCGGGAAATGGGTTTCCCTACTGCGAATATCCGTCCGTATTCCCGATACAAACTTGTTCCCCAAAATGGCATCTATGCTTCAAAAATTAGCATTGACAATCAGGAATATGATTCAGTCACCTATATCGGTACGCGTCCAACGTTCAATATCAAGACAAAAAGCATTGAAACGCATATTCCGGATTTTGATGGTGATATTTACCAAAAAGAAGTAACTGTCTCTTTTTTGAAATGTCTTCGTAAAGAAGAAACGTTCGATTCAACAAAAGACCTTATAAATGCAATAAAGAATGATAAAGAATTGGCTGTACAATATTTGCGTAATGGAGGAAAAGGTTAATGTCAATCACAAAAGAACAAAAAGCCGAGCTCATCAAGAAATACGGTGATGGTTCTCAAAACACCGGGAGCACAGAGGCGCAGATCGCAATGATAACCGCTCGTATCGACGATTTACGCCAGCACTTTCAGGATAATCCAAAGGACCATCACAGTCGTCGCGGTTTGCTGCAAATGGTCGGAAAACGCCGACGACTTTTAAACTATTTAAAATCACGCGATATCGAAAAATACAGAAATTTGATTAAAGAACTGGGTATTCGTCGTTAGTTTGCGAGAAAGCCTGGTATTGGCTCATTTGTAAAAATTGAGGCATTATTAAGAAAGGAGGTTGTATCAATGATCGATGTACAACACGTGTCTCGATATTACGGCGATGTGGCGGCAGTAAACGATGTGTCGTTTCAGGTCGATAAAGGCGAGATCGTTGGCTTTTTAGGACCCAACGCCGCTGGTAAGACCACCACGATGCGCGTTCTTACCACTTATCTGCCAGCAACTTTTGGCACCGCCAAAGTGGCTGGTTACGATGTTTTGGAAGATTCGATGCACGTTCGCAAGCATATCGGATACATGCCTGAAAATCCACCGTTGTATCAGGAAATGCGTGTTCAGGATTTCTTGGATTTCGTCGCCAAAATTAAAGGCGTACCATCAGCTGAGCGCAAAAAAGCTATAGCTGATGTGATGGAAAAAACAGCCATCACTGATGTTAGCGAACGTGTGATAAAATTTCTATCAAAAGGTTACAAACAGCGCGTCGGGCTGTCGCAGGCACTCATCCATAACCCGGATGTGCTTATTCTGGACGAGCCGACCGTTGGTTTGGATCCAAATCAAATTGTTGAAGTTCGCGAATTGATTAAAGGGCTTGCCGGGGACCATACGATTATTTTGAGTACCCATATCTTGCCCGAAGTCAGCATGACCTGCGAACGCGTTATCATTATTAACAAGGGCCGAATTGTGGCGCAGGATACCACAAAGGACCTGGCCAGAAAACATGCCAGCAGCCGATTACTTGTCTCTTTTGACGGACCTGCTGACAAGGCCAAAGATCAACTATCGCAAATCTCTGGTGTCGATCTCGTTTCTGACGCGAGCGACGTTGTTTCGGATTACACATCCTATTATGTGCACAGTAAGAACGAGGAAGAAATCCGCCCGTTGATAGCCAAGACCATAATCGACAATGGTTGGTCGCTTTATGAGATGAAGGGCGAAGATGTCAGCCTCGAGGATGTCTTTAAGAATGTGACGACAACAGAGGAGGGCGCAGACCAATGAAAAATTTCCAAGCTGTTTTTAGTCGAGAACTGAAATCTTATTTTTCATCGCCAGTTGCCTATGTGGTTATTGGCTTGTTTTTACTTTTAGCTGGTTTGTTCTTTTATCTCATTTTATCCAACTTTGTTCAGTTAAGTATGCGGGCCGATATGCAGGCTCAATATCAACGTATGGCCCCGCCGAATCTGAACGTGAACGTTATGGCAATACGACCTATTTTACACAATATGAGTCTTTTTGCTTTGTTCTTTTTGCCGTTAATTACGATGCGGTTGTTTTCGGATGAGAAAAAGACAGGAACCATTGAACTGTTGATGACCTCCCCCGTGACAAATACCGAGACAATTTTGGGCAAATTCGCGGCAGCAGCCGTTTTGTTTTTGATCATGCTCGCCGGTACATTTGTGTACATCATTTTTACCATTGCGTATGGAAATCCCGAAATTGCGCCAATTTTTGTCGGTTATTTAGGGGTGTTTTTGCTGGGATTGAGTTACATCTCTTTTGGAATCTTTTTTTCAACCCTTACCGATAACCAGATCATTGCCGCAATGAGTACAGTGGTGTTTATCCTGTTCTTTTGGGCGATTGGCTGGGTGTCTGGTATGGTGAGTCCGCAATTAGGACAAACACTGTCAAATTTTTCTCTCATCGAGCATTTTGAAGATTTTGCCAAAGGTGTGCTCGATACCGGACATGTGGTCTTCTACCTGAGCTTCATTTTTATGGGTATTTTCCTGTCATATGTGTCAATCGAATCATCAAAATGGAGAGGTAGATGATGAAAAAATATGCAAACATAGGCGGAGGGGCTGGATTAGCCCTGATTATAATAGGACTTGTTATATATTCAATCAATTCACTTTTAACGACCTCGGCAATCATTTGCCTGAGTGTCGGCGTGGCTTTAATTATTGCGTACGTAATTCTCAAGTTCAACGAACTCAAGGTGAGTCTGTCAAGCCGTTCAGCCAAGTTTGGTTCGAATGCGGCTCTGGTTGTGGTATTTGTGCTGGGGATTCTGATCGTTGTCAACATCCTGGCTTCAAAATTTTCCGCACGCGTGGATACGACAGCTTCAAAACTGTACAGCCTTGCCGACCAGACCGAAAAAGTGCTGAAAAATATGGACAAAGATGTCAAAGTTATTGGATTTTTCAAATCGGGTAACGAAGGACAGGCTGAAGAATTACTGACAGAATATGAACATTTCACGGATCGACTTGAATATGAATTTCAGGATCCGGACAAAAATCCCGGGCTGGCCAAGAGCTACAACATCAAATCTTACGGTACGGTCATTGTTGAGAACCAGGGCAAGCGCGAACGTGTCACCAATGTCACAGAAGAAAATCTAACCAATGCTATCATCAGCGTGACCCGTGAAGGCGTTAAAAAAATCTATTTTACCAAAGGACACGGTGAACGTGATTATAATGCCACCGAACAGAATGGCATGAGCACAGCAAGGGAATTCATCCGTGACGAAAATTACGAGCTTGACACAATCATGCTTGCTGAAGCGGACAGCGAAATCCCTGAAGATTGCTCCGTGCTGGTTATTGCCAGACCGCAAACAGAGCTCTTTCCGCACGAGCAGGAAAAAATTAAAAACTACCTGCAGCGCGGCGGGAAAGTGATGGCTCTATTGGACCCGGAAAGTCCCGCCGGATACGGCACTTTTTTTAATCAGTGGGGATTTCATGTTCGGGACGGTATTGTTGTCGACGCCTCTGGCGTAGGACAGCTTTTTGGTGCCGGTCCGACAATCCCGATTGTATCCCAGTACGGGGATCATGTGATCACCAAAAACTTTAGCGTGATGACGTTTTTCCCGGAAGCTCGTCCGGTGATGAAAGCCGATGATGCTCCTGCAGAAATGACTGTTAAAGAAATCGCCAAAACATCGGGTCGAAGCTGGGCCGAGACAACACCGTTGACGGCTCAGGAAATCACATTCAACGAAGGCGTGGACATCAGAGGCCCAATTTCGGTTTTTACAATTGCCGAAAGAGATGCAGAAAATCAACCCGAGCAGGGTGAAGGCGAGCTTACAGGCTCCGGAACACTGAAAACCCGACTGGCTGTGTTCGGTGATTCTGATTTTGCATCAAATCAATATTTCAAAGTGCAGGGTAACAAAGATCTTTTTATGAACTCACTCAGCTGGTTAGCGGAAGAGGAAGACTTGATTTCGGTGCGCCCGCGCAGTCCGGAAGACAGACGCCTGAATATTACCCAAAAACAATCAAAGCTTATGCTTTATGTTGGGGTTGTTTTGCTCCCGCTTGCCGTATTTATGTTAGGTGCAATTGTTTATCGTAGACGCAAGTAAAGATAACAGGGCTTTCATTTTAACTATTTGAAAGCCCTTGTTTGTTTGAAAGATAGGAACAGAATACTTTCGGACAAAAGGAGAGGATTATGAAATTTCGAACAACGCTCATATTGGCCCTTATTTTAGCGGTTGGTATCGTGGCCGTTGTCATTCTTAACAAACAAGAAGAAAAGCAAGAAAAAGCACAAGAACGGGCAAGTCAGCTTTTAAATATTGAACAGGATGATGTCCAGGAAATTGTTCTTCACCCCAGTGGACTTTATTGTGTCAGAGATAGTGCAGAATGGAAAATTGTCTCCCCGATCGAGACCGGGGGAGATGAAAATGCCATTAATACCATCGCCAGCATGTTTGAGCAACTTAAAAAGGAACGCACAATTTCAACAGATTCTACACAATATGTAAAGTTTGGCCTGGAAGACCCGGACCAGCGGTTGATCGTCGTTCACAACGAGGGAACGGATACCATATTTGTGGGCGATAAAAGTCCGACCGGATCGTTCGTTTTTGCCCGCATGTCAGGCAGTCCGGACGTTTTCCTGACATCAACAACGCTTCAAAGAAACGTGGATAAAGAACTGTTTGATTTGCGAAATAAAGATGTTCTCGGTTTTGAAAAAAGTGCTGTCCGGTCCTTCACTCTGAAAAACCAAAACGGGGTGTTTGCGATGGAAAAGACAGCCGGGGAGTGGAATCTTACATCTCCGGGAAATTTTCAATCGGACAATTCAGAGGTCAATACGATTCTGAATCGTTTAAACAGCGAGAACGTTGAAGAGTTTGTCGATGAAGATCCCGCCAGTCTGGCACGTTACGGGATTACCGATCCGGTCATCCAGGTCGATTTGATGCTCGGGCCGAATATGGCAAAAAAGACATTGTTTATCGGCGATTCAAAAGACGATGGCTATTACGCCAAAGATGAATCCCGGGCTCCTGTTTTTCTGGTGGATTCGGCGTTTGTCAGTGTGTTGAATGCTGATCTCTACACGCTGCGAAACAAACAACTGGCCGATTTTATGTCCGGCGATGTGGATCAAATTTCACTGGAATATTCAGGACAAACTGTGGTTTGTAATAAAGATACATCCGGTACATGGTTTATCACGGAACCTCTTGCTCAGGCTGCCAGGAGCTGGAAAATATCCTCAATTACCAGAAAAGCGTCTCAGCTCGAGGTCGTGGATTTTGTGGATG
>Ga0207797_1003119_pt1 | contig 11165 bp, 11 predicted proteins | sample PRCRCaboRojoPR_6_FD_187275 | JGI IMG/M metagenome (GOLD analysis project Ga0207797, IMG submission 187275) | Marine sediment microbial community from Cabo Rojo, Puerto Rico - PR CR 10% Liquid 1 (SPAdes) | ecosystem: Environmental > Aquatic > Marine > Coastal > Sediment | place: Cabo Rojo, Puerto... | reverse complement strand
TCGAACCGAAACCGGGGCAATCATTACATCGCCATCCTAAGGCCCGCGTGTGACAGGCATCGCCGTCCGTTAGCCGCTGACGGACCGAGCAACTATCACGCTACAACGACCATTCATGACCGGACACCACACGACATCTGGCAGCCCGTTCACGCCGCATTCGGCGGAAGAGACGGAAGCGATGCTCGAATCGATCGGCGTCGACGACGTCGAGGAACTGTTCGACATCCCCGAGAAGGTTCGCTACGAGGGCCAGCTCGGCATCGAGGCGCGCGACGAACCGACGATCAAGGAGGAGGTCGCCTCGCTCCTCGACAAGAACGAGGACATGATCGAACTCCTCGGTCGCGGTCACTACGACCACTACGTTCCCTCCGTGGTCGATCAACTGTCGGGACGCTCCGAGTTCCTCACCTCCTACACCCAGTACCAGGCCGAAGTGACCCAGGGGTTCCTCCAGGCCCTCTTCGAGTTCCAGTCGATGCTCCGGGAACTCACCGGGCTGGACGTCGTCAACTGTTCGATGTACGACGCCGCCAGCGCCATCGGCGAGGCCGCCACCCTGGCCAGCCGGGTTCGCGAGACGAGCGGCGATCGGGTGCTGGTTCCCGACGTCCTCCAGGACAACCGCCGCGACGTGATCGAGAACTACGTCGCCGGCCCCGAGATGCCCGTGGATAGCTACCCCACCGACGACGGGAACGTCGACGTCGACGGGCTCCGCTCGAAGATGGACGAGGACGTCGTCATGGTCTACGTCGAGAGTCCCACCGCCCGCGGGACGATCGAGGAACGCGTGGCCGAGGTCGGCGAACTCGCCGACGAGTTCGACGCCATGTTCACCCTCGGGAGCGACCCCGTCGCGCTCGCGATGCTCGAGGAACCGGCGGCGGCCGGCGTCGACACCGTCGTCGGCGAGGCCGACGTCCTCGGACTTCCCAATAGCTTCGGCATGGGGACGGGCCTCTTCGCGACGAAGAAGGACTACGTCCGGCAGGTCCCCGGCCGCCTGGTGGGCGTTTCGGAAGACTCGAACGGCAAGCGGAGCTACACCCTGACCCTCCAGACCCGCGAACAGCACATCCGCCGCGAGCGGGCCACGTCCAACATCTGCACGAACCAGGCGTGGGTCGCCCTCCGGATCGCGATGCACATGGCCCTGCTCGGCCCCTCGGGGCTCGTCGACCTGGCCACCGAGAGCGTCGAGCGCGCCCGCGACCTCGCCGAGCGCGTCGACGACATCGACGGGTTCGAGGCCCCCGCCCACGACCGGCACCACTTCCGCGAGTTCGTCGTCGAGACGGACGCCCCGGCGGGGACCGTCGCGGACGAACTGGCCGAGGAAGGGTTCGCGGTTCACGTCCTCAACGAGGACGAACTCCAGTTCTGCGTGACCGGCGTTTCCGACGAAGAGCTCGACGAATTCGTCTCTACCCTCGCGGAGGTGTCAGCATGACGCGCTTCGAACAGGCACGGTACATCCAGGACGAGGAACGCTACGAACCGCTACTCTCGGAGAAGGACTCGACCACGGTCGAGGTCGACGGGCCGCTGCCGGACGACCTCACCCGGGACGAGGTCACCCTGCCCGAGATCTCCGAGCCCGAACTGGCCCGACACTACACCCGGCTTTCGGAGATGACCTACGGGGTCGACAACGGGCCCTATCCGCTCGGATCCTGTACGATGAAGTACAATCCCTCGTTCACCGAGGACGTCGCCGCCGACCCGGCCGGCTTGGTCCACCCCGACCGCCCGGACGAGACGGTCCAGGGCAACCTCGAACTGATGTACAAGCTGCAGGAGTTCCTCCGACGGATCGGCGGCATGCACGCCGTCACCCTGCAGCCGCCGGCGGGGGCGGCCGGCGAGTTCACCGGCATCTCGATCATCCGGAAGTATCACGAACACCACGGCGAGGAACAGCGTGACGAAGTGATCGTTCCGGACACCGCCCACGGCACCAACTTCGCGAGCGCGGCGATGGGTGGCTACGAAGTCATCGAACTCCCCAGCAGCGACGACGGCCGCGTGCACCTGGACGCGCTGGAGGACGCCCTGAGCGAGAACACTGCCGCGCTGATGCTGACCAACCCCAACACGCTCGGCCTGTTCGAGAAGGACATCGTCGAGGTCGCCGACATGATTCACGACGCCGGGGCCCTGCTGTACTACGACGGCGCGAACCTCAACGCGCTGCTGGGTCGCGCCCGGCCGGGCGACATGGGCTTCGACATCATGCACTACAACGTCCACAAGACCTTCGCTACCCCCCACGGTGGCGGGGGTCCCGGTGCCGGCCCGGTGGGCGTCTGCAAGGACCTCGCCGACTTCCTGCCCACTCCGCGGGTTTGCAAGGAGGGCGACGAATACACGACCTGCGAGCCCGACAAGACGATCGGGAGGGTCCACGGCTTCCACGGCAACTGGCTCGTGCTGATCAAGGCGTTCGCCTACATCGCTCGCCTCGGCGACGAGGGCCTGCGTGACACCGGCGAGAAGGCCGTCCTCAACGCCAACTACCTCGCCGAACAGCTGGACATCGACATCCCCTACCGTCCCTTCCACCACGAGTTCGTCGCGAGCGGGGACCGCGACGCGACGGACTTCGCCAAGCGGATGCTCGATTACGGCGTCCACCCGCCGACGACGAAGTTCCCGCACATCGTCGACGACGCCCTGATGACCGAGCCCACCGAGTCCGAGAACCGGCACAGCCTGGATCGACTCGCGAGTGCCTTCAACGACGTTATGGCTGACTCCGACGAGGAACTGGCCGGCGCGCCCAACTACGCCAGCGCGGGTCGCGTCGACCAGACCAAGGCCGCGAAGGATCTGGTCCTCTCCTGGCAGGACCTCGACGAGGAGTAGGCCGGGCGGTTTTTCGATCGGATTTCCAGGTTCGCGTTCCGGTAGTGACCGGTGAGCGCCGGATATTCGAAGGGTCGCTCGCGTCTCGGCCGCGATCGGATTTGATATAGCGAAATATCATTTATCCGTTGGCTATAGAGTGGGCACTCGAGGCGGAAACCGTCGCTACGCCGGGAGAATTGAGGGGTTTTCGTCAGGCCTCGGCGGTATCGCCGGCGCTGTCGATGTCGCCGTCGATCCGGACGATCTGGAAGTCACACTCGCCACAGACCCACTTCGTCTTCCGTCCCAGGTGGAGTTCGGTCGAGGCAACCAGATAGAAGGTTCTCTCGGTTTCACACCGCGGGCATTCGCGGCTCGTCTGCATTGCCATAGACCGACTTGCGCGCGCGGGACCGTTTAATTTTGGGTCGATACGGGGAGCGTGTTCGAATAGGTAACCGGACTCGGGTCGACGATTTCGACCGGCCTCGCCAGTTCCGGGCCCGCGCCCCGGAAGACCGGCGGAGCGATTCCAGGGAGTTTCGCTCGTCGCGTTAGAACGACTCCCGCCGAGTGGTGGCGTCTCTGCCGGGGAGCCCACGTCACACGGACAACGGCAAGTCATCCCTCCCAGTTCGCACCGGAGCGGGGACCTCGGTTCCCCTCGCCGTGTTCGGGCCACTCCCCGGAGTTCACGGCACCGGTTCGCTCATTCGATCCGTCGGGAAACGACAGCGTGGAAGCCGATCGCGGAGTTCCGGCTCCAAGCTTCCCTGAACGGTGCCGGGTCGAGGTGGCTCGAAAAGGTACCCGGTTCCCGGTCCGGCCCCGTAGCCTCGGGGCACTGATCCTGGGCTCTCTCAGGTGCCTTCCCTTCGGTCCAGCCGGTGAGCGATCGGCATCGACCGGCAGAGAACCGGACGGTCGTCGTCGACGTGAAGTGGCTCGAACCTCTGTGGGCGGCGGCTCGGCCGCCGATTGCCGGGGATCGCTCGAATGAGGGGCGACGTCCGGCATTTCGTGGTCACCTGAGGGTTCGCTCATCGTCGGCCGCGATCCCGGGGTGCGAGTGCTCGGTTTCGGTGTTCACCTCCGCGCTACACGACGGGCCGATCGGGCCCCGTACCGGTGAGGGAGGGACCCGGAGAGCGTGTTCACTTTCCTGGCTCCTCGTTGTTCGAGTCGCACGGCTCGATTGCCAGGCGATGGGGAACCCGCTCGATACGTTTCCTCCCCGCGCCGAATAGCGAACGTCTCTCGTCGGGTCGACTACCGGGTAGGACGGTGATGACGTCTGTCGGTCGGACCGGGTGGGTTTCCCCGTTTTTCGAGTCGCTAACCGACCCGTTCTCAGTCGAACGGTGGCGCCGATCGTGTTCGGTCCAAACGCGGGTGCTCGTTGGCCAGGTTCATCCGAGCCCCGGAACCACTCAGCGTTCGAACCGGAGGATCGACGTCGAACGCCGACTGGACTGCGTTCGCCCCGGACTATACAAGGTGCTCGGGAGTCGCCGAGTCCCCATCGATGCGATCGGCCCTGGTTGTCGTCTCTCCGGCCCACGTCGGGCCTGTTCCCGGTCTCGAAGCCGTCGATTACCCCGGTGATAAACCACTTATCGCGATATAAATGTGGACGAACGAGGATGGAATCGGTGACTCGCTTCCCTCGCCGGACGCCGATCGAGAACGGTGGGAACACCCTTGGTCTCCCCTCGAAGCGATCGATCTCCGCCGCCAGGGATGGGACCGCGGTCGATCCGTTCCGTACTCGATCGTTAAGTACGTGGGACCCGATCGACCGCGTATGAAGATCTACACCGGACGTGGCGACGAGGGCATGACCGACCTCCACGACATGTCCCGGGTGTCGAAGGCCAGCCCGCGAATCGAGGCTTACGGCTCCGTCGACGAACTCAACGCGCTGATCGGGACGATCCGTCCGACCGGGTACGACGACGTCGACGCGAAGCTCGAGGGGGCCCAGAACCACCTCCACGTGGTCCAGGCGGACCTGGCCAACCCCGACCCCGACGACGACGCTCCGGTGGTCCGCGAGGAACACACGGAGACGATCGAGGACTGGATCGACGAGTTCGACGACGAACTCGACCCGCTCGAGAGCTTCGTGCTTCCGACCGGGAGCGAGGTCGGCGCGAAGCTCCACCACGCCAGGACCGTCTGCCGGCGCGCCGAACGGCGGGCCGTCGCGCTGGCGGCCGAGGAGTCGATCAACGAGGAGGCGGTCCAGTACCTCAACCGGCTGTCCGACGGGCTCTTCGTCTGGGCCCGGCTGGTGAACCAGCGCGACGGGGTCCCCGAGGAGAACCCCTCCTACTGACGCCCGGGATCCGCTCGACCGGCGCCCCCGGTCGTTTTGTCACTCCAGTCCGAAACGCCGATCGAAGCCATGAGCGACCGCGTTCGCGCACACGTGTTCGTGTCGGGTCGGGTCCAGGGCGTGTTCTATCGGGCGAATACCCGCGATACCGCCCGGGATCTGGGCGTCGACGGGTGGGTGCAGAACCTCGACGACGGCCGGGTCGAGGCAGTCTTCGAGGGATCCGAGGACCGGGTCGAGGAAATGATCGACTGGTGTCACGAGGGATCGCCCTCGGCGCGCGTCGAGGGCGTCGAGGTGGAGTACGAGGACCCCCAGGGGGTCGACGGGTTCCGGATCAGGCGGTAGGCGGGAGTCGACCTCGGGATTCGTTCGGGGTCGGACCGTCCGATCCCCCGCATCGTTTTCTCGCTGGCGGGCCAAGCCCTGCACATGATCACGAGCGAACGGATGGCCGCCGTCGACGCGAACACGGCGGCCCTCGGGGTGTCCCAGAAACAGCTCATGGAATCGGCCGGGAACGCCGTCGCGCGGGAAGTGCGCGAGGTCGCCGATCCTGACGCACGGGTCGTCGTCGTCGCTGGAACGGGGAACAACGGCGGCGACGCGCTCGTCGCTGCGCGCTTTCTCGACGAGTACGACGTGACCGTTTTCCTTCTCGGGCGGGCCGAGACGATCACGACGGACGTCGCCCGGGAGAACTGGGACGCGTTGGAGGCGGCCGAACTCGACGCCCGTGAGGTGGCCGATTCGACGGGTCTCGACCTCCCGGACGCGGACGTGGTGATCGACGCGATGCTCGGGACGGGCGTGACGGGCGCCCTCCGCGAACCCGCGGCGACGGGCGCCAGAGCGATCAACGACGCCGACGGGACCGTCGTCGCGGTCGACGTCCCCTCGGGCGTCGACGCCGACACCGGCGACGCTCCGGGAGTGGCGGTCGAGGCCGATCGAGTCGTGACGTTCCACGATACGAAACCCGGACTGGCCGACCTCGGGGTCGATGTCACCGTCGCCGACATCGGCATCCCCAAAGCGGCCGAGACCTTCGTCGGCCCCGGCGACCTCCTCCACCTCGATCGGGATCCGGAGAGCCACAAGGGCGACCACGGCGAGGTGCTCGTCATCGGGGGCGGCCCGTACACCGGCGCGCCCGCGCTGGCCGCACAGTCGGCGTACCGGTCGGGTGCCGACCTGGTACGGGTCGCCTGTCCCGAGTCGGTCGCGGACGCCGTCGCGAGTTTCGACGAGAACGTCATCACCAGAGCCATCCCCGGGGATCGAATCCGGCCGGGGCACGTCAACCGGCTGGTCGACCTGGCGGAGACCCACGACGCGGTCGTCATCGGGCCCGGGCTGGGCGACGCGGACGGCACGCTAGCGGCCGTCGAGTCGTTCCTCGAGTCCTTCGACGGCCGGGCGGTCGTCGACGCCGACGCCCTGGCAGTCGTGCGCGAGGTCGACACCGACGCCACGCTGATCTGTACGCCGCACCGTGGCGAACTGCGGGGGATGGGCGGGCACGCACCCGACGACTGGGGCGAACGGGCCGACGCCGTCGAGGCGTTCGCCGCGGAACTGGGCCATACCCTGCTGGTCAAAGCGCCCTACGACGTGATCTCCGATGGCGAGCGAACGCGGGTGAACCGGACCGGGAACCCGGGCATGACGGTCGGGGGCACCGGGGACGTACTCGCCGGGGCAACGGGCGCCCTGGCGTGTACGCACGATCCGATTACGGCCGCCGCCGTCGCCGCCTACGCCACCGGCGCGGCCGGCGACGCGGTCGTCGACCGGGACGGGTACGGCATCCTCCCGTCCGACCTCCTCCCCGCACTCCGTTCGGTACTGTGGGGGGATGAGCGATGAGCGACGACGACGCCGGAGATCCGGCCGATTCGAACGACCTCACCCACGTCGACGAGTCCGGGGACGTCCAGATGGTCGACGTGGGCGACAAGCCGGACACGGCCCGGCGGGCGGTCGCCCGCGGGGAGATCCACCTCCGGCCCTCGACGGTCGATGCGATCCGCGAGGACGGGATCGAGAAGGGCGACGTCCTCGCGACGGCCCGCGTCGGCGCGGTCCAGGCCGTCAAGCACACCTGGGAGACGATCCCGATGTGTCACGGGATCCCGATCACGAACGTCGAGACCGAGTTTTCCGTCGGCGAGGATCGGGTCGAACTCCGGGTGGCGGTCGAGACCACCGGCAAGACCGGCTGCGAGATGGAGGCCCTCGAAGGGGTGACGACCGGGCTGAACGTCGTCTGGGACATGGTGAAGGCGGCCGAGAAGGACCGAACGGGCAACTATCCGGAGACCCGGATCCGGGACGTTCGGGTAGTCGAGAAGGAGAAGCGTCCGCTCGAGAACTAGCCCCGGCGCCCGCCTTTCGCGGCTCGTCGCTCACCCGGACCGGAACTGACGGAGGCGGGGGCCGAGTTTCTGGTACCCGAGGATCCACACGCCGGCGATCAGCGCGATCGCTCCCATCCCCGCTTCCCAGGCGCCCAGGACCGGCTGCCCCGTCAGCAGGTTCTGGAGGGCGGCGTACTCGGCGACCGTTCCGGCAACGGTGAACGCGACGGTTCCGACGGCCGATACGACGAGTGCAAGGAGTTCTCCGACCGATTCTATCGCGAGGAGCGACATTGTCGGAGGATTCGGCCAAAGTGCCATGGGTCTTTCGAGACGACCCTGGCGAACCGATTCGGGCTCCGCGACGTTCCGGCCGTCGTGCGTGGAACCCGAAGGGTTCGACCGCTCTAGGCGGATTCCGCCGCCGTGGCCAGGTCGGCCGCCTTCGCCCGGGCCCGCTCGACGATCGCGGATTTGGCCTCGAAATCGACCACCACGTCGTCGTCGCCGTAGGTCACGTCGTCGACGTGGGCGTTGTCGTGAATCCAGGAGACGACGCTCATCGTGTCCCCGGTCATGGGGAGGACGAGCCGCTCGCGTTCCCAGTCGGGGAGTTCCCGTTCGATGCGCTCCCGGAGGGCGTCGACGTTGTCGCCCGTCTTCGCGGAGACTGCCACGGGGTTGGGCGCCAGCGCCGAGAGCGCCTCCCGTTTGTCGGCGAGGTCCGACTCGGACACCAGGTCGGTCTTGTTGAGCACCGTCACGATCGGGGCCTCGTTGCGCTCGTAGAGGACGTCGTGGGACGTGACGACCTTCTCACGGACGTCCTCGATCGGTTCGCTCACGTCGACCACGAGCAACACCAGGTCGGCCCGGTACACCGAGTCGAGGGTCGACTTGAAGGACTCGACCAGCCAGTGGGGCAGGTCCGAGATGAACCCGACCGTGTCCGTCAGGAGGACGTCGCGACGCTCGATGTCGGCCCGTCGGGTGGTCGTGCCGAGGGTGGTGAACAGTCGGTCCTCGGACTCCGCGGTGGTGTCGAGGTCGGGGTGGCGGTCAACGTTCTCGTCCACGTCGAGGTCCGCGGCCAACCGGCGCAGGAGCGTCGACTTCCCGGCGTTGGTGTAGCCGGCCATCGCGACGAGGTCGAACCCGGAGTCGCGACGCTGCTCGCGGCGGTGCTCCTCGGTCCGCTCGATGCTCTCGAGTTCGTCCCTGATCCGGCTGATGCGGGCCTTGATGTCCCGCTCGCGGTCCTCGTCGTACTCGCCCAGCCCCATGAACCCCGGGTGCTCCTCGCGTTTCGCGAGGCTGGTCTTGGCCTCCGCGCGCGGCAACTCGTAGCGCAACTCGGCGAGTTCGACCTGCAGCTGTGCCTTCCGGGTCCGCGCCCGCTGGCCGAAGATGTCGAGGATCAGCTTGAACCGGTCGACGAGCTCGACGCCCTCGGGGAGCTTGGTCCCGAGGTTGTAGGTCTGGTAGGGGCCAAGCCGGTTGTCGAAGATCACGGCGTCGACGGCGTGCTCGGCGGCCATCGCGGCCAGTTCGTCGGCCTTGCCCTCGCCGACGTGGAGCGCGGCGTCTTCGGTCCGGGTCTGGGTCACCTCGCCGACCACCTCGTACCCCGCAGCCCGCGCGAGGTCACGGATCTCCGCGGTGTCCGGCGTCCCGGAGTCGACGCGTTTGGCGATGATCGCCTTCATGATTCGATGGCCGTTTCGATCGATCGACGGGCCGGCGGCTCGGCGCCCGCACGTCGGGGATCCGCGTCGCCGCGGCCCGTGTCGTTTCGCCCGGGGTGCGTCGTCCGCGGGTCCCGTGGTTCTATCGCGTCGGACACGTCAACCAGGCCGGTCCGCCACCTCGGTTCGTCGATCGTGATTCATGGAGTCGAGTACGCCGCGCGGACTCTTGAATGTCGTGGACGCCACCCGTCGGGATCCGTGGCGGGACCCTCGGTGGCCGACACAAGACCCTTATCCGATGCCGTCGGAGTATAGCCGCATGGTCGACCCCCTCGCGATCGACTTCCAGCGGCTCGGATTGGAACTCGGCACCGGCGCCGTCATCGGCGGCGTCATCGGGTTCGCGGCGAAGAAGGTCGCCAAGCTCATCGCCGTCATCATCGGCATCGAGCTGGCGCTGTTCAAGTTCCTCGAGTCCGAGGGCATTCTGGAGGTGAACTGGGACCGCCTCGGTGCTCACTTCCTCTCGGCGGGCGAGGCGGCGCAGGGCGCCCCGCCGAACTGGGTGATGAGCATCCTCTCCACGCTGTCGATCGGCGCGGGCTTCACCGGCGGCTTCTTCCTCGGGTTCAAGCGCGGATAACGCGACGCGAGTCCATCCGACGCGGATCGGTCGCCTTCAAACTACCGGGTGTTGATGTCGTCCTCGTCCCTGATAATTTGCGTCTCCGCCTCGCCCGAGGAGACCTCGTTTACCAGTTCGTAGAAGTCGTTTTGCATGCCGGCCGGGAACGTGAGGACGCCGATCCACGACCCGTCCGGCTGCCACTCCTCGCGTTCGAGGTCCCCGTACTCCCGGACCTTCGCCTGACCGCTCCCCGCGTACTCGGCCGGGAGCTGAACGGCGACGGTGACCTCGTCGAACCGGATGGGGATGACCGGCCGAAGCGCGTCGAGCGCGTCGTCGACCTGGTTCTCGACGGGTTCCATCGGGTCGACCGAGAAGTCCGTCTCCTCGAGGGCGCTCTCGATGCGCTCGGGCGGGTGTGGCGCGTCGTCCATCTGGGGGTTGACCGCGTTCCGGGTGATGCGGTTGATGAGCTGTTTGTGCTTCTGTTCCTGCATTTCCCGGCGCTGCTCGGCCGTGATCTGGATCTCCCCGCGCTTGATGACCTCCGGGATGATATCGAGTGGATCGGTCGTCTCGAAGACCTCCTCCAGCGCGTCCTCCGGCGGTCGATCGCCGCGGGAGGCGTCCTCGAAGACGTCCTCGGCGGCGATGACGTCCTCGAGGTCCCCCTCGAACTCGTCGCGTTTGATCGCGAGCGCGGCGTCCGGGTCGACGAGCACCTCGAACCGCTGACCGTGGGACTCGAGGCGCGCCGTCACGGCCTCGTCGAGTGATATCATGCTCGAAGCTACTGGGGCCCGCTTCAAAGGTGTTTCCCGCTACCGACGGGGATTCGGCGTCCACGACGGTCCGGGACGTCGCCCCTCCCGAACCGGCCGGGCGGCGATCAGGAGTCGTCGTCGGACGATTCCTCGCCCTCGCCCGCGGCATCCGCGTCGTCATCGGGTTCGGCGAGCAGGTCGAACGACTCGAGGTACTCGCGGATCTCGTCGAGGTCGTGTGACCTGAATCGCGAGGTCTCGACGGGAATCGTCGCGAGGCTGATCCCCGCGGGCTCGAGACCGTCGTCGCTCACGCTCTCGAGGGCGGAGAGGGCGAGTTCGACGCCGTCATCGAGGCTCATCCCCTCCTCGTAGGACTCCTCGAGGTAGTCGTCGATCTCGTTCCGGTCGGCGCCCACCGCGAGGGCTTTCCACTCGTAGGGGGTGCCGGAGGGGTCGGTTTCGAAGAGGCGGGGCTGGCCGTTCTCGACGCCGCCGATGATGAGGGCGACGCCGAAGGGGCGGGCGCCGCCG
>Ga0207797_1003118_pt1 | contig 11167 bp, 9 predicted proteins | sample PRCRCaboRojoPR_6_FD_187275 | JGI IMG/M metagenome (GOLD analysis project Ga0207797, IMG submission 187275) | Marine sediment microbial community from Cabo Rojo, Puerto Rico - PR CR 10% Liquid 1 (SPAdes) | ecosystem: Environmental > Aquatic > Marine > Coastal > Sediment | place: Cabo Rojo, Puerto... | reverse complement strand
TTCTATCGTCCCCCCCCCCACGCCAGTCTCCGACAATCCCGCCGGGACCCGACCTCCCGGTCGTCCGACAGGCCTAAGCGGAGTCGGGCGATGGGCACGGGTATGAACTACCACGAGGCGGCGATGACGCTCTTGGACCTCCGCCGCTTCGAACCGCGCAAGGGAACGGCGGCGACCGCCGCCCTCCTCGGCCACCTCGGCGATCCCCACGAGGACCTGGCCTGCGTGCAGGTCGCGGGGTCGAACGGGAAGGGCTCGACGGCGCGGCTGCTCGAGTCCGTCTGCCTGGAGGCTGGCCTCGACGTCGGCCTGTACACCTCGCCCCACCTCGACGACCTCCGGGACCGGATCCGCGTCGACGGCCGACCGATGCGGGAGGCCGCTCTCGTCGAGTTCGTCGAGGCTGCCGGGGACCACCTCACCGACGCCGCGGCGGCCGGCGAGTCCCCGACCTTCTTCGAGACGGTCACTGCGATGGCGTTCTGGGAGTTCGCCCGCCGCGACGTCGACGTCGCCATCCTCGAGGTCGGCATCGGCGGCCGGTACGACGCCACGAGCGTCGTCGACCCGGTCGCAGCGGCCGTCACGAGCGTCGCTCGCGAACACACCGCCGTCCTCGGCGAGGACCTGGCGACCATCGCCCGCGAGCAGGCAGCGGTCGCGCCCGGGGATCGACCCCTCGTGACGGCGGCCACCGGCGAGGCGCTCGGAGCGATCCGGGAGGCGGTCGGTGAGGTCACCCTCGTCGGGCCGCCGTACCACGGGGACGAGGGGGGAGCTGTCGACGGCGAGGGTTCCGACGAGGGGGACGACGGCGAGGAGGACGGCCAGGACCCCGACATCGCGGTCGAGTCGCTGGGACGGGACGGCCTGTCCTGGGACGTCGCCATCGTGGGAGCAGGTCTCGACGTCGAGGTCCCGCTCGGACTCCTCGGCGACCACCAGGCCCGGAACGCCGGCGTCGCGGCGGCGCTGGCCGAGCAAATCGCGGCGACGCTCGACGTGGACATTCCGGCGAAGACAGTCACCGACGGGCTCCGGAAGGCCACCTGGCCCGGCCGGTTCGAGGTCCTCGGCCGGGACCCGCTGGTCGTCCTCGACGGCGCCCACAACCCCGACGGCTGTGCCGCACTCGCGGACACGCTGGGGACCTTCGACTACGACGACCTGCACCTCGTGGTCGGCGCGCTGGCCGACAAGGACCTCGCCGGAATGGCCGCCGCACTCCCCGAGCCGGCCCACGTGATCGCCTGCCAGCCCGACCTCGACCGCGCCGAGGAGGAAACGGTCGTCGCGCGGGCCTTCGAACGGGAAATCGAGGGTCACCAGAGTACCGGCGGAAGCGATGACATCGAGGAAACCGACGCGACCGGCGCGGCAGGCGCGACCGTCGAGACGCGGGCGGACGTGGCGGGCGCACTCGGCATCGCTCTCGAGAACGCAGGCGAGGACGACTGCGTGCTCGTCACCGGGTCGCTGTACGCCGTCGGCGAGGCACGGACGCGCTGGGCACGGCCGATGATCCCCAAGCGTGTCGACTCGCTGTCGAGGGCGCGAGCTACGCTCGCGGACGCCAACGTGACCGAGGCGGGCGCCTGGCGGATGCGCGGCAAGGCGGTCCACCGCGTGGTCCGGACCCGCGTCCAGCCCCGGCAGGCACAGTACCTCAAGGAGGAACTCCTCTCGCTGGGCGGGGAGTGTGCCATCTCCGGCCTGAACGACCAGCGCCGGGAGCGACTCGCAGTCGTCATGATGGGGACGATGGCCCAGTTCAAGCGTCTGATCGACAAACTCGCCGGCCAGCCCTACGGCCTCGCCCAGCTCGCCAGCGAGCTCCGGGCCCAGCTGGGCATCGGGACCACCGAGGAGCGTCGGGGCTACCCCTGGGAGGGCGAGGGGACGGCAGTCATGGGCATCCTGAACGTCACGCCGGACAGTTTCCACGACGGCGGCGCCTACGAGGCGACGCGGGACGCAGTCGATCGTGGCGAAGCCATGGTGGCGGCGGGCGCGGACATCGTCGACGTGGGCGGCGAGTCGACCCGGCCCGGCGCGGAGCCCGTGCCCGTCGCCGAGGAGCGCGAACGGGTCGTCCCCGTCGTGGAGGCGCTCGCGGACCTGGACGTGATGGTGTCGATCGACACGCGGAAGCCCGCGGTCGCACGGGCGGCCCTCGAGGCGGGTGCGGACGTACTCAACGACGTCACCGGGCTCGAGGACCCGGCGATGCGGGCGGTCGCGGCGGAGTTCGACGCCCCCGTCGTCCTCATGCACTCGATCGACGCGCCCGTCGTCCCCGACCGCGACGTCCCCTACGACGACGTGGTCCGGGACGTGATCGACGACCTCGCCGAACGCGTCCTCCTGGCCGAGCGGGCCGGCCTGGACCGGTCACAGATCCTCGTCGACCCGGGGCTGGGCTTCGGGAAGACGCAGGCGGAGAACTTCGAACTGCTCGGGCGCCTCGACGAGTTCCAGGCCCTCGGCTGTCCCGTCCTCGTCGGCCACTCCCACAAGTCGATGTACGGCCTGATCGACCGTGGGCCCGACGAGCGGACCGAGCCGACCATCGCGGCCACGGCACTCGCTGCTGACCGGGGTGCCGACGTGATCCGCGTCCACGACGTCGCGGCGAACGTCGCCGCCCTCGACACCGTCGCTGCGGCCAGCCGGGGGCCGTCGGTCGGGGAAGGGGAGTGACCGCGGACGGCGGACCGATCCTCGGGGGAACGACGTTCCGAGGCCGGGGTGCCGAGTAGTGCCGCGGTGCCGAGATGCCGAGATGACGAGATGCCGAGGTGCAGCCTCCGTTCATCTCAGGCACCTCGCCGGGCCCCTTTTGTGTGTCTCCGACGTTAGCCACAGACAGTGGCACCAATCGACGAGGCCGAGGCCGTCTTCTGGGACATCGGCGGCGTCGTCCTCGACCTCGAGTCCGTCCAGGCCGTCCAGCGCCGGTTCGTCGACCGACTCGTCGTCGAGTACGACTCGCCCGTCGACGCCGAGGACGCCCACGAACGCTTCCGACAGACCGTCGGCGACTACTTCCGCGAGCGGGACGGGACCGCCTTCCGGCCAGCCAGGGAGGGGTACCGACGCGGCGTCGACGCCATCCTGGTCCCGGACGCCGAGACCGTCCCGTGGCGACCGCTCCTCCGGCGGCTCCAGGCCGAGAGCGTCGAAGCCAACCCGGACGCCGTCGCGGCCATCGAGTCCCTCGCCGAAACCCCGCTCCACCAGGGCGTCGTCAGCGACGTCGACCACGAGGAGGGCGAGTTCCTGCTGGACGAACTCGGCGTCCGGGACGCGCTGGACTCCTACACCAGTTCGGAGGCCGTCGGACGGACGAAACCCGACCCGGCGACCTTCGAGGCCGGCCTCGACCGGGCGGGCGTCGACCCGGAGCGGGCGGTCATGATCGGTGACCGGTACGAGCACGACGTCGCGGGGGCCAAGCGGGTCGGCCTCGTGACGGTCGCGTACGGAGCCGACGACGGACCGGCTGCGGACTACCACCTCTCGGACCTGCGGGCGTTGCCAGCACTCCTGGGCGTCGACGAGACGGCGACCCGGTAGGGCCAGAGAAGGGGGGAAGGGGCAGAGGCGGGGGCAGCGGGGGGCCGGGGCGGAGTAGGACGTGCTGACGGTCGCGCGAATACTGACCCGTCTCGAGTGGCTGCTCACAGGCCAGCGTTGCTGCTCACAGGAGGCCGTAGGCCTCGACCACGTCATCGTAGACGTCCAGGTAGCGGCCCGCGACCGCCTCGTGGTCGTACTCGGCCCACTCGGGTTCGACGTCGCGGCGCTCGAACTCGCCGGCGTCGGTGATGGCGTCGGCCATCTCCTGGGAACTCGTCACCCGGTAGCTGCGCTCGTAGCCCTCGATGAGTTCGTGGGCGGCGGATTCGGCCTGGTACTCGACGACGCCGACGCAGCCACAGGCCAGTGCCCAGAGCAACTCGGTCGCGAAGTACTCACGGGAGGCGGTCTGGACGAACACGTGGGCGCCGCGGTAGATGGACAGGCGACGGTCCCGGTCACAGGCGCCGACGAACTCGACGCGGTCGTCGATCCGGAGGTCCGCCGCCTGCTCCTCGTAGGCCGACCGTTCCGGCCCGTCGCCGACGATCCGGGCCCGCCAGTCACGGGTCCGGAGTTCCGCCAGGCCGAGCAGGAGGCTCTCGACGTTCGCGCTCTCGTCGAGGGGGTGTGCGAAGGCGACGTCGATCTCGGTCGCGGGCTCCACCGTCTCGATCCGGTCGAAGTCGATACTCTCGGGGATCACCCGGGTCGAGTCGTCCCCCGCACCGAGTTCGCGCACCTCCGTCCGGACCATCTCCGAGGGGGTCACGACCATCGCGGGTTTCGTCGCCGCCCGGCGGGTCCACCGCGACTCGTCGGGGAGGCCCTCGTCGCCGTACCACTCGACGACGAGCGGACAGCGGGCCAGAGTCCCGCCCAGACTCGCGGCCGAGACGCTCTGGACCGGCGTCGGCCTGGCGTGGACGACGTCGGGCCGGTGGCGCGCGAGGTGGAACGGGAGCCGGTAGCTGAACGAGGTGGGAGCGGGGCCGAGCGTCACCCGACGGTAGGTCACGCCGTCGACCTCGCGGACGTCCTCGTGGCCGTCCCACCACTGGGCACAGAAGACGGTGACGTCGTGGCCCCCGTCGGCCATCTTGCGGGCGATCCGTTCGAAGCGGCGCGCGCCCGGGGTGTCCTCGTAGTGTGGCGTCAGCATCGACACCATCGCGACGCGCATATACCCACGGCGTCGGCTGGGGCTGTCAAAAAACCATCTACCCGCGGCCCTGGTGCCCGGCACCGGCCCCTGCTCTCGCGGGAAAAGGAGGAAGGTGTGGAGTCCTCGACCCGCGGGAACCGCACAAGCGCTTTCATGATGGCCCGCCTGCCACCGGACGTGCACGGCTACGACCTCGAGCGCTACCTCACGATCCGGAGCGCCTACGGCGCCACGCTGGCTCCGGACGGGACCCTCGCCTTCCTCGTCGACACCACCGGCGTCGCCCAGGTCTGGACCCTCTCGCAGCCCCGCGGCTGGCCGACCCAGCGGACCTTCGGGGAGGAGCCGGTCGCTTTCGGGACCTACTCCCCCGAGCGGCCCGAACTCGTCTTCGGGAAGGACGACGGCGGCAACGAGCGCGTCCAGTTCCACCGCCTCGACCCCGACGGCCACGTCGTCGACCTGACTGCAACGCCAGCGGCGAAACACCAGTGGGGTGGCTGGAGTCACGACGGCGAGCGGTTCGCCTTTGCCTCGAACCGGCGGGACGAGTCGGTCTTCGACGTCTACGTCCAGGGCCGGGACGAACGCGAGGACGCCGCCGAGCTTGTCCACCGCGGCGACGGCTACCTCTACGTCGCCGGCTGGGCGCCCGGGGACGACCGCCTGCTGGTCGGGGAGACCTACGGCAGCGCCGACCAGGACCTCTACGTCCTCGACCTCGAGACGCGGGACCTCACTCACGTCACACCGCACGAGGGGACGATCCGGTACGCGAGTCCGGAGTGGAGCCGCGACGGCGAGGGGCTCTACCTCGTCACCGACCAGGAGAGCGACACCCTCGAACTACGCTACCTCGACCTCGCGGCCGCCACGGCGGCCGACGAACTCGGGCCCGAGCACCTCGCGGTCGTCCGGGACGGCGGCGACTGGAACGTCGACGGCGTCGCCGTCGACCACGACACCGACCGGCTGGCCTACTCCCGGAACGTCGAGGGCTACACCGAACTCCACGTCGGCGCCGTCGACACCGACACCGACCGTCCCACTCTCCGCGAGTATCCCGTCCCGCCCCTCGCCGGCGGCGTTGCTGGAGGCGTGGCTTTCGACCGGGCGGGCGACCGCCTGGCGCTGTCTGCCTCGGGACGGACCAGGAACACGAACGTCTACGTCCTCGACCTCCCCGAGGGGGCGCCCACTCTCACCGATCCCGCCGAGGCGGTCGCCAGCAGCGGTGGAGAGCGGGCGATTGCCGGGGTGCCGGCGGTCGAGCCACCGGGCCGCACATCGGCGTCCGCGACGCACGCCGGGGGCGAGGACCAGGGCAAGCCCGATACCCCCACCGCGACCAGGTGGACCGACGCCTCGACGGCGGGGATCCCGCCGTCGACCTTCCGGGCGGCGGACCTCGTCCGGTACGAGACCTTCGACGGCCGGGAGATTCCGGCCTTCTTCACGCTCCCCGAGTCCGTTCCGGAGGGCGGCGCCCCCGTCGTCGTCGACGTCCACGGCGGACCGGCGAGCCAGCGACGGCCCTCCTTCTCGGGGCTCGTCCAGTACCTGCTCGACCGGGGCTATGCGGTCTTCGAGCCGAACGTCCGGGGCTCCTCGGGCTACGGGAAGGCCTACACCCACCTCGACGACGTCGAGAAGCGCCTCGACTCCGTCGCCGACCTCGACGCGGCGGCGGACTGGCTCGCGGCCCACGAGGCCGTCGACGGCGACCGGATCGCGATCAAGGGCGGCTCCTACGGCGGGTTCATGGTCCTCTCGGCGATGACCGAGTATCCCGACCGCTGGGCCGCGGGCGTCGACGTCGTCGGCATCGCGAACCTCGTCACCTTCCTCGAGAACACCGGGTCCTGGCGGCGGGAACACCGCGAGGCCGAGTACGGGAGCCTCGAGGAGGACCGGGAGTTCCTCGAGGACATCAGTCCCGTCCACAGCGCCGACGAGATCGCCGCCCCCCTGTTCGTCGTCCACGGGGCGAACGACCCGCGGGTGCCCCTGGGCGAGGCCGACCAGATCGTCGAGGCCGTCGAGGCCCGCGGCCTGCCCGTCGAGGAACTGGTCTTCGAGGACGAGGGCCACGGCCTCTCGAAACTCGAGAACCGCATCGAAGCCTACACCGAGATGGTGGCCTTCCTCGACGCTCACGTGTAGCGATTCCTTCGAGCTGAAACGCCGCCGTACGTCGATTTCTGGCGCTGAAAACGTCGCTCGGGATTTATAGGTACCCGTGATGTGGAACGGGCTATGGGTGTCGCGGCGCGAACGCACGAGGCCGTCGAGGAGAGACTCGACGGGCTCCAGGAGACGTACGGATCGGTGACCGTGAACCAGACGACAGTCTCGCTGCCGGGCGAGCGCTTCGAGTCGGTCGTGGACCGGTACGCCGCCGGGCTCGTTGACGCCTACGTCGCAGTCGAGAACGGCGACGACGAGGTCCTCCACGTCCTCGCCGACGACGGTCTCGAACTCCCCGGGACGGCCCCGTCGGAGGGCGAACGACTGGAGCGTGGCGCCCGGCAAGCGGTCGAGGAGGCGACGGGCGTCCGGTGCCGGATCGACGGCCTCCGGGAGGTCACCATCACCGGCATCAGGAATGCCGACAGCGGGAAGACCGTCTACCGCCTGGTGGTCGTCTTCTCCGCCCAGTACCTCGACGGCCCGGTCGGGGAGCGGGCCGAGTGGGCCGACCGGGCCGCCGAGGTGGCGCCCCTCCACGTCTGAGGTGGCCCGCGACCGGCGAGCAGGCTCGCGTCGGGAGCGATCGCGGCGTCGAGCCGCCGCACACATGCTACCTGCCGATCGGTTGGTACATGGCGAGCGTTTGCACTCGCCCCGGCGTTTGCACCCGCCCCGGCGTTTGCACCCGCCCTTCCGGTTCTGATCCTCAAACGACGCCGGTGACCGTCGCGACCTCCCGGGCCGCGGCCTCGCTGACGCCGTCGCCCAGGATCGTGTAGCGGTCGCGGATCTCGTGGGCCGTCGTCAGCGCCTCGATGACCGTCTCGGGCTCGACGCCGAGGCCCTCGGCGGTCGTCGGCGCGCCGATGGCCGACAGCGCGTCGCGGACGTCCCGCCACTCGCCGTCGTCGCCGGTGTGGAGGTACTCGGTCATGATGGCGCCGACGCCGGCCTGGTGGCCGTGGAGGGCCACGCCCGGAGCCAGCCGGTCGAGCTGGTGACTGAAGAGGTGTTCGGCGCCGCTTGCGGGCCGCGAGGAGCCCGCGATGGACATCGCGACGCCGGAGGCGACGAGTGCTTTCACCACGATCCAGGCCGACTCCTCGAGCCCCTGCTTGATGGAGTCCGCCCGCCCGACGAGCATCTCGGCGGTCATCCGCGAGAGCGCGGCGGCGTACTCGGAGTACCCGACGTTCTTCAGCCGGTGGGCCAGCTGCCAGTCCCGGACGGCCGTGTAGTTGGAGATGATGTCCGCCGACCCCGCCGTCGTGAGCCGCCAGGGCGCGTCGGCGAGGATCTCGGTGTCGGCGACGACCGCAAGCGGCGGCGCCGAGGCGACGCTGTGGCGGGTGTCCTCGTCGGGGACCGAGCCCCGGCCCGAGACGATGCCGTCGTGGCTCGCCGCCGTCGGGACCGAGACGAACCCCGAGCCCCGCTCGTCGGCGGCCATCTTCGCCACGTCGATCGCCTTCCCCCCACCCACGCCGACGAGGTAGCCCGCGTCGGCGGTCTCGGCCGCCTCGATGACCGACTCGACGGCCCCGAAGCTGGCGGCCTCGATCTCGACGAGGTCGGGGTCGGCCCCGACCGCCGCGAAGTCCTCGAGGACCCGGTCGGCGGCGACCTCGCGGGGGGTCGGGCTCGTGACGACGAGCGGCCGGCCCTGGAGGTGGACGTCGGCGACGGCGTCGACCGTGTCGTCGATGACGCCGTGGCCGACGAGGACGTTCCGGGGGAGCCGGATCCACGTCGACTTCTCGAACATACCCAGCCCTTTCCGGCCGAGTTATTTCAAACGTGAGGGTCAGCCGATCGCCGAGATACCAGATTCATCCACCCGGCAGACGTCCCGCCCTGTTCCCTACAGCGTCTCGAGGACGCCTAGAACTCGATCTTCCGCTTCGCGAGCCGGTCCCGCCTCGAGGTCCGCGTCCGGTCCGCCCGCGTCGAGATAGTGATCGACGGTCTGCTCGATCGACGCCCCGACCGGAACCGCCTCCCACCCGAGGGCGGCCAGTTTGGCCGTCGAGAGCACGTGGGGCGGGTCGCGATAGAGCGGAAAGTCCCCCGGTTCGAGGTCGCCGGCGGCGAGTTCCCGCCCGCAGGCGGTCACGACCTCGACGTCGGTCCCGGCGGCATCCGCAATCGCCTCGACGAGGTCCCCGAGCGTCCGCAGGCTCCGGTCCCCGACGTTGTAGGCCTCGCCGGCGGTCCCTCGTTCGGCGACCGTGCGGATCCCGCGGGCGACTGTCTCGACGAAGACGAGGTGCCAGAGGTTGGTCCCGTCGCCGGGGACGATGATGCGGTCGTGTGTCCGCACCCGCTGGATCCAGTAGCGGTAGCGGTCCGTGTAGTCGTGTGGGCCGTAGACGATGGGGGGTCGGACGCTCATCGCGTTCACGTCCGCCTCCGCCGCGGCCGCGAAGACTGCCCGGTCGCCCTCGGCCTTCCGCGCGCCGTAGGAGTCCCAGGAGTCGTCGGTCGCTTGCTCCTCGCTGCAGGGCTCGAGGGGCGTCTCGTCCTCCCGCTTGGGGATTGTCTCGGTCCCGTAGGCCGCGCCGGAGGAGACGTAGACGTAGGCGTCGACGTCGGCGAAGACCTCGGTCGCGACGCGAACGTCCCGGGGGTAGTAGGCGACGAGGTCGACCACGACGTCGGGGTCGACGGTCTCGGCCGCCGCTTCGAGGTCCTCGTCGGTGCGGCGGTCGCCCTCGACGTGGTCGACGCCCTCGCGGTCGGCGAAGGGGTCCTCCCGGTTGCCGCGGGTGAACAGCGTGACCTCGTAGCCGTGGTCGAGGAACTCTTCGACCGTGGCCCGGCCGAGAAACCGGGTTCCCCCGATCAGGAGTGCGCGTTCGGGCATGGGGGTTCATCGGGGGCCGGGGAGATAAGCGCCCGCGTCGGGTCCGATGTCGAACATCACCTTCTGTGGCGTGTACCGCTGCACGGGCTCTCTGGAAGCCCATCGAAAAACGCATAGAAAACATCGTACGAAATAGGAACCATTCAACCCGAGAGTTTTCGGGCCTGTCGTTTCTTAAGGTAGTATCCGACAGCGCCGATGACGGCCGCAATAATCGCGAAGACGACGGTCCAAATGAAGAGCCCGAAAACACTACCTATCGCCATACCGACCTCCCGGGCCGTCTGTGGGTCATCCGAACTGAACAAAACAGGTGCATAAAAAAAGAGTGGCACAAGGACGAGGGTGAGCGCAGCGATATAAAGCCCGCTTCCGAAAGCTCCCGTTGCCGTGGGCTTCCGCCACAGAAAGAGGGTGACACTGCCGAAAGCAACGACAAGGCCCACGGCGCTCCAATCAGTGTTTGCAAGCCCCCAAGCGACGAGCCCTCCTACGACTATCCCCATAAATGCGCCAGCGATGCCGATCTTCCAGTTCGGTGGGAGAAATGATCGGGCCGACTTCTGGCCATTCGATTCTTGCTCCGTAACGGGGGCGACATCGCCATCCTGGGTTTCGGTAGTAGGTAGCCCTTCACCGCACTCCCGACAGTAACGGGGATTTCCCTCCAATTCGATCCCACAGGATGGACAGAATGCCATATCGTGTATTGATAACTATCCCCACAATTGATTACAGTTTCTAATCCGGGATTCCCATGGATATCAGCTTGCATCAAAGGGCAATCGCCGTCACCCCCTCTATCTTCCAGACACAGTGGGCTATCCACTACTGCTTCCGGGTGGCGAACAACTCATTCAGTCGCGAATCGGTCCTGCTCGTGCTCCTGAACTGGGTACTGCGGAGTCCTGGTGAATAGAGTGCCTCAATCGCTCTTGGAAGAAGTCTGAGCATTCGATCTGGTGGAGCAACAAGCCCCAGAACCGATGCAATTTCCGCGACGACGATCGAGAACTCTGTCACTCCCCCCATGACCCAGATACGAGCGAGTCGAGGAGGCGCATCGACTACGACGGGGGGTCGGGAAGGCCAGCCTTCGCCCCGAACGGGCACCGACCAGAACACAAATGAGCCCGCAAACCCAACGACCGCCGATGCCCTCCACCACGAACGACGACGAGAGCGGCTGCCCCAAGTGCGGCCACACCGAGGTCACGACCGACAAGATCTCGACGACCGGTGGCGGTCTGAGCAAGATGTTCGACGTCCAGAACCGCGGCTTCCAGACCGTGACCTGCACGAACTGCGGGTTCACAGAGCTCTACGCCTCCGACGCCGGGACGTCCAACCTCGCAGACGTCTTCCTCGGG
>Ga0207797_1003117_pt1 | contig 11169 bp, 7 predicted proteins | sample PRCRCaboRojoPR_6_FD_187275 | JGI IMG/M metagenome (GOLD analysis project Ga0207797, IMG submission 187275) | Marine sediment microbial community from Cabo Rojo, Puerto Rico - PR CR 10% Liquid 1 (SPAdes) | ecosystem: Environmental > Aquatic > Marine > Coastal > Sediment | place: Cabo Rojo, Puerto... | reverse complement strand
CCCGGTCGCGGACGTCGCCGCCGCCGTCACCGACGCGACCGACGTGGTGACGATGGTCCACAGCGAGACCAGCACCGGCCTGCTCAACCCCGTCGCCGAAGTCGGCGCCGTCGCCCGCGAACACGACGCGACGTTCGTCGTCGACGGCGCCACCAGCGTCGGCGGCGACGCGTTCAAGATAGACGAGTGGCACGTCGACGTCGCGCTCACCGACGCCCAGATGGCGCTCGCGGCCCCGCCGGGGCTCAGCGCCGTGTTCGTCACCGACCGGGCGCGCGCCCGGTTCGACGGCGAGCACGCCCCCTTCTACGAGGACCTCGACCGACACCTCCGGGCCGCCGAGAACCACCGGACGCCGTTTTCGAGCGCGGTGTCGCTGTTCCGGGCGCTCGCGGTCGCCGTCGAGGCCGTCGAGGCCGAGGGGATGCCCGAGCGCGTCCGCCGCCACCGGACCTACGCCTCCGCCTTCCGCGAGGCCTTCGAGTCGATGGGGCTGGAGCTGTTCGCCGACCCCGACGGCCCCACGCGCTACTCCAACACCGTCACCGCCGTCTCGCTGCCGGACGCGGTCAGCGGCGACGACGCCGACGCCTTCTTCGACGGCGTCGCGGCGCGGAACGTGAGCGTCGCCGACGGACAGGCCCACCTCGGGGGTCGCATCTTCCGCGTGAGCAACATGGGCGCACTCGACGCCGACGACGTCCGCCGCGGCATCGAGGCCGTGGGTGAGGCGATGGCCGACGCCGGCGTCGACGTGGATCTGCCGGCGGCGCTCGTCGCCGCGGAGGAACGACTCGACTGACCGGACCGCTCGGCCCGGTTCGCTCCCGGCCCCGCCGCCGCTCCTCGCAGACGTTGCCGTTACTACCACGCATATACGGATGGACAATTATGCGTTTCAATCATGGGAGAGGGATTTCACACTCGGAGCCTCCACGCGGGACAGGAGCCGGACCCGGCGACCGGAGCGCGCGCACCGCCGATCTATCAGACCACGTCCTACGTCTTCGAGGACGCCGACCGCGCGGCCGACCTGTACGCGCTCGACGCCGACGGGGACGTCTACTCGCGCATCTCGAATCCGACGACGCGGACGCTCGAAGACCGACTCGCGTCGCTCGAGGGCGGGAGCGGGGCCGTCGCCACCGCCTCGGGGATGGCGGCGCTCGACGCCGTGACGACCGCGCTCGCGTCGGCCGGCGACAACGTCGTCGCCGCGGCCGACACCTACGGCGGCACCGCGACCTACCTCGGGCCCTTCGTCGAGCGCCGCGGCGTCGAGGCGCGGACGGTCGAGACCCTCGACTACGACGCCTACGCCGAGGCGATAGACGACGACACCGCCTTCGTCCACGTCGAGACGATCGCCAACCCGTCGCTCGTGACGCCGGACTTCGAGCGACTCGCCGACCTCGCACACGAGCACGCCGTCCCGCTGGTCGTCGACAACACCTTCGCGACGCCCGCGCTCTGTCGGCCCATCGACCACGGCGCGGACGTGGTCTGGGAGTCGACGACGAAGTGGCTCCACGGCTCTGGCACGACCGTCGGCGGCGTCGTCGTCGACGGCGGCACCTTCCCGTGGGACCACGCCGACGCGGACTACCCGCTGGTGACCGGCGACCACCCGGGCTACGAGCGGGACTTCGTCGAGCGGTTCGGCGACGCGGCGTTCGCCGCGGCCGTCCGCCACCGCGCCGTCCGCACGAGCGGAGGGTCGCAGTCGCCGTTCGACGCGTGGCAGACGATCCAGGGGCTGGAGACGCTCCCGATCCGGATGGCCCGCCACTGCGAGAACGCCGCGACGGTCGCCGCGTTCCTCGACGAGCACGACGCGGTCTCGTGGGTGAACTACCCCGGGCTCGAATCCCACGAGACCCACGCCGAGGCGACCGCGTATCTCGACGGCGGTATCGGTAACGACACCTCGGCGGGCGGGACGTCCGCCGGCGGCTACGGCGGCATGGTGACCTTCGGCCTCGCCGACGGCTACACCGCGGCAAAGCGGGTCTGCGAGTCGGTCGAACTCGCCTCGCTGCTCGCGAACGTCGGCGACGCGAAGACGCTCGTGATCCACCCCGCCTCGACCACCCACGCGCAGTTGAGCGAGAAAGCGCAGGCGGCCGCCGGCGTCACGCCGGAGATGGTGCGACTCTCGGTCGGCCTGGAGGACCCCGAGGACGTCGTCGCCGACCTCGGGCGGGCGCTCGACCGGGCGAGCGCGCCGGACGACCGCTGACGCCGCGGCGAACCTTGCCGTAACTACGGGTTATATCCGACTAGAGCAATATGCATACTGTACATGACGCGGGTGGAGCGCGACACGGCCTCGCTCGGCGAGTTCACCTTCGAGAGCGGTGAGACGATCCCGGACCTGGAGGTCGCCTACGAGGCGTACGGCGAGTTCGACGGCGACAACGCCGTCCTCGTCTGTCACGCCCTCACGGGGAGTCAGCACGTGGCGGACGTCGGGGCCCGGGGCGACGGCGGCGACGACACGGCCGGACAGGCCCGCGCGTGGTGGAACGACGTCGTCGGCCCCGGGAAGGCCATCGACACCAACGAGTACTACGTCGTCTCGGTGAACGTCCCGGGCTCCTGTTATGGCACCTCCGGCCCGGCCTCCGAGAACCCCGAGACCGGCGAGCCGTACGGCACCGACTTCCCGGCGGTCACGGTCGGCGACTGGACCCGCGCCCAGCGCCGACTGCTCGACCACGTCGGCGTCGGTCGCCTCCACGCCGTCGTCGGCGGGAGCGTCGGCGGCATGAACGTCCTCGACTGGGCGCGGCGCTACCCCGACGACGTCCGCCGGATCGCGCCGGTCGCCACCGCCGGTCGCCTCGACCCGCAGTGTCTCGCGATCGACGCGGTCGCACGCCGGTCTATCACCACGGACCCGAACTGGCGAGCCGGCGACTACTACGGCGACGACCACCCCGACGACGGTCTCGCGCTCGCCCGCCAGCTCGGCCACGTGATGTATCTCTCCAAGGAGTCGATGGACCGCAAGTTCGGCCGCCGGTCGGCCGGGCGCGACGCCGCCCGCGACTCCTTTCCCACCGACCCCGCGGCCGCCTTCTTCCCGTACCGGGACGTGGAGTCGTATCTCGACTACAACGCCGAGAAGTTCGTCGACCGCTTCGACGCCAACAGCTACCTCTACCTGACGCGGGCGATGGACGACTACGACCTCGCGTCGGGGTACGGCTCCGACGCCGACGCGCTGGCCGCCTTCGAGGGCGAGGCGCTTCTGGTCTCGTTCACCGGCGACTGGCACTTCACGGTCGAGCAGTCGGAGGCGCTCGCGGAGGCGTTCCGCGAGGCCGACGTGCCCGTCGCCCACCACGTGGTGGAGTCCGACCACGGCCACGACGCCTTCCTCGTCGAACCGGAGTCGGTCGGCCCGCCGCTCCGGGACTTCCTCGCCGACGGGGTCGACGGTCGCGCGATCACCGACACCGCCGACGAGTCCGCCTCGACGGGCGTCGACGACCAGTTCGCCCCGGTCCACAACAGCCTGTTCTCCGGCTGAGACGCGCCCCGGCGGCGACCGGTCGTGAGCGAGGCCGGTTCACTCGGGGAGTAGTGCGTCGCTCGCCCGCGCCGTCGTCACCTCGAACCGCGCGCCGCCGTCGGCCGACTCGGTGAGGGCGACCGTCCACCCGTGTGCTTCGACGATGCGGCGGACGATGGCGAGTCCGAGCCCCGTCCCTCCGGCGTCGCTGGTGTAGCCGCGGTCGAACGCCGCGTCGCGGCGCTTCTCGGGGACGCCCGGACCGTCGTCTGCGACGTAGAACCCGCCCTCGAGCGTGCCGATGGTGACGTTCGCGTCGGTGCCGGCGTGCTCGACGGCGTTCCGGTAGAGGTTCTCGAACAGCTCCAGCAGGCGGCTCTCGTCGGCCAGCACGCTCCCGATGTCGCGCTCGACGTCGAGGTCACACTCGCAGGTGGCCACGTTCGCCCACGCCCGCCTCGCGGTGCGCTCGACGTCGAGGGCCGTCGGTTCGCCGACGAACTCGCCCTGCCGAGCGAGCGTGAGCAGGTCGTCGACGAGCGCGTCCATGCGCTCGTGTGCGCGCTCGACCTCGTCGAGCAACGCGTCGTCGTCGCGTTCGCGGGCCAGTTCGAGCTTCCCCGACGCGACCTGCAGCGGGTTCCGGAGGTCGTGGGAGACGACGTCGACGAACTCCTCGAGCCGGTCGTTCTGGCGTTCGAGTCGTCGCTGACGGCGACGCCGTTCGGTGACGTCCCGGATCGCCCCTATCACCTCGAGGTGGCCGCCGACCCGTATCGGGCTGAGGCTGATGTCGATCGGGAACTCCGAGCCGTCGCTCCGCAGGCCGGTGAGGTCCTTCGAGACGCCCATCGGCCGGCGCTCGGGGCTCTCGACGAACTGCTCGCGGTACTCGACGTGACCGTCCCGGTACCGCTCGGGGACGAGTCTCTCGACGGGCTCTCCCACCAGTTCGGACCGGTCGTAGCCGAACAGCGCTTCGAGCTGCGGGTTGACCGCCGTCACGACCCCGTCGCCGTCGACGACGCAGGTCGCGTCCGGCGTCAGTTCGAGGAACGCCTCGAAGCGCGCTTCGGTCCGGCGCGCCTCCACGATCTCCGCGACGCGGTCGGCGAGCAGTCTGAGGCTCTCGGGCGTCGCGCGCCGGGGGACGTACTCCGTGACCCCCGCCGAGACCGCCTCGCTCGCGACGCGTTCGCTCCCGCGGTCGGTAAACAGGACGAACGGGACGTCGCCGTCGAGTTCGCGGACGCGACGCAGCAACTCGACGCCGTCGCAGTCCGGCAGTCGATAGCTGGCGACGACGCAGTCGACCTCGGCCGCGGTGAACCGCTCTATTCCGTCGGCCACGGTCGAAGCCGTCTCTACGCGCAAGCGGTCGGTCCCGCCCTCCAGGACCCGTTTCGCCCGCGCGTTCGTCTCCTCGTCGTCGACGTGTAACACCCGGATCGCACTCGCAGTCACCGGCGCGACGTCCTCCGCGGGACCGTCTTCTCAACTCCCATTAGTTTCATATCCGTACAGCTGCGCGCGTCTCTTTAGTCTAACCATAACTAGACAGACATATATCTTGCCTCGGAACCGCGTGGTAGCTGTCGGAGACACCGGCAGGAACTGCATCTGCGGGGTGGCTTTACCCCCGTGCGCGCCCAACGACCGTCTATGTCCGACGACGACGCCGACGACTACGGGTTCGCGACGCGGAGCCTCCACGCGGGGCAGGAGCCGGACCCGGCGACCGGAGCGCGCGCACCGCCGATCTACCAGACCGCCTCGTACGTCTTCGAGGACGACGACGACGCGGCCGCACAGTTCGCACTGGAGAAGCCGGGCTACATCTACTCCCGGCTGATGAACCCGACCAACGAGACGCTCCAGGAGCGACTCGCGTCGCTCGAAGGCGGCGTCGGCGGCGTCGTCACCGCCTCGGGGATGGCGTCGTTCGACCTCGCCACCTTCCTGCTCGCCTCGGCCGGCGACAACGTGGTTTCGGCCTCCTCGCTGTACGGCGGGACCTACACGTACCTCACCCACACCGTCGAGCGCCGCGGGGTCGAGGCGAAGTTCGTCGACACGCTCGACTACGACGCCTACGCCGACGCCATCGACGACGACACCGCCTTCGTCCACCTCGAGACCATCGGCAACCCGTCGCTCGTGACCCCCGACATCGAGCGGGTCGCCGAGATCGCTCACGACCACGGGACGCCGCTGTTCGTGGACAACACCTTCGCGACGCCCTACCTCGCCAACCCCATCGAGCACGGAGCCGACCTCGTCTGGGAGTCGACGACGAAGTGGCTCACCGGGTCGGGGTCGACCATCGGCGGCGCGCTCGTCGACGGCGGCACCTTCCCGTGGACGGAGTACGCCGACGACTACCCGGAGATCGCCCAGTCCAACCCCGCGTACCACGGCGTCAACTTCGCCGAGCGCTTCGGCGACGCCGCGTTCACCTACGCCGCCATCGCTCGCGGACTGCGCGATCTGGGCAACCAGCAGTCGCCGTTCGACTCGTGGGTGACGCTCCAGAAACTGGAGTCGCTCCCGATGCGCATGGCCCGCCACTGCGAGAACGCGATGGTCGTCGCGGAGTTCCTCGAAGACCACCCCAAGGTCTCGTGGGTGAACTACCCCGGGCTCGAATCCCACGAGACCCACGCCGAGGCGACCGAGTATCTCGACGGCGGCTACGGCGGCATGATAACCTTCGGTCTCGCGGACGGCTACGAGGCCGCCCGCGACACCGTCAACGAGGTCGAACTCGCCTCGCTGCTCGCGAACGTCGGCGACGCGAAGACGCTCGTGATCCACCCCGCCTCGACCACCCACCAGCAGCTCACCGAGGAGGAGCAGGCGGCCGCGGGCGTCACGCCGGACATGGTCCGTCTCTCGGTCGGCCTGGAGGACCCCGACGACGTCGTCGCCGACCTCGATCAGGCCATCCGGTCGGCGTCGGACTGACCGCCGCCGGTCGATTCGCCCCCGAGTCGCGTCCGATCGCGGCTCTCGTCGACCGCGCCGGATCGCCGCGACGACCGGCTCTCTCGGCTCTATCGAGCGATCCCGCTCTCGTCTCCGGGATAAACGATCACCCACGATTATGTAGGATTACCACCAACTGTTCTTGGGGCACGGTAACATGAGACACGTACGAGCGAGAGAGGGTGCGCTCGGGGGTGACGTCGCATGAAGATGTGGCGGTGTTCGCAGTGTGGCAACACCGTCCGGAAGGGGTTCTTCCGGAGTCTCGCCGGTCCGCCGGGGGAGTGCGAGACCTGCGGCAACGAGGAGTTCGACGACCCGATCGTCGAAGGGACCGTACAGCGAGCCGTCGACCGCCTCGTCGGCGGGACGTGACCGTCGGCGACGGCGCTGTCTGTTTCGACGCGAACGTTTTTCCCGCCGCTCGGTGCATATGGTGTGACATGTCATCACAGCCCGAGTACGGCGTCGCCGTCCACCACGACCTGCAGGTCGAGGTGCGCGACGGGACCCGCCTCGCGACCGACGTGTACCGCCCCGCCGACCCGGAGACGGGCGACCCGGTGTCGACGCCGCTGCCCGCGCTCTTGCTCCGCACGCCCTACGACAAGCGCGACAGGGGTCGCGTCGAAGACCAGGGCAACTGGTTCGCCCGCCGGGGGTACGTCGTCGCGATACAGGACTGCCGCGGCCGGTACGCGAGCGAGGGCGAGTTCTACCTCCACCGGTCGGAGCCGGAGGACGGCTACGACACAGTCGAGTGGCTGGCCGACCGCCCCTACTGCGACGGACAGGTCGGCACCATCGGCACCTCCTACAGCGCGTGGGTGCAAAACGCCCTCGCGGCGCTCGACCCGCCCCACCTCGCGGCGATGTTCGTCAACCAGGGCGCGGCGAACGCGTGGGAGGCGACGTTCCGCCACAACGGGGCCTTCGAACTCCGGTGGCTGACGTGGGCGCTGACCATCGGCGGCGGCTTCGCAAAGCGCGCGCTCGAGGAGCCGACGGTCCAGCAGTTGCTCGCGGACGTCGACACCCGGGACGTCCTCGCCAGCCTCCCGATCCAGCCCGGACAGTCCCCGCTCCGTCACATCCCGAACTACGAGGCGTGGGTGTTCGACTACCTGCGCGGCGAGGGCGAGGACGACGACCTCTGGGACCACCCGAGCGTGAACTTCGCCGCCCACTACGAGGAGATGGCCGACGTGCCGACGGTCTACGCCGGGTCGTGGTACGACTCCTACGCGAAGGCGACCTGCGACAACTTCGCGGCGCTCGCGGACCGACAGGAGTCCGACCAGTATCTCGTGATGGGCGCGTGGACCCACGGCGGCGTCGCGACGTGGGAGCGCACCTTCTCGGGGGAACTCGACTACGGCGAGTCGGGGACGATGCCGTACAACGAGACGCGACTGCGCTTTTTCGACCACTACCTCAAGGACGCCGACACGTGGGACGAGCCGGCGGTCCAGTATCTCCGGATGGGGACCGGCGACGGCGACAGGACGGCCGCCGGCCGACTCCAACACGGGAGCGAGTGGGCGAGCGGCGCGGACTGGCCGCTCCCCGACACCGCGTTCACCCGGTACTACGCCCGCGACGACGGCCGACTCACCACCGACCGGCCGACAGCGGACGAGGGACACACGACCTACGAGTTCGACCCCGACGACCCGGTGCCGACCCTCGGCGGCAACTGCTCGTCGTACTACACCTTCGAGCCCCGCGAGGAGTCGATCGAGGAGTACCCGCTGGCGGACCGAAAGACCGTGAGCGTCACCGGCCGGGGCGGCTGGGACCAGCGCACCCGTCCCGACACCTTCGGGGCCGACCCGCCGTACGGGCCGCTCGAACACCGGGACGACGTGCTGGTGTTCCGGACGCCGCCGCTCGAGGAGCCCGTCGAGATCGCCGGGCCGATCACGGTGCGCGTCTTCGCGTCGACCGACGCGCCCGACACCGACTTCACGGCGAAACTGATCGACGAACACCCGCCGAGCGAGGCGTGGCCGGACGGCTTCGCGCTCAACCTCGCCGACGGCGTCGTCCGCGCCCGCTACCGCGACCACCGACGCTCCCCCGACTTCGTCACGCCCGGAGAGATCTACGAGTTCGAGATAGAGCCCTACCCGACCGCGAACGTGTTCCGGCCGGGCCACCGCATCCGGCTCGACGTCTCGTCGTCGAACTTCCCCCGGTTCGACGTGAACCGGAACACCGGCGGCCCGCTCGCGGGCGACCGCGAGTCGCGGGTCGCGGCGAACACCGTCTACCACGAGCGAGACCACCCCACCCACGTCGAACTGCCCGTGCGGCCGGTCGAGTGAGGCGGCTACTCCTCGCCGGTCTCCGGTCGGGCCTCGAGCAGGCCGCGCTCCTCTAACACCCGGTCGAGGCGGTGCATCGTCGAGACGACCACCTCACACGAGGAGACCACCGCGGGCTTGGGCCGGAAGCCGATGGGCAGCCCCGCCACTTCGAGCATCGGGAGGTCGTTCGCGCCGTCGCCGACGGCGACCGTCTGGGACATCGGCACGTCGCGTTCGTCCGCGAGTCGTTCGAGCGCGCGGTCTTTCGTCCCCTCGATCAGCGGCCCCTCTACCTCGCCGGTCAGGCGACCGCCCTCGACCGGGAGGCGATTCGAGATGACGGTGTCGACCGAGACCCCCTCCTTTTCGAGTGCGCGCTCGACGCCGCGCTCGAACCCGCCGGTGAGGATCGCCGTGTAGTGGCCGTAGTCGTTCAGCCGCTCGATCAGGTCGGCCGCGCCGGGGCGCAGTTCGACCTGCTCGTAGGCCTCCTCGGCTCTCTCCTCCTCTAGCCCCTCGACGAGCGCGGCGCGCTCCCGGAGGCTCTCGGCGTAACTCAGCTCGTCGTTCATCGCACGCTCGGTGATCTCGGCCATCTCCGCCGCGACGCCCATCTGCTCGCCAAGCAGGACCGTCATCTCCGAGTCCGAGAGCGTCCCGTCGAAGTCGAACGCGATTATCTTCATAGCTGACCCGTCGGTCCCCGTCGTTTCAAAGGTACCGCCCTCCGGCAGAACGTGCCGCCCGTGACGCTTGTTTCCGTGTCACAGAGTTCGAGTCGGGTGAATACGGCCTTCGAAGTAACGCTTAACCATGCGCCCAGCCCCAAAGCGGACATGAAGGTTCTCGTCACAGACCCCATCGCCGACGCGGGTCTGGAGCGACTCCGAGACGCCGGATTCGAGGTAGAGACCGCGTACGACGTGGAGGGCGACGACCTCCTCGACGCCGTCGCGGACGCGAACGGACTCATCGTCCGGTCCGGAACCGACGTCTCCGAGGCCGTCTTCGAGGCCGCACCGGATCTCGCCATCGTCGGACGCGCCGGCATCGGCGTGGACAACATCGACATCGACGCCGCCACGGACCACGGCGTCATCGTCGCGAACGCGCCCGAGGGGAACGTTCGCGCCGCCGCCGAGCACACCGTCGCCATGGCGTTCGCGGCGGCCCGCTCGATCCCGCAGGCCCACGCCCGCCTCAAGGCCGGCGAGTGGGCGAAAGGCGACTACCTCGGCACGGAACTCAACGGGAAGACCCTCGGCATCGTCGGCCTCGGTCGCGTCGGACAGGAGGTCGCAAAGCGGCTGGGGTCGCTCGGCATGGACCTCGTGGCCTACGACCCATACATCGGCGAGGAGCGCGCCGACCAGCTCGGGGCCGAACTGGTCGACCTCGACACCTGTCTGGACCGGGCCGACTTCCTCACCATCCACACGCCGCTGACGCCCGAGACCGAGGACCTGATCAGCGACGCCGAACTAGAGCGCATGGGCGGTGGCTACCTCGTCAACTGCGCCCGCGGCGGCGTCGTCGACGAACCGGCGCTCGCGGCGGCGGTCGAAGACGGCACCCTCGACGGGGCCGCCATCGACGTCTTCGCCGACGAACCCGTCTCGAAGGACAACCCGCTGCTCGGCGTCGACGAGATCGTCGTCACGCCGCACCTCGGCGCGAGCACGTCGGCGGCACAGGAGAACGTCGCCACGAGCGCCGCGGACCAGGTCATCGCGGCGCTGCGGGGCGAACCCGTCTCCAACGCGCTGAACGCCCCTTCCATCTCCGAGAGCACGTTCCAGCGCGTCCGCCCGTACGTCGAACTCGCCGAGACCGCCGGCCGGATCGCCTCCCAGATGTTCGGCAACCGCATCAGTTCCATCGAGGTCACCTACGAGGGCGACATCGCCGGCGAGGACGACCTGGAGTTCCTCACGGCGAGCGCGCTCAAGGGCGTCTTCGCGCAGGTCGAGTGGCAGGTCAACGCCGTCAACGCGCCCCAGATCGCAGAAGAGCGCGGCATCGACGTGACCGAGTCCAAGACCCTCCAGTCCGAGGACTTCCAGAGTCTCGTGACCGTGACCGTCGAGAACGGCGACGAGGAGCTGTCGGTCTCGGGGACGCTGTTCGCCGGCGACGACCCGCGGATCGTCCGCATCGACGGCTTCCGGGTCGACGCCATCCCGTACGGGCAGATGCTCGTCACCCGAAACGAGGACGCGCCGGGCGTCATCGGCCTCATCGGCACGACCCTCGGCGACAACGGCGTCAACATCGCGGGGATGTTCAACGGCCGCGAGACCATCGGCGGCGAGGCGCTCACGGTGTACAACCTCGACGACGAGGTGCCCGAACCGGTCC
>Ga0207797_1003115_pt1 | contig 11176 bp, 11 predicted proteins | sample PRCRCaboRojoPR_6_FD_187275 | JGI IMG/M metagenome (GOLD analysis project Ga0207797, IMG submission 187275) | Marine sediment microbial community from Cabo Rojo, Puerto Rico - PR CR 10% Liquid 1 (SPAdes) | ecosystem: Environmental > Aquatic > Marine > Coastal > Sediment | place: Cabo Rojo, Puerto... | reverse complement strand
GCGTCCACGCCGCCAGTGCGACAGGCACGCTGGCGTATCCGCCCGTGACGAAGAGAGCATCCGGACGCTCCCGCCGTCCCAGGCAGCGTGCGGCCGCCCAGCCTCTCGTCAGTTTGATAAGGTTCTTTGCCGCCGTCCAGGGCGCTAGTCCGTGCACGCCCGCGGCCGGCACCCCGACGAATCGAAGGCCGGCCCGTCTCACCAGCTTCCTCTCAATGCCCTTGTCCCCTCCAACGTAAAGCACGTCCACCGGAGAGGTCTCAGGATCAGCGGTGGCTCTTAGCGCCTGTACGACGGCGAGGCCGGGATACACGTGTCCCCCGGTTCCCCCACCTGCGATCCAGATTCGCATGTTGAGAGGTCCCTTTCTTCCTCTTAAGGTTTTTACTGTGATTTCCCCGTGCAATGCTCAACAGGATGCCGATCCCTGCCAGAGAGACGAGCAGGTTCGATCCCCCCGAGCTGATGAATGGCAGCGAGATCCCGGTCATTGGCAGCAGGGCGAGCATCACGGCGATGTTGATCATCGCCTGGAATGTGATGGTGCACGTGATCCCACTTGCGAGCAGCCCTGCGAAGGGCTCCCGGGCGCGTGCAGCGATCCGGAATCCTCGATAGGTCAGAATGGCATACAGCACGATCACGGCAAAACAGCCAACAAATCCCATCTCCTCAGCGATAATGGCGAAGATACTGTCGGTGTGGGACAGGGGAAGATATCCCAATTTCTGCTGTCCTTGTCCAAGCCCGACGCCGAAGAATCCACCACTGCCTATCGCGATGAGGGCGTGTTTGGTGTGATGGTGTGCCTGCAGCGGATCCTTCAACACGGCGAGATACTGATCCACCCGTTCTTGCGCGTGCGCGATAGAGTTAATCAGGACGTAAAGCACTCCGCCCAGCCCAACGGCGCCGATCCCGATCTGCAGCAGGTCGGCTCCTGCGATAAAGAACATCGCGGAGGCCGTCACCACAATCAGAATCCCGGTGCTTAGATCCGGCTGGGCGACGATAAGGCCGGCTACGAAGCCGATCATCATCGCAAAAGGCAGCACGCCATAGGTGATATTCCGAATCCGATCCTGTTTCGACGTCAGCCAGGTGGCGACGTAGATCACGGTCGCCAGTTTCACGAATTCGCTGGGCTGTATGGAGCCACTGATGAAGGTTCGTCTCGAGCCGTACAGGGGCTTCGCAATGAGCAGTATCAGAAGCAACATCAGCACGCCGCCCCCGAAGATAGGGATGGCATACTTTCGCCACAGGTTGTAAGGGAGCAACGCGAAGCCCACCAGCACGACCAAGCCCAGGCCGGCCCAGAGGAACTGCCTGGACCACTCCTTGGCCAGGTTGGCCCAGGCCTGATAGCTTCGATCGAAGGTGCTGCTGTAAACCGCGATGAGTCCTATGAAGAGCAGGCCGGCAACGCTTAACAGGAGCGGGTAGTCCAAGTTCGGAGCCTGCCGCCCTCTCTGAGACCCGCCGATTCTCTTGATCTGCTCCCTCAGCCAACTCATCATAGCTTCGTACCCCTCACTAAAGCGCCCGTACGAACTCCTTGAATCGGTCTCCTCGCTCCGCAAAATCCTGGAACGCGTCAAAGCTCGTCCCTCCAGGGGAAAGGAGAACGACATCCCCGCTCTCCACGATCCCCGCCGCTGCCTCGACGGCCTGTTCAAGAGTGTCGACTTCAACGATGTCCGTGAGCGATGTTTCGTCTTCCTCCGCGAGGCGCTCCCTGACCACACGGGCGATCATTGGCCCGGCCTCTCCGAACGTGATCAGCGTGCGCACGTTGTGGATCGCCTCATCGGTGAAGGGACCCCAGGGCAGGTCCTTGTCGCGTCCGCCTGCCAGCAAGACGACGGGAGCGTCGAAGGAGCGGAGCGCGGCGATCGAGCGTTCCGGGGCGGTGGCGATCGAATCGTCGTACCAGCGAGCGCCTTTCCACTCCCGCACCAACTCCAGCCGGTGCTCGACCCCCTCGAACGTAGTGGCCACCTCGCGGATGGCTTCCAGCGGCACGCCGGCGACCCCGGCGAGCACGCTGGAGGCCAAAACGTTGAGGATGTTGTGCTTGCCCAGCAACTCGATTTCGTCCGCCTCGCAGATCGTGCCATCGCATCCGTTGAGTCGAAGCGTCAACTCGCCGTTGGTCTTAAAAGCCCCCTTCTCGACCTCAGCACCTCCGCTGAACCAGAGAAGCTGAGCGGGGGTCTCCAGGGCCAGAGAGCGAGCGTTCGCATCATCGTATCCGAGCAGGGCGAAATCCTCCTCCGTTTGATGGGCGATGATGTTGCGCTTGGCCGCGATGTAAGCCTCCATATCCTCATGCCGGTCCAGATGGTTGGGCGTGATGTTGAGCACAGCCGCGATGTGGGGACTGTTCCTCATCAGCTCCAGTTGGAAGCTGGATAGTTCCATCACCACCTTGTCGGTTGGCCGGATCTCGTCCAGATCGTCGATCAACGGGTTGCCGATATTGCCTCCGACCCAGGTCCGAAAGCCGGCGGCGCGGCACATCTCGCCCGTCATTGCCGTCGTCGTCGTCTTCCCGGCGGAGCCCGTGATCCCGATCACGGGAGCGGGGCAGCGCTCCAGAAAGATCTGCGCGTCGTTGCTGACGGGCAGGTCACGTTTCCGTGCCTCCTCGACGATGGGGATGTCAAGCGGTACGCCCCCACTCAGGCAGAGCAGGTCAGCACCGTCCAGCAGGTTGGGGGGATGTCCGCCCAGCGCGTAGCGTATGGGCAGTCCTTCCAGTTCCTGGATAGCGTCTGCCAACGCTTCCTCCTGCCGCACGTCGGATACGGTGACGTCCGCGCCCAGTTCGGCCAGGTAGCGGGCCAGGGACGTTCCCTGGCGTGCCAACCCGAGAATGACGACGCGTTGTTCCTTCAACTCCTGTTGGGACTTCTTCTTCACTGAATTCACCCTTATGAGCGAGCTCCTGATGGCTGTGTCTCATCCTCTGCCACCCCAAGCCAGAAATGGTGCATGAGCACGGAGCGGGCCGAGCGAATCTCGACGCCACACGATTCCTCAAGGGCCCCTTTGCTGTTTCCGTTTCCATCGAGGACGTTGGGATTGACGAAACAGAGGTCGGGTGGCTGCCCGTATTTCTCCTTGTAGTGGGCTGTCGCCCGCAGGATCTTCTCTTGGAGTTCCCTGCTTGCGCTATCATCAAACCACATCAGACCGGTCTTCACTGTTTCCTCCCTCTTGTCCGCTTGAACTGTCTCCGTTAGCGTTGGTGAGCGATAAATGACAAAACGTGGGCTTCGCTTTCGATGCCCCCGTTCTTAGCGATGGCTGTTCTAAAGGATCCGACGCTTCTGGTCTGCTCTTCACCAAAGAGCGAGTGCGACCCCCGCCATTGCGGCGAGGAGACCCACCAGCCAGAAGCGCTGTACGACCTGCGTCTCCGACCATCCTTTGAGCTCAAAGTGATGGTGGAGGGGACTCATCTTGAAAAGCCTCCGTCCCTGCCCGTACCTTCGTTTGGTGAATTTGAAATAGGAGATCTGGAGGATCACCGATAGCGTCTCTGCGACCGGGACGAGGGCCACGATAGGTAGCAGCAGCCACTGTCCGGTCATCAGCGCGACCGTTCCCAGGGTTGCCCCCAGCGCCAGGCTCCCCGTGTCTCCCATGAACATCTGCGCCGGATGTGCGTTGTACCATAGAAAGGCGAAGCAGGCGCCCACGACCGTGAAGCAGAATCGGATCAGGTAGAACTGGCCCTGCAGTAGGGCGATGACCCCATATGCGGCGAAGGCGCTGGCGACGATGATGCCTGCCAGACCGTCCAATCCGTCGGTCAGGTTCACCGCGTTTGCCGAGGAGAGGATGACGAATGCCGCGATGGGAATCCAGACCCATCCGATCCGCACCGGCTCGGGGATGGTCGGTACTCCCACCTCTCCGGCGAACTGGATCTCGAGGAACCACATCGCCAGGGCAACGGCGAGGGTCAATGGGATCTCCCAGATGAGCTTCCGCCGTGCGGTCAGCCCCTCGCCCCGTCGCATCCCGCGGACCCCGGCGAGATCGTCCAACGCTCCGATGAAGGCGTAGGCGAGCATCACGCCCAGCGGCACCAGGATCGATTGCCCGATCACGGTCTGGCCTAGCAGGTTGTAAATGTTCAAGGCGATCGTAATCAGCAGAACGGGCACCACGATCATCAGCCCTCCCATTGTGGGAGTGCCCATTTTGCTCTCGTGCCCCCGCGGGCCGTCGATGCGGATGCGTTTGCCGATGTTGAAGTGACGGAGGAGCCGGATCAGCAAGGGCCCCCAGACAACCGCCAGGATGAACGAGATGCTCGCCAGGAGCAGCGCAAAATCCATTACATCCTCCCCAATGCGCTGACGATCTCTTCCATTTTCATCGCACGCGAGCCTTTCACCAGGATGACGTCATCGCCGGTGACCATCTCTTGGAGCAGAGTGATCGCCTCTTCGTTATCCTCCAGAATGTGGACCTTCTCGGGCGCCATGCCCCAGCGCATTGCTGTTTCTCCGATGATCTGTCCCCGTGGGCCGATGGTGATAAGCACGTCTGCAACCTCCAGCGCGCGCATCCCGACCTTCTCGTGACCTTCTCGCTCGTAGTCCCCAAGCTCGAGCATGTCGCCGAGGACGGCGATCTTCCGTCCGTCCAGTTCGTCCAACAGGTTTAGCGCGGCCAGGGTCGATGCGGGGCTCGCGTTGTAAGTGTCGTCGAGAACGATCGACCCTTTGGGCCCAGGCACCGAGACCAGGCGCAGTTGAGCCGCGGGCGACCGTAGTCCTTCGATGATCTCCTGCCAGGTTAGGCCCTCGATCAATCCAACCGCCGCGGCGCGCAGCGCCGTGTGCACGGAGTGCTGCCCAAGCATGGGGATTTTGACGTGTAGGACCTCTGCCTCGTGGTGGAGTCGGAATCGGATCCCTTCCAGTCCCAGGCCTTCGATCTCGTCGGCCCATAGATCCGCCTCCTCCGATAGGCCGTAGTAGAATACCCGGGCTTGCGTGGAAGAGGCCATCCCGCGCACCCGCTCGTCGTCGTAGTTGAGAATAGCTATCCCTTCAGGCGCAGGGGGCAACGCCTCCACCAGCTCCGTCTTCGCTTGCACAATTCGTTCGATCGTCTTCGCCCTTTCCAGATGAACGGGTCCGATGATCGTTACGACCCCGATGTGGGGCTTGGCGATGCGGGTGAGATCCGAGATCTCTCCCACGTCGTACATCCCCATTTCCAAGACCGCTCGCTCGTGCCCCTTGGTCAGGTGCATCAGGGTCAACGGCAGGCCGATCTCATTGTTGTAGCTCGCTTCGCTCTTCAGCGTGTGGTAGCGACGTGCGAGAACGGCGGCCGTGAGTTCCTTCGTCGTCGTCTTGCCTACACTGCCCGTGATCCCCACGACGCGCAGGTCGTGCTGTTCCCGCCAGAACGTGGCGATCGTCTGGAGGGCCTCCAGGCTGCTCCTCGTGTTGATCACCAGGGGTAGGGTCCAATCGCTCGGCAGCGTGCGGGCCGGATCGCTCAGGTCGAGCATTTGAGCGTCAACGTCGACCTCACGGCAGGTGAGCGCGGCCACTGCCCCTCGGGAGAATGCATCCGCGACGTAATCGTGACCGTCAGTCGTCTCGCCTTGTAGCGCAACGAACAATGCGTTGGGTCGGGCCTCGCGGGAGTCGATGACAGTCTCGGAGATGGGTTGACTCAGCCCTTCGGGCCGGTTTCCCGTCAACCCCTGAATTATATCCGCTAGTGAGATGTTGTCCAGATTCATCGATTTGCCTCCGCCACTCCAGTTCCACTTGGCGGGATGCCTAAGATGGTGAATAGTTGTTGCGCCAGCCGCCGGAAGGAACGAGCCGCTGTATCACCGCCCCATCGTGACGTCTGGGGTCTGTCGAGCTTCACGAGAATGACGACCTCAGGATCAGGGATTGGCCCGTACCCCACGAAAGAAGCGATCGTCCCCTCCTCAATGTAACCTCCCGGGACGGGGATCTCGGCCGTGCCCGATTTACCCGCGATGCGATACCCTTCGACTTGTGCCTGGGTCACTCCCTCGTCGACGGTGCGCACAAGCATCTCGGTCACCGTGCGCGCGGTCTGCGGGGAGACGACCTGAGCTTCGACCTGGGGTTCGGAGACCAACACATCCCCATCTCCTTCGATCTTCTTCACGACGACGTAAGGCTTAAGCCTCGTCCCGTCGTTGGCGATCGTGGCGATGGCGGTGATCATCTGCAGCGGGGTGACGGTGAGTCCCTGGCCGAAGGAGTTCGTCCCTAGGTTCGAATCATACCATTCGTCGTAGTCTCCGGGGAGCGGCAACTCGCCAACCACCTCTCCCTCCAGATCAACCTCCGTCAAGTCGCCGATCCCGAAGGCCTGGACGTAAGAGTAGAACGTGTCGGTTCCCATCTGCGTGCTCAGCCAGGCCGCTCCGGTGTTGATGGAGTGGATCAAGATGTCCGTGATCGTCTGTTCGCCATACGTCTGATCCAGCGCGTTGCGGATCTCGTGTCCGCCAACCTCGAACACCCCGTTGTCGACGAACGTCGTCTCCTCCGTCACCACGCCGGAGTCCAGAGCGGCGGCGACGGTGAGGGGTTTGAAGACCGAACCGGGCTCGTACGTGTCCCCGATCGCAGGATCGACGAAGCGCTTGGGGTCATCGACCCCCGCAGTTTGCGCAGGATTATAGGTCGGACGGCTGGCGCTGGCAAGGATCTCAAACGTCTGTGGGTTCATCACAATGATGGTGCCGCCTTCCGCTTGATAGGCCTCGATGGAGTTTTCTAGCTCCGCCTCCACAATGGCTTGAATCGTTCGATCGATGGTCAAAACGAGCGAGCCGCCCGCTTCCGGCAGCTCCACGTTTGTGACTTCCCAGGGGACCGGCCTTTGCTGTGGGTCGACTCTGATCTCGGGCGTGATGCTGGTCGATCGCAGGAAACTGTCGTAGAACCCCTCGACACCGTAGAATCCGGTCTCGTCCTCCACGGCGCGGAAACCCAGAAGATGAGAAGCGAGTTCCCCTTCGGGGTATCTCCGTTCCCAGATCGGTTTCAGGGAGATGCCCGGGAGCTGAAGGTCGTTGATCTGCTCTCCGACTTCCTTGGATAAGTACTTCTCGATCCGGATCCAGGGAGCCCTGTCCTCCTCTTCGTCTTCATTCAGGTTTCGCTGGGGCCAATTCTCGAAGAAGTCCGGATCCCCCGTCCACCTCAAATAGGGCTCAATCTCACTGCTGGGTCTAGCCAGGATCTCGCCTAGCTGTATGGCCGCTGTGATCACCTGCGACTCGGGGATTTCTCTGGGGCTGGCCTGAAGCGTGTAGGCCACAGCGTTGCCGGCCAGTACGTGTCCGTTTCGATCTGTGATCGTCCCACGGGGTGGGGTGTTAATCGGGATGGCCTTACTTCGCACATCTTCACCCCACTCTTTGTAGAACTGGTGCTTGAAGACCTGCATGTTGATCAGAGTGGCTATGATGAACAGGGCGGCAAGGCCGAGCAGGGCAGCGATCAATTGCAGTCGTCGCCGCGAGCTCTCACCCATCTTATTCCCCTCCCGTAGCAGGCTGCAGGTAGATGACCTGTTCCGCTGGGATGAACCCCAGTTCTCTGGCCCGTTCGATCATCCGCGACACGGCGCTGGCGTTTGCGATCTCGACCTCGAGGTGTTCGTTTTCCCTTTGCAAGGCGAAAAGCTCTTCCTGGAGCTTCTCAATGTACCGGCCCTTTGCCGCCGTCCGGCTGACGAGGATCAGGTAGCAAGTGGCGACGATCGCCAGCACGATGAACACGCCCAGGAGGCTGAGGGCAGCCCGGGGGGACATCTCAAAACGCCCCTGCTTCATGCCATGTGTGACTCGCTGCAAAAAGCTGGCCATAGGTGTTACCGTCCTTCTAGCTTACAGTCGCTCCGCCACCCGAAGTCGAGCCGAACGTGAACGTGGGTTGTTGGCGACCTCTTCCTCCGTCGGTCGTACGGGTTTCTTAGTGATCAACCGAACCTGTGCCTTGTGCCCGCAGACGCAGACGGGCAGTTCCTTCGAGCAGATACAATCCTTGCTCTCGCGTCGCATAAAGTTCTTGACGATTCGATCTTCGAGCGAGTGAAAGCTGATTACCCCCATCCGGCCCTCGCTGTTCAGAAGGTCCAGGATCTGGGGCAGGGCGGCCTCGAGGGCCCCGAGCTCGTCGTTGACGGCGATTCGCAGCGCCTGGAAGCTCCGCGTGGCTGGATGGATGCGTTGAAACCCGGTCGCGGCCTCTTCAATGACCTCTGCAAGCCCTGTTGTGGTGTGGATCGGCCGATTTTCGACGATGGCGCTCGCGATCCGACGCGCTTGCTTTTCCTCCCCATAGCGATATAATAGATTTGCTAGCTCCTCTTCGGGGAGTTGATTCACGAGCATTTCCGCGGTCGGACCGGCTGACGTGGTGTCGAACCGCATGTCGAGTGGACCTTCAGACTGAAAGGAGAAGCCTCGTGCAGCTTCGTCGAGCTGCAGGGATGAGAATCCCAGATCCAGGAGCACGCCGTCCACGTGGGTGAAGCCGTGCGATCGGGCGACCTGTTCGATATGTGTGAAGGATCGATGCACGATTGTGGCTCGATCCCCGAACGGTGCCAATCGCTCCCGTGTCCTTTGTACTGCTGCCGGATCGCGATCCAAACCTAAGAGGAGGCCGTCGGGGTCTGATGCCTGTAGGATCGCTTCAGCATGCCCCCCACCACCTACGGTCCCGTCAATGTACCTCCCGCCCGCTTTGACCTGCAAAAGATCGATCGTCTCTTGTAAAAGAACAGGGATATGCTGCGGTTCATCGTTGACTTCTTGTTGATCGATTTCGTTTCCTAAATGCCCAGAGTGGCCCATTCTTCAATATCGGCGTCGTCAATCTCAACGCGCTCCCGTTCCTTATTCCAGGTCCTGGGATTCCATAGCTCAATATAGTTGTTCAGACCGGTGATAACGACCTCATCGCTCAGACCGGCATACTCTCGCAGTCGAGGAGGAATGACAATCCGTCCCTGCTTATCGGGGACCGCGTCGGCGGCGTTGGCGAACACGAGACGACGGAAGGCCCGCGCCCTCCGGTCCGTCACGGGCAGTGCGCTGACCTTCTCAGCCAGCTTCTCCCACTCGGACAAGGGGTATATGGCGAGGCAGCGATCAATGCCGCGAGTGACAACGAGGCCCGAGGCCAGCTCCGCCCGGAACCTGGCGGGGATGGTGATTCGACCTTTGTCGTCTGTGGTGTGAACGAATTCACCTAAGAACATATTGTCATCCTTCTCATTGGGGGAGAGATGTGGGGATTGCTCCACTTTGCCCCACTTTGCCCCACAACTCCCCCTCATTATACACTAGTTTCCCCACCTTGACTAGGGCGTGGGTCAAAACTTTAAGGTTCGCGGGGCGAACTGTGTCTGATCGCGTCCTTCTTGAGACTCGTCCCCCTCTCTCCATTAGGGCTTGGTGCTAGTTCCTTTGCGTGGCCCTACAACGCGCCAGTTTCCCGTCCGCAGGGGCCGGCGACCCGTCGGTCGCCCCTTGTGGCTGCCCGTTTGAAGGAGTCTGTCGCGATACCACCCGCTTGCTCAGGATTGTAGTGGCGCGTCGCGACGCGCTTTCGGGCTCGGTTTCTCCGCCTGAATGTACCTCATCCCGCTGATGTGAAGCGATGTCGTCGATATGGACGAGCACTGCACTGGCCTGCAGCGGGAGGGGATGTGCGCCAGCGTAAACAGCTTCATCACGAAGTCCGCCATCGGCCTTGCGCAGGCGGTCCTCCTGTGGCTATCGGGCCTCTTGGAGAAGGGGCTCCAGTCTACGCAGGTGGAGACCGGCATACTCGTGGGGCGGACGTTGGTTCCAGGATTGCTCCTGTCCTCTGTTTCGTCGTGCTCAGTTGGTATTCACTGGGTGGAGCGGAGTGGGGGGCGATCAACGAGCGGTTGGCAGTCAAGCATCGCGAGGAGGAACAGGCTTGTCTCGTGAGACACGGCTTTGACCGAGGTGAATGAGGCCTCTGCACTATAATAACGAAAACGCGGCGGAACCGTGTGGTTCGCCGCGTGCCTTCGCCGATCGGCCTATAAGCCTTACGGGATATGTCCTTCCTTCCACTGGAAGTGGAGGCCTTATCCGCCTCCTACCAGCTTCTTCATCACCTGCAACACTGCCAGTCCAACGACAAGCGCTTTCCCAGGTTGGATGGCGGGTAGCTGCTCCTCGCCCTCCTCGTCGACCTGGGCGTTTGACTCCATATAGAGGTGGGCGGCTGTTACACCCAGCAATGCGCCCAAGACACCACCAGTGATCATCACTCTCGTTCGCAGTTTCATCAATTCCCTCCTGCTCTCGCAATTACCTTCATCCAAGCTTCGATTTTCGCCACTGTGGAGCTGATCCAAAAAACGGGCTGCACGACCAGGGCCATCGCCCGCGTGATGTACGCTCGTCCCAGCTCGATATACGCTCGCACGATCGACAGCCACCTTGGGGCGTTCTCGTGCTTGAGAAGCTGCCACATGCCGTAGACGAGCGCGCCGAACACAACCAGGGGGACGAGGGCGATGACAAAGGCCTCCGCCGCCAGAAGGATTAGCGAAAGGTCGCGTATGATAGACATCTCTTCCCTCTCCTTGCTGTGCTCTACAGTTGCTTCACGGAAAGCGGTGAGGAAACTCCACTGTATCCGTCCTCAGCGTTCCCCGACCAGCCTCAGTATACAAGGTAGCGGGCGATCCGTCAACTGCGCGCTTGGCCTGGGTGCACCAACGAGTTATCACAGATTGGAGATCCACCGAGCGTCGGTGCCCAGGCGTCCGCCCACTCGGGCGCTGCTTCAGACAAACGTTAGTCGTCCGGCGGCTGCGACGGTCAAGGCGGGCGATAGACTGCCCGTAGTCTTGAGCGAAGCGGAAAGGTATCCCAGCATATGATCGAGATCAGCAGCCGCCTAAGGTGAGCGCTGACAGCTTGTTAGTTCACCCTTTGGCTCATTGCGCGCGTGGCCAAGGCAGGGTTGCCAACAGCGTTGATTGCACCACAGAAGAGTTTGAGTCACTGGCCAAAGGGGGGGCGCTCTCTGAAGAATGTCCTGATCATCTGATCGGCGGCTTGGCACGATGGAGATCCTCCACCAATTTATGGAAT
>Ga0207797_1003114_pt1 | contig 11181 bp, 10 predicted proteins | sample PRCRCaboRojoPR_6_FD_187275 | JGI IMG/M metagenome (GOLD analysis project Ga0207797, IMG submission 187275) | Marine sediment microbial community from Cabo Rojo, Puerto Rico - PR CR 10% Liquid 1 (SPAdes) | ecosystem: Environmental > Aquatic > Marine > Coastal > Sediment | place: Cabo Rojo, Puerto... | reverse complement strand
AGAGGTCGTCACCGAGCAGTTGCTCGCGGACGTCTTCGCCGTCGACGCGACGGTCACGCACGACCCTGACGTCCGGATCGTCCCGCGGCGCGCGCTCGACTGAGCGGCGCGTTTCCGTGCTCTCAAATACGCGACTTTCGTAGCGCTACCCGTGCGAACGCAACGGCTCCGCGCGGCGCTCCCGACGGGCAGCTATCGCTCGAAGATGCTGGTGGTACTCTCGCTCGGGTGGGCGGTTCTGCAGGGCGGGCGCTTTCTCCTCTCGCCGCTGTTGCCCCGGATCACCGAGACGCTGTCGCTGAGCGACGCGGGCGCCGGCATCGCGCTGACGGCCTTCGGGCTGGTCTACGCCGTCACGCAGTTTCCCAGCGGGACGTACTCCGACAAGCTCTCCCGGGCGACGATCATCCTGCCGGCCTTTCTCGTCCTCGTGGCCTCCTTCGTCTTCATCGGGGTTCCCGGCGGCGTCGCGCTCTTCGTCTTCGGCCTGCTCCTGCTCGGACTCGGCAAGGGGCTGTACGCCAGTCCGACGCGGGCGATGGTCGGTGATCTGTTTTCCCGCAACCGCGGGCGTGCGCTGGGCATCTACGCCGCCGGGACGGACGCGGGCGGACTCCTCGCTGCGGGCATCGCCGCGTACGTCCTCGCGACGACGACCTGGCGGTGGGCGTTTCTCCCGATCGTCGTCGTGCTGGCGCTGGTCACCCTCCTCTTTGTGCTCTGGAACACCGAACCGTACACCGTCGAACGGGTGCCACTCGGTGCGGAGGAGACGCTCGACCGCATCGTCGCGACGCAGGCCCAGCGCGAGCGGCTGGCCGCCTACGCCCTCTTCTATTTCGCCGTCGGCGGGCTGATCAACTTCTACCCCTCGCTGCTGGTCGCCAGCGGCTTCTCCGAGACGCTCGCGAGCGGGGCCTTCGCGCTCATCTTCGTCGTCGGCGTCGTCGTCAAACCGGTCGCGGGCGACGTCAGCGACCGCTACCCGCGCCTGCTCGTCAGCGCGGTCGGCCTCCTGCTCGCCGCGGTCGGCTTCGCGGTTATCGTCCTGGCCGGGTCGCTGCCGTTCGTGGCACTTGGCACCATCCTGGCCGCGATTGGCTACAAGACGCAGTTCCCGATCGCCGACGCCGTCGTGATCGAGGCTGCCCCCGCAGAGAACGTCGCCGGCGACCTCGGTGCCGCCCGCGGCATCTTTCTCGGCGCGAACGCGCTCGGCCCCGGCTTCGTCGGTCTCGTCGCCGATCTAGCCAGTTTCGCTCTGGCCTTCTGGGGCCTGGCGGTCGCCCTGCTGCTCAGCGCCGTCATCCTCGCCCGTCAGTACGCTCGGGCGTAGCCTTCCGAGTATGGATTCAAATACGAGAAAACACATCTATAATAGCGGAACAATTCCAGGTATAGTCCGACTCTGGCACGTCTATGCGACAAATATCTCGAAATATCGACAATTAATTCTCTTAACGATGGTTTAGCCCCAAATCGAGTGAGAGAATCGGCGAACTCTCGACCTCTTCACTTGGTTCCGAGTTTCGCCTTCGTGTACGGTTTGAGCCCGCCGCTATCGACGAGTTCCTGCAGGAAGCCGGGGAGGGGGTCGGCGTCGTAGCGCTCGTCTCTGGTGTGGTTGACGACCGTTCCTTCTTCGAGTCTGAGACTGATCTCGTCGCCGTCGTCGATCCGGTCGGCGGCGGGGCAGATGAGCACAGGGAGGCCGAGATTGATGCCGTTTCGGTAGAAGATGCGTGCGAACGACTGCGCGACGACGCCGTCGACGCCGGCGCCGAGCAGCGACAGCGGGGCGTGCTCGCGTGAGGATCCGCTGCCGAAGTTCTCGCCGCCGACGACGAAGTCGCCGTCCGCGACGTTCTCGGCAAAGTCCGGTCGCAGGTCGTTGAAGGCGTGCTCGCCGAGTTCTTCCGGATCGGAGGAGACCAGGAATCGCGAGGGGATGATCTGGTCGGTGTCGATGTCGTCGCCGAACAGCCACGCGCGGCCCGGTTCGGTCGTGTCGATGTCGCTCATGCCGTTCCCTCCGTGAGGACGTAGTCGTCGTACCGATTCAGGTCGACGCTCCGGGGGTCGGTGATCTCGCCGTACAGCGCCGACGCGCCGACGGTGGCGGGACTGGCGAGGTACACCGACGACTCCATCGACCCCTCGCGGCCGGGGAAGTTCCGGTTGGCCGTCGCCAGGCAGACGTCGCCGTCGCCGAGCACGCCCTGGTGCGTGCCGAAACAGGGGCCACAGCCCGCCGACTGGACGATTGCACCCGCGTCGACGAACGTCCCCATGACACCGGTGTCCATCATCTGCTTGTACACTGAGCGGGAGGCCGGGACGACGACCATCCGCACGTTCGGTGCGAGCTGTTCGCCCTCGATGATGTCCGCGACGATCCGGATGTCCTCGTAGCGCCCGTTCGTGCAGGTGCCGACGAACAGCTGGTCGATGGGCGTCCCCTCGACCTCGCCGACGTCGACGGCGTTCTCGGGGTTCGAGGGTTTGGAGACCTGCGGCGCGAGGTCGTCGGCGCGGTAGGTATGGACGGCCTCGTAGGCGGCGTCGTCGTCGGCCTGCGTCCAGTCGGGGATGTCGACATTCCGACCCGTTTGTGCTTCCAGGAAGTCGACAGTGCGCTCGTCCGGTTCGAGGATCCCTGCTTTCCCACCCATCTCGATGGCCATATTCGAGAGGACGAGGCGCTCGTGGACGGGCAGGTCGTCGATGGCCGACCCGGCGTACTCGGCGGTCATGTACGTACAGCCCGCGAAGCCGACGTCGCCGATGAACTTCAGGATGAGGTCTTTCGCGTAGACGCCCTCGGGCAGGTCGCCCTCGACCTCGAAGCGCAGCGTCTCGGGCACGCGGAACCAGAGGTCGCCGGTGGCGAAGGCGGTTCCGAGGTCGGTCGAGCCGACGCCGGTGCCGAAGGCGCCGACGCCGCCGAACGTGGTGGAGTGCGAGTCGGCGCCGATGACGAGGTCGCCGGGGTCGACGAAGCCCTCCTCGACGAGCACCTGGTGACAGATGCCGTCGCCGACCTCGTACTGCTGGGCGCCGTACTCGGCGGCGAACTCGCGGACGATGTTGTGGTTGTTCGCGGCCTCCACGCCGTCCGCGGGCGCGTGGTGGTCGATGGTGATCACGGTACTGTCGGGGTCGGACAGTGCGGCGTCGTCGCCGGTGACGTCCTCGAACACCTCGAAGGTCAGCGGCCCCGTCACGTCGTGGGTCATCATCACGTCGACGCTCGCCTCGACGTACTCGCCGGCTTTCACGTCCTCGCCGGACTTCTCCGATAGCAGTTTCTCTGAGACTGTCTTGCCTGTCATTGTTTGTCCTCCGCGACCGTTTCGAGCACGCGCTCGACGGTACCGCCCATCAGCACGTGGCTGGTCGCACCCAGACCCAGTCGTTCGGACACGTCGTGAGCCACTTCCTCGACGCGGTCGAACGCCGCGCTCGTCTCGACGCCCATGCCGGTGAGCATCTGGACGAGGTCTTCGGTTGGTGTGTTGCCGACGCCGGCCAGCCCTTCCGGCAGGACGACGCCGCCGCCCAATCCGCAGTGCGACGTATCGAAGCGGTCGACGCCACACTGCATCGCAGTCAGCGTGTTCGCGAGGCTCATCCCGTTCGTGTCGTGGAGGTGCAGCCCCACGTCGAGGTCGGGGTAGCGATCGAACACGGCGGTGAACATCTCGTCGATCTCGACCGGGTTCGCGAGCCCCATCGTCGTCGCCAGCGTCACCTCGTCGACGCCGGCCTCGACGACGTGGTCGACGACCGCCAGGGTCTCTGCCATCGGGATCCGCCCCTCGTAGGGGCAGTAGAAACTCGTCCCGATACCGGCCTCGACGAGCACGTCCGTCCCCTCGGCCATCTCGATGACCTCCTCGACTTCCGCGAGGATCTCCGCGACGGTCATGTTCTGGTTGTGCTCGCTGTAGGTCTCGCTGACCGTGACGAGCGCGTTGACCTTGTCGACGCCGGCGTCGAGCGCCCGCTCCATCCCGACGCTGTTGGGAACGAGCGCGCGGTAGGTCACGTCGTCGTGGCGCTCGATGCCCGCCGCTACCTCGTCGGCGTCACGGAGCGTCGGCACTGCCTTCGGGTGGGTGAACGAGGTGATCTCGACCTCGTCGACGCCCGTGGTGGAGAGTTCGTCGATGATCTCGATTTTCTCCTCCGTGGGCACGAACTCGTCGAGGCGCTGGAAGCCGTCGCGGGGCAGCATCTCGACGGTCGTGACCTCGTCGGGGACGGCCATCATATCACGTCCTCCGATTCCAGGTCGGCGAGCGTCTCCTCGTCGTAGGCGAGATCTTCGGCGTAGACCTCGTCGTTGTGCGCGCCCAGCGGCGGGCCGAGGTGGTCGACCTCGCCCGGCGTCTCCGAGAAGCGGGGGAACGTGTTCTGGACGAGTCCCTCGCCGAGTTCCTCGTCCTCGACTTCGATGACGGCGTCGCGGGCCTGGTAGTGCTCGTCGGCCAGGATGTCCTCGATGTTGTAGATCGGTGCGATGGTCGCCTCGTACTCCTCGAAGCGGTCGATGACCTCCTCGCGGGTGTGGTCGTCCATCCAGTCCTGGATGATCGCGTCCAGTTCCTCGACGTTCTCCAGGCGCTTCTCGTTGTCCTCGAAGCGCGGGTCGTCCTTGAGGTCGGGTCGCTCGATGGCGTCGAAGACGCGCATGGCGATCGGCTGGGCGCTCGCGGAGATGGCGACCGCGCGGCCGTCGCCCGTCTCGTAGACGTTCCGGGGTGCAGAGGACGTCGAGCGGTTGCCCGACCGCTTCTCGACGTCGTCCAGTTGCTGGTAGCGAAGCGGCTGTGGCCCCAGCATCGTGAAGATGGGTTCGATGAGGCTGGTGTCGATGTACTGGCCGCTGCCGCCGTTGACGTCGCGGTTGTACAGCGCGAACATGATCGCGAAGGTCGAGAACATCGCCGCGATGCCGTCGGCCAGCCCCGTCGGGGGCAGCAGCGGTTCCTGGTCGGGATAGCCGTTGAGGTAGGCGAACCCGGACATCGCCTCGGCGAGCGTGCCGAAGCCGGGTCGCTCGCTGTAGGGGCCGGTCTGCCCGAAGCCCGTCAGCCGCAGCATCACGAGGTCGGGGTTGACCTCCGAGAGGTGGTCGTAGCCGAGGTTCCACCGCTCCAGCGTGCCCGGCCGGAAGTTCTCGACCAGCGCGTCGGCCTCGCTGACCAGGTCCTCGAAGACGACCTGTCCCTCTTCCGTGGAGATGTCCAGCGTCACCGACTTCTTGTTCCGACCGAGGTACTTCCACCAGAGGCCGGTGCCGTCTTTCTGCGGGCCGAACTGCCGGAGGTGGTCGCCGGTCTTGGGGTGTTCGACCTTGATCACTTCCGCGCCGAAGTCCGCCAGGAAGCGCCCGACGGTTCCGGCGGAGATCATCGACCCGGCCTCGATTATCGTGAGGCCGTCGAGTGGCCCCGCGGCGGCGTCGCTCATTGTCTGTCCTCGGCGACGTGCGTCTCACCGCCGGCGCTGCCGGCGCGTCCTGTTCCTCGATTCGTATCTGTGGGGTGTCGGTGTCCGTTCATGCTTCCTCGTCCAGTGTCCCGCGACCGCTCAGACCGGGCGGTCGATGTGGGTGCCGTAGCCCTGCTCGCCGACGACCTCGCCCTCGTCGTAGGCGAGCTGCCCGCGCACGACCGTCTGGGTCGGCCAGCCCGTGACCTCCCGACCCTCGTACGGGGAGTAGTCCGCACCGCCTTGCAGCAGTTCCGGCGTCACGGTCTTGGTCTCGTCGAGGTCGACGACTGTCAGGTCTGCGTCTGTTCCTACCTGTATCGTCCCCTTCTTCGGATAAAGGTTGAACGCTTTTGCCGTGTTGGTCGACGTGACCTCGACGGCCCGCTCCAGCGAGATGCGGCCCTCGTTGACGCCTTCCGAGAGGATCAGCGGCAACATCGTCGCCGACGAGGGGAACCCCGGCAGGCTGTCCGGGACGTCTTCGCCGACTTTCTCGTCGCGCATGTTGGCGCAGTGGTCGGTACCGATACAGGAGATGGTGCCGTCGGCGACCCGCTCCCAGAGTCTGTCCTGGTTCGCCTGGTCGCGCACCGGCGGATTGACGTTGTGCCGCTCGTCGCACTCCTCGGTCGTGAGACACAGGTAGTGCGTGCAGGTCTCGCCGATAACCTCCCACCCGGCGTCGTGGAGCATCGCGAGTTCGTCGGCGGTGCGCCCGGCGGAGATGTGCACTGCGTAGAAGCTGTCGTCGTAGTCGTGCTGACGGGCGAGCGACCCGCTGGCGGTCATGCTCTGTGCCTCGGCGTAGTCGGGGAACTGCTCGACGAGCGTCTCGTAGCCGCGGTAGCCCTCGTCGTCGCGCTCGACGTCCAGATAGGGGCTGTCGCCCAGGGCGCTGGTGATCTCCATGTTCTCGGAGTGGTGGCCGAGCGTCGTCGGCGCGTCCTGCTTGGCGAGTTCCTGGATGAATGCGTCGGCCCAGTCGTCGTGCATCTCGCAGTCGACACCGAACTTCTCGGGGGCGACGTCCTTGTAGTTCTTGTACCACTTGAACGACGTGATGCCGAGTTCCTCGACGATGTAGGGGATCTCCTCGACGTGCTCGTAGGAGAGCAGTCCCAGCGAGAAGAAGTAGTCGTGGTAGTAGTTGGGTTCGGCCTCCGCGAAGTAGCCGCCCATGATCTCCTCGTAGGAACCCGCCCGACGGAAGTAGTTCCCGATGGTCGTGATGCCGCCGACGAGTCCCGACCGGGATTCCGTCTCGGCGTCGGCCTCCAGGCCGCGGTAGATGCCGTGGTGCGTGTGGGGGTCGATGGCGCCGGGCAGCACGTACTTTCCGCTGGCGTCGACGACTTCCTCGCCGTCGAGACTGCCCGAGCGGGCGACGGCCGAAATCTCTTCGCCGTCGGCGGCGACGTCTGCCTCGAAGGTGCCCAGTTCCGGTGTGACGACGGTGCCGTTCGTGATGACGAGGTCGTGGCTCATGCGTGTCCCTCCTGGATCATTCGGTTACCTCGCGGACGAACTCCTCGACTTCCTCGCGTTCGAGCACTTCGGCGTACTTCATCCAGAGGTCCATCAGCGCTATCTTGTGGCTCGCTTCGATGCGGTCGAAGAGACACTCCTGGGGGAGAATCACGTCGAAGCCGTTCTGCTGGGCGTCGATGGCCGTCGCGCGGACGCAGCCGCTCGTCGAGTTGCCGACGATGATGACGGAATCGTGGTCGCCCCGTACCAGCCGCGAGAGGAGGTCCGTGCCGTAAAAGGCCGACGCGTACGATTTGTCGATGACCGTCTCGCCCTCTTTCGGCGCGACCGGCTCGACGATGTCCAGGTCTTCGTGGTGTGGGTCGTCGTACGATGAGGGGACGACCCGCGTGTACGTGACGGGGAGTCCCTGCTCGCGGGCAAAGCTGAGAAACGGTTCGATGTGGTCGATGGCGTCCCACGCGATCTCGCCCATCGCGGTGCGGTAGTCGTCGATGGCGTCGAGGATCGGCTCGTCCTCGCCGACGACCAGTCGCTGCATGTCGATGACGAGCACCATCGGATTCGTTCCCATCCCGCGGGAGTCCCAGGACGATGCGCCCTCCTTGTCGTAGCCTGCCTTCGTGATGACCTGCCTGTCCTGTTCGGACAGCAGATCCTCCCAGATGCGCTGAGTCATGCGAACGACTCACAGTATGCCGAGCACTCCTATAATTCTGTCCCCTCCGCCGACGCCTCTGGCAGATACGGGACGTGCGCTCCTCAGTGGCCGTCGATCCTGTCTCCGTGCCGAGGCGAGCGTCGTGGCGACGGGTACCACCGTGACCGAACGGTGACTGTCGCAGGCGTTGTGGTCAATTCGTGGCGTCGGTGGCGGTGTTCGGTTCGTTCCCCGTGTGGTTCGGGGTGAGCGTGACGGTTCGATCGGCGGCGACAGTCACTTTGAATCCGTGATAGGAGAACGTGACCGACGCAGACGGAGTCGAAACGGACTCGACGAGTGTCTCCAGCGCCTCCGGATCGATCACCTCGTACAGCGGCTGTAACTCAGTTGCCTCCTGATCAGTCGCCGCTGCGACACTGTCTACGATTATACGCCAGATTGGTTCTCCCGCGGTATGAGCTGTGGATCTAGACATGGCCAGTGATTACTCAGTGTGCGTCGCGTGGCTGCGTCCGTCCTCTTATTGTCCGCGCGACAACTCGAACCTCCTTGTTACCACTAATAAATGTATTGGATCACTCCACGTCCCCGTCGGTGTCATCCCTCCCTCGCTCTGGGGTCTCTACAGTTCTCTCACGCCCCTCGCCGACTGTTAGACCGACACGTCAGCATACGAACACCGCGTGGAATCGGGCGACCCGTTCTCCGTCGGCACGCACGCTGCCGCAGCCAAGAGTCGTCAGGACTCCCGGATGCGGGCCGTCCGATACCGCTCGTATAGCGTGCCGGTGATCGTCGTCCATAGCACGTATCTAAGTCAGTGCGGCGCAAACGTCGACAGCGTCCGCTCGACCCACTCACGGTCGGTGCCCGCCGGCGCGCGGACGACCGGCAGGTCGACGCCCATTTCCCGCAGGTCGGCGACCTGCTCGCGGGCCTGTTCGGGCGTGCCGACGACGGCCACACGGTCGAGGAAGTCGTCGCCGATCCTGGTCGCACCCTGTTCGGTCGTGGGGGCGTCCCTGACGGCGGCCACCTCGTCGGCGAAGCCCGCTTCCTCGGCCGCGCGGTCGTAGTAGCCCGGGATGTCCCGCAGGTAGTACGCGACGTGTTCGGCGGCGGCCCGACGAGCGGTCGCAGGGTCGTCGTGAACGGCAGCCAGCACGTACATCGCCACGTCGACGTCGTCGGGATCCCGACCCCCCCGCTCGGCCCCCTCGGCCAGCCACTCCCTGGCCTCGGCAAACTGCGACTCCGGATAGAGGTTCGGGAGCCAGCCATCGGCGTACTCGCCGGTCAGCCGAACGTTGCCTGGCCCGAGCGCCCCGTTGTAGATAGGGATCGCCGCTCGCTCCGACTCGAAGGCCTCCCAGAAACTGGTTCGGGCCGGTGAGAAGAACTCACCCTCGAAGGAACCGGGGTCGCCGCGGAGGTAGCGGCGGACGAGTTCGATGTACTCGGCCATCCGCGCGAGCGGCCGCTCGAAGTCGGCGCCGTGGAAGTCCTCGACGACGCCGGGATGCGCGACGCCGAGGCCGAGGATCGCGCGCCCGCCGGAGTGGGCGTCCAGCGTTGCGACTGCCTGTGCGAGCGCTGCGGGCGTGCGCGAGAACACGTTGACGATGCCGGTCGCGAGGCCGATGTCGTCGGTGTGGGTCGCCCACCGCTCCAGTTTGCCGAAAGCCGATTTGCCCTGTCCCTCGGCGGCCCAGACGCTCTCGTAGCCCAACCTTTCCGCCCGCTGGACGAGGTCGGGGTCGTCCCGCAGCGAGAAGAGGACGCCGACCCGGTCGCCGTCGCTCGCCTGCCTGCGCTCGCTCATGGCTCGACGACGCCGTCGACGGCGAGGTCGTTGTAGATGTCCAGTCGCTGGATCTGCCCGTCCTCGACCTCGTAGACGTCGACGTAGCGGACGTCGGAAAACTCCTCGCCGTCGTTGTCGACGCCGTACAGCGTCCCGATGCTGACGACGTGCTCGCCGGCGGTGATCCACCGGTCGAACTCCTTGTCGGCCCACTCGTAGCGCGGTGCGAGAAAGGAGCGGAACTGGTCGGCCGCCTCGGGCCCCTCGAAGGTCGCGCCCGGCAGCGCGATGACGGCGTCGTCGGCGAACAACTCGCCGACGCTGCCGCGGCGGTCGTCGTCGCCCATCCGGTCGAAAAACTCCTCGACGATGTCGCGTGGCTCACTCGCCATACAGGTGGTGGCCGCCGAACGAACATAAAGATAGCCGCGCCGGTCGGGGTGACCGGTAGATTTACGCGCGGCCGTTCCAATGTGTCGCGTATGTCTTCCCCCGAACCCGAGCCACAGCAGCGCACTCTCGACGACGCCGGCACGGAGGTCGTCGCCGCCGACGACGTCGAGTTCGACGTCGCGACCGACGTGCTCGTCGCCGGTGCCGGCGGCTGTGGCCTCGTCGCCACGCTCGCGGCCTGCGAGAACGACGAGCTCACCGTCACGCTCCTGGAAAAAGCAGACGAGGTTGGCGGCAACGCCGCCCTCTCGACGGGCATGATCCCCGCCGCGGGCACCCGCCTCCAGCAGGACGCGGGCATCGAGGAGGCGCCCGAAGACATGGCGCGGGACATCCTCGAGAAAAACGACTACGAGGCCGACGAGGAGATGGTGCAACACCTCTGTGAACACAGCGTCGACCTGATCCACTGGCTGGTCGACGACTGGGACGTCTCCTTGCACCTCGTGGACGACTTCAAGTACCCCAAACACTCCGAGTACCGGATGCACGCCCCGCCGGGGCGCAACGGCGAGAACCTCGTCGCCGAACTGCGCGAGCGAATCGAGGCCCAGGACAACACTGAACTGCTGACGAACACGCCCGTGAAGAAACTCGTCGCCGCGGACGGCGACGTCGTGGGCGTCGTCGCCGGCGCCGTCCGCGAGGAGGTCATCCGCGCCGAGAAGGTGATCCTCGCGACGGACGGCTTCGCCGGCAACAAGCAGATGGTCGCCGAACACTGCGACGAGGACATCGCCCGCGCGCTCTACTACGGCTCTGACGGCAACACCGGCGACGGGATCCGCTTCGGCGCGGAACTCGGCGGCGACCTGGCCTGCATGGACGCCTACCAGGGCCACGCGACGGTCGTCAACCAGACGGGCGCGCTGTCGACCTACGCCGTCGTGATGAACGGCGGCATCCTGGTCAACGAAGACGGCGAGCGCTTTGGCAACGAGTCGCGGGGCTACTCCGAGTTCGCGCTTGACGTCGTCCGTCAGCCCGGCGAACTCGGCTACGAGATCTTCGACGAGCGCATCTACGAGAAACTGGAAGGGGAGTTCGACGACTTCGACCGCGCGGTCGAACTCGGCTCCTACGAGCGCGCTGAGACGGTCGCAGACCTCGCGGCGACGCTGGGCTGTGACCCCGAGACGACGCGGGCGGCCGTCGAGTCGTACAACGCCGCCGTCGAGGCGGGCGACCCCGACGAGGTGGGTCGCACGGACGGCCGCCACACCCTGTCGGCTCCGTTCTACGGCGCGAAGGTCACCGGCTCGCTCTTTCACAC
>Ga0207797_1003113_pt1 | contig 11181 bp, 9 predicted proteins | sample PRCRCaboRojoPR_6_FD_187275 | JGI IMG/M metagenome (GOLD analysis project Ga0207797, IMG submission 187275) | Marine sediment microbial community from Cabo Rojo, Puerto Rico - PR CR 10% Liquid 1 (SPAdes) | ecosystem: Environmental > Aquatic > Marine > Coastal > Sediment | place: Cabo Rojo, Puerto... | reverse complement strand
TTCCGTGGTCGCTCCACGGCCAAGTGAAAGAATGGGCCGAAGAAACCGACCGAACCCTCACCGAAGCGTACATCGAGTTGGTCACGACAGGACTCGACAACGTGGAACATCCAGACGAGTCGTAACGCGTCAGCCGCGACGGAGTGTTGTCGCTCAGACCCACCCGTGAACGGGTGGGCTTCCGCTCGCTACGTGTCAAGGTGGAGTTCACCACCCACGACGCGGTCGTGATCATCTGGGGGAACGGCCGCGTCTCCATCGAGGTCCACGACTTCGAGGACGACCCTCACCACGACTGACCGGGGGCCGGCCGCCGGTGGCCACGTGCCGGCGTCAGTCATAAGTGCGAACAGTCGTACCGAGTGACACATATGCCAGTCGTCGAGGCGAACGGCACCTCGACCTACTACGAGGAGTACGGGGAGGGGAAGCCGCTCGTGTTCGTCCACGGGGCGAACAGCGACCACCAGATCGGGGCGGAGCAGCTCCGGCCACTCAGCGACGAGTACAGGCTGATCGTGTACGACCTCCGGGGGCACGGGCAGACGGAGGCGCCGACCCAGGAGTCGTACCCGATCGACCTCTACGCCGAGGACCTGACGGCGCTCATCGACGCGCTGGAGCTGGAGAACCCGGTCGTCTGTGGGCTCTCGCTGGGCGGGATGATCGGCTACCGGTTCGCGGCCCGCTACCCGGACGAGCTCTCGGCACTGGTGACGGTGGGAGCACCGACCCCACGGACGTTCTCGCTCCGCGAGCGGCTGTACAGAGTCGAGTTCACCAAGCTGATCACTCCCCTGATGGGGAACAGGCGGGTGATAGAAGGAATCACATGGGCGTTCGAACAGCTCTCCAGCGAGACTGAGAGTGTCGATCTCGACGACATAGAGCGCATCCGGGAGTCCCACCCCTGCGAGAACACGGAGACGGACCCGAGCGAGCGAGCCAGGATGATGCGCGGCGTCCAGGCGTACATCGGCTCGTCGGTGGACTGGTACCGCGTGGACGTGCCCGTGCTCGCCCTGTACGGCGAGAACGAGCCGTTCGCCGAGCGCCACGCCGAGCACGTCGACAGCGTGCTCGACCGGTGCCGGGTGGCGGAGATACCGGACGCGAGCCACAACTCCCACGTCGACAACCCCGAGTTCATCGTCGAGCGGATCAGGCGGTTCCACGCCGAGCACGCCCGACCGGCGAGCGCGGAGAGCTGACGTAGGAACAGTCGACCGTGCCCCGCGCGAGGGCGACTCGTCCGCCGGACTACTGGCGCTCGAAGCGGTGGAGCACGACCTCGCTGTCGTCGTCCCACTCGAAGTTGTCGTGGGCCCGCACCAGCAGCTCCCGGTACGCCGCCAGGCTCTCCATGCCCTCCTTGCGGGCGTCGTCGTCGGTCAGGTCCCCGAGCGTCCGCTCGCGGATCTCGACGACCTCGAAGGTGTCACCGTCCACGGCGAACGTGTCGCCCTCGTCGGCGTACTGGTGGCCGCGGTGGATCTGGGTCACGTCGCCGGCGGCGACGCCCTCGACCATCCGCGGGCTGGGGAGCAGCTCCTCGGGTTCGATTTGTGCCATACCACCGTTCGGGCGGCCAGTCTCAAAACCGCAGCGGTGAGTGGCACCGCTCCGGGATGTCGCGGCCGACCGGCGCCGTCGAGGAGCGTCCACCCTCGCCAGCGTGGTTCGCGTTCCCCGACCGCTCGCAGGGAGGTTCGGGCGGACCGACTCAGTCGTCGTACGTCCGCCTCGTGACCGCCCGGTAGTAGCGCCCGTCGAACCGGACGTACGCCGGACCCCGGTCGCCGGCCGACCGGAGACGCCGGACCAACTCGCGCAGCGCGTCCGAGAACGGCGGCGGTGACTCCCGGTAGACGCCCTCGCTGGCGGCCGTCTCGAGGATCTCCCGCTGGTCCGCCGAGAGCTCGACCGTCGAGACGTCGAGCGCGATGCGGGTCCGCGCGACGTGGTCGGCGAACGCCGACCGGTTGCGGGCGACCCTCTCGAAGGTGTACTCGTACCGCTCCAGCGCGACCGACCGCTCGGAGACGCTCAGTCGGAAGTAGCGTCGGTCGTCCTCGGCCCCGGTCGCGAATAGCGAAAGCGCGGCTCCGGCCAGAAGTCGCTGTCCTCGCCCGGGAGGACACACGGGCGAGCGTCGGGCTCGTCGCGGGTCGCGACCGCACACCGCAGCGCCTCGGCGTCGCTCCGGCTCAGGCCGCCCCAGTCGCCGACCGACCCGTCCGGCGCGGACACCGCCTCGCTCTCGACGACCGGCCGCTCGACGGTTGCGGTCCCGTTCTGGGTGACCCGCACCTCGTAGTAGGTCCCGTCGGCGACGACGACCTCGCCGGCAGCCAGCGGTGGGCGCCCGTAGGCGGTGGTGCCGTTGGCGAGCCCCGCGACGGCGGTCTCGCGGGCTCGTGGCTGTAGCTCCTCGACCGGGGTTGCGAGCCGCTGTCCGAGCCGCTCGCGCGGGACGTGCTCCAGTCGGAGCGACAGCGAGCTGTCGTTGCTGGTGTCGAGCACACAGCCGGTCAGGGCGGCTGCAGCGCCGATTCCGGCGGCGTGTGCGAGGACACGACGTCGGGAGGGCATGTCGGGCGGTTGCCGCCGCGGCCGGTAACTGTCTTCTGTGGCTCGCCCCGCTCCGGAGTCGGTACGGGCGAAGGGAATCGCCCGCCGGCTGTCGGTGCCCGTTCAGCCCTCGGGGCCGAGTCAGTCGTCGTCCTCCTCGTCCTCGTCCTCGTCGTCTTCGGTCTCCTCCTCGTACTCTTCCTCGAACTCCTCACCGTCCTCGTCGTCTTCGGTCTCCTCCTCGTACTCAACCTCTCGCTCGCCGTCCTCGTCTTCGGTCTCCTCCTCGTACTCGATCTCCCGCTCGTCCTCGGACTCCGACTCGTCGTCCTCGCGCTCGGTTTCGCCCTCTTCGGTCTCGTCGTCACGCTCGGTCTCGTGTTCGTACTCGTACTCCTCCTCGAGGAGGCGCAGCGAGCCGTCCTGGACGGCGTACTCGAGTTCGGCCTCGAAGCCGCTCCCGACGAGTTCGATCTCGAGGTCCTCGCCGGCCTCGGCCTCGAAGACGACCGTCCCGTTGGCGTCGGTCGTGCCGACCCGCTCCTCGTCGGCGTACACGCTCACGTTCTCCAGGGGTTCGCCGCCGTCGGTGACGGCCACGGTGACGGTCCCGTTGTCGGTGGTCGCCTGCGCGTCGAGGTTGGTCAGGCCGTCCGTGTCGTCGGTCGCCGCCTGGGTGCCGACGCCCGTGCCGGCGGCAGCGACGCCGCCGGCCGCGAGCAGCACCACCAGGCCGGCCGCGATGATCTGTGTCGAATCCATTGCACTCGGCTCTGGGAGCAGAGTGACAATAAACTGGTACGACACTCCCGTCGAGTTGCGCCGTGCAAGCGTCCGGAACCGACGAAAGCGGCCGCAAACGACTGCAAACGTCCGGAAGCCGGCTCGACGATGTCGTTGCTTTATCTACCAGTGAGACGTGCCTCGGGACAACGATGAACCGGACGGCACTCGGCGCTCTCGTCCTCGCGGGCCTCCTCGTGGCCGGGGTGGCCGTCCCGGCGATGGCGCTCTCGACGGGCACCGCCGAGCCGTCGGCGAGCGACAGCCAGGGGCCGTCAGCGACGGGGGCGGCCCAACAGGACAACGCGAGCGTGAACGTCTCGGTCGGGCCGCAGCTCTCGACGGTAATCGGCGCCTCCAGCGACGAGGTGCAGACGGACGTCGACAACACCGCCTTCGAGCTCTCCGTCGAGGGCGCCAGCGACGAGGCCACGGCCGAGGCGATCGCCGAGCGCGCCGACCAGCTCCGTGACCGCGCCGCGGCCATCCGCGAGGAGTACGAGGCGGCTACGGCGGCGTTCGAGGCGGGCGAGCTGACCAGATCGGAGTACGCCCAGCGCATCGCGGCGCTGAACGCCCGCGCGAGCAGCCTGCTCACCAGCTACGAGCAGCTCGAGCAGCGGGCCGCGACCGTCTCGGCGCTGGAGCTCAGGGCCGCCGGCGTCAGCGAGTCGGCGCTCGACCGCCCGGCCGCGAACCTGAGCAGCGTCACCGGCGCCGGCGCCAGGGCGCTGCTCGAGCGGTTCACCGGCGAGTCCGAGGGCGAGATCGAACTCGACACCGGCGACGGCCTCTCCATCGAGGTCGAGAGCGAGGACGGCGAGCGCTCCCGCGAGCTCGAGCGGCCCCGCGACGGCGACGACAGCCTCACGACGAGCCAGTCCGCCGCCCTCGACACGGCGCGGGAGGCGCTCTCGACGCCCGGGGGGCGCTGGGTGCTCACCGGCTCGCAGGTCGCCGAGGGCGACGGCGCCTACGTGTTCGCGTTCGCGCTCCGGAACGACGCCGGCCTGACCGGCGAGGCGGAGGTCTCCGTCGACGGCTCGACGGGCGAGCTGTTCGCCCTCGAGGAGGAGATCGAGCCCCGCGTGTCCGAGGACAGCGAGGAGGACGACCGGGACCGCGAGCTGGCGATGGTCGTCGCCGAGGGCACGCCGGCGCCGGACGCGACGGTCACCGTCCAGGTGCTCGCGGACGGCGAGCCGGCCGAGGGCGCGACCGTCTCGCTGGACGACCGGGCGGTGGGCACGACCGGCGCGGACGGCCGGGTGACGGTGACGCTCCCGACGGCCGAAGAGGTCGAACTCACGGCCCGGAGCGGTGACGCCGAGGGCGACCTCGAGTTCGAGTTCGACGGCGAGGGGACCGACGAGGTGCTCGAGAAGTTGGTCGTGGACGCGAGCCTCGACGGCGACACCGTGACGGCGACGGTCAGCTACGACGGCGACGGCGTCGAGGGCGCGTCCGTCTCCGCGAACGGCCGCGCCGTCGGCACCACGGGGCCGGACGGCACGGTGACGTTCACGGTCGACGCGAGCGCGACCGAGGAGCTGGAGCTCGACGTCGTCAAGGGCGCGTTCGAGGCCGAACTCGCCTACACGGTCCAGGACGGCTCGCTGACCCCCGTCGAGGAGGAGTACGAGCGCGAGAGCGGGGACGACCCCGCTGACGACGAGTCCGAGGACGAGCGCGAGGAGGAGGCGGACGACGAGGACGAGGACGGCGATGAAGCCGACCCCGATGAGGAGCGCGAGCAGGAGACGGACGACGAGGACGAACCCGACGACACCGAGGAGGACGACGACTGATGCGGTCGCGCAGCCGCCGGAGTGACCCGGTCGGTCGCCGCTCGTCCCATCGGGCGGAGCCGTCGGGCCCGACAGCCACGCCCGGTCCTTGGCGGGCGGGAGGCGCGAGGTGAGAGAGCAGATGAGTTATACGGGTTCTGCGGGAAACGGCCGTACCTAGATGGCTGTGTCACCGCGAGCGGGGGCGGTCGTCTCGGTCGCCCTCGTCGGCCTCCTGCTCGGTGGGGCGCTGGCTCCGGTCGTGACCGGCGGTGCGCTCGCCCAGCAGTCCCAGCCCGAGACGGACAACACGGTGACGCGGATCGAGGTGTTCGAGAACGGCTCGGCACGCTGGACGGTGCAGATCCGGACGCGGCTCGACACCGACCGGCGCGTCGAGGAGTACGGCGCGTTCCAGAGCCGGTTCAGGAACGACACGGACCAGTACCTCGGGCCGTTCCGCACCCGAATCCGGGGTGTCGTCGCGAACGCCGAGAGCGCGACCGGTCGGCAGATGGGGGCGACGGAATTCACCGCCACGACCAGCGTCCAGGAGGTGCCACGACGGTGGGGGGTCGTCACCTACGAGTTCACGTGGACGAACTTCGCGGCCCGGGAGGACGGCCGGGTGGTCGTCGGCGACGTGTTCGGCGGCGGGTTCTTCATCGCGGCCGACGACGCGCTCCAGGTCGTCGCTCCCGACGGGTACGGGATCGCCCGCACCGACCCGGCACCGGACAGCCGCGAGGACGGCGTGGTGACGTGGAACGGTCGCGAGGACTTCGCCGACGGCAACCCGACAGTGGCGTTCACCCCCGCGGCCGGGCAGACCGGTGGGGACGGCGCTCTGCTCGGTGACCTCACCGGAATCGCCGTCGCGGGGCTGGTCGTGGTGGTCCTGCTCGGACTCGTCGGCGCCGTGCTGTACGGCCGGCGCGACGGCGACACCGGTGGGCCGGACGGGACCGTCGAGGCGGCCGGAGGACCGCCTGCGTCGTCGGCGGGCGGCGCGGGCGACGGCGGGGGCTCCCAGGTGCTGACCGACGAGGAGCGGGTCGTCGACCTCCTCGAGGCGAACGGCGGGCGGGTTCGCCAGGCGGAGATCGCCGAATCGTTCGACTGGTCGGCCTCGAAGACCTCCCGGGTCGTCGGTCGGATGGCCGAGGAGGGCTCGGTCGAGAAGCTCCAGCTCGGTCGGGAGAACCTGGTGACGCTGCCCGGCGAGGACGCGTGAGCGCGCTCGACGGAACAGGGACGATCGGCCCACGACGCCCCCACGAGCACGTCCCGGAGAGCGAGCGACCGTCGCTGTGACCCGCATCCACCAGTCCGTGCGGGATTTTCCATCGACGGAACGCTTTTGCTGCTCCTCAACGACGGGCTCCCATGACTCCGACCACACCAGCACCGACAGACGTGCTGGAGGCGGTCGAGGCCCTCGGCCTACCCGGCACGCCGGTGACGACTCCGGAGGTCGCCGATGGGTTCGACTGCACCCAACGGACGATCTACAACAGGCTCGATTCGCTCGTCGACGACGGCGTCCTACAGACGAAGAAGGTCGGGGCGAACAGCCGCGTCTGGTGGCGCCCCATCGGAGACCGAGAGCAGCCGACGACGGCTGCTGTGTCGGACACTGCTCTCGGTTTACAGACGGACAGACAGCTCCCCTCGCCTGGGTCGGAGAGTGAGATGGCCGAGCGAATCCGCGGGCTCGACTGGTCGGAGACACCGCTCGGACCGATGGCGGAGTGGCCCACAGAGTTGCGGGTCGCCGTCGACATCATGCTGGGTGCGAGAGAGGCGATCGGCATCTACTGGGGCGAGGAGCTGACGCTGCTGTACAACGACGCGTGGCGTGAACTAATCGCCGACAAGCATCCGGAAGCGCTCGGACGGCCAGCCCGGGAGGTGTTCCCGGAGATCTGGGAGACGATCGAGCCGATGTTCGCGGAGGTACTGGACGGTGAGGGGGCAGCCATCGGGCGGGAACAGCTCTTCCCGCTGGAGCGTAACGACCAGATCGAGGACGCCTGGTTCGACTACAGTTTCAATCCGATCCCAGTCGGGGACGGCACAATCGGGGGAGTATTCAAGATCGCGGTCGAGGTCTCCGAGCGCAAACGGGCCCAGGAGGAACTGCAGAGACAGGCACGACTGAACGACTTCCGTGTCGAACTCACCGACGAACTCCGGTCGAGAACCGATACCGCCACAATCCAACAGACTGCTCTCCGGATGGTCGGTGACGAACTGGACGCTACCCTGACGTACTACTACGAGTACGACGCCGAGGCTGGCTCCGGTGTGGTCGATCACGATTACAGGAGGGACGGTGGACCGAGCGTCACCGGGCAGTACACGCTGGAGGAGTTTCCGCAGGCCCACCAGTTGGTGTCCGAGGGCGGGCCGGTCGTCGTCACGGACACGACATCGGAGCCCGGTTTCGCGGATGCGGATCGCGAGAGCTTCGAGGCGCTCGACATCCGCGCCTGGCTCGTCGTGCCGCTCATAAAGCGAGGGGAGCTGGTCGCCACGCTCGCGGTCGGTCACTCGACGCCCCGCGAGTGGACGGACACGGAGGTCGAGATCGTCGAGGAGACGGCCGAGCGGACCTGGGCAACCGTCGAGCGGGCTCGTGCCGAACAGACCCGCCGCGAGAGCGAGGAGCGCTATCGTACCCTGTTCGAGTCGATCAACGAGGGGTTCTGCATCATCGACGTGCTGTTCGACGAGGACGGGAACCAGGAGGACTACCGCTTTCTCGAGACGAACCCGGCGTTCGAGGAGATCACCGGCCTGACCGACGTGGAAGGCGAGCTCCGGCGCGACCTGGAACCGGGGTACCAGTCGAAGTGGTTCTGGCTTTACGGCGAGGTGGCCCGGACGGGCGAATCGAAGCGCTTCGAGGCGAGCGGGCACCCCCTTGTCGACGGCTGGTACGACGTCCGCGTGTTCCCCTACGGCGAGCCCGAGAGCGGGACAGTTGCACTGCTCATCAACGACATCACAGAGCGCAAGCAGCTCGAACGGGAGCTCCGGACGGAGAAAGAGCAGCTCGACGTCGCGGTAGAGACCTCGCCACTGGTTCTGTTCCGGCTGGACACCGACCTGCGCTACACGTGGATCAAGAACGCCACCGAGGATTTCGGGGGAGAGGAGGTGCTCGGGAAGCGAGACGACGAGCTGTTGGCGCCCGAGGCGGCCGAGACGCTCATGGCGCCGAAGCAGACCGTCCTGGAGACCGGCGACAGCGTCCGCGAGGAGGTGACCTACGAGCTACCGAGCGGCGAGGTGACCTACGACCTCACCGTCGCCCCGATCGAGGACGAGTCCGGGGAGATCACCGGCTTGACCTGTGCCGCACTCGACATCACCAACCGCAAACGCGCCGAGGAGCAACTCCGCGAGAGCGAGGCGGCGCTCGAACGGCTCAACACCGTCACCCAGGAGTTGATCGACGCCGGGACGGCGACGATAGCCGACCGTGTCGCACCGCTCGTGCGGGACGTCCTCGGCGTGGAGTACACGGCCCTCTGGCGGTACGACGACCGGAGTGGCGAGCTTGAACAGCACGCTGTCGACGTGGCGCCGGACGCGACCATCGAGGCGGCCGAGCTCCGGACAGAGACGTCCGACCAAGTCTGGACGACGTTCGTCGGGACCGACATCGACGTGCAGAACGACCTCGATACGGGGGCGGACGTGACGTCGCCGTTGCGGAGCCGCGTGGTCGTCCCGTTGGGGCGACACGGGGTCGTGTGTCTCGGCTCGACGGGAGCCGAAACCTTCGACGAGCGAACGGTCGACCTCGTGGAGACGGTCGCGGCGACCGTCGAGACGGCGTGGGACCGTGCCGCCGGCGAGGCGGAGCTATCGCGCCGCAACGAGGAGCTGACCCACCTCGACCGGCTCAATACGCTCATCCGGGAGATCGACCAGGCGCTCGTGGCCGCCGACACCCGCGATGGGATCGACAACGCCGTCTGCGAGCGGCTGGCGGCTTCGGACCTCTACGAGTTCGCCTGGATCGGCGACCTCAACCCGCGGACCAACGAGGTCGAACCGCGGGCGTGGGCCGGCGTCGACAGCGGTTACCTGGAGGAGCTCACCGTCGTCGTCGGGGAGACGCCGACCGACCGGGACCCCGTCGCCCGCGCGGTACACACCGGCGAGCTCCAGGTGGTCGCGGACGTCGCGACGGACAGCGGGTTCGCCCCCTGGCGGGAGGCGACCCTCGAACGCGGCGCCCGGTCGCTCGTCTGTATCCCGCTGGTGTACGACGACGCAGCCTACGGCGTGCTGGTCGTCTACGCCGACCGCCCCCAGTCCGACGGGGACGAGCGGAACCAGGACGTCCTCTCCGAGCTCGGCACGATGATCGCCCACACGATCAACGCTATGGAGACGAGAGCAACGCTCCGAACCGACAGCGTCGTCGAACTCACGCTCCGGTTCGAGGACGCCGCCACGCCGCTGTGTCGCCTCGCCCGGGAGACGGGCTCGACTATCGACTACCAGGGGTTCGTTCCCCGGTCGAACGGACAGGTCGACGTCTTCTTCGTCGCTCGTGAGAGCTCACCGGAGGAGCTCCGGGCTACAGCATCGACGCTGCTCGCGGTCGATGACCTGGACTGTCTCACCGACGGGAACAGTGGCGCCCTGTTCAGAACACGAGTGTCCGATCCGCCGCTCGCCGCGCGGGTCACTGACGACGGCGCTATCGTGCGCTCGATCGTCATCGATGCTGGTGTCGCGACTGCTGTTCTCGACGTCCCCCACACGGCAGCAGTCCGCGAGTTCCTCGACCGGCTCCGTCGGTGGAGCCCGGAGTTCGAACTCCGGGCTCGCCAGTCGCGCGAACGGCAGCTGAAGACTCGGCAGACGTTCGTCGCCGCGCTCGAGGACCAACTGACTGACCGACAGCGAGAGGTCCTGCAGACGGCCTACCTGAGCGGCTTCTTCGAGACGCCGCGGGTCAGTAACGGACAGGAGGTCACCGAACTGCTCGGGGTGTCACAGCCGACGTTCTCCGAACACCTACGTGCCGCCGAACGGAGCCTGTGTGAGGTCCTGTTCGGGACCGAGTCGTCGCGGTGAGTGCGGTACGGCCAGTAGGCCCCTTACTTTTTAAACCGGTCGGAGGGGGGGGGTTTGAACTGTAAGGCTCAACGCTTTCGTCGCACGTCACCTCATCTCGTCCACTGTGAGCCAGAGGTGCCCGTCACGAGGAGCGGCCGCGCCCCATCCAGAGCTGGTGAACGAGGTTCCCGGACAGATGCCACGAACAGAGAGCCCCGAGCCGAGAGGACGATTCAGAGTACCGACAGTGGACGAGCGGGAGACGGGCCGTGTCGCCGTCGAGGCGCCGAGAGCGACGACCCTCGGCGAGGTCGTCGACGACCTGGATTGGCGGGGAGTCGGGAACCCCCGGCGACGTCGCCGTCGAACGGGCGGCGTGGTGCGCGAGACCGAGAGTCCGGCCCCCGGAGGATCATGACCGGTAGGTCGACCGCTCCGGACTCGCTGGACCGTATGTTCTCCACGCTTAGCCACCCGTACCGGCGTCGGATCCTGCTGCTCGTCGGAGAGGACAATCCCCGCGAGGAGGGGGAGTTCTCGGTCGAGGCCCTCGCCACCGAGGACGACGATCGCGAACTGCTCACGACCGAACTGTACCACACCCACCTCCCGAAGCTCGCCGAGTCGGGGTACATCGAGTGGGACGAGGAGCTCCACAGTGTCCGTCGCGGGCCGAACTTCGACGAGATCGCGCCGCTGCTCCGCCTGATGGACGACCACCGGGACGAGCTACCGGACGGCTGGCCGTGAGCACCCCCGCTCGGACTGCCGTCGGGTGAGCTCGGACCACGCCGTCGCACGGGGCCGTCGTCGCTACTCGCGGTGCTCGAGGTCCAGCCGGTCGTAGAGGAACCCCCACTTGTCGGACTGCTCGTCGACGGCCTGCGAGACGGGCTTGCCGACGCCGTGGCCCGTCGAGCCGTACGTCCGCAACAGCACGAGCGTCTCATCGGCCAGG
>Ga0207797_1003111_pt1 | contig 11190 bp, 10 predicted proteins | sample PRCRCaboRojoPR_6_FD_187275 | JGI IMG/M metagenome (GOLD analysis project Ga0207797, IMG submission 187275) | Marine sediment microbial community from Cabo Rojo, Puerto Rico - PR CR 10% Liquid 1 (SPAdes) | ecosystem: Environmental > Aquatic > Marine > Coastal > Sediment | place: Cabo Rojo, Puerto... | reverse complement strand
CCGCGCGGCCCCGGAACCGTCCTCGCTGGGCGCGGTCATGTGGTAGGCGTCGGCGCTCATGCCGTAGCCGCCCACCTCGGCGTAGATGCGGGCGCCGCGGGCGAGCGCCGCCTCGCGCTCCTCCAGAACCACCACCCCGGCGCCCTCGCCCAGGACGAAGCCATCGCGCTCACTGTCGAAGGGGCGGCTGGCCCCCTGGGGGTCGTGGTTGCGGGTGGACAGCGCCTTGGAGGCGGCGAACCCGCCCACCGCCAGTGGCGAGATGCAGGATTCCGTGCCCCCGGCGACCATGGCATCGGCGTCGCCGTACTGGATCAGCCGGGCCGCATCGCCGATGGCGTGGGTGCCGGTGGCGCAGGCGGTCACGGTGGCGATGTTGGGTCCCTGGGCCCCGTACATGATGGACACGTGCCCGGAGACCATGTTGATGATCGAGGCCGGAATGAAAAAGGGCGAGATCTTGCGGGGCCCGCCGCTGAGATAGGACTCGTGGGCCTTCTCGATGAAGGGCAGCCCGCCGATGCCGGAGCCGATGGCCACCCCCACCCGTTCGGCGTTGGCGTCGGTGATGGCCAGACCGGAATCGTCCAGGGCCATGGCGGCGGCGCCGATGCCGTAATGGATGAAGGTGTCCATCTTGCGGACATCCTTCTTGGGGATGAAGGTGGTCGGGTCGAAGTCCTTGACCTCGCCGGCGATCTGGGCGGCAAAGGCGGAGGCGTCGAAGCGGCTGATGGTATCGATCCCGCTCTTGCCCGCGACGATGGCGTCCCAGCTGTCCTCCGCGGTATTGCCCACGGGGGTTACCATCCCCACTCCGGTAATGACCACGCGACGTTTCAAATCTCGCCCCTATCCCTGAATAAGAAAGCGGTAGCCGCGTCCCGTGTCACCGGCCTGACACAAACCGGGCGGGGCGCCGTGGACGCACCCGCCAGGGACGAGGCACCGCCGTGGTACCGGATCGTCCCTATGGCCAACCGGTGTGCGCACCGCTGCGCCATGCAGCGTCGCCCAGGCGGCCCTGCAAGGGACGATCGGCCGGGACGCGCCCGCGGGCACGGCCCTTGCGGCCGCTTAGCCGAGGTTGTTGTTGATGTAGGAAATGGCTTCCTGGACGGTGGTGATCTTCTCCGCCTCGTCATCGGGGATCTCGCACCCGAATTCCTCTTCCAGCGCCATCACCAGCTCGACGGTATCCAGGGAGTCGGCCCCCAGGTCATCCACAAAGGAGGCCTCGGTGGCGATCTCGTCCTCACCCAGGCCCAGCTGTTCGGATACGATCTTCTTCACGCGAGCGTCGGTATCGCTCATTGCTGACGGTTCCTCCTTCAAGGGTTTTGGCAAAAGCCCGGACTAGGTACCACATTTGCCGGGCGGGCTCAATCGAACGGGGCGACCTGTCGCCGGAGGGCGTCACCCGGCGCCGGCCGCGGCTTCAGGTCATGTACATCCCGCCGTTCACATGCAGGGTGGAGCCAGTGATGTAGCCCCCGCCCGGCCCGGCCAGAAAGGCCACGGCCTCGGCGATCTCCTCCGGCTGGCCCAACCGGCCCAGCGGCACCTGCTCCAGCAGGGCCTGGCGCTGCTCATCGGGCAGCTCCCGGGTCATGTCGGTCTCGATGAAGCCCGGGGCCACGGCGTTGACGGTGATGCCGCGGGGACCGAACTCGCGTGCGGTGGATTTGGTCAGCCCCAGGATGCCGGCCTTGGCCGCAGCGTAGTTGGCCTGGCCGGCGTTGCCCATGGCCGCCACCACGGAGGCCACATTGATGATGCGGCCGCCCTTGGCCTTCATCATCGGCCGCGCCACGGCCCGGGTCAGGCGGAAGACCGAAGACAGGTTGGTGTCGATCACGGCCTGCCAGTCCTCGTCCTTCATGCGCATGAGCAGGCCGTCGCGGGTGATGCCAGCGTTGTTGACCAGGATACCGGGATTGCCCAGCTCCTCGGTCACCGACTTGATGAACGGGTCGATGGTCTCCGGCGCGGATACGTCCAGGGCGAAGCCCCGTGCCCGGCATCCGGCGGCCTCGAGCGCCTCCTGGGTACGCTGGGCGCCCTCCGCGCTGGTGGCGGTGGCGGCCACGGTGGCCCCGAGGGCCCCCAGTCGTTCGGCGATGGCCCGGCCGATGCCGCGGCTGGCGCCGGTTACGATGGCGGTCTGTCCGTCCAGCACCTGCTCGCTCATTCCACGCTCCCCAGGGCGTCGTCGAGGCTTTTGGCGTCGCCGACGGAAAGGCACGGCATGCGCCGGTCGATGCGCTTGTTCAGGCCGCACAGCACCTTGCCCGGGCCCATCTCCACCACCCGCTTGACGCCGCTGTTGCGCATGCGGTCGATGGTCTGGGTCCACTGCACCGGGTTGGCCAGTTGGCGCACCAGGGCATCGCGAATGGCCTCGGGATCCGAGGGCGCCTCCACGTCCACATTGTTGAGCACGGGCAGCGCCGGCTTCTGGATGTCCACCTCGGCCAGGCGCTCGGCCAGCCGGTCGGCGGCCGGCTGCATGAGCGGGCAATGGGACGGAATGGACACCGGCAGGTCCACGGTGCGCTTGGCGCCACTCGCCTGGGCGCCCTTGAGCACACCCTCTACGGCTTCCACGTCGCCGGCGATGACCACCTGCCCCGGCGAATTGAAGTTGGCCGCCCGCACCACGCCCCCGCTGTGCTGGTTGGCGCATAGCTGCTGCACGGTGGCGTCTTCCAGGCCCAGGATGGCGGCCATCTTGCCCTGCCCCGCCGGCACCGCCTCCTGCATGAAGCGGGCGCGGTCGGCCACCAGGGCGACCGCCTCACGGAAATCCAGGGCGCCGGCCACCACCAGGGCGGTGTACTCGCCCAGGCTGTGGCCGGCCAGATAGGCCGGGGCCGGGCCCTGCCGCCGCCCCCAGAGGGCGTACACGGCCACCCCGGCCGCCAGCATGGCCGGTTGGGTGTTCTCGGTGCGGTTGAGCTCCTCTTCCGGCCCGTTGCGGATGATCTCGCCCAGATCGCGGCCGAGCACCTCGGAGGCCGCCTCCAGGGTGCCGGAAACCACCCCCTCGGTGTCGGGGAGGGCGTCGAGCATGCCAACGCTCTGCGAGCCCTGGCCGGGAAAGACGAAAGCGAAGTCACTCATGACGGATGCGGCACCCCTTTGTGCGGTGAGTGGGTCGGGTTACCAGCGCAGCAGCACCGAACCCCAGGTGAAGCCGCCGCCGAAAGCCTCCAGCAGGACCAGATCGCCCGGGCGGACGTCGTTGCGCCGCACGCCCTCGTCCAGGGCCAACGGCACCGAGGCGGCGGAGGTGTTGCCGTGGCGGTCCACGGTGACGATCACGCGGTCCATGGACACCCCCAGCTTCTTGGCGGTGGCCTGGATGATGCGGGTGTTGGCCTGGTGGGGCACCAGCCAGTCCACCTCGCCGTGGTCCAGGCCGTTGGCGGCGAGGGTCTCCTCCACCACCTGACCGAGGGTGTTCACGGCCACCCGGAACACCTCGTTGCCCTTCATGTGGATCTTGCTGTCGGGATCGTCGGCGTCCCAGCCGGTGGCCACCCCCTTGGGCACCGTCAGCAGCGCGTCCTGGCTGCCGTCGGCATGGAGGTGGGTGGACAGGATGCCCTGCTGATCGGTGTCGTCGGCCTCCAGCACCACCGCGCCGGCGCCGTCACCGAACAGGACGCAGGTGGTGCGATCCTCCCAGTTGAGGATGCGCGACAGGGTCTCGGCGCCCACCACCAGGGCGCAGCGGGCGGCCCCGGTGCGCAGCATGCTGTCGGCGGTCGCCAGGGCGTAGACGAAGCCGGTGCAAACGGCCTGCACGTCGAAGGCGGGCGGCCCGGCCACGCCCAGGCGGCCCTGGAGGAGGCAAGCGGTGGAGGGGAAGACCCGGTCGGGGGTGGTGGTGGCGACGATGATCAGGTCGATGTCGCCGGGCTCGCGGCCGGCGGCCTCGATGGCGCGACGGGCGGCGGCTTCGGCCAGATCCACCGTGGCCTCGTCCTCGCCGGCGATGCGCCGCTCCTTGATGCCGGTGCGGGCGGTGATCCACTCGTCGCTGGTGTCCACCAGCGCCTCGAGGTCGTGATTGGTCATCACCCGCTCGGGCAGGTAGCTGCCGGTCCCCGTAATGCGCCCGCGCACCATCCCCGGTCCTCTCCCTTTTTTATTCCGCCACCTCGAGCAGCTCCTGCAGCTCGTGGGTGATGCGGCGATTGACGTTGTTGCGGGCCTCGGAGGCGGCCACTTCGATGGCCTTGGAAAAGGCGTAGGCGTCGGCGCTGCCGTGGCTCTTGACCACGATGCCGTTGAGCCCGAGGAGCATGGCCCCGTTGTACTCGCGGTGGTCCACGCGGCGCTTGAAGTCCTTGAGCACGCCCCGCGCCAGCAGGGCGGCGGCCTTAGCCAGCCACGAGGCGGAAAAGGCCTGGCGCAGGAAATGGGCGATGAGCTCGGCGGTGCCCTCGGAGGTCTTGAGAGCGACGTTGCCCACGAAGCCGTCGGCAACGATCACGTCGGCCTTGCCGGCGAAGATGTCGCGGCCCTCGACGTTGCCGATGTAGTTGAGCTCGCTGTCGCGCAGCAGCTGCCCCGCCACCTTCACCACGTCGTTACCCTTGATGTTCTCCTCGCCGATGTTGAGCAGGCCGATGGACGGCTGCTCGACACCGTACACCGCGCGCGAGGCCACCTCGCCCATGACGGCGAACTGGAACAGGTGGTCGGAGTTGCAGTCGACGTTGGCGCCGAGGTCGAGCATCAGGACCCGGCTGTCCCGCGTGGGCAGGAAGGTGGCGATGGCCGGTCGGTCGATGCCTGGCAGGGTCTTCAGGATGAATCGCGAGATGGCCATGAGGCCGCCGGTGTTGCCGGCGCTGACCAGGCCCTCCACCTCGCCGTTTTTCACCAGTTTGTTGGCAACGTGCAGGGAGGAATCGCGCTTGCTGCGCATGGCCTGGGCGACATCGTCGCCGGACTCCACCACCTGGCTGGCGGCACGCACCGACACCCGCGGGTGTTGATCCAGGCCGTGGTGGGCGAGGATCGGCTGGATGGCGTCCTCCAGCCCCACCAGCACCAGCTCCAGATCCGGTTGGCGCTCCAGCACGGCGGCGGCCGCGGGCACGACCACGGACGGGCCGTGGTCGCCGCCCATGGCATCCAAGGCTATGCGCAAGGAAGTCCCCGTCGTTGCAAGGCCAGGCGATTGAGGTGCGTTCGAAACCCGCCCCCGCAACGCAGCCCGGTAGCGGCCGCCGCTCGGGGCGCCGCCCCGGGTTGGGCGGGGCTGGTCAGGGCGCGGTGGCGGTCAGTCTTCTTCGGCCACCGCCATCACTTGGCGGTCCCGATAGGTGCCGCAGCTCTGGCACACATGGTGGGGCCGCTTGCGCTCACCGCACTCCGGGCAGGTGCTCAGGTTCGCCGGGGTGTTGCCGTGATGGGCGCGGCGCTGGTCGCGGCGGGCCTTGGAGGTCTTTTTCTTGGGTACGGCCATGGTCGAGCTCCCGAAAACCGTTGCTTGGGAACCGCCGGGCGGTCGGGGCCGGCCGGCGGTTGGTTAATCGTCCTTCTTCAGCTGCGCCAGGATATCGAACGGATTCTCGCGGCGGGGCTGAGCGCAGCCGCATTCTGCCTCGTTCCGGTCGGTTCCGCAAACCGGGCACAGGCCCTTGCACCCGTCCGCGCATTTGGGGCTTTGCGGCAGGGCCAGCAGCCATTCGTCCTCGAGGGCGGCGATCAGATCGAATTGCCCTCCGGGGGCTTCCACATGCTCGTCGGCATGCGCCATCACCCAGACCTCCCCCTTCTGAGAGGGATCCCGGTACACCGAACGCTCCGGGTCGGGGTCGATGGAGAGGAACAGGTGCTCGGGCAGGGCCTGCTCGAAGCGGGCCCGGCAGTACTCGCACTCCAGCACCACCGTGCCGTCCACGCTGCCGGTGAGCAGGTAGACATCGCTCTCCCGGACCAGGCGCAGATCCACCGCCACCGGCCGCTCCAGGGCGGCCACGGCGTCGCCCAGGCGCTCCAGCCTTTCCGGGCCGATGCCCCCCGTGAGGGCGATGCCCTCTTCCGGCACCTGATCCAGCCGAATGACGGATTCACGCAGCTCACGCATAAGCGGTTAATTATACCCTTCTTTAGGGGCGGTTTCCAAGGCGGGGCAGCCCAGGTGCCCCATCACCGCCGGGAACGCGTCGGCCCAGGCGGAGGGCTGCCAGGGCGCCAGCCGCTCGGGCCCGTGCACCCCGTAGGTCACCGCGATCCGCGGCATCCCGAGGCGGTGGGCCATCTCCATGTCGAACCCGGTATCGCCAACGAACACCGCCCGCTCCGGGGCAACCTCCAGCTCCGCCAGGAGCTCGCGCAGCATGCGCGGGTCCGGCTTGGAGGCGGTCTCGTCGGCGCAGCGGGTGGCATGGAAGGCCTCGTGCAGGCCCCACTCGCCCAGCATGCGCTCCAGGCCGCGCCGGGACTTGCCCGTGGCCACGGCCAGCCGCCGGTTCTCCTCCAGGAGCCGGGCCAGACCTTCGGTGACCCCGCCGAAAAAGGGCATGTCGGTGGCGCCGAACTGCTGGAACCGCCGGCCGTAGACCTCCCGCAGTCGGGCCCGGTCGCCCTCGCTGGCGTGCGGCACCAGGCTACGGATGGCCTCGTCCAGGCCGAGCCCGATAACCTGCTGGCACGCCTCGGCGGGCAACGGCTCGAACCCCACCTCGGCCATGGTGGCCTGCATGGTTTCGACGATCACGCCGCGGCTGTCCACCAACGTGCCGTCCCAGTCGAATATGATCAGCTCCGCCGCGGCAAGGGACTCGGCGGCGCGATTGGGGTGGTTGTCCATGGCTTCCCGTGTGGTTGGCCCCGGCCCCGGCGGCGGGGCCGGGCGAGGGCTGCTCGGTGGTTGGTCGGCCGCGCCCAGGAGCGGCCCGGAGCGCTACAGCCGGTCCAGGAGCGCCTTGAGCTCGGCCGGCAACCCGGCCCGCACCTGGATGGTCTCGCCGGTCTCCGGATGGGGCAAGGCGATCTCGGCGCTGTGCAGAAACATGCGGTTCAGGCCGCGGTCTTTCAATTCCCGGTTGGCGTCGGGATCGCCATACAGCGGGTCGCCGGCCAGGGGGTGACCCAGATGCCGGGCATGCGCCCGGATCTGATGGGTCCGCCCGGTGAGCGGCTCGGCCCGGACCAGGGTATGGCCGGGGAAAAGCCGCAGGGTCAAAAACCGCGTGCGGGCGGGCTGCCCGCCCTCGGCCGCCACGACCATGGGCCGCTGGCCGCCCTGCTCCGGCCCCCGGCGCAGAGGCGCCTCCACCAGGCGCTCGCCGGCCTCCCAGCGCCCCACCAGCAAGGCGAGGTAGGCCTTGGAAGCTCGCTCCTCGCGGAAGGCGGCCTGCAGGCTGCGGGTGTTGCCCGCCCCTTTTCCGACCACCAGACAGCCCGAAGTTCCGCGGTCCAGGCGGTGGGCCAGCCCCCAGCCGATCTCCGGACGGGCGGCGGCCAGGGCCTCGATGACCCCGTAGGGGATGCCGCTGCCGCTGTGCACGGCCAGGCCTGCGGGCTTATCCAGCACCGCCATGGCGTCGTCCTCGAACAGGAGGCTGGCCACCACCTGCTGGCGGACCCCCTGCGGCACCGTGGCCCCGCCCTGACGGGTGCTGGCCGGTGGGATGCGAACCTGATCGCCAGGCTGGAGGCGATCGGCGGGCCGGCAACGGCCGCCGTTGATGCGCACCTCCCCTTTGCGCAACATGCGGTAGATGCGCGAACGGGGCACCCCCTTGAGGCGCCCCATCAGGAAGTTGTCGATGCGCTGGTCGGCGTGGTCCGGCCCCACCGTGACCCATTCGGCCCCGGTGCTTTGCTTGGAATCGGTTTTCGACATGAATTTCTGATCGCTTCCCGGGTCGAAAGGCCACAAGACCGGCACGAATTGAAGAAAATGCGCCGGTTGGATACCATATCAAATGCGTAATTTTGCGGGTTTTCAGGGTTTCCATTCCCTGATGCGCGAACGCATCCAAGCGGGCCGGGGCCTGTGCCCCGCCCCCCGGAATACAGCCACCCTTCCCGGCCGCCCGCCTGCGGGCGTGTCGTTTGCGCCATGTTTCCGGCCTCGGCCGCGGGGCAGCGCCGTTTCTCGGCGAGCCTTCGCCCGCGGCAACCGCGTCCCCGACCCGCACCCGAATGCCGCGCGGGCCCCCGAGGGGGCCCGCCGCCAAATTCCCGTGGCGCCGGCCCATTGCCGGCAGCCGCCATACTCAAGGCCGTGCGTGGCCGCAGGAGCCGAACTCCCAAAATGAAACGCATGCTGATCAACGCCACCAACCCGGAGGAGCTCCGGGTCGCGGTGGTGGACGGCCAGAAACTTCTCAATCTGGATATCGAGAACGCCGCCTACCAACAGAAAAAGGGCAATATCTACAAGGGGCGCATCACGCGCATCGAAGCCAGCCTGCAGGCGGCCTTCGTCGAGTACGGGGGCGACCGGCAGGGCTTTCTGCCCATCAAGGAGGTGGCCCGCGAGTATTATCCCCAGGACGACCAGGGCAAGACGCCCTCGCCCCGCAAGATCCGCATCCAGGATGTGCTCTCCGAGGGCCAGGAGCTGATCGTCCAGGTGGACAAGGAGGAGCGCGGCACCAAGGGCGCCGCGCTGACCACCCTGCCCTCGCTGGCCGGGCGCTATCTCGTGCTCATGCCCAACAACCCGCGCGCCGGCGGCGTCTCCCGCCGCATCGAGGGCGACGACCGCAAGGAGATGCGCGACGCCCTCAACACCCTCGAGATCCCCGATTCCATGGGCGTGATCATCCGTACCGCGGGCATCGGCAAGAGCACCGACCAGCTCCAGCGCGACCTGGACCACCTGCTGCAGCTGTGGGAGTCCATCTCGGGCCAGGCCGAGAGCAGCCCGGCGCCGGTGCTGATCTACCAGGAGGGCGACACCGTCATCCGCGCCCTGCGGGACAATTTCGAGGAGGACATCGGCGAGATCCTGGTGGACGACCAGACGGTGGCCGACACCGCCCGCCAGTTCATGCAGGCGATCATGCCGGAGTGCGCCAACCGGGTGAAGTTCTACAAGGACTCCATCCCGCTGTTCTCCCGCTTCCAGATCGAGCACCAGATCGATACCGCCTACAGCCGCGAGGTGCCCCTGGAAGGCGGCGGCGCCCTGGTGATCGACCCGACCGAGGCGCTGGTCTCCATCGACATCAACTCGGCCAAGGCCACCAAGGGCCAGGACCTCGAGGAAACGGCGCTGCAGACCAACCTCGACGCCGCCGAGGAGATCCCGCGCCAGCTGCGCCTGCGCGACGTGGGCGGCCTGATCGTCATCGACTTCATTGACATGAAGCGCAAGCGCAATATCCAGGCGGTGGAAGACAAGCTGCGCGAATCGGTGAAGGCCGACCGGGCCCGCATCAAGGTCGGCAAGATCTCCCGCTTCGGGCTGCTGGAGATGTCGCGCCAGCGCCTGCGCCCCTCTCTGGGCGAGGCCACCCACGCCTCCTGCCCGCGCTGCGCCGGTCAGGGGCGCATCCGCACCATCGAGTCCTCGGCCCTGCACATCCTGCGCGTGCTGGAGGAGGAAACGCTCAAGGACAACACCGCCTTCATCGACGCCCGCGTGCCGGTGGAGGTGGGCTCCTACCTGCTCAACGAGAAGCGCTCGGCGCTGTCCGGCCTGGAACAACGCTACACCATCCGGATCACCATCATTCCGGACCCCAACCTGCAGACACCGGACTACTCCCTGGAGCGCGGCCGCGGCAGCGATGCCGAGGCCATGGGCGGCCGTCCCATCAGCTACCAGCAGATCCCCCGCCCGGAGCCGGCGGCCAGCCCGCGCGGCGAGGCGGCCCCGCAGCCGGAGGCCCAGGCGGACGCGCCCCTGTCGCCCACGGCGGCAGCGCCCAAGCCGGACCAGCCGGAATCCGCCCCGGCGGCTTCGCCCGGCGAGGAACCCGCCGCCCAGCAGGAAGCCGCCCCGGCCAGGCCCCCGTTCCTGAAGCGGATCCTGAAGGCCTTGTTCGGCGAGCACGCCGGCGAGGAGGCCTCCGGCGTGGAGGCCAGCGAGCCGGCGCAGCAAGCGGCCCCCGCCAAGGCGGAGACCAAGGCCGAGGCGGCGCCCGCCGACGCCGACCAGCAGGGCCAGGCCAAGGGCGGTTCCGGCGGACGCAGCCGGCGCTCCGGCAGCCGGGGCGGCCGGGGCCGCTCCCAGGGCGGCCAGGGCAAGGCCCAGGACGGCGGCCAGCAAGGCCAGTCGGGCCAGAAGGCCAGCCAGCAGGCAGGCGGCAAGGAGAAGGCCGAGGCCAAGCCGGGTCAGAAGGAAGACGCCCAGGCCAAGGGCAACGGCCAGGCCCAGGAAAAGGCCCAGTCCGGCGGCGGCCAGGGCAAGTCCGGCGGCAATGGCCGGCGCCGCTCCGGGAGCCGCGGCCGCGGCGGCCAGAACAAGGGCCAGAAGAGCGGGCAGCAGGAGGCAGCCAAGGAGCAAGGCGGCCAGAAGAAGGAAGGCGCCGAGAAGCCCCAGGCCGAAACCGCGAAGGGCGGCGGCCAGAAGAAGGAGGCCGCCCAGGCCGAGCAAGGCGGCGACAAGGGTGGCCAGAAGAAGTCAGGGGGCCAGTCCGGCGGGCGCAGCCGCTCCCGTGGCAGTCGCGGTGGCCGCGGCGGCCAGGGTGGCAAACAGCAGTCCGCCGGCCAGTCGCCGGCCCAGGAGCGGGTGACGCCGCCCAAACCGACCACCGAGGCCATCGAGGTGCCGGCCCACACCGCCGACTTCTTCGAGGAGGCCGGCGAGCCGGCCTCCGGTGGCGGCAACCGCAAAGCCGAGACCGAGGGATCCACCAGCGAATCCTGAGGCGGTCTGCCGACCTCCCCGCTACCCACACGCCCGGGCCGAGATGCCCGGGCTTTTTCTTGCCCCCGCCGGCAACCGTTCCGCCGCCAACTCGGCGCAGCCTCCGGACCGCCCTCCTTGCCCCGATGACGACACCGGCAGCGGCGGCATCCGGGATGGGTCCGGGCCCCCTCCAGGCAACGCCGGTTCAGGCATAGACCAGTTAAGGCAACGGCCGGGCGGTCCGAACGGGGCCGCCCGGGGGTTCGCCGACGCCCCACCCCCGCCCGAATCGATCCGGGACCGGCCAGGGGCCGGGGAGCCAGCCGCGGGGATTGCCCCATTCAGGGCCGCCTGCCCCA
>Ga0207797_1003110_pt1 | contig 11194 bp, 10 predicted proteins | sample PRCRCaboRojoPR_6_FD_187275 | JGI IMG/M metagenome (GOLD analysis project Ga0207797, IMG submission 187275) | Marine sediment microbial community from Cabo Rojo, Puerto Rico - PR CR 10% Liquid 1 (SPAdes) | ecosystem: Environmental > Aquatic > Marine > Coastal > Sediment | place: Cabo Rojo, Puerto... | reverse complement strand
AACTTTTCGGACGAGAGCAAAGAAATCTCCCTGGCGAAAGAACTCCCGACGGAAACTTTTGAACTGCTTGTATCCAATTACCCAGCAGAAGATTCGACGCTTTCCCGTGTCGTAGAACTGAAACCCTACGAGGCGAGATTGTACAGCTACAAGAGATTAAACAAGGTATAGCTTGAGTCAAATTCCCCGCCCACAGGGCGGGGCATATAAAATACAATTGTAAAGTTAACCCCAAATTTGAAGAACGAAAAATTGACCCAGCACTCAAATGAGATGTGCAATTTGGCTCAAGTACTTTTGGTTAGTCCTAAGATTGGCTAGCGAATAGGTACTATTAACGATTTCCTAATCCAAGCAGCTTTCCTCATTCGAGTGCTGAAGGTAAACCAGCCGATTCTCCCCCAGGGGTGCCCTGGGGCACTCTCGGCTAATTTTGGTAGACGGTTAACGGATTAAATTACCTCTACCTCGTCCCAGAACGGTTCGTATCCATCGTGTTTGACTTCCAGTTCCGGTTTATCCCTACCGGCGTGGATATGTAATACCCCGTAGAAGTAGTTGCCCTTGGTGAATTCGTCCGATTCGCCATCGTCGTCGTATACGGGGACCTTTACGTCCACGTCTCTCCCGGCGCCGGTATTTGCCTTTATCTTTAACTTATTCGGGTATTCACCCGCGTGCCGCGTCGGATCCGCAACCGGCACCCCTTTACCCTCCCGGACAAAAATCGGCATCAGGTCGAGCGGGGCTTCTACCCGATGGTAGCCGTTGCTCAGGTTCTCGTTCGACCACCAGTCCAGCCAGGAAGTTTCTCGCCCGTTTTCGTCGGGGGGTAGATATACAGTTCTCCGTTTCGCCCCCCTCTCTACTACCGGAGCCACGAGCATACTATCACCAACCATGAACTGGTCGGACACCGAGTAGGACTCCTCGTCCCCGGGAAATTCCAAAAACAACGGTCTTGCGATTGGTACGCCGGTTCTGTGAGCCCGGAAAAACTCGGTATAAAGGAAGGGTAAAAGCCTGTATCGAAGGTTTATATATTTCCTGATTATCTTCTCGTACCTTTCCCCGAACGCCCAGGGTTCCTGAGACGTCGTATCCAGGCCCGAATGGTTTCTGAAGAAGGGTATTACCGAGCCAAGCTGGTTCCAGCGGGCTAGTAATTCGGGTTCTACGTCCCCGTCAAATCCCCCGACGTCTGAGCCCACAAACGGGACGCCGGATAACCCCAGGTTGAGCGACATGTAAATCGACAGCTCCATGTGCTCCCAGGTCGAGGAATTATCCCCGGTCCACTTTGCCGCGTACTTCTGAATTCCCGAAAACCCAGCTCTTGTTAGGATGAACGGCCGTTTATTCGGGTTCTCCCTTTTGAACGCCTTCCAGGTCGCCATAGCTTCGTAAAGAGCGTATAGATTGTGGAACTTCGCGTGGCCGATCTCCTGGCCACCGTCCGTTCTATGAACCATGGATCGGGTATTGGCCTCGCTGATATTTACGAGCCTCTGCCTCTCTTTCAGGTTAAGGTGGTCCCCGCCTGCGAGTTTATCGTCCAGCTCTCGGACGAGATCCTCTATCTGTTGCCTGCCGAAGAAGATCGCCGGTTCGTTCATATCGTTCCAGATCCCGTCCACGCCCTGGTCGAGGATTTTCTCGTTCTGGGTTGCCCACCAGTCGCGAACGTTCTCCCTCAGGAAATCCGGAAACACGCAGAAGCCGGGCCAGACTGCCCCGAGGAAGTCCTCCCCTTTGTCGTTTTTCACGTAAGCGTCGACGTCCAAACCGGAATTATAGACTTCATAACCCGACTCCGCCTTTATTCCGGGGTCTACGATATTAACCGCGTGAAATCCCAGCTCCGCCAATCGGTCCAGCAGCTTCTCGGGGTCCGAAAAACCGCCTTCGTCCCAGGTAAAATCCCTGTGCCCTTCCATGTGTTGAATGTCGAAGTACAACGCATCACACGGTATTTCCTTCTCCCTGAAGGTTTTCGCCAGTTCCACCGCCTCTTCCTGGTTGCAGGGTTTTCCGTACTCCGAATGGTGATAACCAATTGCCCACCGGGGCGGAAAGAACGGCTTTCCCGTCAGTCGGGTGTAGTTACTTATAACCTCTTTCGGAGAAGCACCTGCAAACAGGTAAACGGTAACCTCGGACGAGTTTAGAGCCACGCCGATCCGGGACAGGTCCGATCTCGCCTTAACGTTAAACTGAGTTTTTTCGGATTGATGAACGTAAACGCCTAGAAAGGGAGCAGCTCTAGAATCACCTTCTGCTGTCTTCACCAGGTAAAACGGTATAGATGAGTAAAGAGGGTCCTCGTTATGGGTATAGAATCCCCCGGTATCTCTGTTCCACATCTCGTAAACTGCACCGCTCTTTTCGAGATACCTCGTTTTCTCGCCCAATCCGTAGACTCGAGAACCTTCCCCAACCAGGTGATCGAAATTCAACCATTCCCCGCTATCGTCGGGATTACCTCGTCCCCACGAGGGGAAACCTTGGCCTAAATCAGCAAACTCGGCTATCGGCTCGCCGTTTAGCTCGACCAGAAATTTTTCGGGAACTCCGGATAGTTCCGGCTCCGATTTTTCTCGCCCGGTTTCCTCGTCCAGCGAAGGAAGCACATCGGCTCCGGAATCGGTATTCTTTTGCGGAGTAACTTCAAGCCTGCAGGACTTTTCGCCGGCCGGAACAACGCTTACGACGAAGTCGCGGGAACTAATTGAAGCCATTACGTCACATCACCGATCGTTTAAATTTAGTTCGGGTGAAATAAGGCAGCACCGGTATTTCCAACTCTATCTTATAATAAAATGTCCCCACGACTGCAAATTACCAGTTACCACCGTCCAGCCAGCCAACAACCTCGGACGTCACCTTATTTTGGTGGGGTCTCCGGTTGAGCGGCTTGGAGTATATATTACTCGAATAGTTCCAGGTATTCGCCGTAACCCCGGTCCTCGAGTTCTTCGACGGGAACGAATTCTAGCGCAGCGGAGTTTATGCAATATCTTCTTCCCGTGGGCTCCGGACCGTCGTTAAACACGTGCCCCAGGTGAGAATCCGCGTGTTTGCTTCTTACCTCCGTCCTCGTCATCCCGGCGGAGGTATCCTTTAACTCTACCACATTAGACGGTTCCAGGGGCTTGGTGAAGCTGGGCCAGCCCGAACCGGACTGGAATTTGTTCGTCGAGCTAAACAGCGGCTCACCCGAGACCACGTCTACGTAGATTCCTTCCCTTTTGTTGTCGTAGTACTCGTTCTGGAAAGCTCTCTCGGTCCCGTTTTCCTGTGTTACCCTGTACTGTAGCGGTGTTAGTTGTTCCCTCAATTCCTCGTCACTCGGTTTGACAAAATCTTCGTAAGAACTGGAATCGTTATTTTCACTGCCGCGTTCTTCTCCCCAGGTCGTCTCGATGAATTCTTCTCGTCCCGACAGTTCTTTGTAGGAATTATAGCGCACGGGGTTTTTCTCCGAATAATCCTGGTGATATCTCTCGGCAAGATAGAACTCCTCTGCCGGGAGGACTTCCGTGACTATCGGTTCGTCAAACTTGCCTGATTCATCAAGTTCTCGCCGGGATTTCTCGGCTATCCGTTTCTGGCCGTCTCCGTGGTAAAAAATTGCAGTTTTGTACTGCGACCCCCTGTCCGCGAACTGTCCGCCCGGGTCGGTCGGATCGATATGTTTCCAGTAAACTTCCAGAATTTCCTCGAAGCTAATTACTTCGGGGTCGTAGTATATTTCTACCGCCTCGTAGTGCCCGGTATTGCCGGAAGAAACTTCCTCGTATGTCGGTTCCTCCTTATCCCCTCCCGTGTAACCAGCAACTACTTCCTCTACCCCGTCGAGCGTGACAAACGGAGGTTCCATGCACCAGAAACAACCACCCGCCAGCGTTGCCCTTTCCAGTTTATCCATATCAAGATCTTCCGTTAACATTTCACTTACTTCCTCCCTGTCCGTACTTTCTGAATTTGAACTATTCGTTAAGATATTCGTACCGAATAGCCCTCCAATCAAAAGAATCGACACTACGATGATAACTCCCAGACCTTTACTGGAAAACATCGTCCACCCCCATAACGCTTTCTAATTTATTATGAATACTTATTAGTTCTCCTTATTATTTATACGATTTAGATCCGGTCTTTTCCAGATTTTCCCGCTTTCGACGGGCTTCCTCAAGGCGGTTCGCCGGTCTCAAATCTTGAAACACGAGCCGACCCCACTATCATTAGACAGGTAATTCAGGAGGTAATAATGCACGATATTAATCTCGAAGATGGAGATATCTTAGCAAAACAGAAGGAATTAGCGGAAAAGAACAGGGATAAGCTTTCCCTGCACGGGGTAAGAGCGATAAACGTAATGGGTGCAATCGGCAGCGGAAAGACGGCGCTAATAGAGGCCATCCACGATAAGATAAAGGAAGAGGTAAGAATGGGCGCCGTCGCCGGGGACGTAGCGGGGACGGACGACTACGAAAGGTTCGAACGGGCCGGAATAACGGCATATAACCTCAACACTCATTCCGACTGCCACCTCGACGCTCACCTGGTAGACCATTCGCTCGAAAACATGCCGCTCGACGAACTCGATCTTCTGTTCGTTGAGAACGTCGGCAACCTGGTGTGCCCCGCGGATTTTCCTCTCGGAACGGATAAGGAGATCGTAGTAATATCGGTTACTGAGGGTGAGGACATGGTAAGGAAACATCCAAAAATCTTCTCCCAGTCGGACATCGTCGTCATCAACAAGGTCGATCTCTCGGACGCCATAGGCGTTAATCCGGAGAAACCGCGATCGGATTACGAGGAAATAAATCCAAACGGCAAGGTCATCTTCACGGCGGCAACCAAAGGTGAAGGCATCGACGAACTAATTTCCGCTCTCGATATCCTCGAGAACTAACTTACGGAACTGGTTATGCACGAATACTCCATCGCGAAAGAGCTAATAGACACCTTAACGGACCAGGTGGACGACGAGAAATTGAGCAGGACGAAAAAGATTCACCTGGAACTCGGGGAGTTGAGGATAATATCCAGGGAGGCGCTGGCCCAGGCTTTCAAGCTGGTAACTGAGGATACGATACTGAGCGAGGCCGAACTGGAGTTCGAAGAGATACCACTGTTCGCCCGCTGTAAGGAATGCGACTTCGAAGGCGGGGTCAATTACGATGACGATACCTCGCTCCATTTTTCCGTGCCCGTCCTTTCCTGCCCCGAGTGCGGTAGTTCCGTCGAGATAGTTAAGGGAAACGAACTTTCCGTGAAAAGTTTGACCGTGGAGGACGGGGAGCAGGATGAATGATATAAAGGCATTAAGTATTAAGATAACAGGTGTAGTTCAGGCGGTGGGGTTCCGGCCCTTTGTCTACAGAATAGCTTCCGCGAACCAAATCGACGGCTGGGTTAAGAACCTCGGCGATGCCGGAGTGGCGATATTTGCCCAGGGTTCAAGCCAGGATATCGACGGCTTCCTTGCCGATCTCGAAAGCGAGAGCCCGCCCCTTGCCCGGATCGATGATATTGACGTCGAACCCGTTGATGCGGACGATTCGCTCGAAGAGTTTACGATCAAGAAGTCTAGTTCGGGCTCGTCCGGTTCCGGAACCATTCCGCCCGACATAGCGACCTGCGAGGACTGCCTGGACGACGTTTTCGGCGACACGAGGTACGAAGGCTATTGGGCAACGTCCTGCGTGAACTGCGGTCCACGGTTTTCCGTAATTCGGGAACTACCCTACGACCGGGAAAAGACCTCCATGGACGAATTCCCGATGTGCGAAGACTGTCACGAAGAATACACCGATCCGCTGGATCGCCGCTACCACGCTCAAACGATCGCCTGCCCCGAATGTGGGCCACAACTCTGGTACGAATCCCCAGACACCGAAGGGAGGGCATGCGAAAGAGCGATAGAAGTCGCCGCGAAGAAGCTCAACCAGAACAAGATCCTGGCAATAAAGGGCCTGGGTGGAACCCATCTCGCCTGCAACGCTACCTCGAACGAAACGGTTACCAGGTTAAGAAATTCGTTGGGCAGGCAAAATCAGCCGTTCGCTCTAATGGCCACTAAAGAGATAGTGCAAGCCAATACTCGGTTTTCGGAGGAAGAATTCCGGACACTTACCGGACCACGAAGGCCGATAGTTCTGCTTGAGAAGAAAGAGGAAAACTGGCCCTCGGAACGAGTTGCTCCGGGTCTTCATACGGTAGGAGTAATGTTGCCCTATACCGCGCTTCATCACCTGATTTTTTCCGAACTTGATTTCCCCCTGATAATGACCAGTGCAAACTCCCCGGGCCAGCCAATGTTGATAAGAAACGACAGGATAAAAAGCCAGTTAAACGAGGTCGCCGACGGTTATTTATTGCACGATCGAAAGGTAGTATCCAGGGTGGACGATTCGGTGCTCCGATTTTCCGGGAAAGGACAGAAGTTCATCCGAAGATCTAGAGGCTGGGTCCCCGAACCAATTGAAACCGATCTCGGGGATAGACCACTACTTGCCGTGGGGGCGGAACAGGACAACGTCATTGGCCTGTACAAGGACGGTAAGGTTTTTCTGTCCCAGTACCTCGGAGATACTGAAGGACCCGAAGATCTGGAGTTTCTGGAATCGGCCCTGGACAGGCTGCTCAAGCTTACCGGTTCGAGTAACCCTAATATAGTGGCACACGACCTCCACCCGGGGTTTTTGACGACGGAAATCGCGGAGGACCTGGGAGAGGTCAGCATACCGGTCCAGCACCACAATTCACACGTGGCTTCGCTGCTGGCCGAACACGATCTCTCCGAGATAGTCGCGGTCGTTGCCGACGGAGTAGGCTTTGGCGAAGACGATACGATCTGGGGCGGCGAGGTCATAAGAGGTTCCGGTGAGGGGTTTAGCCGTCTCGGCTCGCTCTCGCCCGCTTACATGCCGGGCGGCGATCTAGCTACGAAGCATCCCGCCAGAATGGTCGCCGGAATTCTCTACCCTCTCGCAGAAAGGGGTTCACTCGACGAGTTCGAACCTTTTCTCGATAGCCTGGAGCTAGACTTCCCGGACGGTTCGGACGAATATGAAATTACACTGACTCAACTTAAAAGGGGCGTAAATACCCCCCTCACCACCAGTGCCGGACGGTTTTTGGACGCCGTGAGCGCTTTTCTCGGGGTCTGTACCGAGCGGTCCTACGAGGGAGAACCGGCCATGAAACTCGAATCGTTTGCTCGTCGGGGAAAAGTAATTGAGATCGATCTTCCCGTTAATCGAGACGCCGGCAGACCGTTCCTGGACCAGTCGGAGATACTTCTCAGGTTAATAGAACTATCCGAGGAGGAAGAACCCGAAGACATAGCTGCAACGGCTCAGTGGGCTCTGGCAAAGGGCCTGTCGAAGATAGCGCTAAGCGCCGCCCGCGAACATGAGCTGGATACCGTTGGCTTCTCCGGAGGTGTGGCATTTAACGACGCAATATCGAGGGTAATCGAAGAGGCCGTTTCGCACGAAGGGCTTAAGTTCGTGACGAATGAACTCGTTCCACCCGGCGACGGAGGGATCGCGCTGGGCCAGCTCTGGGTGGCAGGAAGCAGGTCCGGATGATTGACAATATTCTTTCGGATAAAATTGAGAAGGTCCCTTTCCGTGTGTTATTCTTTCTATTCAACACCGGTTTGAATCCTGGCTAGGCGGTTGGCCTGGGAGAGATATCTGCGAGGAAAGACAATTTTTCGCAGCTGATAGCTTACTGGAGGTTTTATGGGTTTCTATTCGGAAGAGGCTACTTCGATAATCGTCCTGCTGGTAGGTCTCATAACGGTAGTCGTGGCGAACTTTTCTCCGCTGACCACTCTGGTCGTTGTATCAACCTCCCTGCTCGTATTTTTTTACTTAATGTGGTTCAGACGAACCTACCTGGAGGAACCGGGTGACTCGATGATAGGTTTCATTCCGGGACATTACCTGCTGATCTTTGCTTTTGTCCTGCAATCGCCTGCGTCACCGGTAATTATTTCCTTATGGTCATTTCTCGTTCTCGGCACTTTGAGCTACGATCTAGCCACGAACGGGGAAGTTAAATTGGTCTCTACGAAGTTGACAACGATGTTCCTATACTGCATTATTTGGTGTATAATTATCTTCCTATTCCAGAGGCTATTAATCAACGGTTTGGAGTTTGTTAACCTGGCTGCACTCGTCACCAGATTGGGATTGGCAATTGGTGGTTTGATCTGGATAGGAATTGGTCTATTTAGAATCAACAGAAGTTATTCTTAAAGGAGGTTTTAAATCGCATGCAAGGTGCCACCTCACTTATAATTCTGCTGGCCGTTTTCGGAGGTATTTTTTATTTCCTTTTGATCCGGCCACAGAGGAAAAAGCAACAGCAACACGAGGATTTGGTCAATAATTTGAAGAGCGGCGATCAGATAATCACCGCAGGGGGAATTCACGGTTCCGTAAAGAAAGTAATGGAGGACAACCTTCTGATAGAAGTAGAAGACGGGACAGTCATGAAAATACAGCAGGATAGTGTGGTTGAAATGGAGTCCGACGAAGAAAAAGAAGAAATCGAGAAAAAAGAAGAGGAAGATAACTCATGAACTTGAGTGACCTTGGCGAAAACACGCTGTTAAAAGCGGGCATTATCCTGCTTGTTTTCGGTCTGGCGATCTTTTTCCTCTACCCCTTTTACCCGGTTGACAACGTAATTAACCTGGGACTGGACCTCAAAGGTGGTACCAGAATAGTCCTCGAAGCTGAAGGCGTCGAGGACATGAACGCCGAGGAAAGGGACAGGACGATAGAGAGGATAGTTACCATCTTGAAGAACCGTGTCAACCAGTACGGGTTGACCGAGCCAACTATTCGGCCACTGGGAGATAGAAGGGTGGAGGTAGAATTGCCCGGAACCACGGATCCCGAAGTGGCTAGAAGGTTGATCGGCAGGACCGCGTTGCTTGAGTTTCAGAAGGTGGTCAAGTCCGGGTCTCCCGGCTCAAGCCTTTCTCCGGACAACCTATCCCAGGAAGTAATATACGGTCGACAGCAGGAAAACGGCGAGAGAGTGCCCTACCTGGTCCAGAAGACTCCGTTGATGACGGGAAAAATTCTCAAAGACGCAGAGGTAAAGACCAGTCAGAGGGCAGAAAACCCGATTTTCGTCTCGCTTCAATTCAACAACGAGGGAGCCGAGAAGTTCGCCAGCGTAATTACCAACCTGGAGCCGAACCAGGATAGGATCGCAATCGTTCTCGACAACGTCGTCCAGTCCGCCCCCGTTATCAGCCAGGGCATCTGGGACAACGCTCAGAACAGTAATTCCATCGCCAGGGCAACGATTGAAGGGGACTTTTCCGCGGACGAGGCAAAACGCCTGGCCGTAGTTCTTCGCGCCGGTGCACTGCCCGTGGAAGTAAACGAGATTCAGAAAAAGACCGTTGGCCCGACCCTCGGACAGGACGCTATTAGGGCGGGAGTTACTACCATTCTAGTCGGCTTCGTCCTGGTACTGCTCTTCATGCCTCTTAGATATAGATGGCTGGGGGTTATCGCCGACCTGGTTCTTGTATTCAACATGCTCATCATGTTTGCCGCCCTTTCAGTTTTCGGCGCAACTCTCACGCTCCCCGGAATTGCCGGTGTTATCTTGACGATCGGTATTTCCGTCGACGCGAATATAATCATATTTGAGCGAATAAAGGAAGAGCTGGCAAGTGGAAAGTCGGGCGTGCCTTCGATAAGGGACGGATTCAAGAAGTCTCTTTCCACGGTGATAGACGCAAACCTGACGACACTCGCGACCGCACTCATTCTGATGTACTTCGGAACAGGTCCGGTCAGAGGATTCGCGATCACCCTTACAATAGGTATAATAGGGAGTTTATTCTGTGCCCTGTTCGTATCCAGGTTCCTCCTCGAAGAAACCTGGTTCAAGAGCAAGGTCGCTCTGAGAGGTTCCTGATTTAACGAATAAGACCATCACCATACGCCCCGGTTCCGCCGGGGCGTTTTTATTTTCACCCCACTCCGTCGAACACTCCGTTAATTCCCTGTCAAGTTTTATCGTCACGAGGTAATATTAATACCAACCAGGACGAGTTTTGCCGGTGTTTACGTTTATCCCGCCGGCAGGTAATATTTGACGACGGGCATAATGGGTGATCCTCTAGTGTAGCATTTACCCGTAAAAACTAACTTCGGAACGGTTCCCAAAGCTTTAAATTTAATTTATACAATTGTTTTACACTATCGGTGGTCCGAATGATCGATGTAAAGGTCAAGATATTTTTCTCGTTCAAGGCCGGACTCGACAGTAAGGGGACCGTCGAAATTCAGATTCCGGAAAATACCACGGTCAAATCCCTCATAGACCAGCTCGTCGAAAGGTTCCCGGAACTCGAGGAAAAGATGTTCGAAAAACCGGGAGAGCTCAAGCGGTTTATTCAGATTAGACTGAACCAGAAGAGAATAAATCGACCCGGAGGTCTCAGTGCCAAATTACAGCAAGGCGACGAGATCCTAATTCTGCCGAAACTGGGAGGGGGCTAATCCTAACCGGTGGCTTCTTTTTTTGCCGCTTTGTGGGCCTGCCTGAGAGGTTCGGGCAGCTTATAGGCCGAATACTCCCTGGTTAACTCTCCGGCGCGATCGAGATTTATTAGGTTACCAACGGAAACGTAAACGGGGTTTGCCGACTTAAACGTCTTCAGTTCCAGCCCGATTCTGTCTCCGCCAACCAGTACTTCTTTCTCCTCGCCGACGCTCAGCTCGCCCTTTTCTGCTTTTCCGCAGAGCAGTTTTTTGGCAACCCCCACGGTGGTATGATCGATTACCACCCCAAGGTGAGTTGCCAGGCCAGCCCTTCTGGGGTGGAGCAGGCCGTTGCCGTCGACGAAGACCACGTCCGCCCAGGACCTCTCGTCCCGAACTTCCTTCAGCAGTTCGAGCAAAAAGGGTAGTTCCCGATAGGCAAGGTACCCCGGTATATAAGGGAACTTGACTTCTTCTTTGAAAACCGTTTTTCGGTAAAGAACGTCTTCGCAGCCCTCGTCCATCTCTACGTAGGCCGCTACAGCTCCGTTCGGACCGTAAGAAACGTCCACCCCGGCAACAGTTCGCGGCCTACCGACATCCTCTTCCTTTACCAAATGCCTTAACTTCATCTGTTGTTCAAAAAGACCTTTTAACGG
>Ga0207797_1003109_pt1 | contig 11194 bp, 12 predicted proteins | sample PRCRCaboRojoPR_6_FD_187275 | JGI IMG/M metagenome (GOLD analysis project Ga0207797, IMG submission 187275) | Marine sediment microbial community from Cabo Rojo, Puerto Rico - PR CR 10% Liquid 1 (SPAdes) | ecosystem: Environmental > Aquatic > Marine > Coastal > Sediment | place: Cabo Rojo, Puerto... | reverse complement strand
CCCCGCCGGCCGGTGTCGGCGAGGCCCGGGGCGCTCTGACGAGTGGGGACCCCGAGGCGCTACTGGCGGACCTTCGCGACATGGACCCGGCCGACTTCCGGCAATTCGTCGCCGAGGCCTGGGCCGCCCGCGGGTGGGCCACGACCGTCTTCCCCGCCAGCGGGAGCGGCGTCTACGACGTCTTCGGCATCCACGAGGGCAGCGGCGAGCGACTCCTCCTCTGGAGTCACCAGGCCGGTCCCGACGAGCGCCTCGGCGTCGACGCCATCGAGCGGTGCCAGGCCACCGTCGAGCGGAGCCAGGGGGCGACGCGTGCGGCGGTCGTCACGACCGGGCCGGTCGGCGAGGCGGCCAGGTCGCGCGCGGAGACCCTCGGCGTGGACCTCGTCGACGGCGAGGCGCTGTGTGACGTCCTGGCCGCGACGGACCGGCTGGCCGCCCTGCCGAGCGCGGACGAGGACGCGGCCGACTCGGCGGATATTTAGGCCGTCCCGCGCCACTGCCGGCCAGTGGGCGCCACCGAGCACGGCCGCCGCCTCGTCCTGGCCAGCGCGGTCGCGGCCAACTTCGGCCAGTTCGGCTCCAGGGTCGCGATCAGTCCCTTCGTCCTGACGATCGCGGCCACCTTCGGGCAGACGAAAAGCGAGATCGGGCTCGTCCTGACGCTGCTGTGGGGGACCTACGCCGTCCTGCAGTTCCCCAGCGGCGTCCTGGCCGACCGGTTCGGCGAGCGCCGGATCGTCTTCCTGTCGCTGGGGCTGACGACCGCCGGCGGGCTGGCCGTCGCGGCGGCGCCGACGTTCCCGGCCTTCGCGGCGGCGACCCTGCTGCTCGGCGTCGGCACCGGCCTGTACTTCGCGGCGGGGACCGCCCTGCTCGACCGGCGGTTCGCGGGCAGCGGCCTGGCCTTCTCCCTGCACTCGAGCGGCGGTCCGCTGGCCGGCCTGGCGGTGCCCGTGGTGGCGAGTGTCGTGGCGGCGACCTACGGCTGGCGGGCCGGGGTTGGCGTCGGCGCGGCCGCGGCGGCACTCGCCCTCGGCATCGCCCGCGTGGCGCTCGGGCCGACGCCGCCGAACAGCCCGGACGCCCGCCTCCGGGATCGCCTGAACCTCGCCACCGTCCGCGAGTTGCTCGGCCGGCCGGCGGTCGCGTTCACGACGCTCGTGGGCGTCGTCGGGATGTACGTCTTCCAGTCGTTCGTGTCCTTCTTCCCGGCCTTCCTCCAGGAGTACCACGCCCTCTCCCGCGGGCGGGCGAGCCTGGCCACCGGGGCCGCCTTCCTGCTGATCGCCGGCGTGATGCCCGTCGTCGGCCACGCGGCCGACCGGATCGACGTGGACCTCGGCATCGCCGTCCCGATGCTGGTCACGGCGACGGGCTTCGGGACGCTGCTCCTGCCTGGCGGCGGCCCGCTGCTGATCGCGGGCGTCGGGCTGATCGGCGTGGGGCTGACCTGGGGCGGCGCGATCCAGTCCCGGTTCATGCGGGAGTTCGCCGACCACGAGCGCGGCACGGGGTTCGGCCTCGTCCGGACGCTGACCGTCCTGCTCGGGTCGATCGGCAACGTCCTCACGGGCGTCCTCGCGGACGTCGCGGGGTGGGTGGCGGCGATGGGCGTCGTCGTGGCGCTGCTCGTCGGCGGGGCGACCCTGCTGCTCGCGAACCGCCAGCTGCGCCTCGGCCTCTAGGCCTCCCGTCGCCAGCGCTGCTCGACCGCGCGGTTCGCGAGGACGACGACGTCCCCGTCCTCGAGCGTGAGGCGACTCTTCCGCAGGCCGATCGCGGTCACCTCGCCGCTCACGTCCTCGGTCGTCACGACGTCCCCGGGGTTGAAGTCCGGATCGCGGAGGAGGTACAGGCCCGCCACCGTGTCCGCGATCATGTCCGAGAGGGCATACGAGACGCCGAGGGCGAGAAAGCCCGCGGCCGTGCCCAGACTCGCCGCGACCCCCTCGAGGCCGAGGATCGACAGCACGAGCAACGCCGCCCCGAACCACAGCAGGACCGTCACCACCAGGACGCCGAAATCGGCGACGAGCTGCTCCTCCGCGGGGTAGACCCGCTGGAGCACCCGACGCAGCACCGCCTGTATGAGTCGTATTAGGACGTAAACGGCCGCCAGGAACACGCCGGCGGCGATCACTCTGGGGAGGAGGGCTTCCACGCGCAGGAGGAATTCCGAGACGGCGTCCGTGATGACCCAGGTAAACGACGCCATGGCTCCCCTTCGTGACGACGGGACTCAAAGGTGTGGGACCGCGGGACTCTTGACTGCCCGGGGCGAACCGCCGGCCGATGGTCGACCCACCCCCGCGACCGGATCGCTGGGACCTGGCCGCGCTCGGCTCGGCGGCCGCCCTCCTCCTCGTCGCCTACGTCGTCTATCCCGACCGGATCGTCCAGTACGGCGCCTGGCTGGCGGTCTTCTCCATCTGGATGGCCTGGTTCGTCTACTACGGGACGAAGTGGCTCTACGGGCTGGAGCCCGACGGGGCCGGCCGGGAGTAGCGAGGGCCCGAATCTCCCTTTCGGCGGCCGGGGGCACGTCCCTGGCCCGACGTCGGGCTGGGAGTTGGACACGGCCGGCGGCAGGTCAGCTCTCGGCCATGCGCTCCGAGAAGTCCCAGGAAACGAGCCTGTCCGGGTCGATGCGGAGCCGAACCTCGGCGCGATCCGGGTCGAGGAGCTGCCGGGCGAGGGGTGACTCGGTGCCGCCCAGGTAGCGCTCGAGCAACTCGCCGAGCAGCGCCTTGTCCGCGTCGGGCTCGACGCGGGCCTGGCCGTTCCCGCGAACGCCGCGATAGGGTATCTCGTTCGTGGAGACGTCGACGGCCACGTGGGCGTCCTCGGCCACGAATTCGACGACGTCGGCCGACGCCGACGTCGCACAGTGGAACTCGCCGTCCCGGAAGAGGAACCAGAGGGGGACCTGCCAGAGCCGGCCGCCGGGGGTTCGACACGCGAGCCGAAGCGGGATGGTGGCGTCCGCGAGGTAGCCCTCGACCTGCGCACGGGACCAGGGGCCGCGATAGGCGGTCATACCCCCCGTTGGTGTCGGCCACACTACAAGGTGGGGCCGTCAGGTGAAGCGGGCGACGAGCACCTCGTCGACGAGCCGGTCGTCGATGGTGTAGTGGTCGGGGCGGACCGCCTCGACCTCCCAGCCGTTGTCCTCGAGGAACTGGACGGCGCTCTCGTTGGTGGCGGGGATGTTGCTGGCCACCTTGCGGAAGCCGTGCTGGCCGGCCCACGAGATGGCGCGGTCGAGGAGCGTGCTGCCGATGCCCAGGCCGCGGTACTCGTCGAGCAAGCCCATGGTCAGGTAGGCCACCTGACTGAGCTTCGCCTCCGCGCGGCGCTCCAGGTTCACCCAGCCGATGACCTCGCCGTCGACCAGGGCGACGAAGTACGTCGGCGGCTCCTCCGGGTCGCCGTGGAGCAGCGTGTCGGCGTGGGCCAGCTGGTCGGCGACGCTCTCGCCGACGATGTAGGTGCGACCGGCGGTCACCTGTCGGATCACGCCGGCCAGGCCGGAGAGGTCCTCCAGCCGTGCCCGGCGGACGGTGTACTCGACGTCTTCCGCGGCGTGGGCCTCGCCACCCGCCGGCCGGTAGGCGTCCCTGAGCTTCCCCTCCGTCTCGACGACGTAGCCGTCCCGCTTCAGGATGGCCACGATCTGCCAGTAGCGCTCCGGCGTCACCGAGACGAGTTCCTCGTCCTCGAGTTCGTCGGGCGAGACTGGCCCGTGCTCCCGGATGTAGTCGTAGACACGCTGCCGATCCTTCGTGTCGAACGTCGGCGCTTGATCCGGAGCCATGTGCGGAGATATTTCCGGAAATGACTTATCTGTACCGGGGATTCCCACGGAAAACCCTGAATTCGATGACGTTCGTTTCACTGATCGCGGGTTTGGTAGTCGATCCGGGTGGCGGTGGTGAAACAGCGGAGACGAGAGGGTTTTTGGCGGCCACGGCCAGGCCACGACATGGACCGGTCGGATCTCCGCCGTGGTGTCAGGGACAGCGCCCCGCTGCTCCCCGGCGTCGTCCCCTTCGGGATCGTTGTGGGCATCGCCTCCGTCGACGCGGGCCTCCAGCTCCTCGAGGCCGTCGCCATGTCGGTCGTCGTCTTCGCCGGGGCGTCCCAGCTCGCCGCCCTCGACCTCCTGGGGAGTGACGCGCCGCTGACGGTCGTCCTCGTCACGGGGACCGTCATCAACCTCCGGATGCTGATGTACTCGGCCTCGATCGCCCCGTACTTCAGGCAGCTGTCGGGGCGCTGGAAGGCGGCGCTCGCCTACGTGCTGACCGACCAGGCCTACGCGCTGTCGATCGTCCGGTATCGCTCGGACCGGCCGGTCGACCGCGTGGCCTACTACCTCGGCGTCGGCGGGACCCTCTGGGTGGCCTGGCAGTTCGCGACCGTCGGCGGGTTCGTCCTCGGTGCGGGCGTCCCCGACGCCTGGGGGCTGGACTTCGCCGTCCCCCTCGTCTTCCTGGCCGTCCTCGTGCCGACCATCGAGAACCGACCGGGCGTCGTGGCCGCCGTCGTCGGCGGCAGCGTGGCCGTCGTCGCCGGGGGCTTGCCGCTCAACCTCGGGCTGCTCGTCGGGGCGGGCGCCGGGATCGGCGGCGGTCTCGCGGCGGAGGGCGTCTGGGAGGATGGCGATGGCGACTAGCTACGGCGCGGCGGCCATCCTCGGGGTGATCGTCGTCCTCGGCGTCATCACCTTCGCCATCCGGTTCTCGTTCATCGCCCTCTTCGGACGACTCGACCGGATTCCGCCGCGAATCGAGCGGCTGCTCCACTACGTCCCCCCGGCCGTGCTCGCCGCGCTCGTCCTCCCCTCGCTGCTGGTGTTCCAGCCGGATGGCGGCGTCGCGGTCGACAAGCTGCTCGCGGGCGGCGTCGCGACGGGCGTCGCCTGGCGGACCGAGGACATCCTCGCGACCATGGCTGCCGGGATGCTCGTGCTCTGGGCCGTCAGGTTGGCACCCGTCTAGGGCTGGGCCGTCCATTTCCCTCGGGACGGCAATGGATCGACCCCGGTTAGCGGGGGCTGAGCAGCTCGATCGGGTGGGGCACGTCCCGGTCGTACAGCGTGCCGAGCTGTTCCTGGCAGGAGGTTCCGCTGGCGAGGACGGGGACGCCCGCGAGGTCGCCGAGGTCCGCCCGGACCTGTTCGCCGACGTCCATGCTCACCTCGTAGTACTCGGTCTTGTACCCGAAGCTCCCCGCCATGCCACAGCACTCGACGTCCGAGGTCTCGACGTCGTAGCCGGCGTCCTCGAGTACCGACACCGTCGGCGCCTCGAGGCCGAGCGTCCGCTGCTGGCAGTGGCTGTGGTAGGCGACCGCGGGGTCGCCGGTCGGGCCCGAGAGGGCCTCGGCGCTGGCGCCGTCCTCGAGCAGGGCGGCGACGTACTCCAGCACGTCGTAGCTGTTGGCCCGCAGGCGCTCGGCGGAGGCCTCCGGCAGCAGGCGGGCGTACTCCGAGCGGAACATCGCCAGGTCGCTGGGCTCGATCACCACGACGTCCCGGCCCTGGTCGAGGTGGCCCACGAGCCGGCCGTGGACGGTTTCGGCCGTCGAGCGGGCCGTCTCGATCATGCCCTGGGACAGCGGCGCGCGGCCACTCTCCGGGACCGGGGGCACGTGGACTCGGACGCCGAGCGCCTCGAGCGTCTCGACGGCGGCCTTGCCCCGGTCGGGATCGAAGTAGTTGGTGTAGAGGTCGGGATAGAGGACGACGTCGCGGTCGGGCGCGTCCACGCGCGGCCCCCGGTCGGCGTACCACTCCCGGAGCGTCTCCGTGGCGAGCGTCGGGAGGTCCCGACGGGGATCAACCCCGGCGACCCGCTCCAGCACGCGGTCGGCGAGGCGAGTCCCGGCGACGGCGTTGGCCAGTCTGGGGACGCGGCTACCCAGGCGGGCGAGCGTCTCGACGTTGCCGAAGAAGCGCTTCTGGCGGTCGATCCCCGCGGGCTCCTCGTCGGGGACGAGGCCGTCGACCAGGAACTCGAACTCGTCGGGCTCGCCCGAGCGGTTCAGCCGGTCCCGGACGACGGTGTTGATCCAGGGGATGTCGATCTCGACGGGGCACTTCGGCACGCAGCGCGAGCAACCCGTACAGAGGTCGTTCATGTCGGCCGCCCCCTCGAGGCCGGTGACGCCGGCCTCCCAGCCCGTCCCGATGCCGCCGGTGTAGGTCTCGCCGCCGAAGCCGTGGCCGCCGACGGCCTGGAAGTTGGCACAGGTGTTGCTGCAGGCGCCACAGCGGATGCAATAGAGCGTCTCCCGGAGCTCCTCGTCCTCCCGCATGGCCATGCGGCCGTTGTCGACCAGGACGAGGTGGAACTCCCGCTCGTCGGCGTCCCGGAGCTCGCCGGCCTCGAAGTCGGGGATCGGCGTGTCGACGGGCGGCGTCAGCAGGGAGACGTAGGAGGTGATGGGCTGGCCCGTGCCCGAGCGGGCGATGAGCTCGGTGAAGGGCTGGAGGTCACGGACCGAGGGGATCAGCTTCTCGACGCCGGCGACCGCGACGTGGACCGGTGGCGTGACGGCGGACTTCCGGGCGTTGCCCTCGTTGGTGACCAGCAGGATCGAGCCGCTCTCGGCCGCGACGAAGTTCGCGCCGGTCATCCCCACGTCGGCCTCGCGAACGGCCTGGCCGACGCGCTCCCGGGCGAAGGCGGTCAGCGCCTCGGAGTCCGCCGGCAGCGGCTCCTCGGGCTCGAAGACGTCGTTGAACAGCTCGGCGATGTCCTCGACGGACTTGTGGAGTGCCGGCGCGATCAGGTGGGAGGGCGACTCGTCGGCGACCTGGATGACGTACTCGCCGAGGTCCGTCTCGACGACCTCGTAGCCCGCGTCCGTCAGGTGCTCGTTGACGCCGACCTCCTCCGTCGTCATCGACTTGCTCTTGACGAGCGTCTCGGCGTCGTGGCGTTCCATGACCCCCTCGATCACCCGGTTGGCGTCCGCGGCGGATCGCGCCAGGTGGACCTGGCCGCCGTTGGCCGCGACGGCTTCCTCGACGCGGTCGATCAGGGTCGGCAGGTTCTCGATCGAGTGTTCCTTGATCTCGCGGGCGGTCGAGCGGAGGTCCGCGAAGTCCGCGAACGAGCGCTGGGCCAGGCTCGAGAGCTCGTTGATCGCCTCGGTGCGCTCCCGGACCGCGGGGCCCTCGGCGTCCATCAGGCGCCCCAGGTCGGCAGCGCGATCCTGCCGGGACGTCATCGGTCCTCCACCACCACGACGTGGGTCTCGTGGGGTCCGTGCACCCCGCGGATCAACTCGCCCATGTCGGCCGTCGCGCTCGGCCCGGTCGCCAGGATCTGCGTGCCATCGCCCGCCGCGACGCCCTCGTCGATGCGGTCGTAGGCCGCCGGCATGTCGGGAGCGAGGTCGCTTGCGGCAACTACCGCGACGTGGCGATTGACGTACAGGCTGGCCAGTTCCGTGCCCGCCTCGTTCGAGACGAGCGTCACCGTGCCGTACTCGGCGATGCCGAGGCCGGCCGGCGTGACGCCCGTCCGGGCCGCGTCGAGCGCCGCCAGGTCGAAGTCCGTCTCGACCCCGGCGTCCGCGAGCGACACGCCCTCGTAGGGCAGCGGCGTGCCCACCGCCGGCGGGTCGATGGCCGATTCGAGCGCGTCGGGGAAGGCCGACGCCGTCGTCACGTGGACCGTCGACTGGCCCTCGAGGGCGTCCGCGAACGTGCCTACCGTGTCCATACCTCCCATGTGTGGGAACAGGTATCTATGCCTGTTGCTCCCCGGCGGAGGACGAGTCCCGCTCGGGCTCGAGGCCGAACTCGCGGGCCCGGGCGCGCCAGAACTCCTCGAAGGCCTCCTCGTCGGCCTCGACGGTGCTTTCCCCCTCGCGGACCCGGTCCAGCTTCAGGTCGGTCTCGTCGAGGAGCCGCTCGCCGACGTCCTCGCTGACGACGCCGTCGCGCATGGCGTCCATGATGGCGCTTTTCTCCCGCTGGAGGAGGCGGCGCTCGCCGGTCAGGAGCTGCTCCTGGCGGAGCGTCGGGTGCTCGGCCAGCAGCGTCGAGATGCAGTGGTTCAGGTCCGCCTTCTCGCGCTCGTACTCCGCCGTGAAGTCCTCGTAGACGGACGCCGCGATGTCGCCGCGGTCGTGCAGGCGCTCGGCGGCGACCAGCGCCTCGTCGACCGCCCGGGCCCGGCCCACGAGGAGTTCGAAGAGCTCCTCGGCCTCGGAGCGGCGGACGATCCCGAGCCGGTTCAGGAGCGTCGACATGGAGAGGCCCTGGACGACCAGGCTGAAGGCCGCGACGCCGAAGACGAGCGCCTGCAGGGTCCCGCGCTGGGGAGTGTCCGGGGGCAGGCCGAGCACGAGCGCGATGGGGATCGAGGCGTGGAGGCCGCCCCAGAGGATCACGTGCTGGTAGTCGGTCGTCACTCGCGGCTCCTGGACGCGGTTGACCAGCCAGGTGAGCGGGTAGACGGCGACGGCGCGGGCGACCAGGACGAGGCCGATCGCGATCGCGATCAGGTCGACGTTCGCCACGAGGTCGCCGATGGGCGTCTTCACGCCGATCATCAGGAAGATGAACGTGTTGACGATGAACGCCCCCGTCTCCCAGGTGTTGAAGATCGAGATTTTCGTCTGGGGACTCATCGCGTACGCCGCGCCGCGGTTGCCGATGAACAGACCGGAGACGACCGTCGCGATGACGCCGCTGACGTGGAGGTAGTGCTCGGCGACGACGAACGAGCCGTACGCGAGGATGATCGTCAGGATGATCTCGGTCATGTGCTCGTCCAGCGAGACCATGACGTTGTAGACGAGCGCGCCGGCGGCCACGCCCACGAGCAACCCGCCGAGGCTGACCACGGTGACCTCGACGACGAGTGCCCCCAGGCCCGCCTGGGAGAACAGCGCGTCCGCGCCCCGGCCCCCGACGACGTAGGCCAGGAGCGAGGAGAACAGCACGACGCCGACCCCGTCGTTGACGAGACTCTCGCCCTCGACGAGGACCGCCAGCCGGTCGGGCGCGCCGAGTTCCTCGAACAGCGCCAGGACCGACACCGGGTCCGTCGGGAGCACCATCGCTGCGAACAGGAACGAGAGCAGCAGCGGGAAGCCGAGGACGTACGTCCCGGCCACGCCGAGGACGACGATCGAAATGACGAGGCCGACGACGGCCATCGCCAGGATCGGCAGGAGGTTCCGGCGGAGCTGCTCGAGGTCGGTCGTCGCCGCCCCCTCGAACAGCAGCGGGGGGAGGAGCACCAGCAGGATGAGGTCGTGGGAGAGCTCGATGTGCTCCATCGTGACGCCGAGCACGGACGCCCCGAAGCCCGCGAGCAGCAGCGCGATCGTGTAGGGGAACCGCCCGACGTTGGCGACGAGGATCCCCACCCCCGCGGCGATCATGAAGATCGTCAGCAGGTTCACCAGCAGGGTGATGTCGATGCCGCCGGCCGCTGCCATACCGGGGTCTGCTCGCGGGTGGGCCCTAAATGTCAGGTCGGTCGGCCTCCTTGCGGCCGCCGAACCCTTTTGTTGGTTGCCTGAGACGACGAAGTGAGGCCGAAACGCCATGGCCGACACCGCTACGGGCGGACCCGAGGAGGCGACGGTCGACGTCGAGGTGCGGTGGCACTGGTTGAAGGGGATGTACGCCGCGAACGTCCTGATTTCGGGGCCCATCGGGCTCGGAGCCCTGCTCGCGCCGGCGCTCACGCGGGGCCTCCTGGGCGTTCCCGCCGGCGACCCGATCAACTTCGGCGTCGCGACGGGGGCGGTCCCGCTCGCGTTCGCCATTGCGGGGGCAGCCGGGCTGCGGGCGCCTCTCCGGCTCTCGCCGGTCCTCGGCATCCAGGTCGTCTACAAGGCGCTGTTCCTCCTCGGCGTCGCCGCGCCCCTCGCGCTGACGGACGGGATCCCCGGCTACGGACTCCCGGTCGTCGCGATCTTCGCCTTCTTCGCGGTCGGGAACTTGATCGCGATCCCGGTGCCGTACCTATTCGGTCGCATCGGCGACCGCGATCTGCCGACCGCGGAGTAAGCGCCGATATCCTCCCGCCATCCACTGATTTCAATTTTGATAATCTCAAGGGAGGTATTATTGTCGTCGTCTCTGTAACAACGATTGATGGGTGATGAGCCCGATGCCGACCTCGCCGATTTTCGTTCCGATCCGACGCAAACGCGCATCGAGGACCGCGAACCGACGCTCGATGCGGTAGTCGGCCTGCTGTCTGGCCCTGACGAGGCGATCGCCTCGCACGTGCCAGAGGCGCTTTCGCTCCAGGCGTTCACCGACGAGGCGGCCTTCCAGGAGAGCGTCTCCGGCAACTTCGCGGTCGGGATCCTGTCGACGCACTTCGGGGAGGAGACCCTGGAGACGGTCATGCGCCGGACGATCGCCGAGTCGCCCCCGGCACGCCTGCTGGTCGTCGGGACGGACGGCGGTGACCTGCTTCGCAGTGGGCTCCCGTCCGACGAGGAAGCGGTCCTGCCGGCCGACGAAGACGAGTTTCCCACCCTGGTGAAGCGACTCTATCTGCGTGCGTACCTGAGTGCGACCATCGAGCGCTACTACAAGGTCGCGATCGCGATTCGGAACCGCGAGATCCAGTTGGCCACGAGCAAAGTCGAATCGGACGACCGGCTGACCAGACTGCGGAAATCCCGCGAACAGTTGCAGTCCTACGTCGACCGGTTTCGCCAGGCGCTCGCGCCCGCGGACATCCGGGCCATGAAGACGCGGGACGAGCGGCTCGCCGAGCTGGCGAAGGGGGCAAAGAACGGCCCGGACCCGACGGTAATCGGCCTCCCCAAAGCCTGCCCGGGCTGTCGACTCGATTGGACCTCGTGGCACGGCAAACGGCTCGCCAACGGCTTCACGAGCATCGGGGCGAGCACCTGGCAGTGTACCCGCTGTGGAAAGATCCTCTCGGACGAGGATCCGAACAACTACCAGATCGGCTGAAGAGACCGCCAACGGCCTGGCTCCATTCGAGCCGGACCCGCCCTGCTGTTCCGGTCCGTGGGTTTATTGGCAGCAAGCCGGGAAGAGGATCCGGGCATGCGGCCTCGCTGAGGGTGGCCCTGCCGGGTTGTGGCATAGACAAATCCCCATTCTCGAGCTAGCATACGCCGAGCGTAGCGAGGCGTTTCACCGGACGCGAGGCCGGAGGCCGAGCGTCCGGCTTTT
>Ga0207797_1003108_pt1 | contig 11196 bp, 11 predicted proteins | sample PRCRCaboRojoPR_6_FD_187275 | JGI IMG/M metagenome (GOLD analysis project Ga0207797, IMG submission 187275) | Marine sediment microbial community from Cabo Rojo, Puerto Rico - PR CR 10% Liquid 1 (SPAdes) | ecosystem: Environmental > Aquatic > Marine > Coastal > Sediment | place: Cabo Rojo, Puerto... | reverse complement strand
CAGGAGCTCCATCCCGCTCGTCTCTTCGGTCGTCCCGACGAGATTGTGGACGTCTTTCATCATCGCCGCCCGGCCGCCGCCGCGGTCGACGAGTGCCGTCTCGTGTCCGAGCCGTACGCTATATAGCGCTGCCGACAGCCCCGCTGGACCCCCACCGATGACGACAACCTCGTACTCTTGCTGGTCTACAGCCATACGACGACTGTCGGCGTGGGTACCTAAACGGAGTATCGCGAGTGTGTGGCGGCGTTAAACGCCCGCGTCGTGGTTTAATACACGTCCGTCGTACCGCACCCTGTACCATGGCCTCGATCACCGCAGACTTGGCCGGTGGATTGCTCGCGACGACCGTCGTGACCGCCGCGACGATGTTGCTGGGCGATGGCGGTTCACCGCCGACAGCCCGACCCGTCGCGACATTCGCCGGCGGCGATCCGGCCGACCACGCCACGCCTGGCATGCTCCGCCACCTGGTCTACGGTGTCGTCCTCGGCAGGTTCCGAGGGGCTGGCATCCTCGCGTGAACCACTGGAGCGCATCGTACCCGACCACACCACAAACAGACGAAACCAATGTCACGACTACCGCTACTCGAACTGGACGAGATTCCGGAAGCGTACCACTACCTGTTCACGGACGACTACCTCGGCGATAGACACATCTTCCGGGCGTGGGCGCACAACCCGGAGATCCTCGAGGCGACGCTCGAGTATCTGAACACGCTGTACGAACAGCTCGGCCAGCGTCGCAAGGAACTGGTCATCCTCACCGTAGCGCGAGCACGCGGTGCCCGGTACGAGTGGCACCAGCACGTCGACATCGCCCGCGACAAGGGCGTTACCATCGAGGAGATGCGGGCGATTGGGGGCGACGACCTCTCGCCGTTCGACGACGCCGAGTTCGTCCTGCTCCAGTACGCCCGTGCAGTGGAAGCTGGCGCGGTGACCGACCCGATCCACGACGCGCTGGAACGGTACTACTCGCCGGCGGAAATCGTCGCTATCGGCCTCCTCGTCGACTTCTACGTCGGCCTGTGCAACTACATCGCGTCCGTCGATTTGCCCTTCGAAGGTGGCGAGTTCGTCGGCTGGCATCCCGATCCTGACACGGTTTCGGAGTTATTCGATGACGCGTGACCGTTCGACGGCCGGTTGGTCGCGACGGCCATCTCCCCGCGGGGCGGGTGTCGCCGCCGGTGATCGATCCGCGCACTGCCGGTGACACGTACGATGGATAACAGGGCACTCGTTACTGGACGTCTCGTCGCTGCACTCGGAGCGGGGATTCCGGTCGTCGCGCTCGGGATACTCGACGCCGGGGCATCCGGGTCGCTGCTCACGAGTTTCCCACTACCTGCAGACTTTCCAGTCGACCGGTTTCTCGCTCACTGGTGGGTGTTCCCGGCGTCGATCCTCTTTTCGATGATCGCACTCTCCTCGGGCGTCTCGGGCGCGCTCTTTTTCAGCCCCTTCTTCATCCTCGTCGTCGGCCTGTCCCCCGCACAGGCCATCGGTGCCGGCCTCATGACCGAGGTGTTCGGCATGGGGAACGGCCTCCTGAACTACGTCCGTCAGAACGTGGTCGACTACGCGACGGCGAAGTGGCTCCTACTCGGAGCCGTCCCGTCCATCGTCGTCGGAGCGCTCGCCGCCCACTCCGTCCCGACGACGCTTCTCACGCTCGCCTTCGGTGTCGGTCTTCTCGGACTCGGTGGCTTCCTCGTCGTTCACGATCCGCCGGAGGCGTGTGTGCCCGGTGGGGAGGAAGGCGAGTTCCTCGAACGAAAGAACGCGGGCCGGGGTACGACGGTCGTCGAGGCGGCCGATGGCGAGACCTTCACTTACGATACCTGCTGGCGACTGCCCGGAGTCATGCTGGCCACCGTCGGTGGGTTCGTCACGGGACTCATCAGCGCCGGTCTCCCCGAAATCACGACGACCCAGCTCATCGTCCGGTGTCGACTCCCGCCTCGCGTGGCCATCGCGACGAGCGTGTTCGTCCTCGGAATCGCCGCCATGGCCGGCGCCATCGTCCACGCCCTCGCGGCGACGCCGGTCTGGTACGTCGTCGTCTGGTCGATTCCCGGTGTACTCATCGGTGGCACCGTCGGGACCCGGATCGGCAAGTACCTCCCCAGCGCTCTCATGGAACGGGCGCTCGGGGTCGTGTTCGTCGGCGTCGGTCTGATCGTCCTCGGGAGCGAACTGCTGGTCTGATCGACGGCGGCCGTCGCCTCCGCGGCCGAACGGTTGTTTGACACCCGTGATCACGGGGCTATGGGCTATCACGTCGTCGATCCGTCGACGCTCGAACCGTTCTCCCACCGCGAAGCCGAGCCGCGTTCGATCAGCGAAGCCGCTGGACTGGGTCGCCGCGACGCCAAACTCGGCCTCCGGACGTACACCGCGTCACCGGGCGAGCAGATTCCAGCGACCTATCAAACCACGACGCGCAGGTCGAGGCGTTCTTCGTCGTCGATGGAACGCTCCACGTCGCGACGCCGGAGGGAGAGCTCACCGTTCCGGAAGAGCAGGTCTTCCTCGTCGAACCGGGGAACTCCACCGTGCGTTCGATCCATCGGACGCCGACGCTCCCGTCCGGGTCCTCGCTATCGGTGCCCCGTCGGTCGAGGATCACATGCCTACGACCCCGACGACGACCGATACGGTTTATCGTAAGTCAGTACCGGTGGTTCGCCGGACTGTCTCGGCGAACCACCGGTAACCAGTTACAACAATCCGTATGGCGCGCTACGAAGGCGGTCGTCGGGTGCTGTCTCGACGTTCGTTGTCCGTCCGTTGCACAGCCGAGGTGTGGTTATACGGCTTCGCGGAGTCGGTACGGGTGAACACATGTCTACCGACGAATTCGACCTTCGTGAACCGGAGTTAACCGCCGCCGACCTTCTCGTCCTCGACGACGACCGCTTCGCCCCCGAGACGGTCGCCATCGTCACCGGCGCGGCGTCGGGTATCGGTCGCGCCACGGCAGTCGCACTCGCGGCGAACGGCCTCACCGTCGTTGGCGCCGACATCGACGAGGCCGGACTGGACGGCACCGTCGACCTCGCCGACGACGTGGGTGCCGCCGGACCCGTCCACCCCGTCCCGACCGACCTCACCGACGACGACGCGGTCGAAGCGATGGTCGACGCCGCGGCCGAAGCGGGCGAGCTACGGTACCTCGCCAACGTGGCCGGGATGCAACACATCGCCTCCATCCCCGACTTCCCGATGGAGAAGTACGACCTCCTGCTCGACATCATGCTCAGGGCGCCGTTCCTCGCCGCGAAGTTCGCGATGCCGCACATCCGGGCGACGGACGATGGGGTGGGCGCTATCGGGAATATGTCCTCCGTCCACGGGCACTACGCGACCCAGGACAAACCCGCGTACGTCACGGCGAAACACGGTCTGACCGGTCTGACACGCGCCATCGCCGCCGAGGGCGAGGGAACCTTGCGGGGCTTCTCCGTCAGCGTCGGCTACGTGTTGACGCCGCTGATGGTGAATCAGATCGAGGACACGGCCCAAGAGCGGGGTATCTCCGAACGGGAGGTCGTCGAGGACGTGATGCTCGGCCAAGCCCGAACGAAGGAGATGATGACGCCCGCCGAGGTGGCGAATCTCTTCGTCTTTGGCTTCTCCAGCCACGGCAAACACCTCAACGGTGGCGACATGCTCCACGACGGCGGCTACACCACCACTTATGAGTGACGACGGACCGACCAAAGTCGCCATCGCCTGTCAGGGCGGCGGGAGTCACACCGCGTTCACCGCTGGCGTGCTGAAGGAACTGCTCCGCGAGTGGGACGACGAGTACGAACTGGTCGGGATCAGCGGGACCTCCGGCGGCGCGTTCAACGCGCTAGCGACGTGGTACGGCCTCGTCACCGCCGACGCCGAGCGGTCGATAGAACTCCTCGACGCGCTCTGGAACGACCTCGCGGCCGACTCCCCGTCGGACCGGTTCACGAACGAGTGGATAGTCGGACTTTCCCGGATCGAGAGTAGCGGCCTGCCCTTCCCGGAGATCAGTCCCTACCAGAATCCGGGATCGAACCTCGGGAAGCGGCGGATCGAACGCGTCCTTCGAAGCCACATCGAGTTCGACGAGATTCCCGCACTCTGTCGCCGTGACGTGCCGGAACTCGTCGTCGGGACGGTTAACATCAACGCCGGCACGTTCGAGACGTTCACCAACGAGGACGTGACCCCGGAGGCCGTCCTCGCCTCGGCCGCCGTGCCGAACCTGTTCGAAGCCGTCAAAATAAACGGCCACTACCACTGGGACGGGTTGTTCTCGCAGAACCCGCCCATCGACGACCTGATGGCGGTCGAGGCGTCTCGCAAACCGGACGAGTTGTGGGTGATCCAGATCAACCCGCAGGTGCGCGAGGGCGAACCGTCCTCGCTCGAAGAGATCGCCGACCGCCGCAACGAACTCTCGGGCAACATCTCGCTGAATCAGGAACTGCGGGTGATCGAGCGCGTGAACGACTGGGTCAAGCAGGGGTATCTCCCCGAGAGCGAGTTCAAGCGGACGGAGATTCGTCGGATCGAGATGGGCGAGGCGTACCACTGTTCGACCAAAGTCGACCGTCGGCCGGCGTTCGTCCGGGAGTTGATGGAACTGGGCGAACAGCGGGCAACCGAGTTCAGGGAGCGGCGGTGACCGGCGATGGAACGTCCCGATCCCGTCCGCGTCGTGGTCTGGATGCGAGACGCGCCACCGCCGCCGGACGATCCCCGTTCGAGGGTTCTCGACCGGCTCCGTGAGCTGGAAACCGACGGTGCCGTCGGCGACGTGTCGGTTCGCGTGTGGGGGCAGTACGCCGATCCACCGTCCGACGCTCACGCGGGCGAAGAGGGACCGGTCCAGAATCGGATCGCCGAGTTCGAGGCCTGGGCCGACCGCGAAAGCCACTCCCTCGAACCGGCCTTCGGGCGGTGCGAGCGGACGACGATGGTCTCGGCGGAGCGACGGGAGGTGATTCGCCTCCCGCTCCAGTGTCTGGCGGTCTACGCTGGTGACCGACTCGTCGGAGTGTTTCCCTGCTCGACTGGGAGCGGGACGGAGACGGTGGCGGATTGTGTCAGACGCCTCGAAGCGGGAGACATGGTCGACGCTCCGGATATCGAATAGTCGGCCTTCGTCTACGGAACGAGCCATGATTCCGGCGGACCGGCGACGATCACAGAGATGCAAGGAGGACGCCCGCGGCTTCAGCCGTGGGAGGAATCCGACTTCGTCGCGTCTCTGAACGCCGCTTCGACGACCTTGCTCAGCGTCGGGTGGGCGTGGATGGTCTCGCCGACGTCCGCGACGGTGAGGCCGTGTCGCATCGCGACGACGGCCTCGTGAAGCAGGGTCGACGCCTCGTAACCGATGGCGTGCGCGCCGAGGATCGTCCCGTCGGTCGCCGCGAGCACTTTCACGAAGCCGTCGTCGAGTTTCTTCGCCCGGCCCATGGCCGAGTCGGTGTAATTCGCCCTCCCGACGACGTACTCCTGGTCGTCGAGTTCGGACTCGGTCTTTCCCACCCCGGCCATCTGTGGCTCGGTGAAGATGGTGTGTGGCATCGCGGAGAGGTCGAGCGTCCGGCGCTCGCCGTGAACGACGTTCGCCACCGTGTGTCGCGTCTCGTAGTCGCCGGAGTGTTTGAACAGCGCGTTCCCCGCCACGTCACCCTGTGCCCAGACGTTGTCCGCGCTCGTCTCCAGATACTCGTTCGTCTCGACGAACCCGCGGTCGTCGGTTTCGATTCCAGCCGCGTCGAGATTCAGCGAGTCGGAGTTGGGTCGGCGGCCGAGTGCGACCAGCACTTCGCTCCCGCCGACGGTCAGTTCGTCACCGGCCTCGGTCTCGGCGTGGACGGCGTAGCCGTCGCCCGACTCCTCGACCGCCGTCACGCGGTGGCCGGTGTGCACGTCGTGACGAGCGGCGGCGAGGTCCGTGAACAGTTCCGCCACGTCGCGGTCCTCCCGGTGAACCAGCGTGTCGTTCATCTCGACGATGGTCACGTCGGTGCCCATCGTCTCGAACACGTAGCCCAACTCGACGGCGATGTAGCCGCCGCCCATGATGACCAGACTGTCCGGGAGTTCGCGCCGGTAGAGCGCGTCTTGGCTCGTGAGGTAGTCGACTTCGTCGAGGCCGTCGATGGGTGGGACGACCGGGCGACTTCCCGTCGCGACGACCACCTTGTCGGCGGTGACGGATTCGCCGCCGAGTGTCACCGTCCGTTCGTCGACGAACTCGGTGTACTCGTCGAACAGCGTCAGGTTGGGTCGCTCGCGGTACCGCGCCTCCATGTCCGCGGCGATGCCACCCAGCAGGTCCTCCATCTCGTCGACGACGGCCGCGTGGTCCACGCCGTCGAGCGTCGCGTCGACGTGGAAGCGCTCGGCCTCGCGGACGTGTGTGACGGCGTTCGCGGCCTGAATCAACATCTTCGAGGGGTTGCACCCGCGGTTGAGACAGGTGCCGCCGAGCGGTCCCGGTTCGACGAGCGCCGTGTCGAGTCCTGCGTCCGCCGCCGCCGAGGCGACGTTGTTTCCGGTTCCCCCGCCGATGACGAGCAGGTCGAAATCGCTCATGTGACTCGGGATACGTCGGGCGGGATCAAATAAGGATCAGCGACTCCGCAACTGTGTTGCACGACCACCGAACGTACCGGGGCAGTGCACTCGTCAGACTCGTCCAGTCAGCTGTCGGGGAACGACTCCCAGAACACGTCCGGGAGTTCGCGATCCGGATTCTCGGCCATGTAGTCCTGTTTCGTCACGTTGGCTTCCTCGATGAGCGCGGCCGCTTCACCGGCCCAGATGTAGAAGCCGATCAGCGTCTCGCGGCGCATCCGCTCCAGGTCGACCGAGTGATAGACGTTGACGACGCCGCCTGCCTCGCGGTTCAATTCGGATCGGCGAAGCAGACCGATGTCGACGAGTTTGTTGAGGTACCGCGTCACCGTGCTCCGGTCGTAGCCCAGCGATTCGGCGACTTCGTTGGCCGAGAGCGGACCCTCTCCGATGACACACAGACAGATGTCGAGCCCGGCTTTGGGGAGGCCGAACGCGTCGAGAAGTACCTGCCTGACCTCCGGGGGCTTGACCGTGATGTCGCAGTCGGTCACGCGCTGCATCGGTTCCCCGTGACAGGACATCGGCGGGTCGTCGCGGCCGAGTGCGAGGACTACGTTGTCACAGTCGGGACACTCGAAGACGTCGTACCTGCTGGACGCCGGATCGTACTGAACTGCCTCGCCGTCCTCGGCGGATCGGTTCGTGTCGTGTTCAGACATCGGTGGCCACTCCCAGCATTCGTACCCATAGACGACGGCGGAATCCATAAGTCTGCCCCGTCATCTCAGCCGTCGTCGGCTGTCTCCGGGTCGACGATGATCATCTCGTCGAGATCGAGCGCGAGCAGTTCTTCACCGGTCACGGTTATTCTGACCTGCCCGTCGGGATCGACGTCGGCCAGTTCACAGGATTCCAGTCCGTCGAGCTGTTCCCGTACCGTTCGCTCGCCGACGGCGAGCGCGTCCGCGAGTGCCTCGATCGACGTTCGCTCCCCGGCGCTGGCGTCGCTCCGTCTGTCGAGTTCCTCCAACACGTCCTTACGGGTTACTGACATTCTTCGTCCTGCTCGTTCGGCGCTCGACGACGGCACGGCGCTCGTGATTCGCGTGTCGTCCTCGTCGGAGGAGAACGATAATTTCGTCGTCGGCGAGGGTCGTCATCGTTCGGCGTCGTAGTACTCCCTCGACGTCGTACAGGTCCGGTCTCACACTTCGAGACGCACCCGTCCCTGTGCGGTCGGCGGCGGCCGACCGACCGACTCGCGTCCGAACACTGTGGGTCGAGGCGAGCGTGTGTCACGGATGGTCTCCGGACGATATCGTCGCTGTCGTCACATACGGCTTCGGCGCCCGTGCAATCCGCTTACAACGACTCCGTCGGCTACTATCCGTTGGTCAGCGCCGAGTAACCCGACGGACGTCGCGAAGACGAACGTCGGGTGACCGTCCGGCTGGTTCGTGGTGACCGTGGCGAGTATCGAACCACCACGGGAAAGCGCCGTCACGGCCGTTCGGAGAATCGGCCACGTGCAACTCACACGTGCGAACCGAGGATCGGGTAACGCCGTTACCGTCCGGTAAGTGTCGACTCGGCGATTCCCGTCGTCGGCATCCGCCGTCATCCACCCATTCGCAGCGTCACAGAGGCGGATCGCTCTATCCGCGGCCTCCGGCGAGCTTCGTCGCCTCGGGGAGTCTCCGAAGTCGCTGCATCGACAGCGTCCCGAGAATCGGGCCGAGAGCCAGCGGTGCGAACGCCCAGCGCCAGCCGACCAGATCCACGACCATCGGGATCAGCTGGATCGACACGGTCGTCAGGAGAAATCCGATGGCCGTCTGGAGCGTCAGCGCGGTTCCGACGTAGGAACCTTCGGCGAGTTCGGAGACGGCCGCGGAAAACTGCGCCGAATCGGCGACGATGACGAACCCCCACACGAGGACGAAGGGGACGAGGAGGAGCAACGACGACCCGAAGACGAATCCCGCGGCGATACAAGAGATGCCGCTGATGGCCATGCTCGCGCTCGTAGTCTGCGTCCGGCCGAATCGGTCGGCTGCCGAGCCGGCAACGACGGCGCCGGCTCCACCGACGGCGATGGTCCCGAAGGCCAAGACCGAGGCGAGACTCGACGACTCGCCGCTTCCGCCGTTCGCCGCGATGCTCGCGATCAGGTAGGCGGGGATCCACGTCCAGACGGCGTAGAGCTCCCACATGTGGCCGAAGTAGCCACCGTTGGCCAACATCGTTCCTCGATCCCGGAGGATGCGACTGATCGCGCTCGGGTCGAACGGTGCCGCCGGTGCCTGATGCGGTCCCGGTTCGACGAGGAGGACCAACAGCCCGCCGAGAACCGACAGCCCCGCGGCCCCGTACAGCACGACTCTCGGCTGGCCGACGCCGCCGACGGCACGGAGCAGGTGCGGAAGCGCCGATCCGACGGTCAGTGCGCCGACCAGCATGCCGATTGCGAATCCGCGGCCCTCCTCGAACCAGCCGGCGAGGATCTTCATCCCCGTCGGGTAGACGCCGGCCAAGGCGACGCCGGTCAAAAATCGGAGAGCGATGGCTGGAATGGCCGACGTGACGAATCCAGCAATTGCGGCCGTGAACACTGCGCCGGCGACGGCCGAACCGGCGAACAGATAGCGGGGATGGATCACGTCCGCGAGGGTGAGGGCCGAGGAGAGGAGCGCGCCGGCGACGAAGCCCAACTGCACCGCGATAGTCAACCACGCCGTCTCGCCGTCGGTGAGCCCCCACTCTGCCGCCAACTCCGGCGCCGCGGCGGTTGCGCTGAACCACAGGGACATGGCGAGGAGTTCGGCCAGGGCGATGACCAGCAATACTCGGTGTTTTCGGGATACCATAGTAGGTATCGAACAGTAACTACCTGAGCTATCAAAAGCCTCAGCTAACCCGTGGGTAACTCCCCAGTGTTCGATCCCGGGAGTCCTTCGTACGGTTTGCTGTAAGTCCTCGCCGGTGGGTCGCCGACCCGTTCTGGCGACCCACCGGTAAACAGTTACAGCAATCCGTATCAGTCGTCGGAGTGGACGGTCTGCAACCATTCGAGTGCTTCCTTGACTGCCGAAAGTCCGGTTGTACGGTGGAATCGTCGGTACTCCACGCGTACCGAATCGTCCCGTCGGTGTCGACGACGAAGACCGAACGCTTCGCGATCCGTTTGTGCCCGTTGAACTCCTCGTAGAACACGTCGTAGGATTCCGCGACGCTCCCGTCGCTAGCCGAGCGGAGGGCGAAAGCCAGTTCCGCCGTCTCCGCGAACGCTCGATGGCTGAACGACCGATCCGTGGCGATACCGAACACCGTTACTGCCGGCTGTAGCTGTTCCGAGGGATTCGTCACCCCGAGGTGACGAATCTCCGTATCGACCTACAGCCGGCAGTAGTCACTCGGCCGTCGAGGTCGAACCACTGCAAGTCGTGGAGCGAGCACATGTGTTCGGTACAGTCGGGGTGGAAATCGAAGAGATAGAAGTTGATTATCACCGGCCCTCGCTGGAGCGTGTCGGTGAGCGAGTACGCCGACATCTCGGTCGCCTCTCGATCCATCGCGGTTCCGGGCAACGTGAACGCCGGTGCAGCGGTGCCGTCGGGGAGCGTCGCGATCAGGCCTCCTCGGGCGGCTGGTCGCTCCGGCCGGGCACGCCACGGCCCTGGAAGAAGTCGCCGGCCCAGTTTCCGATCCAGATGTCTTGATTCGCGGTGTACAGTGCCCACGCCGTCGTGAACGTGTCGTCGACGACCGTCCACGCGTCGGCGCCAGTGTCGTACTCGACGGTGTCGTTGTACACGGCGGCCTGTCCGTACTCGCCGCCGGCGGCCGGCGGGAGGGGGAGCGTGAACTCGGCCCCCTCGTCGCGGCTGTTCGGGCGTTCGGCCCGTTGCAGTCGCCCGCGATTGAACGTTTGGTCGAAGTAGCGGGCGTACACCTCCTGCACGTCGAGGCCGAGGACCGCGTCGGCGGCGTTGAGACCGCCGGTCACGTCGCCGGCGTCGCGCGACGTGATTCGGTAAGTGGACGCGTCGGGACCGGTGGCGAAGGTGCCCGCGTCCTCGTCCCAGAGTTCGTCGAGCAGGTAGCCGAGGACACTCTCCGCGGTGTCGCGGTGATCGACGCCGTCGATCTGGGAGGCCCAGAGGAGGCCCTGCCCGACCGCGCCCTGCGTCGCCGCCCCATTGGCCGCACCGTCGGCCACGCGTCCGTTGCCGTCGAGGTGGGCGTCGACCTCGGCCGCCAGATCGTCGGCGTAGCTCGCGGCGGCAGAGCGCAGGTCGTCGCCCCCTGCGTGGGTTCCGTACCAGCCGACGGCGCCGAGCATCTGGCCGAGATCACGCGTCGATCCCATGTCGACGACGTCGGCGGGATCGAAGAGGCTCATCGTCGTCTGCGCCATCCCGTCGGTCAGTTGCTGGATCGTCCCCTTCGGCACGAGGGGTTCCGGGTTTACGTAGCCGAACCACCCGTTCCCCGCGAGACTCGTGAGATCCGACAGGAACCAGAGCATCGCCGAGTGATGGTTGGGACGCGCCGTCTCGTCGACGACCGTGCCGTCGCCGGGGCGGAACTCGGAGACGAGTTCGAGCGAGTC
>Ga0207797_1003107_pt1 | contig 11197 bp, 13 predicted proteins | sample PRCRCaboRojoPR_6_FD_187275 | JGI IMG/M metagenome (GOLD analysis project Ga0207797, IMG submission 187275) | Marine sediment microbial community from Cabo Rojo, Puerto Rico - PR CR 10% Liquid 1 (SPAdes) | ecosystem: Environmental > Aquatic > Marine > Coastal > Sediment | place: Cabo Rojo, Puerto... | reverse complement strand
GGGACTTCGACGAGCCTGGCCTGCACACGTGGGAGCTCGAGGGGGACGTCGGCCACTTCGTCGACGGCATCGAGGTTCCGCTCGACCCGTTCCCCGGCATCGTCGGCCTCGCGCCCGCGGAGCCCGGCCAGCACAGCTCCATCCCGCCCCGACGCGTCGGCGGAAACCTGGACGTGAAGCACCTCACCGCCGGGTCGACGCTGTCCCTCCCGGTCGAGGTCGACGGGGCGCTGTGCAGCGTCGGCGACTGCCACGCCGCCCAGGGCGACGGCGAGGTGTGTGTCACCGCCATCGAGGCGCCGATGGCCGTCACGGTGCGCTTGGACCTGCGGCGGGACGTGGACCTCGCCCAGCCGCGATTCGAGACGACCGGGCCGTTCGAGCCCGGCGGACTCGAGGGTTCCGCGATCGGGACCATGGGCATCGATCCGGACCTCATGGAGGCGGCGAAGCTCGCCGTCCGACACATGATCGACCACCTCCAGGAGGAACGTGGGCTCTCTCGGGCGGACGCCTACATCCTCTGCTCGGCCGCGGTCGACCTGAAGCTCAACCAGGTCGTCAACGCCCCCAACTGGACGGTGTCGGCCTACCTCCCGGCGGGGATCTTTCCGGACTGATCCCCCGGACGGCCGAAACCTAACATCTTCGGGGCAATGCCGTAGTCGCTCGGGCGACTCGATTCCGTGACGTATGGCGTCGAGCGAGTCGCGGGATCCCCCACCCTACGAGATCGTGAACAACTGCGTGCTCCCCCGGCCCCTCGAGTACGACGTCGAGGAGGACGTCTGGGCTCGCGTCGACGGCGAGACGATCACCGTGGGCTGGACCGACAGCGCGCAGGCGGTCACCGGCTCGATCCTCTACGTCGAGTACATGCAGGACCCCGGCGAGCACCTCGAGGCGGGGACGCCGATCGCGACGGTGGAGGCAGCCAAGTGGATGGGCGTCATCCGGGCGCCGTTTGCCGGCGATCTGCTCGAGATCAACGGGGAGATCGAGGGCCGGCACGGCGTCGTCCACCCGGTCAACCGGAGCCCATACCACGCGGGCTGGATCGGGCGACTCGACCCCGACGCGACGGTCGCCGACGCCCTCGAGGCGTTTCTCCCCGTCGACGAGGCCATCGACGCCTACGAGGAGAAGATGGATCGACTCGACCTGGACGACTGCGTGCACTGCAACTCCTTCGAAATCTGAGCCATGCCGGCCACCGAACTCCGGGTGTATACCCACCCCGCCTGTCGCTCCTGCCAGGACGTCCTCGCGGCCGCCCGCGAACTCGAAAACGACCGCGAGGACGTGGTCGTGGCGATGACGAGCCTGGCGTCGGAGGCCGGGAGGGAACGGGCCCAGTCGCGGGACATTCTGGTCGTTCCGGCGGTCGAGTGCGGCGAGACCGTCATCGAGGACGTCCTGTCGCGGGAGGATCTGGCGGCGCTCGTCGACGGCGAATTCGACCCGGACGAGAACGGCGGGGGCTTCGACGCCTGAACGCGGGAAAACGGTATGGCCCCGGACGACGCAGCATCGAGCATGGCAGCCGAATCGTTCACGCTGGCGGCCGCCCAGGTCGAACCGGTCTATCACGACAAAGCTGGAACCCTCGACAAGACCTGTCGCTACGTCGAGAAGGCCGGTGACGCGGGCGCCGACCTCGTGGTCTTTCCCGAGACCTACTTCCCGGGCTACCCGTACTGGCGCGGGAGCGTCTCGATCCCCCGCTGGACGGACCTGATGGTCGACCTGCAGAAGAACAGCCTCCACGTGGACGACGACGAGGTCGACGTCCTGGCCGAGGCCGCCGCGGACGCCGACGTCGCGCTCGTGCTCGGGACGAACGAGCGCAGCGACCGACCCGGGAGCGACACGCTGTACAATTCCATGTTCTACTTCGACCGCGAGGGCGCCTTTCTCGGCCGCCACCGGAAGCTGATGCCGACCCACGAGGAGCGGGCCATCTGGGGACGCGGGGATCCCTCGAGCCTCGCGACCTACGACCTCGACGTCGGCACGCTCGGCGGGCTGGTCTGCTACGAGAACCACATGACCCTCTCGAAGGCCGCCCTGACCGCGATGGGCGAGGAGATCCACGCCGCGGTCTGGCCCGGCTTCTGGGAGCAGCACGGCCACCCTGGCGACAAGTCACGCGCGGAATCGAGCGAGGCCGCCGACACCTGCGACGTCTATCCCGCGATGCGCGAGTACGCCTTCGAGACCCAGTCCTTCGTCGCCGCCTGCTCTGCCTACATGAGCGAGGACGTTCCCGAGGGCTTCACCGAGGACGAACTTGGCTTCAACGTCGCGGCGGGCGGGAGCATGCTGATCAATCCGGCGGGCGTCGTGAAGGCCGGCCCGCTCGTCGGCGAGGAGGGTCTGCTGACCGCCGACTTCGACCGCGACGAGCGGCGTGCGACGAAGGCCTACTTCGACGCCATGGGGCACTACACTCGCTGGGACGCCGTCCGGCTGGAGATCAGCGGCGAGACGCTCGCACCGGCCGTCGAGCGAGGGGAAGGCACCTGGTCGAACCCCCGACCGAACGGCGGGCTCTCGGCCGCGCGGGCCCAGGACATCGCCGAGGAGTACGACGTCCCCGTCGACGCGGTGGAGGACGTCGCTGACGCTATCTCGGCGGACTGACAGCGACTGCGGGCGGATGCGCGTGCGGCCCTCAGTCCTTCGGCTCGATCTTCCCGGCGAAGGTCTGGAAGTCGATGGTTCCCTCGGGGATGTGGAAGGTGTCGGTACAGAACTCGTAGACGTTGTCCGGCGACTCGCCGTGCCAGAGGAGGTACGCGAACTCCCCGTCGACGACGGTGTCGTCGACCTCGATCGTGCTTCCCTCCTGGCTGAACTCCTCGAACAGGTCGGCGAACAGGCCTTCGATCTCCTCCAGGCCCCTGAAGACGCCCATGTTCGTGACGACGGTCGAGTCGTCGGTGTAGTCGACCATGACCTTCTCGAGGTCCTGGTTGGCGAACGCGTCGAGGTGGTCGTCGAGGACGGATTGCGTGTCGGACATGGTTGATTCCCCCGTGGCGGGAGTAACCATTCACGGAAAAATCACATAAAACCCCACTCGGGTCGTCGGCTCGTGGGAACTTGCCACGGGTCGACGCGCCGCTCGCCCCTCCTCGGGCCGAGGTGGTTGAAGTGGGGTCAGGAACACGAGGAAACCTTCATTAATCTTCCGCTGATATCGCGGAGTCAGGATGGGGTTGCTCGAAGTCATCCGCGGGCCAGAGGGTGGTAGCGGCGAGACGGTCTACGAGTGTCGAAACTGTGGGACGACAGTCGGATCGGGGATTTCCGAGTGTCACGTGTGTGGGTCGACGGAGATCGCCTCGTACGACCTCTGAACCGCAGGATCGTGAAAATTCGGGCCGGCGCGATGCCGCCGGACAGCTACGGCTCCGGGGCTTGTTCAGATCCTGTAAAGCGTCGTGGACGTTTATATAGGATATAATAATAGTCGGTTGACGTATGCCAGAGACGGTCTCTCTCCACCGGTACCGGGACGGGATCATGATCGAGGTGATCTCCGACGACGGGAACGGCAACGTGTCGACGCGTTCCGTCGAGTTCGACGTGGTGGACCCGGAGCGGGGTGCCCTCGCGCCCCGAAGCGAGATCCCGGACGCCCACGAGGAGCGCATCCTCGAGCGCCTCGAGGCCTCGGAGTACGCGCTGGCGCGCCCCGTCAGTTGAGGCCGTCGTCGGAGGGGAGGGGACGGCCCGCCTCCGTGAGTACGTTTTCGATCGAGTCGTCGGGCGCCCCACGGACCAAAGCTTTTCATCGACGGTGAGTAGGTCAACTATGGTCTCGGTAGATTCGATCGTCGAGGAAGGGCGAGTACAGAATTACGTGGACGGCGAGTGGTTGAGCCCTACGGGTGAGGACGGCCAGGAGATCGTGAACCCGGCGACGAACGAGACGCTCGCCTACGTCCCATTCAGTTCCGAAAGCGACGTCGAGACGGCCATCGAACGCGGGCAGGCCGCCTTCGAGACGTGGGGGTCGACGCCGGTCGAGGAGCGGATCCAGCCGATGTTCCAGTTCAAGGCACTCCTCGAGGAGCACCTCGACGAGCTGACCGAACTGCTCGTGAAGGACCACGGGAAGACCTACGCGGAAGCCAGGGGCGAACTCCGCCGGGGCATCGAGAACGTGGAGGTCGCCTGTGGGATCCCCTCGATGATGCAGTCGGGCTCCCTGCTGAACGCCGCGCCGGCCATCGACGAGAGCGAGGTTCGCCACCCGCTGGGGGTCTTCGTGGCGATCACGCCCTTCAACTTCCCGGGCATGATCCCCCTCTGGTTCCTCCCGTACGCCGTCGCCACCGGGAACAGCTTCATCCTCAAGCCCAGCGAGCAGGACCCACTCGTCGCCCAGCGGCTGATGGAGCTGCTCGACCGGACGGACTTCCCCGACGGCGTCGTCCAGATGGTCAACGGCGGACCGGACACCGTCAACACGCTCCTGGAAGCCGACGGGATCGCCGGGGTGTCCTTCGTCGGGAGCACGCCGATCGCGAAGCACGTCTACGAGACGGCCGCGGCCAACGGAAAGCGGGTGCAGGCCCAGGGCGGGGCGAAGAACTACGTGCTCGTCACCGAGACCGCGGACCTGGAGTTCGCCGCCGAGAAGACCGTCTCCTCGTCGTACGCGTGCTCCGGCGAGCGCTGCCTGGCGAACGACGTCGCCGTCGTCGAGGAGAGCGTGTACGACGAGTTCGCCGACCTCGTCGTCGAGGAGGCCAGCGAGCAGGTCGTCGGCTACGGGCTGGACGACGTCGACATCGGCCCGCTCATCACGCCCGAGCACGAGCAGAACGTCAGGAACCTCATCGAGACGGGGATCAACGAGGGGGCGACGCTCCTGCACGACGGTCGGGACGTCTCCGTCGAGGGGTACGAGGACGGCAACTTCCTCGGGCCGACCGTCTTCGGGGACGTCACCGAGGACATGGTCATCGCCCAGGAGGAGATCTTCGGCCCGGTCCTGGGCCTCATGTCGGCCGCGGACATCGACGAGGCGATCGAACTCGCCAACGGAACCCGGTTCGGCAACGCGGCGAGCGTCTTCACCGGCGCGGGTGCCGACGCCCGGAAGTGCCGGCACGAACTCGACGTGGGCAACCTGGGCGTGAACGCCGGGACGGCCGCCCCGATGGCGTTCTTCCACTTCGGCGGGCAGAACGACTCGTTCTTCGGCGACCTGCACGCGCAGGGCGAGGACATGATTCACTTCTACACCGACAAGAAGGTGTACATCGAGCGGTGGCCGGACGCCTAGACCGCCCCGACGCGGGTACCTCCTGGACGCGTGCCGTTCTCCGTCGGCGGCGAATCTCGGTGGATTGCGCTTTAAACCCCGACGAATCCGATCCGGTATCAGTCCAGATAGCCGAGATCGCGAAGATCCGCCCGGACCTCGTCCTCGATCTCGACCTCCTCGAGGGCGTCCCGCGCGGCGACGTGCTGTTCCTCGACGACCATGAGCAACTGGAGTGCCGACCGGATCTTGAACGAGATGTCCGAGTCGTCCGTTTCCTCGATGGCACTCTCGAGGAGCGTCTCGATGGTCCCGATCGTTGTTTCACCCATACCTCCGGGAAGTGATCCAGACTGTTGAAACCCCCGGAGATGGGTTTCGCCCCGGTCCTCGAAGCCCCTCCGGCGCACCTCGGTCGCGGGTAACTGTCGCCCGTCGCTCGGTCAGGGACAAGCGGCCGTGATTGCTGCCCGGTAACCGGATGGACCAGCCCCGTGTCCGACCGTCCACAGCATTATGCCGTCTCCGCTCCTACCTCCGGGAATGGGAGACACCAAGGAAGGGCGAGAGAAGCAAGCCGACGACGAAAACCGACGCCAGCAGGAACGGGACCTCTCCGAGGCACGAACCCGTGCCGACGAACCCGAGCCACCGGATGCGGACGCGGCCGACTCCGAGACGGACCGCCCCGACGGCGAACCCCGAACGTGTCACCGACGCGGCTGTAACGAGACGGCGACCTTTCTCGCCATGGAGCGATACCTGGAGGAAACCGGCCACGGTGCCGTCGAGTCGACGGCCGTGCTCTGCCGGGAACACGCTGCCGAAGAGAGCCCGACGAACCTCGACGACGCCTATCCGGACTACGTGTTTCGAGTCGAGCCGCTCCCGCAGGACTGACGGCTCGAACGACGCCGTCGACGCCCTAGGGTCGCCCGGGGGCCGCTCGTCGGGATTCCGCGACGGCGTCGTCGGAAGTACCTGGGTCGCCTCCCTGCCGGCGACGATCGATGACCGTCCGGACGGTCTCGACGTCGCCCTGACCAGTCCCGAAGACCACCCTATCCGCGTGCGGTTCGATCTGCCGCGTCACGCCCAGTAATCGGTCGACGCCGGCCTCGGGGGCGGACAGCTGTACGGTGAGTGGCACGTCGAGCGCCTCGAGTTCGCGCGCGAACCCGCGGGCCAGGGATTCGACCCAGTAGGTGGTCTCGTAACTGATGCCACAGAGCGGAACGAGGAACCCGTCGACGGACGATGCCAGGGTTTTCGGATCGAGGCCGGCCCGACGCCGCAGGTTGCCCGGGTACGGGTCCGGATACAGCGTGACGAGCAGGTCGTTTGCCACTCGCCTCGAAGCCTCGCTGACGAACGTCGAGACGACGTCGGTCCGCCAGGCGACGCGGTCGTCGTGGTCGCTCGTCTCGAACCGGCGCTCGCATCGCTCACAGCGGCAGAACGCCGCGCCCGGGAATCCCGGCGTCGTAAGTCGGACGTCGCTCACCTCGCCCACCGTCTCGATCCGGTCGAGGAGTGCAGCCCGGTAGTCGGCGTCGGTCGGACAGACCGTACCCCAGTGGTGACCCTCGGTTTCGGGCGTCGCGGTGCGCCCGTTCGCCGTCCTGGCGGCTCGCTCGGGCTCCCTGCGGACCGTCTCCGAGTCCCCCCAGCAGGCAACGGCGTTGATCGGGCCGTCGATCGGCGGTCGGCGCTGCCCGCTCACGTCGTCCGCGACGAAGTGAACGAAGTCGGCGAAGTCCGCCCGCGCGAGGTCGGGATCGCTGGTGAGTATTCCGTACACGCCTCCCGGTCCCGGGGGAACCACCATAAAGCCTCTCTACGGCGTCGCGTCGCGAGGATCGCCGGCGGCTGACGGCTTCCCCGCGGCGGTCAGAGTCTCGGCCCCGGTTCGACCGGTCTTCGCCTCACAGCAGGGTCGCCGTGAGCGTCATCTCGGGGACGGCCGCGAGCGCCTGTGACACGGGACAGGTGTTTTTCGCCTCCTCGGCGGCCGCCTGGAACTCGTCGTCGCTGACGTCCGGGACGTCCGCTTCGACCTCGAGTTCGATCAGACTGATTTCGCCGTCCTCCAGGTGGACGTTGGCCACGGTGTGGACGCGCTCGGGTTCGAAGCCGTCCTCGGCGAGCCCGTTCGACAGCGCCATGGCGAAACAGCCAGCGTGGGCGGCGGCGATGAGCTCTTCGGGGTTGGTCCCTTCGCCCTCCTGGAACCGGGAGGCAAAGGAGTAGGCCCCCTGATAGAGCCCGTCGCCGACGGTCATGTCGCCGCTTCCGTCTCGCAGGTTGCCTTTCCAGGTCGCTTCCGAGCTTCTCACTGGCATAGATTTTCTCCGCATCGACGAACGGCTGGAACCCGTATGAACATTGTGCCGAAGCGACCACTCGACGGTGCGACCGCGGTTCCGGGGGCCGGTCGTTGCCACCGCCGCCGGGCTCCCAAGGCTATTAATGGCACCTGACTCTTTCATTGCCAAGATGGCCGGCGAGGACCTCGAACGCAGTCTGGGGCTCTACCCGACGATGATGATCAGCATGGGGGCGATGATCGGCAGCGGGATCTTCGTGCTGCCGGCGCTGGGCTACAAGAAGGCGGGCCCGGCGGTCGTCCTCGCCTACCTGCTCGCCGCCGTCGTCGTCCTCCCGCCGGCCCTCTCGAAGGCCGAAATGGCCACGGCCATGCCGGAGTCCGGTGGCACCTACATCTACATCGACCGGGCGCTCGGGCCGATGTTCGGGACGATCGCCGGGATCGGCGCCTGGTTCTCGCTGGTGTTCAAGAGCTCGTTTGCACTCGTCGGACTCGGCGCCTACCTCCTGCTGTTCGTCCCGATCGCCCAGAGCGCCGTCACCGCCGTCGCCCTCGTGCTCGGCGTCTCGATCGTCGCGCTCAACATTTCCGGGACCGAACTCAGCGGTCGCATTCAGGCCGTCATCGTGAGCCTGGTCGTCGTCGGACTCGCCGCCTACACGATCAACGGCGGGTTCGTCGCGGACGGGAGTCGGTTCGAGCCGTTCGCTTCGAAGGGTCCCGGCGGCGTCTTCACGGCTGCTGCCTTCGTGTTCGTCTCGTACGCCGGCGTCACCAAGATCGCCAGCATCGCCGAGGAGGTGAAAAATCCCGGCGAGAACCTCCCCCGGGCGATCCTCGGCTCCCTCGGGATCATGACCGTGATCTACGTCGCCGTCGTGGGCGCGATCGTCGCGCTCAACGACGCCGACGTCCTCGAGCACGGCGGGCCCGGTGGGGCCGCCTCACTCACCCCGATGGCCGACGGCGCTGCGCTCCTGTTCGGTGGGTTCGGCATCGGACTCATCTCCGTGCTCGCGGTCGTTGCGCTGATCAGCATGGCGAACGCCGGCGTGCTCTCGTCTTCGCGCTTCCCGCTCGCGATGAGCCGGGACAACCTCCTTCCGGGGGCGTTTCGCGTGATCGGTGGCCGGTTCAGGACGCCCCGCAACTCGATCCTGCTCACCGGCACGCTGTTGCTCCTGCTCATCGCCTTCGTTCCGGTGATCGAGCTCGCGAAGCTCGCGAGCGCCTTCCAGATCGTCGTCTTCTCCATCATCAACGTCGCGCTGATCGTGTTCCGGGAGGCGAACGTGGCGTATTACGAACCGACCTTCAGCGCCCCCGGGTATCCGTACGTCCAGGTGTTCGGTCTGCTCGCGGGTATCGGCCTCCTCACGCAGATGGGGACCGTGCCGATCCTCGGGGCTATCGGGATAACCGTCGGCGCCCTGGCCGTCTACTTCGTCTACGGCCGGGGGCGGACGGAGCGAACGGGCGCGATCGCCTCGATCCGGCCGTAGCGCACACCGGCAACTCCACCGAGCGCTGGGGACACCGCTGCAGTGGACCTCAGACGTCCTCGACTTCCGATGCGGGCTCGTGATTCCACCGAACGATGATGACCGGATCGCTGGTCCGGGATGCGATGCGGTCGGGGAGGGTTCCGAAGATCCGGTCTCTCAGGTCCGGCTCCGCCTCGTGCATCACGACGGCGTCGTACTCGGCGGCCACGCGCAGGATCTCGTCGTCGTGTTCGGCTCCCTCGACCAGGCGCGTATCGACCAGCTCGGCGTCGAGGCCCGATCGGATCAGCCCCTCTCGCGCGTCCCGGAGGAGCTGCTCGCCTCCTTCGAGGTCGTCGCCGTCCTCCACGACGTGGAAGAGCGTTATCTCCCGGGTCGAATCGCCAGTGAGCAGGTCGACGAACGCCGGTAACCGGCCCAATTCGGCCACGGCCGGGATGGGCACGAGAATCCGATCGATGCCGTCCGTGGGCGCCGGATCGAGTTCCGCGGCACACCCCTCCTCGATCGCCACCTGGTCGATCACCGCGGCCCGGTCCTTCCCGAACACCAGGCGGGTCCGGACCGAGGCACCCGCCTCGCGGAACGGCTCGGCGAGGCGCTCGAGCGTCGCCGTGGCCTCGGCCTCGAACTGCTCCCGGGCGGCGCTGGCCGGCGTCTGTTCCGGGAGCTGGAAGTGCCCCAGGAGCACGATGTCCAGCGACGCGAGGGGCGCCGCCAGGACGGGGGAGAGGGGCGCTGGATCGGGGAGTTCCACCGGAACCAGGATCGCATCGGCCATGTGGCGTAGTCGTGAATGGAGGGTAAAAAACGGCGGGTTCGTCGCGGTCGTCGCGAAGTCGTCTCAGGAGGCCCGACGGCGGACGCCCCGGGGGAGCCGTCGAACGTCGAATCGGTCGGTCCGGTTGAGCCCGAGGCCGAGTCCAGCGGCGACCAGGACCGGCAGCCACTGGCCGTAGAGGGCGTTGACCGCCCCCCAGAGCAGGACGAAGCTCACGAAGTCGTCGAGCGCGAACGTGACGTCCCCGAGCCGGCGTCCGAGGGCGTCCCGGTCGAACGCCAGGTCGACGGCCATGATCCCGACGCTTCCCGAGAGGAGCCACCCGACGAAGTTCGAACTCGGCACGCCGTAGAAGGCCCCCGAGGGGTAGGTCCAGAACCCCAGCGCCACGGCGGCGGGGTCGAGGACCAGGTCGATTCCGAGGACGAGTCCGAGGGCGACGGGGAGTCGAGCCTGACTCCCGTCGGTCAGCAGGAGCGCGAGGAGGTAGGCGTTGAGGACCAGCGGCACGAAGAAGACCGGGAGCCCGACGGGGACGCCAGCGACCATCGGGCCCAGGGCGATGGCGTACGCGAACTCGCCGTAGGGCCAGCCGGTGGTCGTCCCGACCCACTCGATGACGTACGCGTAGGCGACGAGGAGACCGAGCCAGAACACGGTTCGCCGAGTGACCAGGTTGGCGAGAGCCCCCGCCAGTGGAAGCCGCATCACCAGCGTGCCGAACAGGAGCAAGTACGGGTTGAAGGCGAGTCCCTCTGGGAGGCGGCCGGTCGCGCTGGCCACCAGCCCGACCGCGCCGACGAGCGGAAAGACGACGGCGATGGTCACGCGGTTCTCGGCTACGACTTGCTCGAGTCGGCGCTCGAACGCTTTCCTATCCATAGACGAGCCCCCAGAGCCCGCCGAGCGTCAGTGCCATTCCGGCGGCGGCGTTGATCGCCGGGAACCACCAGTACGCCCGATCGATCGACACGTCGGCGAGGGTGATGCCGGCGACGAGGACTGGGTACGCGAGAAACGCCAGTGCCAGCCGGACGTCGAGCAGCGCGAAGACGCCCGCCGCGAGCAGCCAGACGAGCCCGCAGTAGGCGACGGCGTACCGGTGGCCGAGTACCGTGGCGGTCGTCCGGATGCCCGCCCGGCGGTCGGGGTCGACGTCCGGTATGGCCGAGAAGGTGTGCATCGCCATCGCCCAGAGCCAGCCTCCGGCGACCGCCAGGGCTGGTGGTGCGGTCCCGGCGACCGCGGCGTAGGCGGCGGCCCCCGGTAGCACGTACAGGCCGTTCGAGATGGAGTCGAGCAAC
>Ga0207797_1003106_pt1 | contig 11199 bp, 15 predicted proteins | sample PRCRCaboRojoPR_6_FD_187275 | JGI IMG/M metagenome (GOLD analysis project Ga0207797, IMG submission 187275) | Marine sediment microbial community from Cabo Rojo, Puerto Rico - PR CR 10% Liquid 1 (SPAdes) | ecosystem: Environmental > Aquatic > Marine > Coastal > Sediment | place: Cabo Rojo, Puerto... | reverse complement strand
TCGGCGGCGGGTCGAACGCCATCGGCCTGTTCCACGCCTTCCGCGACGACGACGTGGCGTTCTACGGCGGCGAGGGTGGCGGCGAGGGAGCGGACTCGACGCGTCACGCCGCGCCGCTCGACGAGGGGCACGAGGGCGTCATCCACGGGATGAAGACCCGCGTCATCGACGACGACGTGGAGGTCCACAGCGTCTCGGCGGGCCTCGACTACCCCGGCGTCGGCCCGGAGCACGCGATGTTCCGCGAACTCGGGCGGGCCGAGTACCGCGGCATCACCGACAAGGAGGCGATGGCCGCGTTCCGCGACCTCTCGGAGGCCGAGGGGATCATCCCCGCGCTGGAGACGAGCCACGGCCTCGCGCTGGCCCGTCAGATGGCCGAGGAGGGCGAGCACGACTCCATCCTCGTCAACCTCTCCGGACGGGGGGACAAGGACATGGAGCAGGCCGCGGAGCTGTTCGACCTCGGCTGAGCGCCGGTCCTGGAGGCCGCCAGAGACGGCCCGGTCGCTCGTTCTCTCCGAGTGGGAACCAGTCACACGCTATACGTCGAGCGACGGCGTAACGCTGGTATGAGCCACACGACACTCACCCGGACCACCGGCCCGAGCGGGCACATGACGGTGGCCGCCGCGACGTTCGCGTTCGTCCTGCTGTCGATGGCCCTCACCTACGCGACGGTGGTGGCGACGACCCGGCCGATGGGCCTCCTCTCGACGACGGCGATGGTGTTCCTGTTCGCCGCCTCGTGGGCGGCACTCTGGTTCGTCGTCGAACTCGTCTGGGTCGTCCGTCCGGCCGCACGCAGCGGGTGACTCGTCACTCCTCGTCGAACCGCTCCTCGGCGGGGTGCGCGTAGCGACCCTCCCCTTCGCGTCGCCGGTCGAACTCCGGCTTCGACATCCCGAGTGACTCCGCCAGCCGTGCCTCCACCTCGTCGGGGTCGTCCGCCCGGGAGGCCACCTTCGTCCCGATGTAGAACAGCGGTCCGAGGACGACGAGGAGCGGCACCACGAGCGCCACCATCACGAGCGTGGCGCTACCGTACCCCGCGGCGAGTGCCCAGAACCCCGCCAGCGTGACGGCCATCGCGGCGAGGAACAGCGCCGCGATACCTCGGCCACCCAGCGGGAACGTCCCGTCTCGACTCACGGTCTGCAGTTGGGAGTAGACACTCAAAGGTCCGTCGGGCGGCGGTGGGCGAGTGGGGTGGAGTCGGCCGCCGCGTGGCGAAACAGGGAGGTTGGGGGCGGTCGAAGCCCGCCCGTGAAGGGGACCGGCAGCGGGACGGGAACGGTCTACGACTGGTGGAGCGGCCACCAGCGGCTGTTCCGGGCGCTCTCGTGGCTCGTGTTCGGGGGTCGGGAGGGCGAACTCCGGTCGCTCGCCCGTGACCGCCTGCTCGCCGGACCGGGTGATCGCGTCCTCGACGTGGGGTGTGGGCCCGGTCGGTCGTTCAAGCCGCTGGCCCTCGAGGTGGGCCCGGACGGCCGGGTGGTGGGGGTCGACCACAGCGCCGGGATGGTGCGCCGCGCGGGCAAGCGCGCACGGACGCTCACGGTGGACTGCGCGACGGTCCGTTCAGACGGGGTGAGACTGCCGTTCCGGGACGACTCGTTCGACCGGGCCTACAGCACGCTCGCGCTGAGTGCGATGGCCGACGTCGACGGGACCGTCGCGGAGGTCCGGCGCGTCCTCCGCCCGGGCGGCCGGTTCGTCGTCTTCGACACGCGGCCGTTCCAGTCAAGGCCGGGGAAGACGCTGAACCCCGTGCTGAACCGCGTCTCGGCGTGGGCGACCGAGTGGCACCCCGACGCGGACGTGGTCGGAGCGCTGGAGCGGACGTTCGACACCGTCGACACCGAGGTGTTCCTCGGGGAGACGACGTTCGTGAGCGTGGCGGAGCGAGCGACGCGCGAGCCCTAGCGGAGGATGCGCTTGCCAAACGCACTCGCCACCAGTTCGACCGCGAGTTCGGCGGTCCCGTTGTGCGAGTCGAGGATGGGGTTGACCTCGACCACCTCGATCGTCCGGAGGTCGGCGCCCAGATTGGCGACCCGTTCCATCGCGGCGTGGGCCTCGCGGTAGGTGACGCCGCCGCGGACGGGGGTGCCGACCCCGGGCGCCTCGTTCGGGTCGAGGAAGTCCATGTCCAGCGAGACGTGGACGCCGTCGGTGCCGTCGCTGGCGATGTCGAGGGCCTCCGCCGCGACGGCCGGGAGGCCGTGCTCGTCGACGTCGCTCATCGTGTAGACCGTCACCGGCGACTCGCGGAGTGCGACCCGTTCCTCCGGGTCGAGATCGCGGATACCGACGAGAGCGACGTTCTCGGGGTCGACGCCCGCCGACGCCCAGTCCGTGTCTGCGAACTCGCCGACGCCGAGGAGGGCGGCGAGACTCATCCCGTGGACGTTCCCCGACGGGGAGGTCGTCGGGGTGTTGAAGTCGCCGTGGGCGTCGAACCAGACGACGCCGACGTCGGCCTCGCGGGCGGCACCGTTGACCGTCCCGATGGCGATGGAGTGGTCCCCGCCGAGGGTCCCGATGGCGATGGAGTGGTCCCCGCCGAGGACGAGGGGGAACTCCCCGGACGCGAGGGTCCCCTCGACCACGTCCGCGAGCGAGCCACAGACCTCGCGCGTCTCGGAGAGGTACTTCGCGCGGCCGTCCTCGGGTCGGGGTTTCGAGGTACGGGTCTCCGGTCGCGGGACGTCCAGATCGCCCGCGTCGGCACAGGCACGCTCGATCTGTTCCACGGCGTCGGCCAGTCCGGCGTAGCGGATGGCCGACGGGCCCATGTCCACGCCACGCCGGTCCGCTCCGAGGTCCATCGGCACCCCGACGATGCGTACGTTCCGGGTCATGGGCTCGTTTCAGGGTGGCCGGGTTAGAAACTGTCGGCACCCCTCGACCACAGAGCGGAAAGGGCCACGTCCGGTAGGCCGCCCATGCGGCTCGTCCGCTTCGACGTCCCCACCGACCGGCTCGAGACGGTCGACGGCGTCCTCGAGTCGGAGGGGATAGACCACGTCGTCACCCCGGAGTACAGCGACGAGGACCGCGTCCTCGTGGAGTTCCCGCTCCCGGTACAGGCCGTGGACGAACTGCTCGACGAGTGCGGAGGCGGGGGTTGATCTCGAACGTTACTCCGTCGTGACGAGTGCGGAGGCGGTGAACACGGAGCGCTACGAGGACCTGGAGGCCCGGTTCGTCGAGGGGTCCGAACAGGACGACAGCGTCGCCCACGAGGAGATTCGCTCGACCGCCCGCTCGCTCCTCCCCGACCGGTTCACCTACTACGCGATGACGGGGTTGAGCGCCGTCGTCGCCACCGCCGGACTGTTGCTCGACGCGCCCGCCGTCGTCATCGGGTCGATGGCCATCGCCCCGCAGGTGGGGGCCGCTCTCAGCACCGCCGTCGGGTCGGTCATCGGCGAGCGCCAGATGCTGCTGGACGGCGTTCGGACGCTCGTCCTCGGCCTCCTGTTCGCGGTGGTCAGCGCGACGGCGGTGAGCTGGTTGCTCGTCCAGAGCGGCGTGTTCCCGAGCGCGCTGGACGTGACCACCGTCCAGCAGGTGTCCTCGCGCATCTCCCCCGGTGTGCTCTTGTTGTTACTGGGCCTCTGTGCGGGGTCGGCCGCCGCCGTGGGCGTCGGGCTGGTCTGGGCCATCCCGGTCGTCACCGTCGGCGCCGCCACGCTCCTGCTCGTCAACACCGTCTCCATCCTGCTATCCGCGGGGGCCACCCTCTGGTATCTCGGCTACCGGCCGGAGGGGTGGGAGGGGAACGACCCGTTCGCGTTGCTGGGCCAGGCCGAGACTCGCAGGCTGGTCCTGACCCTGTTCGTCCTGTTCGGCGCCCTCGCACTCCCCGGTGTGGCGATGGCCGAACACGTCTCGCTCGAGACCACGGCCAACGAGGTCGTCCAGGACACCCTCGAGCGGCCGGCGTACCGCGACCTCTCGCTCGTCTCGGTCCGAGCGGAGTTCACCGCGTTCGGTCGGCCCACCGGCCCGACGGACGTGACGTTCGTGGTGAGTCGACCCGCGGACACGCCGTACCCTGACCTCGCGACGACGGTGGGCGAACGTCTCGATGCCCGGACGACGTCCCCCGTCAGCGTCACGGTCGAGTTCGTCGACCAGCAGAGCTACCGGGGCGAGGACCCCGTGCTACGACTCCACGACGTTCCCCCAGTCACTCAGTCGAGATAGGGCGCGCAGACGCGTTCGAGTCCCTCCGCGAACGATATCTCCGGCTCCCACTCGGTCGCCTCGTGTATCTTCGACGGATCGGCCATCGTGTCGTGGACGTAGTTCTCCATCGTCAGTGGTTCGTACTCGGGTTCGACGTCGGTGCCGAGCACGTCGTTGAGTCGCTCGACCAGTTCGTTCAGCGAGTACGACTCGCCGGTCCCGAGGTTGTAGATACCGTCGAGTCCGTGGTCGGCCGCGAGTTCGAGTCCCCGCACGACGTCGTCGACGTGTGTGAAGTCACGGGTCTGGGTCCCGTCACCCCAGAGGACCGGGGACTCGCCGTTGGCCACCTTGTCCGCGAACTGCGCGATGAGGTTGGCGAACTCGCCCTTGTGCTCCTCCGCACCGGCGAACCCCTGGTAGACCGAGAAGAAACGCATCCCGGCCATCGTCATCCCGTGGAAGTTCGAGAAGTACTCGCCGTAGCGCTCGCGGGCGAGTTTCGACGCCTCGTAGCCCGTGCGTGCGACGACGTCCATCGACTCCGGTGAGGGTTCGGTCTGGTCGCCGTAGATGGAGGACGTCGAGGCGTAGACGACCGTCTCGCACCCGTCGCGTCGGGCCTGTTCGACGGTGTTGACGAACCCCTCGACGTTGACCGCGGCACCGCGGGCCGGGTCGTCCTCGTGCATCGCCCGCGAGGAGAGCGCCGCGAGGTGGAACAGCACGTCCACGTCCGTCGGGAGGTCGTCGTCGAGGACCGAGGCGTCCACGAACTCCACCCGCTCGTCGAGGTTCTCGGGTGTCCCGAGGTAGAGGTCGTCGAGCGCCACCACGTCGTTCTCGGCCGCGAGACGGTTCGCGAGGTTCGACCCGATGAACCCCGCCCCGCCGGTGACCAGCACGCGCTTGCCCTGCATACCCCACGGGGCCGTGGGGAGGGGTAAAGCGGTGTCGGTCTGTGCACTCCGACTGCCCGTGGGAGTTTCCGTCTTCGCCTCACTCGCTCCGCTCGTTCGGCCCACCTGCGCTGGACTTGCTACCACTCGTCCAGCGAGGTTCGCAGTCGTTCGGCGTGCTCACCACCGTCGGCTTTATACGAAGCGTTACCGAACTTTGCTCCATGTCATCCATCGAACTCACACCGAGTCAGAAGTCCATTCTGCAGGAACTCGTGAACCTCTACCGCGAGTCCGAGCGGGCAGTGAAGGGCGAGGACATCGCCAGCGAGGTAGACCGCAACCCGGGAACCATCCGCAACCAGATGCAGTCGCTGAAGGCGTTGCAACTCGTCGAGGGTGTACCGGGGCCGAAGGGGGGGTACAAGCCGACCGCGGCGGCATACGACGCACTGGAGATACAGGACATGGAGCAGGCCGCGGACGTCCCGTTCGCCCACAACGAGGAGCCCATCGAAGGCGCGAACGTCCAGGAGATCGACCTCACGAGCGTCCACCACCCCGAACTCTGCCGGGCGGAGATCCGCCTGCAGGGGTCCATCTCCGACTTCCACGAGGGCGACATCATCCGCGTCGGCCCGACGCCGCTCTCGAAACTCGTCATCGAGGGCACCCTCGAGGGGAAGGACGACACGAACAACACCCTCATCGTGACCATCGACTACATGCGGGCCCCCGAGGAGGGCCACGAGCCGGCGAAGTAACGCGGCCCACGGGTGGTCGGCGTGCGGGTGGCCCCTGCATTGCCGGTCGGCTTTTGACACGGCTAGATGCAAGCCTTGCCGGCGTCTGCCGGCGATTCCAACACCTTTGTATCGGTCCGCTACCCACTTTCGGTAATGACCGAGGACGTCGTCGTACTCGGCTCCGGCTACGCCGGAACCGGGGCGACCCTGAGTCTGCAAGACGAGCTGAACGGCGAGGCGGACATCACGTGGGTCTCAGACGTGGGCCACCACCTCGTGCTCCACGAGGCACACCGATGCATCCGCGACCCGTCCATCCAGGAGAAGATCACGTTCCCCGCCGAGGAGCTGAAGGCGCCCGACACCCGGTTCGTGCAGGGGCGGGTCACCGACGTGGAACCGGACGAGCGCGTGGTTGAGCTGGCGGACGGAAGCGAACTCAGCTACGACTACCTCGTCGTCGGCTTCGGCTCGCAGACCGCCTTCTTCGGTATCGAGGGGCTGGAGGAGTACTCGCTGACGCTCAAGTGCCTCGACGACGTGCTGGAGATCCACGACGCGGTCAAGGAGACCGCACGCGAGGCCTCCCGCTCCGACCCGGCACAGGTCGTCGTCGGCGGCGCGGGCCTGTCGGGTATCCAGAGCGCCGGCGAGATAGCCAAGTTCCGCGACAAGCACCGCGCACCCATCGACATCCACCTCGTGGAAGGGCTGGACAGCGTCTTCCCGAACAACGACCCCGTCGTGCAGGCGAAGCTGGCGAAGCTGCTGGAGAAGGCCGGCGTCAACATCATGACCGGGGAGTTCATCGGCGAGGTGGACGAGGAGACGGTCTACATCGGTGACGACACGGAACTCGACTACGACGTGCTCCTCTGGACCGGCGGCATCACCGGGCAGGACGCCGCCGCCAACACGGAGGTCGACCAGGACGAGCGCAGCCACCGCATCAACTCCGCGTCGACGTTCCAGACGAGCGACGACCGCATCTTCGCGCTCGGCGACGCCGCGCTCGTCGAACAGCCGGACGACGCGCTCGCCCCGCCGACGGCACAGGCCGCGTGGCAGGCCGCCGAGGTGGTCGGCGAGAACGTCGCCCGGAGCATCCGCGGCCAGCCGCTGCGGGAGTGGACCCACGAGGACAAGGGGACGCTCATCTCGGTTGGCGACGAGGCCGTCGCCCACGACGTCGTCGGTCTGAACACCGTCGTGGAGACGTTCGGCGGGCCGGTCGCCGAACTGCTGAAGAAGACCGTCGCCGCCCGCTGGATCAACACCGTCGCGGGCCCCGTCGCGGCCGCGAAGGCGTTCCCCGACATGTAGACGCTGGGGCCCGAAGCCCGGACGAGCAGGTCACGGTCCGCCTCTTGAACGCCCCGTCTATTACGGCCACCAACGCTATTCGCTCCGGACACGTAGTACACTCGATGAGCACGACGAAACGCGGCAGTCACGACGGACCGGCCACCAAGGCCGTCCTCGTCTGTCGGGACTGCGAACGCGAGGCCCACGTCGACGGCGACTGGGCCGTCACGGAGTACGAACTCGGCGGCGACCGCCACCGGGTCTACCAGTGTCCGGACTGCTGGCACACGCTCGTCGTCCAGCCGGTGTTCGACGACGGCGTCCCCGTCCCGGCCTGAGGTCGCGACCACTCCGCGAGTCATAACACCCCGCACGCCGCCCGCCCTCCACCGCACGGCACCGGCACACGGAGCGGCGCCACCGGCCGGCCATCGGGCGACCGGGGGCGAGTCGACCCACCTGTGACCCACCAGACTCACCTGCCGACGGGATGAATCCGCGTAGCGATGCGGCTCCTCGCCTTCGACATGGACGGTGTGCTGGTCGACTCCGAGCGCTACTGGCTCGAGCGCGAGCGCGAGACCATCTTCCCCGAGACGGTCGCGGTCGACGTCGATCCAGAAGACGTCACCGGGATGAACGTCAACGACCTCTACCACCACCTGACGGCGGCGTACGGCACCACCGTCGACGAGACGGCGTTCGTCGAACGGTACGACCGGGCCGCGGCGACCGTGTACGGCGAGCAGGTGACGCTCCTCGAGGGACTCGACCGATTGCTGGCCCTGCTCGAGACGGCCGACGTGGCCGTAGCACTGGTCTCCTCCTCGCCCGAGCGGTGGATCGACCGCGTCCTCGACCGGTTCGAGCTGCACGACGCCTTCGACGCCGTGGTGAGCGCGGAGCACGTCGACCGGGGGAAGCCCGCGCCGGATGTCTACGAGCACGCGGCGTCGCTCCTCGACGCGGACCCGACGGCATCGCTCGCGGTCGAGGACTCGGCCAACGGCCTGCGCGCGGCGGCGGCCGCCGGCTACGAGACGCTGGGGTATCTGAACGGGACGAACGACGTGTCGGCGCTGGGGGCCGCGGACCGCGTCGCCGAGGGACCGGCGGCACTCGAGGCGGCCATCGCGGCGTGGGTCGACACCTGACTCAGAACTTCAGCGTCCCCTCGTCCGTGACGACGGACTCGAGGAGGTGGGTCGGTGTGGCGTCGTAGGCAGGGTTGACCACGTCGAACCCCTCGGCCGGTTCGCGCATGACCTCGCTGGTCGAGCGGAACTCGTTCTCGAACTGGAATCCACCGGACTCGATGACCTTCGAGGAAGCGCCGACGACGTGTACCGGTACCGCGAGTTCCGCCGCCGTCGCGGCGATCGGGAACGTGCCGACCCGGTTGTAGAAGGTGTCGCCGACGATGCAGTCCATCCCGACGACGACGTGGTCACACTCGTCGAGGACGTGCCCACAGGCGGCGTCCGTGAGCAGGGTGGCGTCCACGCGATCGATGCCCGCGAGCGTCCGGGCGTTCTTCCGACCGAGATACCGTGGTCGTGCCTCGGTGACGTAGACGGTGAGGTGCTTGCCGCCACGCGCGGCCGTCTCGATGGCCTCCAGTACCGTCGAGGAGTAGTCGTGCGTGAGGATGGTGGCCCCGTCGCGGAACATCTCCGCGCCGTTCGCCGCGGCCTCGCTCTTGGCCGTCTCCACGCGGTCGACGACCTCGTCGACGACCTCTGCGAGTCGCTCCTTACCCTCCGCCACACTTTCGGGTTCGGGATCGCTCACCCGGTCGACGATCTCCTGTTGTGTCGTGAACAGCGAGGCGTGTGAGGGCTGTGCGCGGCGGAGCGCGCTGGAGTTGCGTTCGAGCGAACGGACGAACTCCTCGACGGTGGCGAACTCGCGGTCGCGGAGTTCGACCAGCGCCTCGGCGGCCTTCACGGCGACGATGGAGGAGCTGTGGGTCTGCAACTCGGCAATCTCCTCGACGGTCTCGTCTATCATGCCCAGACTGTCATCGGGCGTCGGCAAATGCCTTCCCCAATCGACGGTCGCCCGGACACGGCCCGCCGCTTCCGTGTCGGTTTAGCCCGTGGAGCCCCTACGGGACGTATGGTCACCGTCACGTACACCTGTCCGCGCTGTGGGGCCGTTGTCGAACTCGAACGGGGGGCGTACCTCGCGGACAAGTGCGTCACGCCGGACCCGGTCGAGGGCTGGGAGTACGTCCCGGCCTACGAGGTGGACCCGGAGACGGCGGCGACGGCAGCGGACGACGAGGACGCCTACGCCGCCGCCGGCGACGGCGTCGAACTGGTCTGTGGGGCGAGCGAGACGCGCGGGGACGGCTGTGGCGAGCCGTTCTACCTCTCGTTCGTGCGGTACGACGAGGGACGCGAGGTGGACCCGCGGGTCTCCATCGGTGACGCCGTGTGCTTCGAGTTCGGCCGACAGTGAAACCTCACTACGGCGGGCAGTTTCAGGAACCCAACATATAATAGTGGGGACGGATACGGAGTACTCGTGCCGCGTTGCAACAACTGCGAATCGTACGTGACCGAAGCGTACGTCCGTGTGTTCGCTCCCGCCGAGATGGACACCGTCCGGGTGTGCCCTCACTGCGAGGACAAACTCCGTGACGGTGCCGAAGTGAGAGAGGCACGCGCGCCGAGACAGCAGTAACGACACGCACGCCACGTCTGTGGCCTGCGGCACGACGTCAGGGGTGCCCCCCGACGTTACTCTCCTGGAATCGCCTGCCGAGCGACGGCTACTCCCGCAACAGCAGGTACGTCCCGCCCGCGATACACGCGAGAAACCCGACCATCCCCACCAGCACCGGCAGTGGGAACAGCGCAGTCAGCGCCCCTCTGCGGACGAGGAGGCCCGAAGCCCGCGGCTCCACGACCAGGGGTGGGGCGTCGACATCGGCCGGTGCGGCGGCCGAGTGTGCCTCCCCAGTCACCGTGGCTCTCCCCGTGGACCCTGCGGTGGCGGTGCGTGAGGAGGCGCCGTCCCCACCCGTGTCCACTGCCGCAGTGGGTCTCGACGCGGGCGTCGGCGACGACGTGGCCGTCTCCGTGGGGGTGGGCGTCGACCGCTCGACGACGGCGATGTCCAGCCGCGTCACGTCCGCGGGGTCGTACGCCGACCGGAACGTCAGGGTGGTGTCGTCCTCGAACACGTACCGTCGCGGGGTGGGCTCGCCGTACTTCGAGGTGGCCACCGGGAGAGCGTCGGCGTCGCACGGGCCGGTCCACCCGTCCACCCGCTCGGCGTCCGAGAACCGCGTGACTGCGTACGTGGCGTCGAACACCTGCACCGGTTCGCCAACGGGCAGGGTCTCGGGTCGGGTCCGCCACTCACCGGCGACGCAGACGTAGAGGTTCCCCGGTGCGTCGCTGCTCTCCCACCCCACGGGGGCGACGAGCGAGGCGTTCTCGGGCAGTTTCGGGACCCCGCTCCCCCGGACGTAGAGGTCCAGCCACCCGTCCAGTCCCGGCCCCGCCTCCGCCCGCACCATCGACCGGAAGTCGGCGGCCGAGAGTCTCCCGTCGTGAGCGTTCGCGCGGTCGAGGAGGTCGTCGACACGGGCCTCGCCGTCGGTGCGCTGGCGCATCAGGACGTCCAGCGCCGTGAGGACGTGTGCCCCCTTCTGGTAGGCGGCCGTCGAGGTGGGGTGGACCTCGCGCAGGGGGCACCGCTGACGGAGACGGCCCGGTCGTAGAAGCCGAACGAGCGGTGGCCTCGCTCGTAGACGTAGCGGTGCTCGTAGTATCGGGCGCTACCCTCCGTGAACCACGCCATCTTGGATCCCGTTCGGAACGACTGGCGGGTGTGGGTGTACTCGTGGGCGAACACGCCCGGTTCGACCTCGCGGTCGCCCCCGGCGAGCGACGACGTGACGAGGAAGTCACCGCCGCCGACGGCGACACCCGCCGCGCCGAAGTCGACCCCCGCAGGGAGGACGAACACGCTCGTCCGCGCTCGCTCCTCGCCCGTGGGGAACCACACGGCGAGGTCGGTCGTCACGTTCCCGACGCCCG
>Ga0207797_1003105_pt1 | contig 11210 bp, 7 predicted proteins | sample PRCRCaboRojoPR_6_FD_187275 | JGI IMG/M metagenome (GOLD analysis project Ga0207797, IMG submission 187275) | Marine sediment microbial community from Cabo Rojo, Puerto Rico - PR CR 10% Liquid 1 (SPAdes) | ecosystem: Environmental > Aquatic > Marine > Coastal > Sediment | place: Cabo Rojo, Puerto... | reverse complement strand
AAGATCTCGAAACCCAGCTCCCCGGTGTAGCCGGAGCGCGACAGCAGGACCCGGGTCCCGTCGACAAGCTCAACAGCCGGCCCGGCCGGTGGCTCGCCCGGCAGGCCACCCTTGAAGGAGAAGTAGGGCAGCTTGTCCAAGACGGCCTGCGGATCCTTGAGGACCATCTGGAGAATTTCGGCCGACCTGGGCCCTTGGAGGTCGATTTTGCCGAAGCTGTCGGTCATGTCTCGAACTTCGGCCTGTGCATCCCCCTGATAGCTTCGCAGGTGCTCGGCGATTGCCGGTCCCATGCCGGCGTTGACCACGATCATATAGCGGTCTTCGGCCAGCTGGTTGATCACGGCATCGTCAAGCACATGGCCGCGTTCATCCAGGAAGACGCCATAGAGGCATCGGCCAGAGGTCAGCGGACCGCGCTGTCTGCCCAGGCAGGCTTCCAGGTCGCGGGAAAAGCAGTCTTGCAGCACGGTTCTGGCCTGGCCGCCAAGGACCAGGACCACGGCCATGTGGCTGGTGTCGAACAGGCCGGCCTGAGTCAAAACAGTCAGATGTTCATCCTTGGCCGAGGAGTACCACAGCGGCATGTCATAGCCGCCGAACGGGGCCATTTTGGCTCCGTGCCGGGCATGCCAGGGATGCAGGGGAGTGGTTTTGTGTCTGCCGGACATGGGCCCCTCCGGAAGGTTTGACAGATGGTCTGCCCAGATGCGTTTCAGGCAGGTTTGAAGCGATTGTTCCTGTATACGACAATTGGCGCCTGGAGGAAAGGGATGAAGGGCCGTTTTCTGCATTTCTCCGAACGATTTGGCCGTCGAACGGATAGCACGAGGGCTCACAAGACATAGGGCACCTTCATGTTAAAGCCCTTGAAGACGACGAAGGTTTCCAGGTACTGGACATCTTCGACCTTGGGCAGCTGCTCTGTATAGAACTCCTGCAGCCCGTACTCCTCGTTGAAGGTGACCAGGACGATGAGGTCGTAGCGTCCGGTCACCACGCTGACTGACACGACGCCTTTGAGCCGGCTGAACTCCTCGCCCTTGCCGACAATGTCGGTGGTCTTGAGCTTGGCGGCGATGAAGACCAGCTGATGCCTGGGGACGTACTCCAGATCGACCTGCCCGGTAATGCTCAGGAAACCGGCTTCTTCCATCTTTTTGGCCCGGCTGCGGACCGTGTTCTCGGTCACCTGGAGGTTCTCGGCGATGGTTTTGAACGCCTTGCGCCCCTGGCGCAATTCTTTGATAATGGCAAGATTGAGCTCATCGATCTTCATAAAGGCACGGCATCCTGCATGGCTGTCCGGACGGCATTTGCGGTCCGCGGTGCATGTGATCGACCCATTGTGAATAGCTCTTGCACAACAGAGAAGGTGTGTCAACACGTTTTTTTGGTTTTACTCAATTTTGTCTCTAAAAAATTATGAATTATTTAAAAAAATCCCGACGAATTTTATGAAAAACGAAAAAACGTCCTTGGAAAAAAAATCGAAATCGGGTACGGCCAGGGTCAGGTGCAACAGGTCCCCAGTCCATGGGGCCAAGATCAGGAGGAGGCGAGCATGACCACTCGGGTGACAGTCATCGGCGGCGGGCCGGGCGGCTATGTGGCTGCGGTCCGGGCCGCCCAGCTTGGAGCTGAGGTCACGGTGATCGAAAAGGGCAATGTCGGCGGCGTCTGCCTGAACTGGGGCTGCATTCCGACCAAGACGCTGATGGCCACAACCGAGCTGGCCGAGAAGCTGAAGAAGGGCAGCGATCTCGGACTTCGTCTGGCCGGGGAGCCGGAGATCGATCTAGAGGCCCTGATGGACAGGAAGGAGAAGGTCGTTCAGGGGCTGATCAAAGGAATTCATGGGCTTTTCAAACATCACGACATTCGACTGCTCCAGGGCGAGGCCCGCTTGCAGCAGCCGGGCAGGCTTCGGCTGCTCGGTCCGGACGGCAGCCAGGAGGAGGTCGAATGGGACCGGCTGATACTGGCCACCGGCAGCCGTTCCAAATCCGTGCCCGGGATGTCCATCGACGGGGAGCGCATCCTGTCCAGCCGGCACCTGTTATCTTTGCGGCAGATGCCCCAAAAGGTTCTGATTGTGGGCGGCGGGGTGATCGGCTGCGAGTTTGCCAGCCTCCTCAAAGGCTTAGGCGTTGAGGTCACCGTGGTTGAGGCCATGGACAGGCTTCTGCCGCTGCCATCGGTGGAGGCTGACTGTGCCAAGCTTTTGGGACGCGAGATGAAGAAGCGCAAGATCCCCTTTATGCTCAACCGCTCCGTTCAGTCCTGCCGGGAGCGGGGCGGCCGCCTGGCTGTCAGCCTGGGCGCATCGCCGTTTATGGACCAGGATCAGGCCTCCAGGGTGCAGCCCTCGGAGCTGGTCGCCGATGCGGTGGTCATGTGCGTTGGCCGTGCTCCCAATCATGACGACCTCGGGCTGGAGGGGGTCGGCGTAGCCATGGACGAGGCCGGCTGGGTCTCGGTTGACGAGGGCATGCGAACCAGCGCCGGGAACATCTACGCCGTGGGCGACATGCTCGGCCCCTCCCGGGTTCAGCTGGCCCATACAGCCTACGCCGAGGCGGCTGTGGCGGCGGAGAACGCCATGGGCGGCCAGGCCAGCATGTCCTACCAGGCCGTTCCCGGGGCGATCTTCACCTCGCCCGAGATCGCCGGGGTCGGTCTGACCGAGGAGCAGGCCAGGCAGCAGGGTTTCGAGGTTGAGACCTCCTCATCCCTGTTCAGGACGCTGGGCAAGGCCCAGGCCTCTGGTGAGATTGCCGGACAGGGAAAAATCATTTACGATCAAAGAGATGGCAAAATTCTCGGCCTGCACCTGATCGGACCCAAGGTCACCGAGCTGATCGCCGAGGGCACCCTGGCCCTGCACCTCGGGGCCGGGATTGAGGATATCGCAGCCACCATCCATCCCCACCCGACCCTCTCGGAGATCCTGCCGGAGATGGCCTGGAAGGCCTTGGGACGATCACTGCACGGCTAAGGAGCTCAACGTGACTTTGACGTCTTTGTATCGGCAGCTGCTGGCCTGGTTCACCTTTCTGCTGCGGTCCTTTCAGGCCGATCAGTGCCTGCTCAGGGCCGCAGCCCTGACCTATACCACGGCCTTATCCATTGTCCCCTTCCTGGCTGTAGCCTTCTCCATCTCCAAGGGGTTCGGCTTTCAGAACTCCAAGTACATCCAGTCCTTTCTGCTGGAGCTGACCGCCAACCGGACGCAGGTGGTCGAGCACATCACCAACTATATCAACCGGACCGATGTCGGCACCTTAGGGGCTTTCGGGGTGGCCATCCTGCTGGTGACGGTCTTTACGCTCCTGAGCACGGTGGAGCGGACCCTGAACACCATCTGGGGCGTCCGGGCCCAGCGCAGCTTCAGCCGCAAGTTCACCGACTACCTTTCGGTGACCCTGGTCTGCCCCTTGTTGGTCATCGTGGCTATCAGCGTCACAGCCAGCCTGCAGAGCTCGGCCCTGGTCCAGACCATTCTTACGGTCTCGGTCTTCAGCTCGGTCTATCTCTTTCTGCTCAAGTTCCTGCCCTTTTTTTTCGTTGCTCTGGCTCTTCTGTTCATGTACAAGTTCATCCCGAACATGCACATCAGATGGCTGAGCTGCCTGTCCGGGGCTGTGGTGGCCGGTATCCTCTGGCAGGTGGTCCAGAAGGTTTTCCTGAACTATCAAATCGGGGTCAGCAAGTACAACGCCATCTACGGCAGCTTTGCCCAGGTGCCGCTCTTTCTGATCTGGGTCTACGTCAGCTGGATCATCGTGCTCTTCGGGGCTGAGGTCGGCTTTTGCATCGAAAACTCCAAAAGCGGCCCCAAGGAGGGCCGGCTGGGGCAGTTCAGCCTGGAGCTCAAGGAACGGCTGGCTTTGTCGCTCCTCTTTGTCTTGACCGAGCGTTTCATCGGCCACGGCGGCCCGGTTCGCGGCCGGGAGCTGGCTGAACGGCTGGAGGTGCCGGTCAAGCTGATCAATCAGCTCATGTACGTCCTCTGCAGCATCGGGTATGCGGCCAGAACCGAGAACGGCGAGGAGTCCGGCTATACCCTGGCCGTTTCACCCCAAACCGCGACCTGTCTGGATTGTCTTCGTGACTTTCGGGCCTTCCAGGACGAAGGGGTCCAGTTTCAGTGCGCGCCAAGCCCCTCAGAAGGCATCGATCGCTTTTTCGATGAGATCTCCAGCACGGCGGCCGAAAGCTCCTGGAATCTGAGTCTGGCCGATCTGGTCCGGACCAAGGAGCCAAGCGGGAGCCCGGTTCGTGAGTGCTCTGTGCAAAGGGCCTGAACGGTCGTTACAGGTGAGAAAAGAGCGTGCCAACGTATCGTTGTTCTGAGCGCCTGGCGCTTTTTTCATGCCTCGTCCTGCCTGGAGACCAGGCAGGAGATGGTGCGGCTCCGCGGTTTCAGGCGCAAGAGAGAAGGAGGCGCTGAATGGTCACGGGAGGAATCCGGGCCCTGCTGCTGCGAGTGGTTTTTCTGGCCGGCGCTGTGGGCCTGAGCGCCGAGTACCTGCTGCAACGGCTCAAGGATGCCAGCCTCTGTTCGGCCGACTCCTGTCAGGCGGTGGCGCAGCTGCTGCGATTTCAGGAGTCCTCCCTCGTCCTGGCCGGGGCGGTCTTTTTCTGGGTCCTGCTCATTTTGGCTCTAGCCGCGGAATGGCGGAAGAGTCAGGCCATTTGGGGACTGGTCCTGGCGGTTCTGCTGGCTGGGCTGGCCTTTGAGGCTGCCTTGCTCGGGTATCAGCTCAGGGTGCTGGAGTCCATTTGCTGGCTGTGCCTTTGCGTGGGGGCCTGGCTGCTGCTGAGCGGCCTTGCCCTGGCCTGGCGGCGCGGCTCGGGGCTGGTCCTGCTGCTGTGCCTCTGTGTTGGGCTGGCCGGAATGCTGGCCCCCAGCCTGCTTCGGTTTCAACCCCAGACGATCAGCCTGAGCCAGACGGACTTTCTGGAGCGCCAGCCAAGTCAAGCAGGCCCTTCGCCGGAGCTGTATCTCTTTTTCAGCCTGCATTGCTCGCACTGCAGCGAGGTCTTCGCCAATCTGGCCTTGAATCAGCCCTGGAGCGCCAGCTGGCATTTCGTCAGCATCGACGAAGGTGATACGGATTTGGCCAGGTTGGCTGAGGCGGTACAGGCGGCCGAAGATGAGGAAGCGGAGGATGAGGAGGCGAATGTCTTTCTGGAGCTGCTGCGGGTCAAGCAGGAGCAGGATGGACTGACGGACCGCTCCGTTCCGGAGAGCCTCAGACAGACCGTGCAGAAGGCCAGGGCCTTTTTCCAGTCCAGAAGCTTTTCCGGGATTCCGTTGCTGATCGCCAACGAGGGGCCTGGCCGGCAGGTCATTCTGACCGGCACCGAGGCCATTGCCAAGTACCTGTGGGAGAAGGGGCTGATCAGGAACTGGTTGAGCGGCCGTCAGATCGAGCAGCGCTTGAAGCAGCTCCAGCCCTGAGCGCTGTCTTGACCTCAGGCAACAGGTCCTGATCCGGCTCTTGCCAGTCGTCGCCTGCTTGAGCCTCCGGATCGATCATCAGATCCGCGATATTCCCGTCGCGTCCCACTTTGACCCGCACCGGGCCGCCTGACTTCCTGGCCTTGTTGGAAAAGCCGGTCAGCCACCTGGCGGCGCTTTCAATCACCTCCTGGGGCCATTCTCCCTGCAGCTGCCGACCGATGGCCACTGGTCCGGGATGGTCGGCGATCTTGAAGACCACATCTGCCTGGTCGACCACCTGGATCAAGCGGGCATTGTCGTTCTTGTTCCGGCCGATGATCAGCCAATGGGAGTCACGCCAATACTGCCTCCCGAGGCCTGCCAGCTCAAAGTCCCTGGCCGTGGGGCGGCCAAGCCAATGGAGCACGGGAGCGAAGCGCCGGACCGATTCAGGATCGGTCAACAAACAACCTCCTGCAGGGGTAGGGATTTCTGGCAGAGCGAACTCTCGGGCCAGACGAAGCTGGGGTTTGCGGCCGCGCCCCTGCAGGGAGTGCAGCCTGGAGCGGTCCACCAGGCCGCGTTCCTCCATTGGCGTCGGGGCGAGGATGCCAGCGGACAATGGGCGGAGGAGCAGGTCTTCGACCCCGGCCTCCCGACGGATGGAGCGCAAGGCGTCCCGGCGCTGGGACATCGGCCGTTGTCCGGCCACCTCACCGGAGAGGAGAAACTCGGCCTGGAAGCTGTGCAGCAGCTCCTTGGCCCGTCTGAGCATGAAGATCTTGCAATCGATGCAGGGATTCAGGTGCTTGCCCAGGCCAAACCGAGGCCCGGCCAGGAGCATGTCGACGAACTCCGGGCCAATATCGACTGGCAGAATGTCGATGCCGTAAAGGCTCTGCCAACGCTCGGCCTTGTCCTGGCCGCCGAAGAAGGGGCTGATGAAGTGTAATCCCAGAACCCGAAGCCCCTGGGCCTGGATGGTTTTGCAGGCCAGCACCGAGTCCAGGCCGCCGGAGAAGAGGGCGAGGCAATCGTATTTGCTCTGCATAAGAAGATAGCCTACAATAGCTGGTTCCTTCGGGCAAGGCCACATGTTGCCCAAAGGGCGCCGATTTGATATGAATGATTCGTTTCCGTCCAGAAACCACGAGAAGAATGATCGATTCGGAGAAAACAATGGCCAAGAAAGCGACGCAGTCAAACCAGGATGCCCGAAAGGAAGCCCTGCAGACCGCCCTGTCGACCATCGAGCGCAAGTACGGACAAGGCTCCGTCATGTTCCTGTCGGACGATGCTCATCAGTCCGTCCCGAGCATCCCCACCGGCTCGATCGGGCTGAATCTGGCTCTGGGCGTCGGGGGCATCCCCAGGGGGCGGGTCATCGAAATCTACGGACCGGAGTCATCGGGCAAAACCACCCTGGCTCTGCAAATTCTGGCCGAAGCGCAACAGCGCAACGGAACCGTGGCCTTTGTCGACGCCGAGCATGCCTTGGATGTCAGCTATGCGGGCCGTATCGGGCTGAAGACCGACGAGCTGCTCATCTCCCAGCCGGACTACGGTGAGCAGGCCCTGGAGATCTGCGACCTGCTGGTCCGGTCCGGGGCTATTGACGTGATCGTGGTCGACTCGGTGGCCGCGCTCATTCCGCAGGCCGAGCTGGAAGGGAACATGGGCGAGACCCAGGTCGGCGGCCAGGCCCGCCTCATGTCCCACGCCATGCGGAAGCTGACCGGCTCGATCCACCGTTCCAAGACATCGGTCATCTTCATCAACCAGATACGCATGAAGATCGGCATGACCGGCTACGGCAACCCCGAGACCACGACGGGCGGCAACGCCCTGAAGTTCTACTCCTCCATGCGCCTGGACATCCGGAAGATCCAGACCCTGAAGGACAAGGATGAGGTCTACGGCAACCGAGTCAAGGTCAAGGTGGTCAAGAACAAGGTCGCGCCGCCGTTCCGGGAGGCACAGTTCGATATCCTCTATGGAACGGGCGTCTCCAGGGAAGGCGAGCTGCTGGATCTGGGCGTGCAGCACGGAATCGTCGAAAAAAGCGGTTCCTGGTACGCGTATGGCTCGGAGCGGCTTGGTCAGGGCAAGGAGAATGTCCGGGCCTTTTTGCAGGAGAACACAGACATCCGTCAGGCAATCGAGGACAAGCTGCTGGAGCATCTTGGACTCAAGGAGCCCCCGGAAGCGGCTGCGGAGCAAAGCGGACAGGAGCAGAGCAGTTGAACCTTGGCAGTAATCCGGCCCGCACCCGCAACGATGAACGTTTTGCGCTCACGCGGAAAAAGAGGAGTCAGCCTTGATAAGCGCCGCTGAAATACGCAGGTCCTTTCTGGACTATTTCGCCAGGAACGGGCATCAGATCGTGCCAAGCTCCCCGCTGGTGCCCAAGGACGATCCGTCCCTGCTGTTCACGAATGCCGGCATGGTCCAGTTCAAGAAAGTCTTTCTGGGTCAGGAGAAGCCCGGCTACGACCGGGCCGTGACCTCTCAGAAGTGCCTCCGGGTCGGCGGCAAGCACAACGACCTGGAGAATGTCGGCCGAACGGCCAGGCACCACACCTTCTTCGAGATGCTCGGCAACTTCTCCTTCGGGGATTACTTCAAGGAGCAGGCCATCGCCTACGCCTGGGACTTTTTGACCCGTGAGCTGGGGCTGCCCAAGGAGCGGCTCTATGTCTCGGTCTTCGAGGATGACGACGAGGCCGAGGAGCTCTGGCAGAAGGTCACCGGCATCCCCAAGGAGCGGATTTACCGGCTGGGCGAGGACGAGAACTTCTGGGCCATGGGCGACACCGGTCCCTGCGGCCCGTGCTCGGAGGTCCTTATCGACCAAGGCTCGCACATGGCCTGCGGTCCTGACTGCGAGATCGGGGTCTGCGAGTGCGACCGCTACCTGGAGATCTGGAATCTGGTCTTCATGCAGTACAATCGCGACGAGTCCGGTCAGCTCAACCCGCTGCCCAAGCCGAGCATCGACACCGGTCTGGGCTTGGAGCGCATCGCGGCGGTCTGCCAGGGGGTTTACTCCAACTTCGACACCGACCTCTTTTCCGGTCTGATCCAGTCCATGGCCTACAAGGCCAAGGTCGAGTACGGCCGGGATCACGAGACCGACACGGCCTTGCGGGTTATTGCCGACCACTCCCGGGCCGCCCCGTTCATGATCGCTGACGGCATCCTGCCCTCGAACGAGGGCCGCGGCTACGTCCTCAGACGGCTCATTCGCCGGGCATACCGATTCGGGCGCTTTCTGGGGCTGACCGAGCCGTTTCTCTACGATGCCTGCGGCCAGCTGATCAGCGAGATGGGCCACGCCTATCCGGAGTTGAAGAAATCCGAGGACTTCATCGCCAAGGTGGTGCATCAGGAGGAGGAGAACTTCAATAAGACCTTGGATAAGGGTCTGAAGATGCTGGAGGAGGAGTTCGAGAGGCTCTCAGCAGCTGGCGAGACCCTGGTGCCCGGCGAGGTCATCTTCAGGCTCTACGACACCTACGGCTTTCCGGTGGATATCGTCCGCGACCTGGCCGAACGGCGCCAGTTCCAGGTCGATGAGGCTGGCTTTGACGAGCGTATGCGCGATCAGCGCAATCGCTCCAAGGCCTCCTGGGCCGGCAGCGGCGAGATCGACCTGGCCAGCGAGTTCTCCGAGCTGCTCGAGTCGGGCATGCGAACCGCTTTTGTCGGTTATGACGACCTGCAGACCTCCAGCCGGATCGTCTCCATCATGGATGGCCAGGGCAGGTCGCTGAAGAGCGCCGATCAGGGACAGCGGGTCTACATCATCACCGCCCAGACTCCATTTTACGGCGAAGGCGGAGGCCAGGTCGGCGATACCGGCCACCTGCTCTCAGATACGGGCATGGCCAAGGTGGTCGACGCGCTCAAGCCGGCTCAGAACTTCATCGTTCATGTGGCTGTGATCGAGAAGGGCCGGCTGGAGACGGACCAGGAGATCAATCTGCGGGTCGACGAAGGCCAGCGGGTGGCTACGGCCCGAAACCATACCTGCACCCATCTCCTGCACGCCGCCCTGCGCAAAGAGCTGGGCGAGCACGTCAACCAGTCCGGCTCGCTGGTCAGCCCCAACAGGCTGCGTTTCGACTTCACGCATATCGAGCCGATGACGCCGGAGCAGATCGCCAGGGTCGAGGAGGATGTCAATCGGGCCATCATGGCCGATATGCCGGTGAACAGCCGGATGATGCCCTTTGATCAGGCCCAGCAGGAAGGAGCCGTGGCCCTCTTTTCGGAAAAGTATGCCGATGAGGTCCGGGTCATCGAGGTTCCGGGTGTTTCCAAGGAGCTGTGCGGTGGAACGCATTTAGGCGCCACCGGTCAGATCGGCAGCTTCTGCATTCTCTCAGAGACCGGCATTGCCGCCGGAATTCGCCGTATCGAAGCGGCCACCGGCTGGAACAGCCTGGAGCACTTTCAATCCCAGCGCTCCCGTCTGGCCGAGGCCTCAGCCCAGCTCAAGACCCAGCCCGAGAATGTGCCGGAACGGATCGGCGAGCTGCAGGAGCAGCTCAGAAAGACCCTGAAGGAGAAGGAGCAGCTGGAGTCGCAACAGGCCTCTGTCGGTCGGCGGGATTTGCTGCAGGAGGTCGAGGAGGCCGGCGGGCGCCGGGTCCTGGCCGCGCATCTTGATCTGCCCCAGAGCTCCGGGATGAAGGGCCTCAGGGCAGTCATGGACGACTTGCGCACACGATTCGGAAGCGGGGCCATTCTGCTGGCGGCCGAGAATGAAGGCAAGGCCATGCTGCTGCTCTATGTCAGCCAGGATCTCCAGGAGCGTTTCACCGCGCCGGAGCTGATCAAGCAGGTGGCCGGCGAGGTCGGTGGCAGCGGCGGCGGGCGTCCGGATCTGGCGCAGGCGGGCGGCAACGACCCCGAGGGCATTGAGCGGGCTTTGCAGAAGTTCAAGACGCTGGTGGCCGAGGTCTGAGGGGCCAGATGCGATGTCCAGCAAAGCCGGATGAGCGCTTACCGCGGAGGTTCTCTCCACTGGCTGGCGCGGCTGCCGGCCTGCCTTTGGTCATGGAGGCAACCGAGCAGACTGACTGCATCTCCTGAGGATCAGGGACCCTTGCAGGGCAATGCAGAAACCAAGAAGTGCCAGAACCCTTTGCTGCCGAGCCGGCCGCAACATGGCCCTGACAGCCCGATCAAAGGGCTCAGGCAGCCTCGCTTCAGGCCTGCCCGGCCTCTCGGGCAGCCGGCGGGATACACAATTGATCGAACCGTGCCAACGGGTTGCAATATATGAGTCAATACGTCGGAGTCAAGTTCCAGGAACACGGCCAGATATACTTTTTCCTCTCCAATCCCTTTGTCCTCGCCCCTGACGAGTACGTCATCGTCTCCACGGAAGAAGGGCTCGGCCTGGCCAGGGTTGCCGTGGTCAGGGACGAGCTGCCCGAAGGCATTGCAGCCGAAGATCTCAAGCCGATCCAGCGGGTGGCCACTGAAGAGGACTTTCAGATCGTTCGGGAAAATGAGGCCATGGGCAAGGATGCCTTTGCCTTTTGCCAGCAGCAGATTCAAAAGCTTGAGCTGGATATGAAGCTGGTCGATGTGGAGGTCCGCTATGACCAGAGCAAGATTGTCTTCTTTTTTACCGCCCCGGCCCGGATCGATTTCCGGGAGCTGGTCAAGGTCCTGGTCAGCAAGTATCGCACCAGGATCGAGCTCCGTCAGATCGGGGTGCGTCACGAAGCACAGATCCTCGGCGGCATCG
>Ga0207797_1003104_pt1 | contig 11210 bp, 11 predicted proteins | sample PRCRCaboRojoPR_6_FD_187275 | JGI IMG/M metagenome (GOLD analysis project Ga0207797, IMG submission 187275) | Marine sediment microbial community from Cabo Rojo, Puerto Rico - PR CR 10% Liquid 1 (SPAdes) | ecosystem: Environmental > Aquatic > Marine > Coastal > Sediment | place: Cabo Rojo, Puerto... | reverse complement strand
GAGCGTGCCGCCGCCGAAGACGAGCGTCCCGAGCGCGAGCCACCCGCCGACCCGCTGCAGGTCGCTCGGCGTGACCTCGGTGTGCCGCGCCCAGTGCCAGAGGTAGAGCAGGAGGCCGAACAGCGTCGCGTCGAGCATCCCCGCCTGGAGGGCGGGGGCGCCAGCGGCCAGGACCAGCGGGAGGTGGACCGCGACGAGCGCGGCGACGATGGCCGAGATACTGGCGAGTCCGGCGACGTGCCACCGCGTCGTCCCCGTTTCCCCCCGTCCCATTCGACCGTCACCTGGCGTCCGTCCAACAAAAAGCGTGCTCCCGGTTCACACGTCGTTTCGCGGGCTCCACCCCGACCGCGAGGAGCCGGGTCCGGCCCGACGGGCGCGGGGTCGGGTCGTGAGGACGGAGTGGAACGACCGCGAGAAGGCGCGGCGACTACCCGAACGGCCGGAACCAGGTCGCGGCGACCAGCACGGCGAGGAAGAGGTAGGATCCGCGGATGAGCAGCTTCGTGGCCAGCGCGGGGTCGGCCCGGCGGGCGACGGCGGCGACGGCGCCGAAGGCGGCGACGGCGACGGCCGAGGCGGGCGGGAACACGCCCACGGCCGCCAGGAGGACGACCGCGCCCATCCCGGCGGCCATCAGCCCGTAGGCGACCGTCCGGGCCCGCCGCGGGCCGAGGACGACGGCGACCGACCGCTTGCCGATCGACCGGTCGTAGTCGTAGTCCTTGGCGTCGTCGATCGTCTTGATGCCCGAGAGGACGACGAGGAACACCGCGGCGAACGCGAGGACCACCGGCGGGAGCGTCCCTGCCTGGACGTAGTGGCCCCCGAGCAGCGCGAACGCGATACCGGTCGGATAGCCGGCCGTCGCGCCGACGGGATGGAGGTCGAGCTGTGGGGCGTGGAGGTAGCCGACGACCCAGCCCGGGAGCGTCAGCAGCGTCGCGACCGGGCCGACGAGGACGCCCAGCGCCAGCGCGCAGGCGAAGAACAGCGTCGAGGCCCCGAGGAGCGCCACCCGGCAGCCCCGCACCGTCATCGGGTGGTCGTCGTCCTCGCCGCGGACGTGGAAGTCGACGTAGCCGTCCTTCACGTGGGCGGTGTACAGCGCCGCGAACGCCGCGAGGAGGTGGAGGCCGAGTAGCGGCGGGTCCACCCGGTTGGCGAGGACGGCACCGAAGCCCGAGGCCGCGAGCGGCGGGAGCATGAACACGGGGTGGACCTGGGAGGCGAACGCACGGAGGACGTCACCCGGGCGCCCGCCGTGCCGTGCGATACCGCGTACCGTGACCATACGGAGATGTCGGTCGGACGGTACATAAACGTGCGCCGGCGGCCCGGTTCGCCGGGCCGGGGGAACGTCTCATACGGATCGTTGTAGTCTTTTACCGGCGAGCACTCGAAACAGGGTTCGTGCTCGCCGGTACATCGTTACAACGGTCCGTATCAGCCCGACACGGGCGTCCAGTTCGACCGATCGAAGACCGTCTCGGCGAGGTGGGAGGCGAGCGTCCGGGCCTCGGCGAGCGTCGACTCGTGGAGTTCGCCGGAGACGGGGCCGGTCTCGCCGCCGTGTCGCTCGACCTGCGAGACGGCGTCGGGGACGGGCTCCTCGCGGCGGTAGGCGAGCACGCGCTCTCGGAGCGACCGGAGCGCACGGGGGGAGAGTTCCACGCCGAGGTGCTGGAGGTCGTACCGGACGACGAACCCGCGGGCCCCGTCGCGGACGGCGACGACGGGCCGGTCCCGGCTGGCACAGCGGCGCCACAGTTCGCGGCCGGACGCCGGCGTGTCGTAGACGGGGACGTGGTCGGGGGCGAGTGAATCCATACCGGGAGAAGGGCCCGTAGGCGCTTGTGGCTGTCGGATCCGGTCGTTCGCGGGGGCCGTTCCGGTCTGCCGGACCGCGGGGCGCCGGGGCCGACTCCTACGCGACGGCGCGGGTCGCCTCGCCCATGACCTCGAGGGCCTCCTTCAGCGTCTCGACGTCGACGGCGTAGGAGATGCGGGCGTGGCCGGCGCCGTTAGCACCGAACGCCTCGCCGGGGACGACGACGACCCCGCGGTCGATGACCTCGTCGACCCACCCCTCCGGGACCCGTGGCATCGCGTAGAACGCCCCCCGGGGCGTAGGGGTCTCCAGGCCCATGTCCGCGAGGCCGTCGAGCAGGACGTCCCGGCGCTCGGCGAACGCCCCGACCATCTCGTCGACGACGTCCTGTGGGCCGGAGAGGGCGGCCTCGGCGGCGTACTGGGAGGGCGCGGCCGCACACGCCTGGCCGTACTGGTGGACGCGGAGCATCCGCTCGATGCGGCGATTCGAGGAGGTCACCCATCCGAGCCGCCAGCCGGTCATCGAGTAGGTCTTCGAGCAGGCGTTGACGACGATCACGTCGTCCGAGTCGGCGAACTCCATCGGGGAGTGGTGCTCCCCCTCGAAGACGATGCGCTCGTACACCTCGTCGGAGAGACAGACGACGTCGTGCTCGTCGGCGATGCGGGCGAACTCGCGCACGTCGGCCTCGGACTGGACCGCCCCCGTCGGATTGGCGGGCGAGTTGACGACGAACATCGCGGTGTCCTCGGTGATGGCGTCCTCGACGTCGGCGGGGTCCAGGGTGAGGTCCTCCCGGAGGTCCACTGGGACTGGGGTCCCGCCGGCGATGTGGGTCAGCGCCTCGTAGGAGACGAACCCGGGGTCCGGGACGATCACCTCCTCGCCGGCGTCGACGTGGGCCTCGATGGCGACGTGGAGCGCCTCGCTCCCTCCGGCGGTGGCGATGACGTCCTCCGGGTCGACCGAGTAGCCGTTGTCCCGGTCGGTCTTCGCGGCGATGGCCTCCCGGAGTTCCCGCGTCCCCTTGTTCGACGTGTAGGCGTCCGTCCTTCCGGACCGGATGGCCTCGACGGCGGCCTCGCGGGCGTGTTCGGGCGTCGGGAAGTCCGGCTGCCCGAGCCCCAGGTTGATGGCGTCCTCGCCCGCGGCCTCGAACACCTCGCGGATGCCCGAGATGGAGACCCGCTCGACGCGGCTTGAGAAACCCGTCATACCCGGCGACGCGAGTGCCACGGGGATAACTCTTGACGTCCGCCAGCGGCGGGCCGACCCGGCGGCGGAGCGCCCGACGGCCGGAGGACTCCCGAGGACCGGGGGCCGACGGCCGTCACCGATACCGGCAATCTGTGCCCGTAGCGGAGACGTCCCGCCGTGGGACTCGCGGCCCGCTTGGGCCGAACCCCGACCGTTCGGCCGTGATCCGGGCGTTCGGGCGCGTCGTCGCTGGAGGTCAGCGTGGCCCCCACCGTCCACGGCATAAGTCACCGACCCCTCGGTCCACCGATGGCAGATCCCACGCTCTCGAGGCGTTCGTACCTGCGACTCGGCGGTGCGGGCATGGCGGCCGGCCTCGCGGGCTGCACCGGCGGCATCGCCGGCGGCGGCGGTGGCCCCGACGAACTGCGGCTCGCGTACATGCCCATCTACCCGGACATGCAGTACTTCGTGATGGACCAGGAGGGGTACCTCGACGGGCTCGACGTCGAGGTGACGGCGACGGAGTTCCCCGACGGCCCGAGCATCGTCCAGGCGCTCGGCTCCGGGACGTTCGACGTCGCCATGTTCGGGATGGTCCCGAGCATGGTCGTCATCGACAAGGGGCTCCCCTACCGGGTCGTCGCGGCCAACATCCGGGACGCGATGAGCGTCGTGACGACGACGGCGTTCGCCGACCGCTGGGCGGCCGACGGGCCGGACGCGTTCGGTACCTTCGAGGCGGACCACGGCCGGCCGTTCACGTTCGGCACGTTCCCGCCGGGGTCGGTCCCGGACATCGTCCTGCGGTACTGGATGCGCGAGGAGCTCGGGCTCGCAGTCGAGGAGACCGTCGAGGTGGTCCCGATGGGCTCGGGGAAGGTCCGGCAGGCGCTGCTCGCCGGGGAGATCGACGGCACCAGCATCATGGAGCCCATCCAGACCATCGCGGCGGCGACCGGCGACTACACCCGGCTGTTCAACGCCGCGGAGTTCTTCCCCGGCGGCCAGCCGGCCGCGGTCGTCCTCATGAACGAGCGGTTCCGCACGGAGAACCCCGAGGTCGGGCGGGCGTTCGTCGAACGACACGTCCGGGCGACGGAGTTCGCCCTGGCGAACAGGGACGCCGCGGCGCGACACGCCAGCACGGTCATCGGCGAGGAGGTGCTCCCGGTGGAGACCGCCGAGCGGGCGATGCGCTCGCCGACGGCGAAGTTCGTCTCGGACCCCCACGCCATCGAGGGCGGGACCGAGATCTTCGCGCGGTTCGCCGCCGAGCTGGGCAAGACCGAGGAGGAGCTCCCGCTGGACCGGGTGTTCGACTTCTCGCTGTACGACGACGTCGCCTGAGATGCCAGGGGAACCGAGCGGCGACGCGGACGGCGACGACCGGGACGGGGAGCCGGCCGTCCCGACGGACGAGCCCGCAGCGACGTCCCGGGCCCGCACGGACGGCGGGACCGTCTCGGGGGCCGCGGCGGCAGAGTCCCGTCGGGGACCCCTCGAGGGGGTCGACGCCCTGCCGCTGCTCAGGGCGGTCGCCGGCACCGCCGGCTTCCTCCTCGTCTGGTACGCGGCGGCGCTCACCCAGCCGACCTACCTGCTCCCCGGGCCCGTGGAGGTCGCGGTCGCGTTCTACGGGGAGCTCGTCGCGCGGGCGGTCTACACGGTCCCGCTCGCCGGGACGGACGCGGCCCTGCCGCGGCTGGTGGTCAAGCTGCTCCAGAGCCTCCAGCACTACCTGCCCGGGCTGCTCGTCGGGACGGTACTGGGCATCGCGCTGGGGGTGGCCATGGGCTGGAGCGGGCGGCTGGACGAGGCGCTGACGCCGGTGACGCGGGTGCTGCGGCCCATCCCGCCGCTGGCGTGGATCGCGTTCGCCATCGTCTGGATCGGCATCGGCCACGCCGGCGCCACGTTCATCGTCGCCATCGGGGCGTTCTGGATCAACTTCTACAACGCCTACGCCGGCGTCGAGGGCGTGCCGCGGGACCTCCGGGAGGTGGCGGCCTCGCTCGGCGTCCACGACGACCTCGCGATGGTCCGCAAGGTCGTCCTGCCCGCGGCGAGCCCGGAGATACTCACCGGGATCCGCACGAGCATCGGGCAGTGCTGGATGGTGGTGGTCGCCGCCGAGCTGTTCGGCGCGCCCGGCATCGGCTTCCAGATCATCTCCGCCTCGCAGAACCTCGCGACCGACGTCAGCGTCGTCTACATGCTCGTCATCAGCCTGGTGTTCCTGGCGTCGGACTGGGGGTTCAGGCGGGTCGAACGGAGGGTCCTCGCGTGGCGGGTCTGAACCGCGAGCCCGGTGCCGACACTGATCCCGGGGCGGCGTCGGCGTCCGAGGCGGAGGCGACCGGGACGGAGACGCCCCGCTCGACCGCCCGCGAGGCCGTCGTCGTCGACGGGGTCGGCAAGACCTTCCGGGCGGGCGGCGAGCCCGTGCGGGCGCTCGACGGCGTCGAGTTCGCCGTCGGCGAGGGGGAGTTCGTCTGCATCGTCGGCCCCTCGGGCTGCGGGAAGACCACCCTGTTCCGCGTCATCGCGGGGCTGGAGACGCCGACCGACGGCGAGGTCCGCGTCGGCGGCCGGCCGGTCGAGGGCCCCGACGTCGACCGCGGGATGGTCTTCCAGGAGTACGGGCTGTTCCCCTGGCGGACGGTCCTGGGGAACGTCCGGTTCGGCCTCGAACAGACCGACTCCCCCGCGGCCTCGGCCGACGAGCGCGCCCGCGAGATGATCGACCTCGTCGGGCTCTCGGGGTTCGAGGACGCCTACCCCGCCGAGCTCTCCGGCGGGATGAAACAGCGGGTCGGCATCGCCCGCGCGCTCGCCGTCGATCCCGACCTCCTGCTGATGGACGAGCCGTTCGGGAGCGTCGACGCCCAGACCCGCGACCGGCTCCACGGGGAGCTGCTCGAGATCTGGGCGGAGACGGGCAAGACCGTCCTGTTCGTCACCCACGACGTCGAGGAGGCGGTCACGCTGGCCGACCGGGTCGTCGTCATGTCGGCCGGCCCCGGCCGGGTGCGCGAGACCGTCGACGTCGACCTGGACCGGCCGCGGGCCCGGACCGACGAGGCGTTCGCCGCCCACCGGGAGCGCGTCCTGGAGCTCGTCCGGGAGTCCTGAATCGACGGGCCGTCTCGGCGAGGCGGCCCCGAACCACCCGGAGACTCAAGGGACCCCCGCGCGAGCGTCGAGCCGACAGAACGACCGGTGACCGGGATGACAGCAACTGAGGGACGAGCCGGCGGGCCCGCGTGCGAGGGGGCGGTAGGAACGTGAGCGACGCGCCCGAGGACCCCCGGTGTCCGGAGTGCGGCGGGCCCATCGGGGTGACCGCGACCTACTGCATGCACTGCTCGGCGGACCTGACGGCGGAGCGGGACCGAGCCGACACCGACGACGACGGGACGTGGGACCGGACCGAAACCGGGACCGGGACGGAACGGCCGGCCGGCGGGGGGAGCGAGCGGCCCGCGACCGGCGCCGGGGACGACGGGCTACTCGACGACGACGGCCTCGTCGACGACACGCTCACGGTCCTCGTGGGCGTCGCGGGCGGCCTGGTCGTCGGCGTGGTCGGGACCGTGGTCCTCCTGGCCGTGACCGGCAGCGGGTCGGCGCTGCTGTTCGGGCTGGTCGTCTGGCTCGGGGCGACGGCCTACCTGGTCCGCCGCCGGACGGTCCAGGAGGCGGTCTCGAAGGGGGGCTACGCCGTCGCGGCGGTGCTGCTCTCGGTGCCGTTCGTCGCCGTCAGCCCGGTCGTCGACGTGGATGGGGGCCTCGGGGGGCGCGTCGGCGGGTTCCTCGTGCTGCTCGTCCTCGTCGCCGTCCCCGCGGGCGTCGCCGCCGTGGTCGGCGTCGTCGCCTCGCGGTTCGTCCCCGACGGGCGCGGCGAGGCCGGCGGGGGGGACGGGGGCGAGGGCTGACCGGCCCTACGGGCCGTTCGTGGCGTCCTCGCGGAGCCGCCAGCGCCCATCGCCGACCGGCTCGACGACCGCCCGGCGCTCCATCTCCTCGAGCACCTCGGGGATCCGGCCGGGCTGGGCGATCTCCATCTCGATGCGCTCGACGCGGTGGTACTCCCGGAGGAGTCCCCGGAGCTCCTCGCGGCTGTAGGGCCCGTCGTCGTCCTTGCGCATCACGCCGGCCAGGAGGTCGACCATGTCCTCGATGAAGTTCCAGGGGTAGACGATCCAGGCCCACTCGTCGAGGCGCTCGCCGACGAAGTCCGGCTCGAACTCGCTGGTGCCGAGCAGCTGGAGCGTCGCGGTGCGGACCGTCCCCGGGTTCCGGTCGGAGACGTACTCCTGTGCGCGGCTGATCGACCCGCCCGTGTCGGCGATGTCGTCCATGACGAGCACGTCCTTGCCCTCGACCGACCCCTCGGGCATCGGGTAGCGGACGGTCGGCTCGCCGGACTTCTGTGCGGTGCCGACGTAGTGCTCCATCTTCAGGCTCGTCAGGTCGTCGAGCCCGAGGAAGTCACAGATGACCCGTCCGGCGAACCAGCCGCCGCGGGCCAGCGCGACGACGACGTCCGGCTCGAACTCCGCGGTCTTCACGTCGTCGCTGACCTCGCGGCAGAGGTCGTAGATGTAGTCCCAGTTGGTGATGGTACACTTGAACTCGTCCGGGAGGTCGGACATGCGGTTGGGTCACCGGTCGTGACCGACGGACCGCCGGCAATTAAGCGGTGCGACTACGCGACGTGACTCCGACGACGACGGACACCGGACCCGGGATCGGGACCTGGGCTCGCCGGATCTTGGGGTCACGCGCGCGGGTCGCGAGGCCCCGGGTGCGGACGGCGGCACCGCTCCGGGTCGCGAAACCGGAGGGCACAGGGGGGGAGAGTAGTGCCCTCTATGGGGGAATGGCCGGCTGACTCCGGCCGTCAGTGAGGAACCGCCGGGGCGATTTAAGTGTCCCGACATCCGAGGACGGGCGCGACCACGCCACGCCGCCGGGCGTCGCGTCGGTCGGGGCCCGCTGGTGGCACGGGAGCCGCCGGGCGGACGGGGCCCTCGGCCGGCCGTGGAGGGGCGGCAGACCGAAGACGGCCCGGCCCGTCGGTCGGCGCATGTGGTTCGACGACTTCGACCACGAGGCGCACGTCCGGCGGGCCATCGAGCTGGGCCGGGAGGCAGCCGAGCGCGGCGACGACCCGTACGGGAGCGTGCTCGTCCGCGATGACCGGGTGGTGATGGAGGCGCGCAACGCGGTCGTCACGGAGGCCGACCTGGCGGCCCATCCCGAACTCGCGCTCGCGCGGCGGGCGGCCCGCGAACTCGAGCCGGCCGAGCGGGCCGAGACGGTCATGTACACGAGCACGGAGCCGTGTCCGATGTGCGCGGGCGGGGTGTACCACGCGGGGCTCGGGGGCGTGGTCTACAGCGTCTCGGCCGAGCGGTCGGGGGAGCTCGGGACGGACCTGGTGGTCCCGTCGGGCCGGGTGTTCGCGGGTGGCTCGCGCGAGGTGCCGGTCGTGGGACCGGTCTGTGAGTCGGCCGGGCTGGCGCTCCGGCGGGAGTACGGATAGGGGTGACCGAGCCGTCGGGCGATTCCGGCCCGGAACGGCGTTTTCAGCCCGCCTAGACCCGCCCTACGGTTTTTTGTGGATGCACGACACACCCCGAACGGGGGAGAGTAGAGATGAACCTGTACGCGGGATCTGACGGTCGGTACTACACCGACTGGCAGGTCTCCTGGCGATTCGAGAGCGACGAGTGGAAACCGTGCATGTGGTCCAGCGAGGAAGGCTGGGAGCTCGTCGAGGACGGCGACGAACTGGTGTGGCTCTACCCGGTCGAGGACGAGGAGCTCCCCGACTGGGCGGAGCTCCGACCGGAGGGCCGCGGCGTCGCGGTCGTCGACCGCCGCGAGGACGACGACCGGGACCGAGACCGGTTAGAACCGAGAGTCGAAGGGGGGAGCGGGTAGGTCCGCCCGCGACCGATCGCGGTCAGGGGTTTCATACCGGCGCCGTCCGTGGTCGCCCGTATGAACGACGCGGACGGCGAGGGAGCCGTCGAGACCCGGCGAGCCTGCCTCGTCGACGCCTTCACCGACGAGCCGCTGCGGGGCAACGCCGCCGGGGTGGTCCCGGACGCGGCCGGACTGACCGACGAGCAGATGCAGGCGGTCGCCCGCGAACTGGGCGCCAGCGAGACGGCGTTCCTCCTGCCGGCCGACGACGCCGACGCCGACCGGCGGGTGCGCTACTTCACGCCCGAGACCGAGGTCGACCTCTGTGGCCACGCGACCGTCGGGAGCCACGCCCTGCTGTACGCCGACGGGACCGTCGGGACGGGGACCCACGCGCTGGCGACGAACGTGGGCGTTCTCGACGTCGAGGTGGCGTCCGGCGGCCGGGTCTGGATGACGGGGACCGAGCCGGAGGTCCGCGAGGTCGAGGTCGACTACGACCGACTCGGGTCGGCGCTCGGCGTCGACCCCGCGGCGATGCGGGACGTCGGCGCGGACCTGCCGGTCGCGTACGCGAGCACCGGCCTGCCGTTCCTGGTCGTCCCGGTCAACTTCCTCGAACACGTCGGGAACGCCGACCCCGACATGGGCGCGATAGCGGACCTGAGCGACGAGTTCGGCGTCGCCGGCGTCTACGTCTTCACGTTCGACACGCTCGACGCGGAGTCGACGCTCCACGCCCGGATGTTCGCGCCGGGCGCGGGCGTCCCCGAGGACCCCGTCACGGGGACGGCCTCGGGGGCCGCGGGGGCGTACCTCGACCGGTTCGGGGCCGTCGACACGGACGCGCTCCGGTTCGAGCAGGGCCACTTCCTCGACCGCGGCGGGGTCGTCCACGTCGAGGTCGACGGGACGGTCAGGGTGGGCGGCGACGCCGTCGTCTCGCTGGACGGGCGGCTGCTCGTCCCCGGGCCGGACGAGGACGACATCCTGGAGGCCTGATACGGGCGGCCACGACGGCGACCGGTGCTCGCCCGGGCGGGGCCGGCGATCACCGGTGACGGCGCCCGTCCGTACGAGCGCCGTGGCCGCCGGCCACCGAGGGGACCGGCCCGACGCCGTCCGGAGAACGGGCCCCTTACTCGCCATCGAGTTAGTTCTCGGGAGATCCTGTGACGGATTGCGAAGGCCTAAGGCCGGGGACGTGTCACCCCGAACCGATGGCAGAGCGCGGACGCGAGACTCCGGTCCTGTGGCTGGAGCAGGTACGGTCGGAGGATATCGACTCCGTCGGGGGGAAGGGTGCGTCCCTCGGGGAGATGACCGCGGCCGGGCTCCCCGTGCCGCCGGGGTTCGTCGTCACGGCCGAGACCTACCGTTCGTTCATCGAGGAGACGGGCATCGCCGAGGAGCTGTTCGAGGCCGTCGAGGTCGACGCCGACGACTCGACGGCGCTGGCCGACGCCGAGGCCAGGGCCGAGGAGCTCGTCCTCGGGACGGAGATGCCGGAGCCGCTCCGCGAGGAGATCCTGTCGGCCTACGCCGACCTCGACGACGGCGAGGCGTTCGTCGCCGTCCGTTCCTCGGCGACCGCCGAGGACCTCCCGGACGCCTCCTTCGCCGGCCAGCAGGAGACCTTTCTGAACGTCACCGGCGAGGACCTCGTCGAGCGGGTCAAGCAGTGCTGGGCCTCGCTGTTCACCCGGCGGGCGATCTACTACCGGGGGGAGCAGGGGTTCGCCCACCGCGACGTCGACATCGCGGTCGTGGTCCAGCGGATGGTCGACGCCGAGAAGTCCGGCGTGATGTTCACCTCCCACCCCTCGACCGGCGACGACGAGATCATCATCGAGGCGGCGTGGGGGCTCGGCGAGGCCGTCGTCTCCGGGTCGGTCTCGCCGGACAACTACGTCGTCGACCGTGGGACCGGCGAGATCATCGAGGAGACCATCGCCGACAAGAAGACGATGATGGTCAAGGACCCCGAGACGGGCGAGACGGTCGAGCGGGAGGTCGATCCCGACCGCCGCGAGGCGCGGGTGCTGGAGGCCGACGAGATCGAGCGGCTCATCGAACTCGGCGAGACCGCCGAGGACCACTACGGGGACCCCCAGGACGTCGAGTGGGCCATCGCGGACGGGGAGGTGTTCATGCTCCAGTCCCGGCCCATCACGACCATCTCCGACCCCGAGGGCGTCGCCGGCATGGCCGACGGGTCGGGCACCCTCGAGAACGGCGAGGG